>Ga0126312_10001642_pt1 | contig 14768 bp, 16 predicted proteins | sample Plot104A_FD_92537 | JGI IMG/M metagenome (GOLD analysis project Ga0126312, IMG submission 92537) | Serpentine soil microbial communities from UC McLaughlin Reserve, CA, USA - Plot104A | ecosystem: Environmental > Terrestrial > Soil > Grasslands | place: USA: UC McLaughlin Reserve, Lake County...
GGGGTCATGCAGCGTCGCCTGGACGGCGAGTCCGTCGAGTAGCGAGCTGAGCAGCAGAGCCACCTCGTCGGCATCGGCGTCACCGAACTCACCCGCCCCCTGCCCGGCTCGGATCACGGCGGCGATCTCCTCGCGCCAGCGGTTGTCCAGTCGCTGACGAGCTTGTCGCGACGCGGGATCACGAAGAGCGCGGGCCCAAAGCTCGATCCACAGGGTCCAGTCGTACTCCTCGGCTGAAGCCTCGATCATGAACCGCAACTGGTCGCGCGGGCGCTCCAACAGGTGAATGCGCTCGCGCATCTCGACGCAGAAGCGCTCCTCGTCGACCGTCAGCGCCTCGGCGAGCAACTCGTCCTTCGACCGGAACCAATAGAGCACCGCCGGTGGGCTGGTGCCCGCTCGTTCGGCGACGTCCGCGATCCGCGTCGACGCAAGGCCGCGTTCGACGATCACGTCTGCTGCGGCCCTGAGCAACTGCGGTCTACGGATATGGTCGATCTGCGGACGCGGGCTCACACCGGTCTCCTCGCCCGAACGCTGAACTGCCGTTCAAACTATCACCGCTCGGGCTGAGATGCGAGCAAGCCGGACGCCACCCCCAGCTCGCCGGCAAGCACGAGGGCGCGCGCTCGATCGAGCTCCATCGCCGGGTCGTGGATCAGCATCCGCACGCCGGTCCCGTCGAGCAGCGCCATCGCCGTGTCGGCGACGGCCTCGACGTCGGCGGTTCCGAACTCGCCGCTCCTCGCCCAGTTCGGCCCGATCTGCGCAGGGTCCGACGCCGGGGCGAGGCTCTGGCTCGATGCGTCCACCTACTGCAGCGACTTCGTCCTCCGCCTGCCGTCGTTCTCGGAGGCGCGCGCCCTGGCGAGGGCCATGAGCGTCCCGCGGGCCTCCACGACCTGGTCGCGCAGGAACGGCACCGCCGCCGAAAGCCACCAGTTGCGATCGGCGTCGACCTCCTCGATCAAGTGCTCCACCGACCGGGCGAGCCGGCGGCGGTTCCTGGCGCGGATCAGCCGTTTTGCGCGCAGGGCGAGCGCCGGGTCACTCTGAGGATCGAGGCCGGCGGCGAGTTGCGCATCGAGTCGCCCACGAAAGAGCAGAGCCCGAAGCCAGCCGGGGGCCGAAGAGCTGCGAGGCCGAGGGGGCGAGGACCTCGCTGGTGCGGAACCCATTGATGCCACGGGATCCTCCTGGGTCGAAGGACTAACGCCGCCGACCAGGCTTCCCGGCACTCCTGCACTCAGGCTAGCGCGGATCCGCCCTGAATTGCGGCCGACTTCATCGCAGGATGTGGGACGGGGGACGCCCCAACGACGAACGGGGCCGAGGCAGAGCCTATCCGCACTAGGCGAAGCGGTGGAAGGGTCGGAGCGGCGCCACGTCGCCAGTCGCTGAGCTACTTAATCGGCTGGCGGCCTTCATAAGGGTCCGTCTCGGGCGGCGCAAAGATCACCAGTAGCTCGAGGTCCTCGACGATGTCGACGAAACGGTGCTCGGCAAGCTTGGCCACGAAGGCAATCGACCCGGGCTCGACCGCCTGTCGCTTCCCCTCGACCTCGAGCTCGGCACGGCCCGCGAGCACGTAGTAGATCTCGTCCTCGGCATGCGGCGTCTGACGATCGATTTCCCCGGCGGAGAGGCGGTAGACGCCTGCGCTGAACATCCCCGCGCGCAGGAACTCGCGCCACTGATCGCCTGCGGCGCGTGCCGCCTCGACGACCTGGTCGAGCTCAACGGCCACGTGGTGCGGCTCGGGCATGGGCGGATGGTATGTCGGCCAGTCGGGAACGATGGCGACGACGCGCGATCGCCAACATTGCGATCGTCTACTCGGGCCCCACTGGTGAGATCAGCGACCTGCGCGCCCTGCTTCTCATGGTGGCGTTCTGGTCCATCCCAGGCTCCCTCTTCCTCGTGGGCTGAGCGCTGCTTGCGGACGACGCCGATCTCGGTGACGCTAACCCATCGATTGGGGGCCCGCATCATCGCGCCGCGCGCCGCCCCGATCTGTTAGAGCCTCCTCTTGGCGCCCGGTGCGGTAGTCCTCGCGGTGGCAAGCCTCGGAGCCTTCGAGCACTTCTGCTCGCCTGGCGTCGAACGGGCCGAAGACCTCTCGCGTGACCTCCCTCGCATCTCGCACGTGGACGTCGAGCCCGTGGCTTCGGCAGGACGCTGCCTGGGCGGACGACAGGGTGACACCGACGCCGGTCGCGCCGCGATGGCGAATGAAGTCGAGCAGCGGGGCCCCATCCACAGCCCAGGTCGAGCACGCGTTTCCCCGGCGCGATCCCGATCTGCTCGGCCACGTACTCGTGCTTGCGCCGCTGGGTCTCCTCCAGGCTCATCGAGAAGCGCCGTCGTACTTGGCTCCGCTGAAATCCGCGCACTCCCCGAGGCTGGCCCTGAAGATGCGGTCGATCAGCGAGTAGGTGGACTCGAGGTCTCGGCGGTCGGCCACCTGGGATCACGGAATCGGGGTGACCGATGACAGGGATCACCGAGCAGCGCCCGGTAGGTCGAGGGATCGCGGGCATCGCCGCGGACGAGGCGATGGCCCCCAAGCTGATAGACGTCGCCCGGCTTCGTTTTGGGCGCCTGCGGCAGGGGAGGGGGCTCGTCGTCGCCCGGTTGTGCCCCGCCCAGCTCCGCGAGCAGGGCATCGAGGTCGTCCTCGTCGTAGCCCGTTCCCGAGAGCTCGGGCAGCTCGGCGAGCAGCTCGGCGAGCGCCTCGGGGTCATTGTCAGCGAGGTCGCTCGTTCGGTTGTCGGCGAGAACGATCCGCTTCGCCCTCTCCTCGTCCGCGTCGACGAAAGTTGCGGCGATCCCCTCCCACCCGAGCTGGCGCGCTGCCTCCAGCGTATGGTTCCCGGCCAGCACCTCCATCGTTCGGCAGTTGACGACGATCGGGCGGTACTGGCCGTTTCGCTCGAGGCTTTCCTTGATCGCGTCGACGTCGCCGCGGCGCGGGTTGCCGGCATAGGGACGAAGGCGGTGGATCGGGACCATCTGCGTTTGTAGGTCGGCGCGCATGGCTCGACTATCTGCATCCGCGCAGATATCGCCGCGGATCTCCCGATGCCGAAGAGGACAGGGATGTGGGGCTGGCTTAGTTTCTGAAATGAGAGGCGGCGCCGCCGCCCCATGGGCGGGCTCTCATAACTCTCAAAACGACCATCGCGCGGGCGATCGCGCACCTTCCGTCAGCCGCTAAAGATCCCCGCACGTTGCCGACATTCATACCCGTGGCAGCCTCGTCTACGAAACCGAAGGTCACAGGTTCGAATCCTGTCGGGCGCGCTCTCGCCGCTGCATCTCCTTGCAGCTTCTTGCCTGCTAATCGGCGTCTTTGAGCCGGATGGCGAGCCCTGCCCTTCATGCAGGTGCACGCCTCTGCAGGACGTCGCCGCGCCCTCTTGGTCTCATTTTGGCCTCATTTCGCTGGCTTGGCGGACCAATAGATCAGCCGGCGCCGGGGAGTCTTCGGGAGGTGTGACGTGACCGCTTGCGTTGTCTGCGGTGCGGATATGCACCGCGACGACCGCCTCCCCAGCGTCTGTGGCGATAGGTGCCGACGGGCGGCGACAGAGATCCGCCGCGTTTTCGACGGTCACTCCGATGGCGCATCGATGTCCGTCGCCGATGTGATGCGGACAGTCCCAGGCGAATCGGCGGACGCCGAGGCGGGCAATGAAAACGGGCAATTCGACTCTGGACAAAGGCGCCGGGCGATTCAGCTCATCGAATCCCTGCCCTGGGGAGACACAGACGGCGACATCTACTGCGTTGAGCGTGCCCTCTTTGACGCGGTAGATGCAACAACCGAAGAGTTCGCGGCTTGGCGTGCCCTCGGGAAGATCGCTTTGGCTGGGACCTCTTCGTCTCGGACCAGGAGGTGGCTTCTATGTCGCCCGAGTGGAAACTGGCCTATGTGGCGAGCCTTCTCCGTACGGCTGTCACCGCGTACGGCGTATGGACAGATCACGAGGGAGCGCTGCCGCCCGGCCGCCAAGAGGAAACAGGATCACTGGCGGCTCTGATCAGGGGGCTCCTGGACATCCTGTGGATGCCTGCCCTCAAGCACGAGCCTGACAAACCAAGGATGGGCACCGATGCGTAGCTGCGTCGTCTGCGGAACCTCACTGGAGGGTCGGCGATCAGACGCCCTCCACTGCGATCCTCCCTGTCGAGCCGAGGCCAGCCTCCTCAGACGGATTCTGAGCGGTTCAGATGGCGTTCCCTATCGGTCTGTCGAGGAACGCCTAGAGGCCCGGCGCATGCCCGTAAGAAGACGGCCCATTCCGTGACCAGACGCAATGTCGGAATCGCTCCTGCGGAATCGCTCGTTGGCGCTCGCGACTCCCGCCTAGGGCAAGGGCATCTGATCCACCAGCCATTCCGCGACAGACGCGTTTCATCGCTTGGGGCCGCGACTCAGCGTGCGGGCGGCACCACGACCAAAAGGAGGAGGTTCCTCCCTCATTTTGCAGCGTTCCCTCGACGTAAGTCACGAACGGCAATACCACGCCGAGGATATTCCAAGCCGTACAAGCAGACAAGCAACAGTAAGGAGAAGTAGATACATGATCAAGGACATCCGCGTCGCCGAGCGGCGCTAAAGCAAATCCCCTTCGAACTAGGCAAGCTCAATTTGGATCCGGGGCGGCGTGAGACGTCAGCTTCGTCTCCGCTGGGTGGCAAGGCAGATTCGCCGCGCAGCACCAAAATCGATCCATACAGCGCCACGATGGTGTGGTCTTATGCCTATACGCTCGATCCGTACGGACTTCAGGACGACCTACCGCCAGAGCTACAGCAAATCGGCCGCGAATACTTCCTCCAAGCGTCGGAGACAGACTGGGCGGTCCTCGTCTGGGAGGTACGGGCGCTTCATCCCGAGATTTGCGATGAGGAGTGGGAGGAGCTGATGGCGGCCGCCCGGAGGGGCGACACAAGCTTTGATCCCTTCCGTGTGTTTCATCAGTACGGTCCGCCCGAGGTCACGGCGGAGACGAGCGCGCTTTACGAGGAGCACACAAAGACGTTGGCGCAACTGAGCAAACGGCAAGGGCCGGAAGAAAATCTGGATCAGCACAACGATGCCAACGTCCAGTGATGGACTATCGCGTCGGAGTTGGACATCATCGCTCAGACGCCCCCACTACTGCGATGCTCCGAGGCCAGCCTGCTCAAGCGAATTCTGAGAGGAGCGGACCGGCTGCCCCTATAGATCGGCCGAACAACGACTCGAAGCTCGTCATAAGCGCAGAAGGCGAGCCTGGTTGGATCCGAGAATGAGGTGCGAAGGACCGTTCCGCGTATCGCCCGAGGTGTCGCTGTTTCGAGACAGGGTTTACCGCCGTATCTCAGATCTGAGCCTCATTTGGTGAATCCTCCGGTGTTTAGAGGAGTGGGGTCCGAATACAGACCACTACGAACTGCGTGTCCCAGGCCGAGTCAATGCCCGGGGGGCGTCGCGGCAGGATTGACCATCTCCTGGCGGACCTGAGCATCGCGGATCCCGTCCCGGACGGTTTGATCGAGTTCGACCACGAGAACCGAGATGCCCCACGCGGCAACAGCCTCTGCCCAACCACGTCCCCTTGGATGCATATGCCGCGGCATCGGCGTCGGAAAACGCGAGAACGAGCTCAGCGCAGGGCCGGTTCCGTCCGAGCGTGATCAGCTTGAGGGCATCCTGCGCGACCTTGTGACGCTGGCCGCCCTTCAGCGGGCCCTGGTGGGCGAAGATCTCGACCAGAACCGACTGGTCATCAGAGGCTCCATCGACCTGCACGCTGGCACCACCCTCCAGCCGCAGCCTAGCCGGGGAGAGGGCCTTCCCTAGGTGCTCGGCGACCTTCTCGCGAATCAGCGGCTCGGCATCGTGCTGGGGCCTGGAGTCGCTCCGATGGGGCATCGACCGAACGCTACCGCCCGCCTGCAAATCAGCGAGTTCTGGTCGGATGGGGCTCCCCGCCCTTCACCCCGTTGCAGGCCCTTGCCGGGACGCTCCGCGAGCTCGAGGTCTCATCTTGGTGTCATTTCGAGTTGCCCGGCCCTGCGAAGTGGGAGGGACTCCCGCGCCAGTCCAAGGTTCGGCGCAGGCGGCTCCCCTCGGCTCGGCTGACACCGCTCCATAGCGGCCCCAAGGCCGGTCGGCGGGAGGATTCCGCTTCTCGCGCGAAGGAGGAGCGAGTCAAGCGCCGAGCGGCTGAGCACGTTACGTACGCGGAGACGGTCAGTTTCCCGGCAGCAAGATTGCGAGCGCGTATAGAAGACCGGCCGAGATCAGTGCCGTCGTCGCCACAGGGTTTCGGGCCAGCCCGATCACCTCGGCTTCCTCCTGCGGCGGAGCACCGACCTTTCCGAACCCTATGCGGGTGACCTTGCCGGTTCGGCTCACCTTGGTGCGAACCGGCGAGGAGAGCGCCAGCCGCACGGCTGCCCCGGCGATGAGGTTGCCGACGTATTGAAGGGGCGCGATTACAAGTGCCCACGCGCAGAACGTCGCGAGGTAGGCGAGATAGAACAATGCCGCGAAGAAGACGTCAAGCGGTCCGGGGCTCGGAACACCGTCCCGACTTGAGCGAGTTCGTGACCGCCCGACGTCCTCGCTGAAGGCAAGATACGACTCGCCGGCGACCGCCCACGCCTCTGCGAGAAACTCATTGGGGTCGGTCGAGATGAGCAACGGGCGCCGCTCGAGGTCGACGCAAATGGCGAAGCCGGCGATCACCAACTGGATCAGCGGGCCGCCCGCAAGATACCAGCCCAGGTAGTCGACGTCGAAGGCTCGAAATACCAGGTACGCCGCCACCCCAGCGACCGCCAAACCAAGCGCTCCGACCAGCGAAGGCAGGCGCTTGCTCCTGGGCGTTCCGATGTGCATGCGTACCAAACCGAATCGATACGAGGCCTTCGACGGCTGTTCGACGGTCAGCAGCCAACTCCTCGCCTCCGGCCATGCCGAGCCACCCCTTCTCGTGTGAAGGCAGAAGCCAGAGCGGTCAACCGAATCGCCCGGGTCCGTGGGTCGTCGATAGGTGGCGGGATTTGAACCCGCGACCTCCGGGTTATGAGAAGCCCGAAGGGGTTCTGTCGGATTAAGTCGCCCCGCCTCAGTCACGATGAGATGCGATGAAATCAGGCTGAGATTGGCTCAGTTTCCGTACCACCGCTGGTAGCTCAGGATTGACCGGCCATACTTGTCATTCGAGAGGGGTCCCCCCCGGAGGGGGTCGAGTGAACGAGGCAGAACCGAGGGCGTGTTGACCTCGGATCCACACGACGAACCGCCAGCGCCGTCGGATGCGAGCCGGTCCGGCAACCGCCCGATCAGGGCCGCTCTGGAATCGTTTTACGAACGGAGGGATCGCGCCTGGGAGCGCGTCCACCAGCTTGAGCAGAAACAAAGCTGGGCGGCCACGCAAGCAGCCGTCGACCGAGAGAAGGAGGCGGTCGCGGCCCACGATCAGAAGGCCCTGAAACGCGCTGCGGAGCAGCTTCATGAGGCTCTTGAGGAACGCCAGGCGGCGGTCATCGAAGCCCCCAAGGCCCGGCGCCGGGCGATGCTGAAATTCGAGTTGCCACTAGCGGTAAGTGGCTGGGTCATCCTTGCGGCGGCTGCGGCGATCAACTCCCTCTGGCTCGCAGCACTGGGCGTGGACTACCTCCACTCGTACCTGCAGAGCGGCTTCCTGGTCGCTTTGCTCTTTGGCGTCGTTGCGGTCGCGATCGACCTTGATAGCCATCCCAACCTGATCGTCGCCCAGCCCCTTGGCTACATCCGCGCAACGCTCGAGCTCGTAGCCAGCCTGGGCGCAGCGCTCACGGGCCTCCTCGCACCGCCACGATCCGAGCGCGCCCTTGCAGAAGCCGGGCTTTTTTCCATGGCCTACCGTTTCCGCCTGCGGACGCTCGACCTTGCGCTCAACCTGCTCTTCACGCTGTCCTTCGCCGCCGCGATGCTCGCTTGGGCGGTGCTCGTCGCCCCGCTTCAGTACTGGGTGAGCCTGGTGTGCGGCGCACCGGCACGTGAGGCGCTGGCCTCGTCGGGAACGCTCTGGGTGGTCAGGAGCGCCAATCGGACGAAATTCTGGTTCGCACCTAAGGATCCGACTGAGTTCGAGGAAGAGCCCGAGCTCAAGGAGGCGTACGAGCGGGGGGAAATGACCGAGGCCGGCTTCGCCAAGAAGCCCGTCAGCTTCACCGCCGCGGTCTCGGCCGCCCTCCTCTTCGGCGTCTCCCGGTTCGTCTGAGCGCCTGTCTCCATCTCGGCCCCCCGGGCAAGAAAGCGCGCGCCGGGATCCAACCGGGGACTAACGTCGTTTCTCGAACGTCCCCGGGTGAGCAGGTGCCGCCGAAGCCCCCAATCACCGGCGACCCGGGCTACCTGCATTTCCGGGACCCGATCCCCGAGCCAGCCCGCCCCGATGGCCTCAGGCATAACCCAGGCTCCGCGGCGATGCGCCGGTAACCGAATCCCGGGCGCGCTGCTGAGGAGTCCCCCATGACCGGCCCGTTCGGGCCCCCCAATCAGGTCGGATCGGGCCATTGACGGGAGCCCCGGTACGGACGTAAGGTCGGTACCTAGTAAGGGTTTATCCGCCGCTGCTTACTCCTCGCGCGGCCGTCTTGGACCTCAGAAGCCTCGGCGACTTCACGGGTTGTCTCCAGTGAAAGAGACGCCGAACCGAGGACCCCGAGGGGCCTCATAACGCAAGGAGTTCTAGTGAAGCCGAGACCAAGAAAGACCCTCAAGGGAGGAACTATGAACCGGCTATCTCGAAGCAGGCGAGGCCTCGTCGGCGGCATCCTGCTTCTATTGCTGGCCGCGTTGACGTGGGCTGCGGTGGCTTTCGCCGACACCGTCAACAACGACATTGCCGCGAATCCCGGAAGCGACATGTTCACGGCCGGCGGCTCGACCAGCGTCGGCTACAAGGTCGTCTCCAACAGCGCCGCCGGAGATACGCAGACGGGATGCAACGCCGCCGATAGCAGCCCCGCCACCGTTACGATCAACGCCCCCGCTGGCGTCACGGCGAATCCGGGAAGCCTGGACTTCACCGAATGCAACACATTCCAGGAGGTCACGTTTTCCTCGAGCACGCCGGGCGACTATTCGATCACCGTTTCGGTGAGCGATTCCGGAACGGGCAGCTACAGCACCGGACCCGCTAGCTTCACGCTCCATGTGCTCGCCGCGGCGAACGCTGGCCCCACGGTCGGCGCGATCACCGGCGACACCAGCGCGAACGAGGGTCAGACGAAGTCGTATTCGGTCTCGGCCAGTGATCCCGACGGCGACGCGCTGAGCTACGCGTGGTCCGTCACCTCCGGGAACGCGTCCATCACCGGGAGCAACGGCGCAAGCGCCTCCGTGGACTTCACGGACGGTCCGAGCACGGTGGGGCTACAGGTCGTCGTCTCGGATGGCCAGGGTCACAGCGTCACCAAGACGCTGAGCGTTACCGAGAACAACGTGGCTCCGACCCTGAGCGCGCTCAGCTTGACCGGCAACAGCGCGACGGCGTGCAGCGCTGGCAACAGTGTCGGGCTGGACTTCACGTTCAGCGACCCCGCCGCCGCCAATGACGCCCCGTACGCGGGTTCGATCGACTGGGGCGACGGTTCGACGACTGACCCGTTCAGCAGCTCCCCGGTCAGAAAGTCCCACACCTACGCCGCGGGCGCCTACACGATCAAGGTCGACGTCAGCGACGAGGATGGTGGGAACGCGACGCAGAAGACCGGCTCGGTGTCGCTCCTTTACAACAACAGCGGCATCCTGCAGCCGATCAACGCCAACGGGTCGAGCGTGTTCAAGAACGGGAGCACGATTCCGGTCAAGGTCCGCATCACGGACTGCAACTCGAGTCCCGTTGCAGGTCTCGCGCCGGACATCTCGGCGGTGAAGCTCGACGGCACCACCGAGAGCGCGGTCAATGAGGACATCTCCTCGACCAGCGCTGCCGACACCGGTGCCGAGATGCGCTACGACGCGACCGCCGGCCAGTACATCTACAACCTGGCGACGAAGTCGCTTAGTGGCCAGGGGACCTACAGGGTCAAGGTCAGCGACTCGACGATCAGCAGCCCAGTCGTCGGCCAGTTCGACATCAAGAAGTAGTCCGGAAGAACAGGACAAGCAAGTGAGAAGGGCGCCGGTTCGCGAACCGGCGCCCCTCTCTTCGCTGACCTCGCCGCGTACGCATGAGCTGCTGCAGCGGAGGCCATGTTGCTTGCCAGGATTACGCCGCAGTACCCGCAGGGGTGAGCGCGCCATTGCGCCTGGCGCGCTTGAAGCGACCCCGGGGCGGCGGTCACCGGTGGCGTAGACGGACTTCCCGTCCTCGCTCACCGCCACGTCGCCGAGGCCGTAAAGACCCTCGCTGGTCTTGCCGCAGCGCACGCGGGCGTTTCTGCCGCGTGCGCCGATGCAGCCCGCGTAGGTGAGGGCGCCGCTTGTGGTGTGTCGCTTGAAGCGGGCGAGGTCCTGGAAACCTTGACGTAGACCGACTTCCCGTCGGAACTCACCGCCACCGCGTAGAGTCTGTAAAGGCCTCTTGCGGTCTTCGCGCAGCGACTGGGGTGAAAAGCGGCTCCGATGCAGCCCCTAGGGGTGAGCGCGCCGCTTGCGAGGTTGCGCTTGAAGCGGACGATCGCGTTCTCTCCGAGCGCGTAGACAGATGTTCCGTCGGGGCTCACCGTCACCGATCTGGCTGAGGAGAGCCCGTGGGCGGTCTTCGCGCACTTCGCTCGGTTGTGCCCCCGCTCGGCTATGCAGCCCTTGAAAGTGAGGTCGCCGGTCGCTGAGCGAGCCCGATTCGCACGCGTGGAGTTCCCTCGGCCATAGGTCAGAGTATGGCCGGCCGGTGGGCCGATCAGGGACCCCGATGTGCTCGTTCTCCCATGGCCAAGCCGTTGCTCACCCCCTAGCCGGAAGAGCACGGCCTCAAATCCGGAGGAATCCGGAGGAATCCGGAGGCCTTCCACCCCGTTCAGGCGCTGGTGCCTATTCCCGCACCTGCACTTTATTTCCTGAAGTATGCCACAGGGGAATAGTTATAGGCATGAACGAGCAAAGACAGGGCGGACTTAACTCTCATCCGTCGCGCAGAGGAAAGCGCTGGTGGCAGGGGGTCAAAGGCCTCGGTGCGCTGGTTAGCTCAGGAGATGCCGCTCCGAACAGCCTGGACTGCCGCCTGGATCCTGTTGTCGAGCTGGAGCTTGGCCAGAATGCTCGCGATGTGGTTCTTGATCGTGTTCTCGCTCAGGCATACCGCCCGACCGATCGCCTGATTACTCTCGCCGCTCGCCAGTCGCTTGAAGATCTCGAGCTCGCGCTCGGTGAGGACGGCCCGTATGGCTGTGGCTGCGTCCTCACTTCGCGCCGTGACGGGGATGTCGCGCTCGCGAATCCGGCGCAGGAGACCCTCGGCGATGTGCGTGGAGATGACGCATTCCCCGGCGGCGGTTGCCCGGACTGCGCCGACGATCTTGTCTGGCGTGGCGTAGTCCTTGAGCATGTAGCCGCGGGCGCCGGCGAGGATCGCCTCCACCACCCCGGTGCGCTCCTCGGTGCCGGTGAGCACCAGGATGCGCGAAGCGGGAGCAAGCACCGAGAACCGCTGGATCATCTCGACCCCCGAGGTTCCAAGGAGAAAGGGGTCCGTGAGGACGACATCGGGCCGAAGGTCGACCACCAAACGGACGCCTTCCTCTGCGGTCTTCGCCTCGCCGACTACTTCGAGTCCGGCCGCGGAGAGCGACTGCGTCAGGGTCCTGCGGATCAATCCCTGGTTGTCCACCAGGACGACCGTCACCGACCCCAATCCCGGGACCGCTTGGTCTCTCACCGGAGCTGATGACATTCCCGGAACCTCCTCAAGCAGGCGAGCAAACCCGGATCAGTAGGCGCCGCGACGGATGGCTATGGCCGCCGCGGTGCGGAGGAGTAGCTTCAGGTCCTCGGCGAACGACCATCCCGCCATGTGGATGTAATCGAGCTTGATCATGCCCTCAAAGCCAATGTCGCTTCGTCCCAGGGTCTGCCAGCGGCCGGTGATTCCCGGGCGCATCTCGAACCTCGCCCCGTACTGGTCCGAGACGAGCGATGCCTCGCGGGAGATCAGCGGCCTCGGGCCGACGAGGCTCATTTCGCCCCTGAGGACGTTCCAGAGCTGGGGAGCTCGTCGAGCGACCAGCGACGTAACCAAGCCCCGACCCCGGTGATGCGGGGGTCGTCGTCGTCCTGAACTTGAGCATCGTGAACGACTTTCGGTCGCGCCCTACGCGGGGCTGGCGAAAGAACACGGAGCCGGGCGTATCGAGCTTGATTCGGATCGCGCAGTAGGCCAGAAGCGGCGCCGTGAACAGCAATGCCAGGCCCGATATCAAGACGTCGAGGCTCCGCTTCAGCGCCTGTACGGCCCTGGTCGAGTGAGCGACCGGGATCGTGAGGACCGGCAAACCCCTCGACGTGTTGCACGACCGATCCCGTCGCCATGAGGTCCGCGTCGGCCGAGATCAGATCGACGTGCACGTGCCTACCCGTCAAGGCGCGGAGCAGGTCGCTTCGCTTCTCGAGGTCACCGGAGGCGCTGGCGAGAATGACTCTGCTGGCGCATGTAGATTCGATTACGCGACTGAGCCCCACAAGTGGCCCGTCGCCCACCGCCGTCGGCGTGCCGCCGTTGCGCTCCGAGGCCAAGTCGGCGAGATCAGCTCCTGCAGCCCCACCCTCGACCTCGTCGAGCCCGATCCTCCACGCCACCTCCAGCCCGAGCTCCGGGTGTCGGGCGATCCTGCGGTCCACCTTCTTGAGATCGGGGGAGGTCCCGACCAATACGGCGCGCTGTCGATACCACGGCGCCCGCCGAGCGGGAGCGCGGGTGATGGCGCGAAACGCTGGGACGGTCACGATTGCAGCGGCCCAGAGGGTGATCGACGGCAGGAGCTCCACCGGACCGCTCAGCGCCGCCGCCCTCACCAGCAGCAAGGTCCAGCTCCAGACGGTGATCCCCAAAAAGAGCGGGGCGAGCTCGTCGGCGGCCGTCTGCTCGAGGCGGTGCTCGGCCAGGTGGTAGAGGTGGAGCGAGCTCGCGACCAAGAGCCACGGCGGGAGGGGCGCCGCGAACAGCTCGAACTCCCCCAAGGCTGCGGCGTGCCGTCCGACGAGCGTGCTCAGGCCAAGCACGAGCGCCCATGAAGCCGCGAACGCAAGCAGGTCGGAGACAACAAAGAGACGGCGGAGGATGAATCCGCGGCGGTCCCGCCTCTCATCCGATCGCGAGCGACGCTCCCGGGATGCCGCCGTCGCGTCGGCCGGCCACGGGCCGTGGCCCGTGGCCGGCCACGTCCCGCGCCCATGGCGGCGTCCCTCCCGGCGCTCTGCCGACTCTATGCCGATCGCTCCCTCGTCGATCGCCTGGCGATTCGTCGCACTATCCCCGCCTCCCCGAGACAAACTGGCAGGTGATGCCAATGTGGCTCTTTCCATTGTCATGAGCGTCCGTAGCCCTCACTTGCCACGCGGAACCTCGAGACCCGCTTCTCGAGCGTCGCGAGGCCCCGCCGCTGCAGCTGCTTGACGGCGCCCGGGGTCTTGCCCAGCAGCTGGGCGACCTTCTCGACGGTGAGGTCGCCGATCACCCGGAGCAGCAGGACGCTCCGCTGGTCCGATGGGAGCCCGGCGAGGAGCTTGCGCATCCGCTCCTCCTCCAACGCCTCCAGGGCCTCCTCCTCTGCGTTTCCCCCGGGCCTCCCGTCTTCGCTTGCCACCGGGGCGGCGGACTCAGACGGGCGCCGCGCTTGGCCCCGGCGCTCGTCGATCAGCCGGTGGTGGGCGATCGTCAGCACCCACGCCCTCAGATCCGCCTCGGCGCCTTCGAAGCTCGGGAGGTCGCGCACCACCTGCAGAAAGACCTCCCCCAGCAGGTCGTCCGGCTCTGCCTCCCCCCGCCCCCGCAGGTAACCCCGGACCTGGGGGGCGAATTCCTCATAGATCGCCCGCCATGCCCCCTCCTCCCCACCGCGGGCGGCGGCCAGCACGCCGGGAAAGCTCTCCCCCAAGCTCATCGCCTAGCCGGGACCGCGACCAAGCCCCGCTCCCCTTGCCCCCCGCCAGCCACCGGCGTCATATTCCTACCACTTACGCCGCCCGCGCCGGCGAGTGCATTTGGCGGCGGGACGGGCCCGAGGACATAAAGTCAATAAAGTCCGCAAATAGCGGGATTTTTCTGAAACGGACGTTTCCTGAGGGCAGCAGTCTGCGCTTACCGGTTCAAAGGGAAAGGCCACGAATCGCCCCATGCTGCAAGGCGATTAGTGGCCTGGACCGTACGGCTCGAGCCATTGAGCGTGGCAGATGATGCCGCGCCCGACGGCTGTGACCCAAGGAGGTGACGAATGAAACGGTTGCTTAGCCCCTTACGGCTAACGCTCCTCGTACTCGCAGTCATCGGCGTCAGTGCCTTTGCCGCCGCTCCGGTGATGGCCGGGCACCCGCACTTCATAAAGAACGCCACGACTGCCTCGTTAAGTGGCTCCGACCTCGTCTGCAATTTCAAGGAGGCGGGGCTCGAATCAGGGTCCATAGAGACGATCACGTGCAGCGCGACGGCGACGACCACCTACGAGTGTGTCAATGGCGGCGGGCACAACCCGTCGGCGTCCAACAAGACGACCACGGTGGCCCAAGCTAGCGGGAGCGGCGAGTTCCCCGCCGATCAGAACGGGAATGTGGTCGGCTCTGTGAC
>Ga0126312_10001643_pt1 | contig 14766 bp, 17 predicted proteins | sample Plot104A_FD_92537 | JGI IMG/M metagenome (GOLD analysis project Ga0126312, IMG submission 92537) | Serpentine soil microbial communities from UC McLaughlin Reserve, CA, USA - Plot104A | ecosystem: Environmental > Terrestrial > Soil > Grasslands | place: USA: UC McLaughlin Reserve, Lake County...
CTACGAGGGGGTCCACCCGGGTGCCGGCATCACGATCGCCGAGGGCGAGAACCTGGAGGTCGAGCCGCCGCGCCGGCTCGTGCAGAGCTTCAACGCCCTGTGGAGCGACGACGTGAAGGCTGAAGGCACCTCCAGGGTCAGCTGGGAGATCGAGCCGGTCGGCGACTCGTGCCGGCTGACCGTCACCCACGACCAGCTGCGCGAGGGCGCCAACGACGAGATCTACGGCGGCTGGCCGCAGATCCTCTCCGGGCTGAAGACGCTGCTCGAGACAGGCGAGACGCTCACGACGCCCGGCTCGCTGCTCTACTCGGAGGGCGCTTCGGCCGCCTGAGGGACCCGATCGAGTGACCGCCGAGGGGCTTGGCCGGAAGCGGGCCATGCGTCACGCAACAGGCCAAGCCCCCGCGGTCGCTAGAGGGGACGGTCTCGCGAGACCGGCGACCGAGCCCGATCAGGCGGGGGGCGCCGGCTCGTAGATGAGGATGGCCACGCCGTCGCCCACCGTCTTCGAGTCGACGAGCCGCAGGGGCTTCTTATCGCTCGTCTCCCCGAACAGCCGCTTGCCGCTGCCCAGCACGACGGGGAAGACCATCAGCCGCAGCTCGTCCACGAGGTCGTGCTCGAGCAGCGCCTGCACGAGCTGGACGCTGCCGTGGACCACGATGTCCCCGTCCGGCCGCTGCCTCAGCTCCGAGACCGCCTTCACAAGGTCGTCCTCGAGCACCGTCGAGTTGTTCCACTCCGGGTCGCGGAGCGTCGAGGACACGACGTACTTCGGCATGTTGTTGAACTTGTCGGCGAACTCACCCTCTCGCGACGGCCAGGCCTCGGCGAAGCCCTCGTAGGTGACCCGCCCGAGCAGCAGCGCCTCAGGCTCGAGCGCTTCGTCGAGCTTGAACCTGTCGCCCTCGTCTCCCCGGTTGAACTCGAAGCTCCATCCGCCGTACTTGAAGTCCTCCGCCCCGCCCGGGTCCTCGACGACGCCGTCCAGCGAGACGAACTCGGTTACGACGATCCTTCCCATCTCGTTCCTCCTCTTGGTCGAGTGCGAGCGAGCGCGAAGCGAGCACAGGATGGCTGAGCAGCCGGGCTCGGGCGGCGATAGGCAGTATGGGACAACGATCACTCGCCAGTTCGACGCCCTCCACGAGCGGTGATGGCGCGAGTGGATGGAGCCCGAGGCTTCGCCGATTGGTCGGGGCCCGGAGAGCGAGTGCCGCTTCCCGGGGCCGGCTCCCCCCAGCCGCGGGAATAGGCTTCGCCAGAGGCACCCCGGAGGAGGATATGGCGGACGCGCGCGTCATCAACGTCGACCTGGCGGCTTTGACCCGTGAGGACGGGTCGTTTCGGACGATGCTGGCCTGGGGCGATCCCGTGTCGGTTGTCGAGGAGGACGCCACGCGGGTCAAGATCGGGGTCACCGACTACGTGGAGCAACCCGACGGCAGCATCCTGCCCAAGACCAGCTTCGGGTTCGTCAAGCGCAAGCTCGGCTCCCGAAACGTCACCGCCGCGGCCGCCCAGGCGAGTGTCCTCAAGGTCGACTTCGTGGACGTGCAGCAGGGCGACGGGGCGCTGATCGAGACGCCGGGCGGTCGCGCGATCACCCTCGACGGCGGCGACAACGTGCTGTTCGCGCGTTACCTGGCGTCGCGCTTTCGCAACACGAGCCCGGCCGCGCCGAAGGAGATCGACGCCATGGTGGTGAGCCACGGCGACGCCGATCACTTCGCCGGGTTGACCGAGATCTTCGACTCCGAGACCAACCAGCAGACCGAGAAGCGGCTGTTCGTGCACCCCGCGCGCGTGTTCCACAACGGGCTCGTGAAGCGCCCCTCGTCGGTGGCCGAGTCGAAGAGCTTCGGAGCCGCCACCAAGGTCGGCAAGGACACGATCATCACCGGGCTCGAGACCGATCTTCGCGACGTCCCCGACAGCGAGATGAACACCTACTTCCGCGCTTGGAAGAAGGCGCTGAAGGCATGGACCGCGCGCGGGCCGATCGAGTTCCGCCACCTCGTGCAGGGTGACGACGCCGCCTTCGACTTCCTCACCCCCGAGGGAATCGCCGTGGAGGTCCTGGGACCGATCCTCACGACCAGGGACGGCGTAAGCGGGCTGCGCTTCCTCGGCACCCCGCGCAAGGGGCCGCAGATCGGCCCGCCCACAGACCAGGGCTTCGGCGGCCTGGACGCCTCACACACGATCAATGGCCACTCGATCGTGCTGCGGCTCGGCTTCGGGCGCTGGCGGATCTTGTTCGCCGGCGACCTCAACACCCAGGCCGAGCTGTCGCTGACGGCGGACCACGCCGCGGGTCGGATCGACCTGCGATCCGAGGTGTTCAAGGTCCCGCATCATGGCTCCGCCGAGTTCTTCGGCGACTTCCTGGGGGCCGTGTCGCCGGTGGTATCCGTGGTGTCCTCGGGCGACGAGAGCGCGCGCAAGGAGTACATGCACCCGCGCGCGACCCTGATGAGCGGGCTGGGACGGTCCAGCCGGGACGGATCTCAGCCGGTCGTCTTCGTGACCGAGCTGGTGGCGTTCTTCGAGACCGTCGGTTGGGTCCGCCCCGACGCCACGAAGGGCGTGGACGGCAAGCCGCCGAGGGGCAAGGACAAGGACTTCTTCGCCTTCCGCCGCACGGCCTACGGGCTGGTGCGGGTGCGGACCGACGGCGAGCGGCTGCTCGTCTTCACGAACTCCGGCCAGACGCAGCTCAAGGAGGCCTACGCGTACACGGCGAACGGCGCGGGCGAGATCGCTCCGACCGCGGTGAGAAAGGCATAGGGGAGCATGGCCCTCGTTCCGCCCGCACGGCACCTGCTCCGCGCCAAGGACCTCGCCGACGCGCGCTACTTCGAGCCGCTATGCGTCGACGACATGGCCCGCGCGGCGGGCCTCTCGCGCGCCCATTTCAGCCGCGAGTTTCGCCGCGCCTTCGGCGAGTCGCCGCACGCCTACCTGCTCACCCGCCGCCTCGAACGCGCCGCGGCGCTGCTGCGCGCCACCGACCGCTCGGTCGCCGACATCTGCCTCTCGGTGGGGCTTCGGAGCGTAGGCTCGTTCACGACGAGCTTCACGCGCACCTACGGGGTGTCCCCGACTACGTATCGCGTGGCCTTCCCGCCGGCGGCCCAGCGGGCGCTGATCCCGGCGTGCGTCCTGCGGGTGTATGAGCGGCCTCCTGTCGCCCGCACCAACCTGCGCGGGCAACAGCGCACGTTTCGAGAAGACAGCGGCGCGCCACGCGGCTAGCGTTGCCCGCGCCCCTTCTTCTAACACGGGAGAGACCGATGATCAGGATCGCCAACGCCCAGCTGTGGGTTCACGACCAGGACGAGGCGCTCGCCTTCTACACGCAGAAGCTCGGGATGGAGGTGCGCAGCGACGTGACCCTGCCCGAGCTGGGGGACTTCCGCTGGCTCACCGTCGGGCCGGCCGGGCAACCCGACGTCGCGATCGCGCTGATGGCGATCCCCGGCACGCCGGTCATGGACGCCGATACGGCAGAGCAGGTGCGTAGCCTCATGGCGAAGGGCTTCGCGGGGACCATCTTCCTCACGACAGACGACGTCCGCGGTGCATACGAGGAGCTGAAGGGTCGCGGCGTCGAGTTCGTCGAGCAGCCCGAGGAGCGCCCCTACGGAATCGACACTTCGTTCCGGGACCCCTCGGGCAACCACATCCGGCTGACCCAGGTTCGAGAGGTGGCGGCGGTCTGAGGTAGGTCGAGCCGCCGAGGCGCGGCTCAGCCGCCGAGTGGCAGGCTCTCCTGCCAGCCGCCCCGCTCCAGCGCGAGCAGCGCCCGCTTGAGGTCGAGGCGGCCGCCGTAGCCGGTCAGGGACCCGTCGCTGCCGATCACCCGGTGGCAGGGCAGGATGATCGGGAGCGGGTTCCGCGCGTTCGCGCCGCCAACCGCGCGGGAACGGTCGGGGCGCCCCAGGGCGCGCGCGAGCTGCCCATAGCTGCGCGTCTCTCCATAGGGGATCTCGGCGAGCAAGGCCCAGACCGCGCGATCGAACGAGCCACCGCGCGGCTCGAGCTGCAGGTCGAACGCGGCCCGCGCCCCGGCGAAGTACTGCTCGAGCTGCCGGGCGGCGGTGGCGAACGGCTCCGCGGCGCGCGTCCAGCCGTCGCGCCGGGGAGCCCGCCCCGGCAGGTACAGGGCCCGCAGGCGCCGCTCGTCGCCCGCGAGCGTCAGCTCGCCCACGGGGCTGCGCCAGGTGGAGTACAGGAGACTCATGTCTCGGATAGAACGCGGGGACCTCGACACCTGTGAGATGGAGCGAATCCTTTACTCCTTGCCGGACCTACCCTCGCCGGGGGTCGGCCCGCGGCCGTGAGACTCCTCGGAGCGACGATCGCCTTGGCGTTCGGCGCGCTGGCCGTCGCGCCGCCCGCGGCGCCGGCCGCCACCCCGATCCCACAGGACCCCGCCGGCCTTGCCGCGCCCGCGCCGTTCGTCGGCTCGGTGGCCGTCCCGCGCAGGGTGAGCGCTCCGCCCGTGCCGGGCCATCCGTTCATGGCGCCCAACGGGCGCAGCAACATCCACGACGACGCTTGGATGACCGACACCTACACCTGGTCAGGGCCGCTCGGCCGCGGGATCGGGGTGCGGTCGGCCTCCTTCAACTTCCCCGGATTCGAGCTCTGTGGCGGCACGGTGGCGTTCGACCGCCGGGGGCGACTCGAGACGATCTGCATCGCCTCGGACAACCGGGTGACGCTCCGCCTTCTGGACCCCGACTCGCTCGACAGGCTTGCCTCCTACGCCCTGCCGCCGCGGCGGCTGCGGCCGGGCGCCAACCCGTTCCAAGACTTCAGCGGCGGGGGCTACTTCTACCTCGACCGGCGTGACCGGGCGGTGGTCCCGACCAACGACCTGCATCTGTACGTGCTGGCGCAGCGGCCCGGCGGCGGCTTCGCGCGGGTAGAGGACTACGACCTGAGCTCCACGGTCAGCGCGGATGACAGGATCGGCTCCGCGCTGCCCGATCGCCGCGGTCGTATCTGGTTCGTGAGCAGGTTCGGTGGTGTCGTGGGCGTTGTCGATCGGCGCAGCGGCCGCGTCCGGGCGATGCAGCTCGGAGAGGCAATCGGCAACTCGTTCGCGGTCGATCCGCGCAGTGGCGTCTACGTGGCCACTGACGCGGCGATGTACCGCTTCGGGGCTCGGCGAGACGGCGTTCCGCGCGTCGTGTGGCGGAAGCGCTACCGCAACATCGGGATAGCGAAGCCGGGACAGGTGGACGCCGGCACTGGCACGACGCCGACGCTGATGGGCCGCCGCTACGTAGCGATCGCCGACAACGCCGACCCGATGAACGTCGTGGTGTACAGGCGCGCGAAGCGGGTGCGGGGATCCCGGCTCGTGTGCGAGCAGGCCGTCTTCAAACGCGGCGCCAGCGCGACCGAGAACTCGCTGATCGGCACCCGGCGCTCCCTGATCGTGGAGAACAACTTCGGCTACCAGGGCGCCGCCTCGACGACCGGCGGGCTCACGACCGCACCGGGCATCGAGCGGGTTGACGTCGAGCGCGACGGCCGGGGCTGCCACGCGGTCTGGAGGAGCGGCGAGACCGCTCCCTCGGTGGTGCCGAAGCTCTCGCTCGCGGCGGGACTCGTCTACACCTACACGAAGCCGCCGGGGCTGCCCGACCGTTGGTACCTGACCACGCTCAGCTTCCGCACCGGGCGGACTGTCTACAACCGACTCGTTGGGACCGGGAACTACTTCAACAACAACTACGCGGGCCTGGCGGTCAGCTGCCGTGGCGAGGCCTACCTCGGGGTGCTCGGCGGCACGGTCAAGCTCGCCGACAGCAGGCGGCCCACGCCGCCGACCCGCATTCGGCTGAAAGTCTCGCCAAACCGCGCGACCGTCGGCCGCGCCACGGCGTTCTCCTTCCGCGCGACCACGAGGGACGCCTGCGGTCGGCGCCCGGTGGTGCGCGGTGCCCTGATCCGGCTGGCCGGCGAGCGGGTTCGGACGAACGGGCGGGGCCGGGCCCGCATGGTGGTCCGTCTTCGCCGCGCCGGCCGCTTCACCGCCCGTGCCCGCAAGCGCGGCCTCCTGCGAGGCCGCGCCTCGGTGAGCGCGCGCCCGGCGTAGCGGTCGGTCTCAACCGCGCTCGCTGTCGAGCGTCGCCATCCCCTGCTCGGGGTACCGATCGCCGGCCGCGGCGTCGGGCGGCACCGCGCGCTCGATCGCCGCCAGGTCGTCGCCGCTGAGCTCCAGCTCGAGCGCGGCGAGCGACTCGGCCAAGCGGTCGCGCCGGCGGGCTCCGATCAGGGCCACGACGTCCTCACCGCGCGCGAGCACCCAGGCGATGGCGATCTGCGCGACCGTGACGCCCTTGTCGTCGGCCAGCGCCCGCAGGGCGTCGACCAGCGACAGGTTGTGCTCCAGGTTGCGGCCCTGGAAGCGCGGGCTGTGCGCGCGGAAGTCGTTCGGCTGGATAGAGCGCTCCCGGGACCAGTGGCCACTGATCAGCCCGCGGGAGAGCACGCCGTAGGCCGTGATCCCGACCCCGAGCTCGCGGCAGGCCGGCAGGATCTCCTGCTCGAGCCCTCGCGATATCAGCGAGTACTCGATCTGGAGGTCGACGATCGGGTGCACGCCGTGGGCGCGGCGGATCGTCTCGGAGCCGACCTCGGAGAGGCCCACGTGGCGCACGTAGCCCTCCTCCACCATCTCCGCGATCGCGCCGACCGTCTCCTCGATCGGGACGCTGGGATCGAGCCGGGCCGGGCGGTAGATGTCGACGTGGTCGGTCCCGAGCCGGCGCAGCGTGTACGCGAGGAAGGTCCGGACCGCCTCGGGGCGCGCGTCGTAGCCCACGGGCGCGCCGTCCGGGCCACGCAGGGAGCCGAACTTGACGCTGATCAGGACCGCGTCGCGCTCGCGCCCGCGCAGGGCCTCCCGGATCAGCAGCTCGTTGTGGCCCATCCCGTAGAAGTCGCCGGTGTCGAGCAGGTTCACGCCGGCGTCGAGCGCGGCGTGGATAGTGGCGATGCTCTCCGCGTCGTCGGCCGGCCCGTAGAGGGACGACATTCCCATGCAGCCGAGGCCGAGCGCGGAGACGTCCGGACCGGTGGAGCCGAGCTTGCGCAATTCCATGCGAGTACCCGAGCCGCTCATCCCGCGAGCCACTCCCTCAGCTCGGCGGGCGCCCGCAGCGATGAGAAGTCGCCATTGTCGCGCATCTCCGTGGCCGCGGCCGCCATCGCGCCGACCGCGACCCAGGTCAGCGCGCCGCCGACGCTGACGCGTCGGGCTCCCGCCTCGACGACCTCCCTCATCGACAGTCCAGGATGGGCGAGCACGTTGACCGGCTTCGAGGTGGCCGCGCAGACCGCGCGGATCTCATCGCCGCTGCGGAGCCCGGGCGCGTAGAGCACGTCGGCCCCGGCCCGCTCGTAGGCCTGCAGGCGCGCGATCGTGTCGTTGAGGTCCGGGTTGCCGCGGATCTGGTTCTCCGCCCGGGCGGTGAGCGTGAAGGGGAAGTCGAGGCCCGCGGCCGCCTCGGCCGCCGCCGCCACCCGCTCGGCGGCGTGGTCGCGCTCGTAGATCTCGCCCTCGGGGTCGTAGTCCTCGATCGAGCCGCCGACCGCGCCGGCGCCGGCGGCGCGCGTGATCGCGGCGGCGGCGTCCTCCGGAGCGCGCCCGTGACCGTTCTCGAGGTCGACCGAGACCGGCAGGAGCGTGGCACGGTCGAGCGCGCGGACGTGCTCGACCACCTCGTCGAGCGTAGCCTCGCCGTCCAGCCGGCCGAGCGTGAAGGCGAAGCCGGAGCTGGTGCTCGCGAGCGCCTTGAAGCCGAGCGCCGCGAGGACCTTGGCCGAGCCGGCGTCCCAGGGGTTCGGGATCAGGAAGGGCGCGCCCTCGTGCAGTGCTCGAAACTCGGCTCCCTTCTGCTCCTGCGTCCGGTCCATGGGTCTCCCTTCGTCTCGTTTACGCTCCGCGCGTGCCCGTGTTCGTAGCGCTCCTGAGGGGCATCAACCTCGGCAAGCGTCGCCGCGTCGCGATGGCCGACCTTCGCTCGCTGCTGACCGAAGCGGGCTACGGCGGCGTGACCACCCACCTGCAGAGCGGAAACGTGGTGCTCGCCACCGACGAGCGCGCCACTGGTCGGGTGGAGCGCTCGATCGAGGAGGCGCTGCAAGGTGGACTCGGCATGGAGATCGACGTGATGGTGCGGACGGCGCGCAAGCTCGCGGCGATCACGGCGAGCAACCCGTTCATCGACCGCGGGGCCGATCCGACGACACTGTACGTCTCGTTCCTCAAGTCGAGGCCGGCCGCGGCGACCAAGCGCGCGCTGGCCGGCTTGGACTTCGGCCGCGATGGGTTCGAGCTGCGGGATGCGGAGCTCTACCTCTGCTACCGCGACGGCCTCGGCCGCTCGAAGATGAGCGGTGCGCTCGATCGGACGCTCGACGTCCCGGGCACGGTGCGGAAGTGGTCGGTGGTGACGAGGCTCGCCGAGTTGGCCGCCGACGCGTAGCATCGGAGCGTGCTCAACTTCGATCTCGAGACGGACTCCGAGGGAACCAGCGCGCTAGTGACCATCCGGGGTGACTTCGACCTGCAGGTGGCCGAGCGCGCATCGGCCGAGCTGACCCGGGTCGAGGCCAGCGCGCCCGAGCTGCTGGTGATCGACCTGAGCGACCTCAGCTTCCTCGACTCGAGCGGCATGGGCGTGATCGCGGCCGCCCAGGCCCGCGCCGCCGACGCCGGCCGGCGGTTACTGGTCGTGAGGCCGCCGCCAGGAGTGCGGCGCGCCTTCGAGGTGTCCGGGCTCGACGACGTGATCAACATGGTCGACGACGTCGCGGCCGCATACCCGTGATGCCGTAGTCCGCCCTAGTCGCCCAGCTCGTACTCCAGCAGTAGGCGGTGGGTTCCCCGCTCGTCGACCTCGATCCTGGCCTCGCCGCGGAGGCCGCGCAGCTCGGCGGTGCCGGAATCCGGTACCACGGCTCCGGCTGTGGTCGCGCCCGCGGGCGACACCGTTCCGCGGTGATGGAGCACGAAGGAGCCCTCGAGGCCGTGGAGGCGGCCCCGGATGCGGTCGAGCGCCAGGTACACGGCCGACCCCTTCTCGGCCCTGGCGGTGAGGAGCTCGGCCGTGGCCTCGCCCTCGATGTCGCCTTCGAGGCTGCGAGTGATGTGCACGCGGCCCAGCTCCGTGCCGTCGCGCTCGTCGTAGGGCTCTTCGTCGTAGGTCTCGTTGGTGAAGGTTGCGACGGCGGTCTTCATCGGGGCGCGGCGGCCAAGTCAAGCACGTCCGGCAACTCGAGCGGCAGCTTCTCCCACTCCTCTCCCGAGTCCCGGGTCAGCAGGAGCAGGCCTCCCCGCAGACCGGCCAGCAGGGCTCGGGGTTGCTCGGGCAGGGTGGCCAGCGCGTAGGGCATGCGGCGCAGCTCGGGCGAGTCGCCCCAGTCGTCCGCCGGCGCCCAGCTGCCGCCGGAGGATCGCATGAGCCGCGCCTCGCCGTCTCCCCGACCGTGCGCGGCGAACGGCGAGCGGCTTACGGCCACGTACCAGAGATCGGGGTCGGCGGGGTCGGCGGCGGTCGCCCACGCGTAGCGACGGTCGAGGCCGTCCTCGAACGGCGTCCAGCTCGCCCCGCGGTCCTCGGAGACGGCGACGCCCTGGCCGGCGGCCTCGTAGACGCGCTCCGGCGCCAGGGGATGGGTGAGCAGCCGGTGGGCGTCGCTGTGTGCCTGGGGGTTGTGGTCCGCCCACGAGCTTCCCCCGTCGAGCGAGCGCATCACGCCGCCCAGCTCGATCCCCACCAGCAGCCAGTTCGGGTCGCTCGGGTGGAGGGCGATCGCGCGCACGTGGTGAGTCCAGGGTCGGCCCGGGAACGACCAGTGCGGCTCGCTCGGCAGCTCGCGCAGGGCCGGCAGGCGCTGCCAGCTGGCGCCCCCGTCCTCGGAGCGGTAGAGGTTGCTGGGCTCGGTGCCCGCGTACGCAACCGACGTTCCGTTCTCGCGATGCGAGCTGGAGACCGCCAGCGAGAGGATTCGGCGATCCTCGAGCCCGGAGCCCGCCTCGCGCCAGCTCGCGCCCCCGTCGTCGGAGACGTGGACCCCGTCGTCGAACGTCCCGACGTAGATGCGCCGCGGGTCTGCCGGATCGACCGCCAAGCAGACGGCGCCGCTGCCGGCGAGCGCCGTGCGCACCTCGGGCGTCGGGCCGTCGAGCGAGAAGCACGCTACTTCGTCGCCGGTCACCGCGTAGATCACGCCGTCCATTGTCACACTGTTCGTCGTGGCCGAACGACCACGGCTCGTGGGAATCAATCACGTGGCGCTCGAGGTGGGCGACCTCGAGCGGGCCCTCGACTTCTACGGGCGTGTCTTCGAGCTAAGGCTTCGGGGGAGGCTTCCGGGAATGGCGTTCGTGGACATGGGCGACCAGTTCATCGCCCTCTCCGAGGGCCGCGCGCAGCCCCCGGACGGCGCGCGCCACTTCGGGCTGGTGGTCGACCACAAGGACGCCGCGCGGCGGGCGCTCGAGCGGGAAGGCGTCGAGCTCCTCCCGGGGCGAGGGCTCGACTTCCGCGATCCGTGGGGAAACCACGTCCAGGTCGTCGAGTACCGGGACATCCAGTTCACGAAGGAGGGGCGCGTGCTCGCCGGGATGGGGCTCGGGGAGCTGTCGAAGTCAGGGGCCGCGCTTGAGGAGCTCAGCGAGAAGGGGCTCCGCGGCTAGCCGGACTCGGTCCAAAAGAAGGGGGAGCTCAGGGCCGGCAGGTGGACCCGCTCATTTGACCCGAAGCCGAGCTTCCCCGAGGACCACGTCGAGCGTAGCCTGCACCGCCGTGTCCGCCGCGGAGATCAGGGGGTCGCTCGCCGCCTGCGGGGCATTGGCCGCCGTCGGCTCGCTCGTGGCCGCGTCCGACGTCATCGAGCGCTACCCGATCGCCTCGGGCCAGGCGGTTCGCTATGCGTTGGCCGCCGCGGTGCTGCTTGCGCTCGCCCGCGGCCGCCTCCCGCGGCTGACCCGGCGCGAAGCCCTCTTCCTGGTGAGCCTCGCGGCCACCGGGCTGGTGCTCTTCAACGCGTTCGTGATCGCCGGGGTGCGCGAGGGCGACCCCGGCACCGTGGGAGTGATCGTGGGCTGTGTCCCGGTGGTGCTCGCCCTCGCGGGGCCGGCCGTGGAGGGGCGCCCGATCCGCCCCGCGGTCGTCGCGGCCGCCTCGGTGGTGGCCCTCGGAGCGGCGGGCGTCGAGTACGTCGGCGGAGCGATCACGCCCCTGGGCGTGATCGCCGCGCTCGGCGCGCTCGCCTGCGAGGCGGCCTTCTCGCTGCTCGCGGTGCCGGTGCTCCGGCGGCTCGGTCCGCTCGCCGTGGCCGCTTACGCGTGCCTCTTCGCCGTTCCGCTGCTCGTGCCCTGGTCGCTGGTCGGCGAAGGACTGCCGCCGCTCCCGTCGGTGACGGAGGCCGCCGCGTTCGGCTACCTCGCCCTGATCGTCACCGCCGGCGGCTTCCTCCTCTGGTACTACGCTCTCGGACGCCTTGGCGTCGAGCGTGCCGGCCTGTTCTCGGGCGTGCTGCCGGTCGCAGCCCTTGCGTGCTCGGCCGCGATCGGCGCCGCGGAGATCACGATCGGGCGGCTGGCGGCGGTGGCCGTCGTGGCCCTCGGCGTCACGCTCGGGATGCTCGGCGCCCGGCCCGCGGAGCGTTCCGCTGCGACGTCGGTTCGGTAGAAGGTCGCCGATGCGCCACCCTCCCCGGGCATGGCGCTTCGCTCGCGTCACGCCGACGCCGCGCGAGGCGGTGCCGGGCGGCCCCTGACACAGCGAAGCCCCGCTCGGGGCGGGGCTTCGCTCGGGACAGCTAGGCCGTCGCGGCTCGGCTGCGCAGGAGGGACCGGATGCGCTCGCCGAGGCCGCGGCGGCCGTCTACGTCCTGCTCTCGGAGCTGCGTCGCGCGCAGCTCGAGCAGGGCGAGCACCTCGGCCGTGGGCTCGAAGGGATCCGCGATCGGGCGCCCGCTGCCGAGCGGCAGGGCGGCGACGATGCGGGCGTCCGACTCGGCCACGAGCGTCGGCCCGCCCGGCGCGTGCGCGCTATCGAGCGCGGCCAGGCGATGCAGCGCCCGGGCGTCGTTCGCGCGTGCGTGACGGACGGTCACCCGCTCGAGCGCCGGTCCCGGCGTGAGTGCGGTTGTGCGAAACATCATGACCTCCGCTGTCGTACAAGTTGCCTGAGTGGTCCTACACGTGCTAGCTTACGCGCCGAGAGGGAGGTAACAATGTCGTACAAAATCGACTTGTCGGATGTACGGCGCGATGGTGAGGGATCGCTCACGCAGCAGCTCGTGGACCGCTTCGCCGCGGCCATCGAGTCGGGCGAGCTCGCCCCGGGCGAGAAGCTTCCGCCCACGCGCCGGCTGGCGGCCGAGGTGGGCGTAAACCATCTGACCGCCGCGCGCGTCTATCGCCGCCTGGCGGAGCTCGGGTACGTCACGGCCAGCGTCGGTCGAGGGACCTTCGTCCGCACGCTCGCGCCGGCCGCGCAGGTGGAGCACGGCGACGACTGGCAGGTGTACGCGCTGCCGCGACGCGAGTTCAGCTACGGCGAGCAGGTGCTGGCGGACGCCTTCTCCCGCATCGACGAGGAGGACACCATCTCGCTTGCCACCGGCTGGCCCTCACCGCGCTCCTACCCCACCGCCGAGCTGGCGCGCATCACCGCCCAGGTGTTCGAGGAGGAGGGCGGACGGGCCATCTCGTACCTCGGCGCCGAGGGACTCTACGAGCTTCGGGAGCTCCTGGCGCTGCGGGGCATCGACAGAGGCTTTGCCGGCGCGCCGAACGAGATCGTCGTCACCTCGGGCGCGCAGCAGGCGATCAACATCGCCGCCCGCGCGGTGATCGAGCCCGGGGACGTGGCCGTCGTGGAGTCGCCGACGTTCATCGGCATGCTCTCCAACCTGCGCGCGGCCGGCGCACGCGTGATCGGGGTGCCGGTCGACGGGAACGGGCTCGACGTGGAAGCGCTCGAGCGCCTCCTGGCGAGGCACGAGGTGAAGGTGGTGGGTCTTCAGACCGCCTCCCAGAACCCCACGGGCCGCGACCTGTCGCCGGAGCGCCGCGAGCGGCTCGCCGAGCTGGCCGTGGAGCGCAACTTCTTCGTCCTCGAGGACCGGGTCTACGCCGACGTTCGATTCGAGGGCGTGGGAGTGCGGCCCCTCCGCGAGCTGGCGCCGGCGCACGTGATCTACGTGAACTCGCTCTCCAAGGTCGTGGGGGGCGGACTGCGGGTGGGCTGGGCCGCCGCGCGCGGCCCCGTGCTCGAGCGCCTGGCGATGCTCAAGCTCGAGACCGACTTTCACACACCGTCCCTGGTGCAGCACATCGCGGCCCGCTACCTCGCCTCCGGAGCCTACGACCGGCACGTGGAGTCGACGCTCCCCTTCTACCGTGAGCGCCGCGATGCCCTGCTCGGCGCGCTCGAGCGGCATCTGGCGGGCGAGTATCACGCCGATCCCCCGCACGGTGGCCACCACGTGTGGGTCACGCTCACGCGCCCTGTGGAGGAGCGCGCGCTCTACTCCGAGGCGTTTCGTCACGGCGTGACCTTCACGCCAGGCGGCGCCGTGACCGCCGAGCGGCGCTCCCAGACCGCTCTGCGGCTGTCGTTCTCGCTGCTCGACCCGCCCCAGCTCGAGGAGGGGGTGCGGCGGCTCGCGCGGGCGCTGCGCGAGGTTCGTCGGCGGGCCCGCACGTCGCTCGCGCTACCACTGTCTTAGCCTGCCCCGAAATGGCCACGGCGAGAGCGCGCGCAGGGTGAGCGAGCCGGACCTCGTGCACCGGATCCGGCCACCCGTCGGTCGGGCGCAGGGCGCGCTCGTGCTCTTCCACGGGCGAGGCACCTCCGAGCACGACCTGTTCCCGCTGCTCGACGCGCTCGACCCGGAGCGCCGCCTCCTGGGCGTCACGCCGCGCGGGCCGCTGGCGCTGCCTCCCGGCGGCGCGCACTGGTACGTGGTGCGGCGGGTCGGTTACCCCGACCCGGACACCTTCCACGCGGTCTACCCGCGCGTGGCGGCATGGCTCGACGCGCTGCTCACCGCTCGGGCGATCCCGCACGAGCGGGCGGTGCTCGGCGGTTTCTCGCAGGGCGCGGTCATGTCGTACGCGCTCGGGCTCGGCGCGGGCCGTCCGGAGCCGGCCGGCATCGTCGGCCTCAGCGGCTTCCTGCCCACGGTGGAGGGCTTCGAGCTGGACCTCGAGGACCGGGCGGGCCTGCCCGTGGCCATCGGCCATGGTGCGCAGGATCCGGTCATCCCGGTCGAGCTCGGCCGCGACGCCCGTCGGCGCCTCGAACGGGCGGGCGCGGAGGTGACCTGGCGCGAGTCGCCGATGCCGCACACGATCGACCCCGACTTCCTGGCCGAGCTGCCGGGCTGGATCAGATCCGCGCTGACCGCTCGGCGGCGGGGCGGATCGCCCGCGGCAGGAGGACACGCGTGAGCGCGCTGAACGGGCCCGGGACTCGCCAGCAGCGGGGGAAGCTCCGCCGCGCCGGGGGTCCGTCGCGAGCACCCGCGTCTCGGTGGAGGCGAGCGTGCCGCCGCGCCCGGGCTCGAACTCGAAGTCGAGCACCGCCTTGATATATCTTTCCGATACATGGAGCTCAGCCGCACCGCCTACGTGATCCTGGGGATGCTCCAGCTCGGCAAGCGCACGGGCTACGAGATCAAGAGCCTCGTGGACGTCTCGACCCGCTTCTTCTGGGCCGC
>Ga0126312_10001645_pt1 | contig 14756 bp, 15 predicted proteins | sample Plot104A_FD_92537 | JGI IMG/M metagenome (GOLD analysis project Ga0126312, IMG submission 92537) | Serpentine soil microbial communities from UC McLaughlin Reserve, CA, USA - Plot104A | ecosystem: Environmental > Terrestrial > Soil > Grasslands | place: USA: UC McLaughlin Reserve, Lake County...
CGTCGAGTTCATCAAGAAGGGCGACCTCGTCTCCGTCCCCTTCAACATCGCCTGCGGCCGTTGCCAGAACTGCAAGGAGCGCAGGACTGGCATCTGCCTCAACGTCAACCCGGACCGCCCCGGTTCCGCCTACGGGTACGTCGACATGGGCGGCTGGGTGGGCGGCCAGGCCGAGTACGTGTTGGTTCCGTACGCGGACTTCAACCTGCTCAAGTTCCCCGACAAGGAGCAGGCCATGGAGAAGATCCGTGACCTGACCATGCTCTCGGACATCTTCCCGACCGGCTTCCACGGCGCCTACACGGCCGGCGTCGGCCCCGGCTCGACCGTGTACGTGGCCGGCGGGGGTCCAGTCGGGCTCGCCTGCGCCCACGCGGCTCAGTTCCTCGGCGCGGCGGTGGTGATCGTCGGCGACATGATCCCCGAGCGTCTGGAGCAGGCCAAGAGCTTCGGCTGCGAGGTGATCGACCTGACCACGGACGTCCCGCTTCCGGACCAGATCGAGCAGATCCTCGGCGTTCCTGAGGTCGACGCGGCTGTCGACTGCGTCGGCTTCGAGGCGCGCGGACACGGTGCCGACGCAGACCACGAGGCGCCCGCCACGGTTCTGAACTCCATCATGGAGGTCGCGCGGGCCGGGGCGAGTCTCGGCATCCCGGGCCTGTACGTCACCGGCGATCCGGGCGGTGTGGACGAGAGTGCCAAGGTCGGGTCGCTCAGCATCCGCATCGGGTTGGGCTGGGCCAAGTCGCACGTCATGACCACCGGCCAGTGCCCGGTCATGATGTATCACCGCAAATTGATGCAGGCCATCCTCCACGACAAGGTGCAGATCGCGAAGGCAGTCAACGCGACCGTCATCACCCTTGACGAGGCTCCACAGGGGTACAAGGACTTCGACAAGGGGGCCGCGAAGAAGTTCGTGTTCGACCCCCACGGGTCGATCAGGTAGCGCTCTACCTCTCGGCACGTCGTGCCCCGGCGCACGGCAGCCGGAGCGAGGTTGGAGGCCAGGAGCCGGCGGCTCCTGGCCTCGCCTCGCGAAGGGGAGAGTGAAGGGTTTCAAAATCCCGGTTCGGCTCACGCCGCGGCTCGGTGGTACTCGCGGATGAGCCCGCCGAGCCGGTCACGTCGGTAGATCTTTTCGGGGGTAGGTAATGCGGCCGCGTCGCCCGTCTCGGGCGTCAGGAGGGCGAGCCCACGATGTGGACGCTCGCGGTTGTAGTGCGCGGTGTAGACGCGAAGCACCGACTCGAGGTGGCGGCGGCCGAGGATCAGCAGCCAATCGAGACACTCGGCACGGACGGTGCGGACGAAGCGCTCGGCGTGGGCGTTTGCCTGTGGTGCGCGGATCGGTGTGTGGATCACGGTAATTCCTTCGCTGCGGAAAACCTCATCGAAGGCGGCGCCGAATTTGCTGTCGCGGTCATGGATCAGGAAGCGCATCCGCTCGAAGACTCCGGTGAAGCTGAGGTTGCGCGCCTGCTGAGTCACCCAGGCTCCGCTCGGGTTGGTCGTGCAGCCCGCTACCCGGACGCGGCGGCTACCAAGCTCGATGAAGAACAAGACATAGAAGCGACGAAGTGAGATCGACTCAACCGTGAAGAAGTCGCAGGCGAGCATGCCGGCGGCCTGCTGGCGGAGGAAATCCCGCCAGCTCGGGCCCGCCCGCCTCGGCGCCGGCCGAAGACCAGCTCCGAGGAGCAGACGGCGCACGGTGCTCGGCGACACGCGCAGGCCGAGCTTCAGCAGTTCGCCGGCGATCCGCGAGTAGCCCCAACGCGGGTTCTCGCGCGCGAGCCGTAGCACGAGCTGACGGACTCGATTGTTGACCGGCGGGCGACCCGGACTTCGCTGCGGCTGCGTCCCCTTGCGTCGAACCAGCTCCCGATGCCAACGCAGAAGCGTCTGTGGTGTCACGATGAACCCCTGTCGGTGCCGCCGCGGGAGCACCCGGGCAAGCGCAGCAAGAAAGGCACGATCGGCCGGCCGCAGCGACGGCCGACCCGCTTGGCGCCCCAGCACCAGGAGCTGATGCCGCAACACCAGAAGCTCGACGTCTTTGGCGACCTCGCCGCGCCGCCGACCGAGGAGCAGCTTCAGGACCGCCGAGAAGGCGAGATAAGCGAAGGAAAGGAACATTCGACGATGCTCCCAGAGTCCACCACCGGCCGCAGCAAGACCCAGAACCCAGTCCTGAAGCCTTCAGGCAGTCAGTTGCAAGCCCGGGACCGATCTGATACTCGCGCGCGCGCGTGAACCCAGAAACAGGCGACTAGCCCGCCTCGGTGCGACCCGAACCCGCATTTTGAAACCCCTCACCGTTTCTTCATTGTCACACCTCCTTAGAAGCTGCAGAGGGCGAATTATCCCTTCCTTCCGTGGACGCTCAAGCCCGCGCCGGTTTCCTAGGACATAGAGACTTGATGTGAAATTTCCCTGGCCGCTGGCCTCACGCGCTACCCAGGCCCACTAGGACAGAAGGGAGCGCGCCATGACCTGACTGACAGTCGACGGGCGGCAAATATGGCGGCCATTGACCGCGCTGGCTCGCCGGTCGAGACTAGCGACGACTCCACAGAAGGGGAGGCAACGATCCGGATCAGCTGGGAGCGGTTGGCGGCACTGGCGGGGCTTGCATTCGTCGTCCTTTATGTCGCGGCCTTCGCTCTCGGGATCGAGGTCGGGGAGAGCGACCGCGAGATCCTCGACTACTACGCAGACAGCGGCAACCGCGCGAAGGAAGTCGTCGCCTTCTTCCTCATCGCCGCCGCGGCTCTGGCCTTCGTCGTCTTCGCCGGTGCGCTGCGGAGCCTCATCGCGAGGGCGGAGCAGGAGACGGCCGTGCTCGCCGCACTCACCTGGGCGGGCGGAACCGCCTGCGCCGTCCTGTTCCTCGCCGGCAACGCCGTCTCGCGGGCGACTGCCTTCGCGGCGATGGACGACGAGTTCCAGCTCGACCCCAACACGCGCAGGCTTTTCGAGGACGCGGGCTACCTGCTGTTTGTGACCGGGGCGCTCGCCGCAATCCTCCTCGTGGTGGCCGTCTCCCTCGCGGCGCTCCGCCACGGTGTGGTTCCTCGCTGGCTGGGCTGGGCCGGCTTTCCGGCGGCGGCGTTGCTGACGCTCGCGATCGCCTTCGTCGGCTTCCTCGTCCTCGCGGTTTGGGTGCTCGCCGTCAGCGCCGTCCTTGCATTCGGCCGCCCCACTGCGACCGCGGTGGGAACCGGTGCGACGCGGTGAACGTCTGAGACTGAAGCACGTCGTTCTCTATCGAAAGAGCGACGCCGAGAGGGGTGCGACCTCCATGCTCTTGACGTCCCCGACCCTCATCCAGGGCGGGCCCCCCCTGGGCGATGCCGGTCGTCGGGGCCAGCTCGCGCACTCTCGCCGGGGGAGCGTGCTTGGACGCCTGAAGAGGGCAGGGCCCCAGGGAAAAGAGGCGTTGGGGTACGGCACGGCCCTCGCTGACTTCTAGAGTACGGCTGTACAGAATCACACCTATTCCTGGAAACGTTGGTTTGAGAGGGCTCATGAGGACTTCAACCCGAGCTTGGGGCGTTACGTCGAAGCGGCCTCGAGAGCGACTAAATCGTCTATTAGAGCCAAATCTCTCCGGCGGAGGGCGCCTGACGCGTAACGTTTAGGCACCTTTTTCGGCGTAGGCCGTCGGGAGCGCTCGCATCTCAGTCCAGCTCGCCGAGGGCGAGGTCGAACGCCTCGTCCGGCGTCAACGCCCGGCCCTCCGCCCATGCCTCGCTAAACGCCGAGGCGTCGAGCTGGGCCCGGATAGCGTTGGTCGTATGTTCGATCCCCTCCGCGATGACCGGCCTGGCCCGCGCATCGCTCTCCTCGAGCAATGTGTCGGCGCTGGCGAGCACGCGCGTGGCTGCTACCGGCTTCCCCACGGCGACAAGACCGTTGGCGAAGCGGTGCAGGTCGAATGCCGCCTGAAGCGCGGGCATGTCGAGGTCGCGGTGGATGCGATAAGCCTCCGTCAGCATCGAGAGGGCATCTTCGATTCGATCCTCGTCGAGGGCGAAGTTGTCTGCAAGCACTCCCAGCGACAACGCCTCGACGTGACGGTCACTCGTTGCGCGCGCATGGTCGAGATTCTCCTGCCAGAGCTCCCGAGCCCGTTCGCCCTCGCCCACCGCGAAGTGGTTCCAGGCTAGGAGGTGAGTCGCCCAGAGAGTGAATGAGTCGGCGCCCAAGTCACGTAACAGCCGCACGCTCTCGTCGAGAAGCGGCCGCGCCCCCTCGAAGTCGCCCTCGTCCTGGATCGCCCAGCCGAGCAGGCAGGTCGACCAGGCGGTGCCCCACGCATCCCCGAGCTCGCGGTTGAGTCTGAGCGCCTGCTCCGCCCATTCGCGCGCCGCCGCTACATGGCCAGCGCTCATCGCCATCGCGCTTGCTCCAATGAGCCCCTTCGCGCGTGGTGTCGTCGGCCGCTCGTCGGCGCGTAGCAGCCCCTCCAGGCGGCGACGGCCTTCTCCCCAATGGTTCCGGGCGTCCCAGAACCACCACGCTGCGCCTGCCAGCCGGAGCGCGAGCTGCGTGTCCCCTGTGGCCTCGATCCGGTCGAGGGCGGAGCGAATGTTGTCGTGTTCTCGATCCAACCGCTCGACCCATGCGATGGGACCCATGGCCGTCGTCCGAAGGTGCGGCTCTGCCTCCTCGGCCAGTGCCAGGAAGTACTCGAAGTGTCGCTGCCCGAGTGCGTCGGCCTCATCCGACTCACCGAGGCGTTCGGCGGCAAACTCCCGAATCGTCTGCAGCATCCAGAAGCGGTCGTCGCTCTGCCGGACCAGGCTCTTGTCGACAAGCGAGGAGAGCGTCTCGAGGTCGGCTTGACAGACGTCTTCCGCAGCGTCGAGCGTGCAGCCGCCGGCGAACACCGCAACCCGGGCGAACAGCCCTTGTTCATCCCCGGTTAGCAGCTCATAGCTCCACTCGATTGTCGACCTGAGCGTGCGCTGCCGCTCGGGCGCGTCCCGCGCCCCTCCCGCGAGGACGGGCAGCCGCCGGTCGAGGCGCTTGAGCAGCGCAGCCGGCGAGAGCACTTTCACCCGCGCGGCGGCCAGCTCGATCGCGAGCGGCAGGTTGTCGAGACGGGCACAGATCTCGCTCACCTCGCCGTCCGGCCGGAAGTCACGCCGGGCAGCACGCGCGCGGGTCTCGAACAGCGCGACAGCCTCGGCTTCGCGCAAGGGGTCGACGGAGTACTCCCATTCGCCTTCGAGGCGCAGCGGCTCACGGCTCGTGACGAGCAGGTCGAGATTCGGGCAGGAACCGAGCAGCTCCGAGACGCAGGTCGCGGCCTCGATCACCTGCTCGAAGTTGTCGAACAGGAGCAGCAGTCGCTTGTCGGTGATGTGCTCGGCGAGCCCGTCCCGAGTGCCGAGTGTCTGAGCCGCCGCCTCGAGCACGAGCTCGGGGTCGCGGAGCGGCGCGAGCGGGACCCAGAACACCCCGTCGGGATAGCGGCCGGCGGCCTCACCTGCCGCCTGCATCGCGAGCCGCGTCTTGCCGGTGCCACCGGTTCCGGTCAGGGTCAGCAGGCGGACGTCCCGGCGGGCGAGCAGCCCCTCGAGCTCGCCTAGCTCGCGCTCACGGCCGAGGAACGGCGTCGCAGGAACCGGCAGGTTTGTTCGATAGAGCGTCTTCAGCGGCGGGAACTCGGCCTCTCCGAGCTGGTAGATCCGCTCGGGCGCTGAGAGGTCCTTGAGCCGGTGCTCGCCGAGGTCGAGGAGCCGGTCCGTTCCGACCAAGGCTGCAGTGGCGGCCGAAGCGAGCACCTGACCGCCGTGACCCGTAGCCCCAATCCGCGCCGCGCGGTGGACGTCGACGCCGACGTAGCCCTCCTCGGCGAGGTGCGGCGTCCCGGTGTGGATCCCGATTCGGACGCGGATCGGCCTTGAGGCAAGTCGGTCGGTCGCCGCGGCCGCCGCTTCGAGCGCCCCCGGCGCCGTCGGGAAAGCGTAGAAGAAGGCTTCCCCCTGCGTGTCGACCTCGACCCCGCCGTGGCGAGCGAACGTCGCGCGGAGCGCCCGGCGGTGTTCGGCGAGCGCATCCGCGTAGTGCTTCGGCCCGAGTTCGCGCAGCAGCTTCGTCGAACCCTCGACGTCCGTAAAGACGAAGGTGACGGTGCCGGTAGGAAGCGATCCCCGCATCCCGCTGCTAGTGGTAGCACCTGGCGTGCGTTTGAGCCATCCGGCGGATCGTACGAGGCATGGAAGGACGGGTAGACGAATCCTCATCTCCGGGACGACGGAAGCCGCCGCACCGCAGCTCGTCGTCTGGTGGTCGTCGCTGCCTTTCTGATCGTCCGGGGCACTACGACTTGGCCGGGTGAGACGCGAGCCGAGGCTCATTCCGGGAGTTCCTCCCACCACGAGCGTGGAGCCGCGGTCCCTTCGGGATCGCCGAGATCTTCGCGGAGCCCGCGGTGAACGACGTATCTGCCCGGACAGCGGCGGTCAAGATGACCGCCGCAGCCGTTTTCCGAGGAGGCATCACTCCCAGGCTGGATGTTGGCTGATATGGCACCGCGGTGCCGGGCACCTAGTCGCCGGAGACGAGCGCGGCGAAGCGGGGGTCCTCGCGGATTGGATCCAAGTCGGAATCACTCTGCGCGAGCTCACGCAGGGAATCGTCGATCTCGAGTGCCTGCCGGAGATGGCCGACCGCATCGTCGACTCGACCGGCGAGGCTCTCGGCGCAGGCGAGGTTGTAGGGGACGGCCGGGTACTGCGGGTACTCGTCGGCGAGCGGCCCGAGCAGCTCGATCGTCCGCTCGTAGTCCCCGGCCCGGAAGGCCGCCACGGCAGGCGAAGAGATCTCCCAGCCCGACGCGCGGTACGCCTTGCCCGGGACGGCGCCCACGGCCAGGATGACTGTGCTCGGCTCCCTGGCAACGGCGCTGCGTCGCGCTGCGGGTTCGACGTAGACGAGCGTCCCTTGTGGCGCGTCGATCTCCCCGCCCTCGACGGTGAAGACGGCGTGACCGGAGAGCACGAGGTAGAGCTCCTCGTCTCCCGAGTCAGCCTCGTCGTGCTCGTTGATCGCCGGCTCGCCCGCCCCGCGCGCGACCCAGGCGTTCATGCCGAACGCCTCGATGCCGAAGTGATGCCGGACCGGCCGCGCCGGGACGCGGCCATCGTCGACGATCGGAATCGCATCAGCCGGGCGCTTCTAACGGGCGCGGTACTCATTCCCCCACCAGCTCGACGAAGCGCGGGTCGTCGCGTACCCCGTCGAAGTCCGGATCGGTGCGCGGGAACTCGCGGATGCTCGGAGAGTGCTCGATCGCCAGCGCCAAATGCTCGAAGGCCTCTTCGGTGTTGCCGGCGAGCGCGGTGAAGCAGGCCCGGTCGTGGTGCAGCCCCGTCAGCTCAGGACGTTCCTCGAGCCCGCGACGCAGCACGGCGGCGGCCTCGGCGTAGCGCCCAGCCCTATGGAGCTTCGTTGCCAGCGTGTCGTACTCCCACCCTTGCTCCCACCGCTGGACAGTGTAGGGCTCGCCGGGCGTCCCGCCCAAGGCTAGCACGACGGTCACGGGTTCCTTGGCGACTTCACCCCACCTGCTCTCGGGATCTCTCACGAAACAAATTCGCACCCGCCTTCTCGCACCTGATAGGGCGGACGCTCAGGCTCGACGCCCCTCTCCTTGAGGCAAGCGTCGCATCGAGATCGTCGACGGTGAGGGCGATGTGGCCATAGCCCGTACCGATCTCGTAGCCGCCCTCGGGCGTCTCGAAGTTGTACGTCAGCTCCAGCTCCGCCTGCGGCTTCCCGGGCACAGCGAGGAAGTAGTTGATCGCCTCGTCCCGGATGGGAAGCTCACGCCGCTTCTCGAACCCGAGCGCGCCGTAGAAGGGAGCTGATCGAGGAGCAGCCGCGGCTGGCTGCGCTTAGGCCGGCGGCGTGGCGCTTCGAGCCGGAGGCGCAGATCGGCGGCGTCTTCGTCTGCTTCGCCCGCGGGCAAAGCGGCCCTGGCCGGGCCGGCGATCCGGCGTGGGCAGCCGCGTGCATCGGTCGAGGCACGATCGTTGTGCCAGGTCGTGCGGGCGCGCCGTACGAGCCGGGCCTGCTCGCGCTCCGCGAGGGCGCACTCCTGGAAGCCGTCGTTCGCGCGCTGCCCGAGCGGCCGGACGTACTGCTGGTCGACGCGACCGGCCGCGACCATCCGCGCCGAGCAGGCCTCGCGCTCCAGCTCGGCGCCGTGCTCGAGCTCCCGACCGTGGGCGTCACGCACCGCCCGCTCGCGGCCGAGGGCGAGTGGCCGGCCGACGAGCGCGGCGCTCGCAGTCCGCTCCTGCTCGGCGGCGAACTCGTCGGCTACTGGCTGCGGACGAGGGCGGGCACGCGCTCGCTCGCCGTCCACGCCGCTTGGCGGACAGATCCCGACACCGCTGCGACCGTCGTCCTCTCAGCCTCCCGCGCCCGCACGCCCGAACCGCTGCGAAGAGCGCGCCGCCGAGCCCGCGAGGCACGCGCGCTGCACAACAGCGATGATTGGCGCGCAAGGAGGCAGCGATGGCAGACGTGACGGGTTTCCTTGAGGAGGCTGGGGTCGACTTCGACGTGCTCGAGCACGCGCACACGGAGCGGGCGGCCGACGAGGCCGCGGCGCTCGGCATCGCGCCCGAGGAGGTGGCGAAGACGCTCGTCCTGATCGCGGCGAGCGGCAACGTGCGCGCCGTTCTCGCGGCCTCGGAGCGGATCGACCTGCACAAGGTCGCCGCCGTCCTCGGGGTCGGCGGCAAGAAGGTGCACCTGGCGAGCGAGGACGACCTCGCGCGCGAGTACGCGGACTTCGAGCTCGGCGCCGTGCCGCCGTTCGGCGGCCGCGGGGATCGGGTGATCGTGGACGAGCGGCTCGCCGGGCGCGACTCGGTCGTACTCGAGGCCGGCTCGCACCACAGATCGGTGCGGCTGAAGGCAGCCGACCTCGTTCGCCTGGCGCGGGCGCAGGTGGCCGACATCTGCAGGGAAGAGCCGACGGCGGGCTAGGCCTGTGGGGTGCGTAAATTCAATTTCACCTGCAATCAGCAAGGTCATCAACGCGGACCGAATTTGCGCACCCCACACCATCGGCCCGTAATCCGGATAGGAGGCGACGTCGAGATACTCGTCCGCGAAGGCGATGATTTCGTCTCGACCGGCCACCTGCCTAACCTAGCCGCTCGCGTTGACCGGCGTCACGATCGGAGCTACAGTCGAGCTGCCGTCTGGACGGACCTCCGCGGGAGGCGCGCGCGTATGGGTGCCATGGAGTGGGTTTTTCTCGGGCTCCTCGCCGTCGCTGTCGTCGGCCTCGGCTGGGCCCTCTTCCAGATCGTGCGCCAGCAAGGTCGACTCCTGCTGCGCCTCGAGTCGCTCGAGCGGCTCGCGGCGCGGGACGGGCTCATCAGCGGGCCCGGGGCAAACAGCTCCCCCCGCCCGGAAGCCGGTCTTCCCCTTGCGACGACGATGCCGTCTTTCCGGCTTCCGGACCTCACGGGCCGCGTGATCGCGCTCGAGGACTTCAGGGGCAAGCGGGTGCTGCTCGTTCACTGGGATGCCGGCTGCGGCTTCTGCGACGAGATCGCGCCGGAGCTTGCCGCGCTGCAGAGCGACCTGAGCAAGCGCAAAACCCAGCTCGTGCTCGTCAGCTATGGCGACGCGGAAGTGAACCGTCGCTTCGCGCAAGAGCATGGGCTCGACTGCCCGATTCTGCTCCAGGGTGAGCGCGAGCCCGTGGACGCTTTCGCGCACGTAGGCACGCCGGTTGCCTACCTCCTCGATGAGAAGGGACGCATCGCGAAGCCACTTGCGTTGGGAGCCGACGAGGTTCCTCGGCTGGCGCGCGAAGCCGCCGGCAAGCGCAGACGCCTGCGCGAGAAGTCGCTCGGTGCGAGTCGAATCGAGCGCGAAGGGCTGCCGGCCGGCACGCCAGCACCGGTCTTCGCGCTCCCCGACCTGTTCGGCCGCACGGTTAGCCTCGAGGACTACAGCGGCCGGCCTGTACTGCTCGTGTTCAGCGATCCTGATTGCGGCCCCTGTGACGCTCTTCTGCCCGATCTTGCCCGGCTCCACAGCCGGGACGGGGACGGCCTCGAGATCTTGGTCGTGGGGCGAGGCGGCGTCGAAGAGAACCGCCGTAAGGCAGCCGCGCAGGCGCTTGATTTCCCCGTCCTTCTGCAGCCTGGCTGGAGGGTGTCAAAGGAGTACGGAATCTTCGCGACGCCCGTTGCATTCCTGATCGACGAGGAAGGCGTCATCGCTCGCGACGTGGCCAAAGGGGCGCCCGAGATCCTGAGTCTCGCCGAGGGCGTGCCGGCGGCTGGAAAGGAGGCGCGTATGGCATAACCGGAAGCTCCTCCGGGCCACCGGAGGAGGTGTGAGTAGCGAGGAGGATCGCTCCATGAGTGACGAGAGGTTTGACGAACTCTCCAAAGCAATCGCGACGGCGGTCTCCCGGCGCCAAGCTCTGAAGCTGGTTGGGGCCGCCGCTTTCGGCGGAGCGCTCTCGCTGGTCGGTGCTCGGCAGGCGAAGGCCATCGCGCCAGGCCGATGCCGCAGGGTTGGCGTGATCTGTCGCCAGAACTACGAGTGCTGCGACTTCTTCTGCAACCCCGCAACCGGCAGGTGCGCGTGCCGGACGGGGCAGAACTTCTGCAAGAGGACGAGGCGCTGCATCTCGTGCTCGCCGAACTCCACATTCGATCCTGAGACGTGCGAGTGCGTGTGCAACCAAGGTACGACTCCATGTGATGGCGCGTGTTGTGCAGAGGGCGAGACCTGCTGCGTCGGCTACTACGGAGGCCAATGCTGTCCGCCCGGGATCGCGTGCTGCCCCGGCGGCTTCTGCGACTTCTACGGGTACGGCTGCTGAGCCAGTGACGCAACGTGGGCGCAGAGGGCCGCTCCTATGGCGGCCCTCTCGCTACTCATAGCCGAGATCGCGGAGGCGCTCGACGATGCGCGCTTCCTCTTCCTTCGAATAGACGGGTCGCTCGACGGGTGCGCGAGAAGTTACTCTCACCGGCCGGCGCTCCGTGGCCGCGGCCGGATCGAGGATCGCCTCGAGCGGTGCCCCGTCGAGCTCGGCGGCCACACCGAGGAGGGCAAGCAGCGTGGCTGGGAGTTGAGTGATCTCGGCGACGTCGGGCAGCTCTGCGGTGCGAATCCCGGGACCCGCGGCGGCAAGAATGCCCGTCCGCGCGTGCTGTCCCGAGAAGTGGCCTGAACCACGCACGAGCAAGCGCTCGTGCCGCTCGAACACGTTCGGCCATTGCTGGTGCGATGACTCGACATGGACGCGCTCATCGAGCGGGAGGAGCACGAGGTCGGGTGCTTTCTCGTAAAACGCTCCCCGGTAGAGCTCCCCTTTCGTCTTCACCTCGAAGGCGAGCTCGCCCGTCTCGGGGTGAGGGATGGAGCCGAGCGCGTCGGCGAGCTCCCGAGCGAAGCGGGCATCTTCGACAACACCCGTCCGCTCGCCGTGGTAAATCTGGCCTCCGTACCCGAAGCAGTAGGCGCGCGTGTCTGCGTAATCGATCTCTGCGAATGGCGGCTCCTCGGCGTCCCGTTGCCGCCGCCGCATGAGCAGGAAGCGCTCGTCGACCTCGCTCGCATCGGCAGCCGGCGTCTCCGACCCTGCCCGATAGCGGAGGTAGCCGGCTTCCTCGAGCCACCGGTTGGCCCGGAAGATCCAGTGGGTCGGCTTCATGCCGTGATCGGAGAGCGCCACCACGGTTGGCTCCTCGCCGTAGAGCCACCGGGCCTGCTCGATGAGCTCGCCGCAGGCTCGATCGATCGCCTCGTACACCTGGACGAGTTCATCGCCTGCCTCCTCGGGCGAGTGGGCAGGGTGCGTGGGATCGAGACGGTGCCACGCGAGGTGCCCGGCGATGTCAGAGCTCATGAAATCAACACAGAGGAGGCCGAGCTTCGGCTCGAGCTCGAACGCGAGCAGGCAGACGTCGGCGATCTGCGCGACGTGCTCGACAAGCTTGTCGGCGAAGGCGCCGAAATTGTCCGTCCAGCCCGTCGGGTGCTGAGCGGTGACGAGATCAGGATGCGCATTCAGGATGGCTGCGCGTGCGGGAGAGGGCACGATCTCGGGTGAAGGGCGCCATTATTCGTGTCGCTGTTCATGCTGCGGCTCGGTAGTACTCGTGGATGAGGCCGCCGAGCCGGTCGCGGCGGTGGATCTCGCTCCCACCTGATCTCGCGTCTCCTTCGGGCTCGGGCGGGCGGAGCTCGAGCGCACGATGCGGCCTCTGGGTGTTGTACTGGTCGACGTAGACGCGGAGCACTCGTTCGAGGTGGCGGCGGCTGAGGATCAGGAGCCAGTCCAGACACTCCGAGCGGATGGTCCGGACGAAGCGCTCAGCGACCGCGTCGCCTTCGGTGCCCGCACCGGCGTCTTCACTGTCCGAATCTTTTGGCTGCGGAAGACCTCGTCGAAGGAGCCGCTGTATTTGCTGTCGCGATCGCGGATCAGGAAGCGAACGTCTTGGTCGGCGAAGTCGAGGCCGTGGTTGCGCGCCTGCTGGGTGACCCAGGCGCCGGTGGGATTCGTCGTGCAGCCGGCCAGCCACACCCTGTAGGGCGCAGAAATTCTGATTCGCGCATTGCGCCGGAGCGATCCGCACGATCTGCCGGTGCTGTTCTTCTTGATGCACGTGGCCGTGCGGAGACTCCTTCGGGTGTTTGACGGAGGATCGTCCGTTGCTGCGTTGGAGGTGGAGAACGCGCTCCTCCGTCATCAGCTGGCGGTGTTGCGGCGGACGGTCAGACGGCCGTCGCTGCGGCGGCGCGACCGGCTGCTGCTCGCCGCCGCCAGCACGGTGCTGCCGAGGGAGCGCTGGTCGGTGTTTCTTGTTACCCCGCAGACGCTGTTGCGCTGGCACCGTGAGCTCGTGGCCAGGAAGTGGACGTCTCGCCGCCGCTCGCCGGGCCGGCGGCCGCTCGATACCGCTGTTCGCGACCTCGTGCTGCGTCTCGGGCGGGAGAATCCGAGCTGGGGTTGCGTTCGCATCCAAGGCGAGCTACGCAAGCTTGGCGTCAAGGTGGGCGCGACCACGATCAGATCGATCCTCAGGCGCTCTGGTTTCGGTCCGGCGCCTCGCCGACAGGGACCGTCGTGGAGTGAGTTCCTGCGCGTCCAAGCCCGCGGAGTGTTGGCGTGCGATTTCTTCACCGTCGAGACGGTGTGGCTGCGCACGTTGTACGTGCTGTTCTTCGTCGAGCACGGCTCGCGGCGTGTGCACTTGGCGGGTGTGACCGCCAACCCCGACTCCGCCTGGATGCGTCAGCAGGCCCGCAACCTCGCGATCGAGGAGCGGTTGGCGAGCGTGCGCTTCCTCCTCCACGACCGCGACGCCAAGTTCTCGGGCCCCTTCGATGAGTTCATCCGCTCCGAGGGCGTGCGGGTGATCAAGACGCCCGTGCGGGCGCCGCAGGCGAACGCGGTTGCCGAGCGGTGGGTGCGAACCGTCCGCAACGAATGCCTGGACCATCTGCTGGTCTTCGGCCGTCGCCATCTCGAGCAGATCCTCCGCGGCTACGTGGCCCACTTCAACGCCGAGCGCCCGCACCGCTCGCTGGCTCTCGCCCCTCCGGCCGGAGCCCATGAGGCGCGCGGATCCCCGTCCGCGGAGATCCTTCGCCGCGACGTGGTGGGCGGGCTGATCCACGAGTACTACGCTGCCGCCGCATGACCGACTGCAACCGGGTCTTCCTCGTCGCCCGTAACCCGGACGCAGACAGCAAGCTGCCCTACCTGCTACTGCTCCCGCTCGAGGAGGGGATCGTCCTCAAGGCACGCGAGTTGTGGCCTGCAACCGCGCGCGTGTACTGCCACCGCTTCGAGCAGGGTTGGCCGGCCGAGGCTGAGATCGTCGAGCAGACCCCCGTCCTGCTCTGCCGCAGGCGGGGAGCGGCGATCGATCTCGTGCTCGATCGTCCCCGGCTTGCCCGCTCCCAGTTCGTCTTCACCCAGGTGAAGGGACGCGAGGCGATCTTCTGGCAAACGCAGAAGACCGCGCGGGCCGCCAACCCCGGCGGCCGCATCCCGCGCCGGCGCACCCTCACCGGCGCGGTCACGATCGCGGTCGACACGAGAGAGCGCTACCCGTACCGCTTCACCCAGCAAGGAGCAGAGACGGTGCGGGCGACCGTTCCGGCGGGCGACTACGCGGTGCACGCGCCCGACGGGAGCGTGCTCGCCACCGTCGAGCGCAAGAGCCTGAGAACCTCGCCGCCACGCTCTCGGACGGAACTCTCGCCTTCCAGCTGCAACGCCTTGCGGAGCTCCCGCTCGCCGCCGTCGTCGTCGAAGCCAGGTACTCGCGCTCTTCAAGCTGGAGCATGTGAACGGCGGCTGGCTCGCAGACCAGCGCCCGGCTGGAGGTGCGCTACCCCGAGGTCCACCTGATGTTCGCCGACTCCCGCCGCTTCGCCGAAGAGTGGACCTGCCGCTTCCTCACTACGGCGCTCGCCGACCTGAGTCCGAACGGCTGAGACACACCGTCGTCGCCGACCGGCCTTCGGAGATCTGTTCGGAACTTGGGCGAAACGGATTTCCGACCCCTACAGCGATCGTGCGCTCCCACTCGTCGAGCGGCAGCTCGAGGGCCGGCCCGCGGACGATCCGGCCCGCGTTGGCAACGGCGATGTCGAGCCGCCCGAGTGCGGCGACGGCCGCTTCGACTGCGAGCTCGCCCGCCTCGGGACGTTCCAGGTCGGCGCGGATGACGTGCGCC
>Ga0126312_10001646_pt1 | contig 14750 bp, 15 predicted proteins | sample Plot104A_FD_92537 | JGI IMG/M metagenome (GOLD analysis project Ga0126312, IMG submission 92537) | Serpentine soil microbial communities from UC McLaughlin Reserve, CA, USA - Plot104A | ecosystem: Environmental > Terrestrial > Soil > Grasslands | place: USA: UC McLaughlin Reserve, Lake County...
CGTCGAACGCGTTGCCGCCGGCCTCGAGCACAGCCATCCCGGCGGCCGAAGCGAGCCAGTGCGTTGAGGTCACCATGCCGAAGCTTCCGCGGAGCTCCGGCCGCGTCGTGAACGTCATGGCGTTTTGGGACACGTCTCGGTGCCAGGCACCGAGACGTGTCTGTTCGAGGCCGCACTGCACACACGCAGGAGCGACGCGGCGACGCCGTGGCCGTTCGGGCCACGTCTTGGTGTCAGGCACCGGGACGCGGCCGAAAGTGCCACAAGGATTAGGGTCATGCCAGTTCCGCCGGCGCGTCGACGAGCTCCGGCGCGCGCCGTCCGGCGTGCACGAGGTGGCAGGCGACGAGGTGGCCGTCGCCGACGTCCAGCAGCGGCGGCTCCTCTTCGGTCGAGCGGGGAGCCGATTCGCGCTCGAGCGGGCAGCGCGTCCGGAAGCGGCACCCGGAAGGCGGCGCGAGCGGGCTCGGGATGTCGCCCTCCAGGACGACCCGCCTGCGCGTGCGTTGCACCTGCGGGTCGGCGACGACGGCGGCCGACAAGAGCGCCTGCGAGTACGGATGCTGCGGCGAGGCGAACAGCTCCTCCGTCGCCGCGAGCTCGACGATCTTGCCGAGGTACATCACCGCGACTCGATCGCAGAGGTACTCGACCGTCGCCAGGTCGTGGGTGATGAACAGGCAGGAGAACTGCAGCTGGCTCTGGAGGTCTCGCAGCAGGTTGAGGATCGCCGCTTGCACCGAGACGTCGAGTGCGGAGACCGGTTCGTCCGCGATCAGGAGCGACGGCGAGACCGAGAGGGCGCGCGCGAGGCCGACTCGCTGGCGCTGGCCCCCCGAGAGCTCGTGCGGGTACCGGTGCCGGAGCTCGTCGCGCAGGCCGACGTTGTCGAACAGCTCGCGCACGCGCTCCTCGAGCTTCCGCCCGCGCGCGAGGTTTTGCACGCGCAGCGGCTCGGCGACGATCTGGCCGCACGTCTGCCGCGGGTCGAGCGACGAGTACGGATCCTGGAAGACCATGTGCAGCTCGCGCCGCAGCGGCCGCATCGCGCGGCGCGAGATGTGCGTGATCTCGCGTCCCTTGAGGCGGATCGTGCCCGCAGTCGGCTCGAGCAGCCGCATGACGCAGTTGCCCACGGTGGTCTTGCCGCTGCCCGATTCGCCGACGAGGCCGACCATCTCCCCGGGCGCAATCGTGAAGCTGACGCCGTCCACCGCGTGCACCGTGCCGCCGCCGCCGGTGAGCTGCGAGCCGACGTGGAAGTGCTTGACGAGGTCCTCGACCTCGAGGACCGGCGCGCGCGTGCCGCCGTCAGTCATTCCACGTTCCCCCAGGGTGGAAGCACGCGACGAGGTGGCGCGGCCTGACCTCCCTCAGCTGCGGGAGCTGCGAACGTGTGACCTCGTCGGCGCGCGGACAACGGTCGGCGAACACGCACGCCTGCGGCAGCTCTCGCAGCGACGGGACGCGTCCCGGGATTTCCTGCAGGCGGCCGGTCACCGAGGCCGAGCCCGGTCGTGGAACGGCGCCGAGGAGCCCGATCGTGTACGGGTGCTGCGGCGCCGCGAACAGCTCGTGCACGGGCGCCTCCTCGACCTTGCGTCCGGCGTACATCACGAGCACGCGGTCGGCAATGTCGGCGACGACGCCGAGGTTGTGCGTGATGAGGACGATCGCCGTCCCCAGGCGCGCGCGGATGTCCCGCATCAGGTCGAGGATCCCCGCCTGGATCGTCACGTCGAGGGCGGTCGTCGGCTCGTCGGCAACGAGGATCTTAGGGTCACAGGCGAGGGCGATCGCGATCATCACCCGCTGGCGCATCCCGCCCGACAGCTCGTGCGGGTACTCGTTCACGCGGCGCTCGGGGGCCGGGATCCGCACGAGCTCGAGCAACTCGACCGCCCGCGCACGCGCCTGCCGGCTCGAGTGGTCGAGATGCCGGCGAAGGACCTCCTCGATCTGGCGCCCGATCTTCAACGACGGGTTGAGCGAGGTCATCGGCTCCTGGAACACGTATGCGATCGTGCTCCCCCGCAGCCGCCGGACCTGCGACGACGGTGCGTTCAACAGGTCGAGGCCGTCCAGGACTGCCGTGCCCGTCACGTTCGCCGTCGGAGGGAGGAGCTGCGTGAGCGCCATCAGGCTGACGCTCTTGCCGCAACCGGATTCGCCGACGACGCCGAGCACCTCGCCTTCGTCGAGGTTGAACGCCAGCGTGTCGACGGCGTGGACAGGCCCGTCGTCGGTGTCGAAGCGGACGGAGAGGCCGTCGACCTCGAGCAGCGGCATCAGCGGGTCGTCCGTGGGTCGAGCACGTCCCGCAGGCCGTCGCCGAGCAGGTTGAACGAGAGCGAGCAGAAGAAGATCGCCAGGCCCGGGATCACCGCAAGCCGCGGCGCCTCACTCACGTACGGCTGCGCGGCGGACAGCATCACGCCCCACGAGGGCGTCGGCGGCTGAACCCCGAGGCCGAGGAACGACAGCACGGCCTCGCCGATGATCGCTGCCGGGATCGTCACGGTCGCCTGCACGATCAGCGTGCTCGTCATGTTCGGCAGGACGTGGCGCCCGATGATCGACGCGTCGGTGGCGCCGTTCGCGACTGCTGCGCGCACGTAGTCCTCCTCCCGCAGGGAGAGCGCCTCACCGCGCGCGACGCGAATCAGCCCGGGCGCTGCGCCGACGCCGATTGCGATTGTCGCGTTCAGCAGCGACGGCCCGAGGATCGCCGCCAGCCCGACCGCGACGATCAGGAACGGGAAGGCGAGCAGGACGTCCGTGACGCGCGCGACGATCGGATCGAACCAGCCCCGGAAGTACCCGCCCGCGACGCCGATCGGCACCGCGATCAGCATTGCCAGCAGCGTTGCGAGCACTCCCGCCTGGATCGACGCGCGCGCTCCGTAGATGACGCGAGAGAGCGTGTCGCGGCCGAGCTCGTCCGTCCCGAGCAGATGCTCTACGGTCGGGGGTGATAGCACCGCCGTCACGTCGATCTCGTTCGGGTCGTACGGCGCCAGTTGCGGCGCGAGGATCGCGGCGAGGACGAACGCGAGCGCGACCACGAGCCCCGCGACCGCGAGCGGCCGCCGCAGGAACCGCTTGCGGACGAGCCTTCGCCGTCGCGCGCGCGGGCTCAGCTCTGCGGCGGCGGTATCGACGTAGCTCATGCCACCTCGGCCGTGATCACGCCGACCTTCCCGAGATCCGGATGCGCGGGTTGAGGTACGAGTAGAAGAGGTCGACCGCGAGGTTGACGACGACGTAGCCGACCGCGGCGACGAGCACCACGCCCTGGAGCAGCGTGTAGTCGCGTTGGTTGATCGCGTCGATCGTGAGACGGCCGAAGCCGGCGATGCCGAAGATCTGCTCCGTGATCACGGCGCCGGAGATGAGCGCGCCGAGCTGAAGCCCGATCACGGTGGTGACGGTGATCAGAGAGTTGCGAAGCGCGTGCTTGCCGACGACGGACCACTCGGACAGCCCCTTCGCGCGCGCGGTGCGCACGTAATCGGCGTTCAGCGACGTGAGCATCGACGAGCGCATCTGTCGCATCAGCACCGCTGAGAGCCCAGTGCCGAGCACGATCGCAGGCATGAGGAGGTGGCGAATGTTCTCGACCGGATCTTCTCGGAGACTCACGTAGCCGCCGGCGGGTAGCCAGCGCAGGTTCACCGCGAAGACGATGATCATCATGATCCCGAGCCAGAAGTGCGGGACCGAGAGCCCGACGAGCGCGACCGACGTCGCCGCGTAGTCGGACGCCTTCCCACGGCGGACCGCCGCCAGCACGCCCGCGCCGATTCCGATCACGATCCCGATCAGCATCGCGAGAAACGTCAGCTCGAGCGTGATCGGAATCCGGGTGACGATCGTGTGGGCGACGGAGAGCTCGCGCTGGTCGGTGCCGAGATCGCCATGGAGCGCGAGCCACAGCCACCGCCCGTACTGCACCGGAACCGGCTCGTCGAGGTGGTACTTGTGGCGGATCTGCGCGAGCACGAGGGGGTCCCGATCCTCCGCGCCAAGGGCGATTGCCGGGTCGCCTGGCAGCGCACGCACGCCGCCGAAGACGAGCACGCTCGCCAGGAACACGACGATCAGGGCGGCTCCGACTTTACGAAGGAGGAAGCCGCCCACGATCGTTCAGTTGTTACCTGTAGTACCCGAAGTACGCGCGGACGAGGCCGTCGCCGAAGACCTGCACGCCCCTCACCTTGTTCGTCGCAGCATTGCGGTTGACCGGGTGATACAGGTAGATGATCGGCAGGTCGCGCAGCGCGCGCTTGAGGAACGCGTGGTAGTTGGTGATCCGCGCCTTCAACGACGCCGCCTTACGCGCGTTCGTCAGCGTCAGGTCGACGAGCGGGTCGACGTAGCCGCTCACGTTCTGCGAGCCCTTCGAGTGGTAGAACTGGTACACGTTGCCGTCGGCGTCAACGCGACCGGACCAGCCGACCGCGAACGTTTCGTAGTTCCCCGCATCCTGCCGTCCGAGCGCGGTCACGAACTCCGTGGGCGCCAGCGTTACCTTGAACCCGACCTTCGCGACGAGCGATTGCACGACCGCTCCGAAGCGGGCCGCGACCGGGTCGGTGCCGATCATCATCTTCACGTCGATCGGCTTCTGCGCCCCCGCGGCATTCACGAGCCGCTGCGCCGCCTTGACCTGCGCGGTCTTGTAGCAGGGCAGTCCCTTCGTCGCCGCGAACCAGGGTGACGCGGGCGCAAAGGGGAAGCAGTCAGGCGCGACGGTGCCGCCGAACACGAGCTTGTTGATCAGCTTGCGATCGAGCGCGAGGCTGAACGCACGCCTGAGCGACGCGGAGCGCGCGATCGACGTGCCCACGTTCTGGTACTGCTTGCCGAGGCCGTTCTTGTTGCCGATGTTGATCGTGATGCCCTGGTAGCCGATCGACGTCGACTTGATGATCCGCAGCGACTTGTCCCGCTTGACGCTCGGGATGTCCGTCGCCTGGAGACCCTCCTCAACCTGGACCGAGCCGGCACGCAGGTTCTGCGTCCGCGCCGACGGATCGGTGATGATCCTGAAGACGATCTGCGCGAGGCGGACCTTATTCTTGGCGTAGTAGTTCTGGGACTTCGTCAGCGTGATGTGGTCCGCCGCCACGCGTTCCTTGAACGAGAACGGACCGACGCAGACGGGGTTCGTTCCGAAGCGGTCGCCGAGCGCGTCGATTTGTTTCGGGGACATGATCATCCCGGCGCGGTCGGCGAGCTGGGCCGTGATCGGCGAGTAGCGCGAGTCGAGGCGGAGCACGACGGTGTAGTTGCCCGAGGTCGTGATCGACGTCACGGGCGCTAGCTCGCTTGCCCGCGTCGAGCGCGGCAGCGTCTTGTGCCGTTCGAGCGACTTCTTCACGGCCGCGGCGTTGAACGGCGTGCCGTCGTTGAACCTGATCCCGCGGCGCAGGCGGATCGTCACCGTCTGCTTGTCCGCCGAGAATTTCGGTAGGGCCGCGGCCAGCTGCGGGACGATCTGGACCTTCGAGTTCAGGTCGTACAACTTCTCGCACATGTGCGCGAAGACCATGCGGCCCACGAACGTGCGCGCGAGAGTCGGATCAAGGACGTCCGGGTCGGCGTCCAGCGCGATCGTCAACGTGCCGCCGCTCCTGGCGGACGGAGACGCGGGACCGCGCGTTTGCGCTGCCGCGCCGGCGGCGACCGCGCAGGCGAGCACCGCAGCCCCGCCGAGAAATGCAGTGCGCGCGCCGATGCTTCTCATTGCTACCCCCTGACTTGGGACGGTAGGTGCTCTTCCGGGACCTCGGAATCCGGGAACTCTAAAGTGGATGCAGTTAGTCGTCAAATGGATGCAATCGTGCTAACGTCGGGCGTCGATGGGGAGGGTCGGCACGGAGCGGCGCTCGACGCGGCCGGCTTCCGGTACGCGTGCGCCGTCGGCCGCTGAAGCCGACGGTCAAGGCCCACGCTTCCTTGCGCCGCAGCTGATCGCGATCGGGATCGCGGGCGGCGTGCTGTCCGGATTGCTCGGCGTCGGCGGAGGGATCGTGATGGTGCCGCTGCTCGTCTTGTGGGCGGGCTACGCGCAGCGGGATGCCCACGCGATGTCCCTGGGGGCGATCATTCCGATCTCCCTCGCGGGCGTCGCGACCTACGGGATCGCCGGCGAAGTGCGGCTCTGGGACGCCTTGGCGCTGACGATCGGAGCGGTCGCCGGCGCGAGGATCGGCGCCGGCCTCCTGACACGGCTCGACGAATACGTCCTCAAGCTCGCGTTCGGCGTGTTCCTCCTCGGCGTCGCGGTTTTCATGGGGATCCGCGCGTGAACGGGCCCCTGCTCTTCGCCGCGCTCGTGGCGTTCGGGTTGCTGACAGGCTCGACCGCCGGGCTGCTCGGCGTCGGCGGCGGGATCCTGATCGTTCCCTTCCTGACGCTGGTCGCGGACGTGCCGCAGCATGCCGCGGAGGCGACGTCGCTGCTGGTGGTGCTGCCGACGGCGATCGTCGCGACGACGGTCTTGCACCGGCGCGGCGTCGGCGACGTTCGGACGGCGCTGGGCTTCGGCGCGTTCGGAGCGATCGGCGGCGCCGCCGGCGCGCTGCTCGCGCTCCAGCTCTCGGGCCAGACCCTGCGCGTCGTCTTCGCGGTGTTTACCGCGGTCGTCGGCCTGCGCCTCGTCCGCGACGCGCTCGAGGCGCGCGCCGGCCGCGCATGACCGATGCTGCGCCTCCGCTCGTCGACCACCTCGCGGCGACGCTGCAGGCGCGGGTGCTGAGCGGCGAGATACCGAGCGGCGCGCGGCTGCGCCAGGAGGCAATTGCGCGGGAGTTCGGCGTCAGCCGGACGCCCGTCCGCGAGGCGCTGCGTCAGCTGCAGGCGCTCGGGATCGCCCAGGTCGAGCACAACCGCGGCGCGATCGTCCGAGGGCCGACGGCGCGCGAGCTGCGAGAGGCGTACGAGGTGCGGGCCGAGCTCGAGGGCCTGGCGGCCGAGCTCGCCGCCATGCGGATCCTGGACGAGCAGCTGGCTCGGCTACATGAGGCGCAGCGGCTCTTCCGCCGGTCGATCGAGACCCTGATCTCGAGGCGACGGCGCGGCCGCAACCAGCCGCGGTGGGACGATGACAGCGACTGGGTCCGGGGCAACGACCTGTTCCACCAGGTGATCCAGGAAGCGGCGGCGAACGCGCAGCTCCTGCGGACCGTGGCCGACCTCCACCGGATCTTCCCGCGCGCCCTGACGTGGTCGGCGCTCAGCGAGAGCTCGCCGCTCCTCGAGGAGAACGTCCGCCAGCACGACGGCATCCTCGAGGCGATCGAGGCGCGCGATCCCGCCGAGTCTCGGCGCCGGATGGTCGAGCACGTGCGATCTGCCGGGGAGCTCATCGCACATCGGTTCGAACGCTCCGTCGGCGACGCGTAGAATCGCCGCCGTGGGAGCCGGGTCGGCTTACATCACGTCGGCGCATGCCGTCGAAGCGCGTCGCGAGCCCGACGACACGGCCGAGACACGGACGACGATCGACGGCACGTCCGGCTGCGAGCTCCTCGAGCAGCGGGTGATCCGCTTCGCCCGCGGCCGCTCGGCGCCGCGGCGGAGCGCGGATCGTCAGGAGGTGCTCTACGTGGCGTCGGGGCGTGGGAAGCTCTGGCTCGACGGCGTCGAACACGAGCTCGAGCCGCAGCTCGGCGCATTCATTGCGCCGGGCGAGGAGTACGAGGTCGAGAACACGAGTGATGAAGATCTGCTCGTTGTCTCCGTATCCGCGCCGCTGGGTGAGGCGGGGGTCGGCTCGAACCGGCGCGTGACGGTGCGCTACGCGGACCGGGAGCCGCTTCCGGCCAGCCCCAACCGCGAGTTCAGGTACCTCGTCAACGAGGAGGCGGGCTGCCTCGACGTGACGCAGTTCGTCGGGCTGATCCCGCCCGGAAAGGCGCCGGAACACAGCCACACATACGATGAGGTGATCTACGTCATCGACGGAGAAGGGGTCTTCCACGTCGACGGTACAGAAGAGCCGATGCGGCCTGGCACGTGCATCCACCTGCCGCCGCTCGTGCAGCACTGTCTCGAGAACAGGGGCGAGAGCAACCTGCGCGTCCTCGGCGTCTTCCATCCCTCGGGCGACCCGGCTTCGCGCGCCGGCGGCGCCAACAACGGAGACCCGCCGACGTCAAATCAGACTCCAAGAGGTAAGGAGGGTGAATGAAAGGCAAGGCAGGTATTGCGCTGCTCCTGGCTGTGGCCGGAGCGGTGACAACCGTTGCGGTCTCGACCGCCGCTACTGACGCGGCCCGCGGTCCGTCGACCGCGGCGGCGGCCGATCGCACCGCCATCCGGTGCACGAGAGCACGTGCCCTTTCGATCGGGCTGGCAGCGCCGATCACGGGCGCCGCTGCGTCATTGGGCGCACAACAGCGCTCGTGGGCACGCTTCTTCATCACGCGCTGGAACGCGACACACAAGAGGGGATTCAAGATGCGCCTCGTCGAGGGCGACACGCAGCTTCCGAACGTCGCCGAGGCGATCAGGGTCGCGAACAACTTCCGCTCGCAGTCCGCGGTACTCGGTGTAGCCGGCCCGGCGGGCTCCCAGGAGGTGCAGGACTCGACTTCGGCGTACCGCGCGGGCGGCCTCGCGTTCGTATCGGGCTCCGCGACGCGCACGTCGCTGACGGACGGCTCGCGGCGGGGCTACTTCTTCCGCGTCGTGCCGACCGACGCCGACCAGGGTGCGAGCGTCGCCAGGTACATCAACAACACGCTGAAGTACAGGCGCGTTCACATCATCGACGACCAGGAGTCGTACTCGCAGGGTCTCGCGGACGAGGTCGAGCGGCGGCTCAAGGCCGCGGGCGTGAACGTCTCGCGCGACTCGGTGAGCCAGCAGGCGACGAGCTTCGCAGGGCAGATAGCGAAGATCGGCACCGACGTGAGGGCCGTCTACATCCCGTGGCAGCTCAGCTCGCAGGCGCAGGCGTTCGGCCAGCAGCTTCGCCAGGCGGGCCGCTCCGCGGTGCTGTTCGGCTCTGACGGGCTCTTCGACCCGGACAACTTCAAGATCGCAGGGTCGTACGTCTCGTTCTTCCCGGTCGCGAGGACGTCACCGATCATTTCGTCGTACCGCCGTGCGCACAACAGCAAGCCGGACTACTTCGGCGCGCCGACGTACGAGGCGGTGCACGTGCTCGCGCAGGCGATTCAGGCCGGCTGCAGGAATGGAAGCGTCACGCGTGCCGAGGTACGCGCGCAGCTGCGGCGAATCAACTTCCCGGCGAAGCGCGTCGTGCTGAGCGTTCCGATCAAGTTCAGCGGGAACGGCGACATCCAGCGGAGGCAGTTCGGCATCTTCAAGATCGGGAACGGCGGCGTGTACAGCCCCGTCGGGTAGCGCCGGAACGACAACGACGTCGAAGCGGCCCGTCTCGTTGGCGGGCCGCTTCGCTTTGTGGGACATTTTCGCGACGTGAACGCGAAGCGCTTCCTGCGGCGTAACGGCGCGCTCACCCTCGTCGGGCTGGTCGTGCTGCTCCTGATCGCGAGGGAGGTGCGCGACAAGGGGTGGGACGTCTTCTGGCAGCTGTTCGTCGGCGGCGTGACGCTCGGCAGCGTCTATGCGCTGATCGCACTCGGCTACTCGATGGTCTACGGGATCCTGAAGCTGCTCAACTTCGCGCACGGCGACGTCTACATGATCGGCGCCTTCATCGGCTACGGCGTCATCACGGCTTTCGGCGGCCCCAGCGGCGTCTCGATCTCGGTGTGGCTCCTGCTGGTCGTCGTGTTCTTCGTCGCGATGGTCGGCGCGGGCTTCCTCGGCGTCATCATCGAGCGGTTCGCGTACCGTCCGCTTCGCGACGCGCCGCGGATCGCGCCGCTGATCAGCGCGCTCGGCGTCTCGTTCTTCATCCAGAACAGCGCCCTACTGCTGTTCGGCGCCTCGTTCCGGTCGTACGACTCGTACAACCTCGGCTCGGCCGACCCAGGGCTCGGCCTGCCGGGGCCGCTGTTCACGACCGTCTTCTCGTTGAAGACGGTGCCCGTCTCGCGGGCGACGCTGATCGTCGTCGTCGGCGGGCTGCTGCTGATGCTCGCGCTGACGCAGTTCGTGGGGCGGACGGCGCTTGGGAAGGCGATGCGCGCGACGGCGTACGACCGCGAGGCGGCGGCGATGATGGGCATCGACACCGACCGCGTGATCGCGTCGACGTTCTTCATCGGCTCCGCCCTCGCCGGCGCGGCCGGCGTCATGTTCGGGCTGGTTTTCAGCCAGATCTTCCACTTCATGGGCTTCCTCGCCGGCCTCAAGGGCTTCACGGCCGCCGTCGTCGGCGGCATCGGGTCGATCCCGGGTGCGATGGTCGGAGGGCTGCTCGTCGGGCTCGCGGAGACCTTCGCCGCCGGCTACCTGAGCGGGAACTGGGCGAACCTGATCGTCTTCGCGATGCTGATCGTCGTGATGCTCGTGCGACCGACGGGCCTCTTCGGGAAGCAGGCGATCCAGAAGGTCTGATGGGGCAGGGAAACGTGCCGGAAACAGCCGAACGCCTCGATACGCCGGCGATCGGGCGGGACGAGTGGGTCGCTACCCACGAGCAGCGCACGGCGGGCGAGCAGAGGCTGGCGCGCTGGTATCGCCGCACCCCGCCCGCACTTCGGATCGGGGTCCTCGCGCTGCTGACGATCCCGATCCCGTTCCTGCTCAGCACCGGCGACCTCTACAACTTCGGCCTCTTCACGGTGCTGTACGCGCTGCTCGCGCTCGGCCTCAACGTCACCGTCGGCCTCGCGGGGCTCCTTGACCTCGGCTACATCGCGTTCTTCGGCTTCGGCGCGTACACGTACGCGATCATGGCCTCGCCGCACTACGGCTGGCACGTCCAGAGCGAGATCGCGTTCCCGATCGTGATCGCGCTGTCGGCGCTGCTCGGCCTGCTGCTCGGGCTGCCGTCGCGCCGCCTGCTCGGCGACTACCTCGCGATCGTCACGTTGTTCTTCGGCCAGGCGTTCGTCTTCTTCACGGGGACGACGAACCCGCGGGGGCTCACAGGCGGCGCGAACGGGATCCCGGACCTCGACCCGCTGAACTTCTTCGGGCTCCACATCGCGACCTACAGGGCGTTCTACTGGTTCTCGCTCGGCGTCTTCTTCGTCGTGCTCGCAGGCCTGTGGTCGGTGCTGCGATCCCGGACCGGCCGTGCGTGGCAGGCGCTTCGCGAGGATCCGCTCGCGGCGGAGCTGATGGGCACGCCTGTCAACCGCCTGAAGCTGCTCGCGTTCTCGATCGGCGCCTCGATCGCCGGGCTGACCGGCTGCATCTACGCCGCGTCGGCGGGCTCGGTGGCTTCGGGGACCTTCGACGTCCCGCTGCTGATCACGATCTACGCGATTGTGATCCTGGGCGGGATCGGCTCGCTGACGGGCGTGATCGTCGGCGCGTTCGTGATCACGGTCTCGTACGAGATCCTGCGTCCGGAGACGCCGGGGACGGCGCGCGTCCTCTTCTACCTCGCGATCATCATCGGGATCGTCTGGTGGGCGCGCCCGTGGTGGCGTGCGGCGACGATCCTCGGCGGCACGCTCGTCTTCGGCTTCGTCGTGCATGCGATCGCGGGCGCGGTCAGCGACACCGCGACGGCCGGCTCCGCGATCGAGGCGGGAAGGCTGGCAGGGCCGATCGAAAACTGGGTCGTGATTCCTGCCGACCCTGGTCGGTGGCCGGAGTACGCCTACGTCGCGCTGATCGCGGCGGTCCTCGTGGTCTCGCAGCTGCGCGGCTGGTGGCGAACGCTCGCGCTCATGCCGACGCTGTACGTCGCGGTGTTCGTGTGGGAGAACCTGCTGATCGACCAGCCGTCTGTCACGCGGCTGATCCTCTTCGGGGCGCTGCTGATGACGCTGATGATCGTGCGGCCGCAAGGGCTCTTCGGCACGTCGCGCGTGGAGATCGTATGAGCGCCGAGCCTCTTCTGCAGCTTCACGAGCTCTCGCTGCACTTCGGCGGCCTGCAGGTGATCGACGAGCTCGACCTCGACGTCAGCGAGAACGAGATCGTCAGCGTGATCGGACCCAACGGCGCCGGCAAGACGACGCTGTTCAACGTCATCACCGGCGTCTACCGGCCCCATTCGGGCGACATTCGCTTCGCCGGCGAAAGCCTCGTTGGTCTGCCGCCGCACCAGATCGCGCGACGCGGGATCGGGCGCACCTTTCAGACGCTGCGCCTCTTTCTGAACATGACCGTCAAGGAGAACGTGATGGCCGCGGCGTACGGACACACGAAGGCCGGGTTCCTCCGGTCCCTCGTGCGCACGCCGGGGATGCGACGCGAGGAGCGCGAGATCGAGCGCCTCGCGGAAGAGCGCCTCTCGTTCTTCGGCGACCGGCTCGTCGGCTACCGGTGGGATCAGCCCGCGTACTCGCTCTCGTACGCCAACCGGCGGCGGCTGGAGATCGCGCGCGCCACCGCGCTGAAGCCGCGTCTGCTTCTCCTCGACGAGCCCGCCGCGGGCATGAACCCGGCGGAGACGCACGAGATCACGCAGCTGATCGCGCGGCTGCGCGACGAAGGCGGCTACACCATCCTCGTGATCGAGCACGACATGCACGTCGTCGAGGGGATCTCGGATCGCGTGGTCGCGCTCGACCACGGCGAGAAGATCGCGGAAGGATCCTTTGAGACCGTTGCGACGGATCCACGGGTGGTCGAGGCCTACCTCGGCCTCCAGACGGCTGCGACGACGACATGACCTCGCCGCTCCTCGCGCTCGAAGACGTGGACACGTACTACGGCCAGATCCACATCCTGCAACGAGCGAATCTCGCAGTCGGCGCGGGCGAGTTGGTGTGCCTGCTCGGCGGCAACGCGTCCGGCAAGTCGACCACGCTGAAGACGATCCTCGGCATCGTGCGGCCGCGGAACGGGCGGGTGCTCTTCGACGGCGAGGACGTCACGAGCTGGCGGACGAGCGAGCGGATCGGCCGCGGCATGGCGATCGTCCCCGAGAACCGGCGCCTGTTCGCGCCGATGACGGTGCTCGAGAACCTCGAAATGGGTGCGTACCTCAACGGCGGCGGCCGCAAGGAGGACTTCGACCGGGTCTACTCGATCTTCCCGCTGCTGGCGGAGCGCCGGTCGCAACTCGCCGGAACGCTCTCCGGCGGCGAGCAGCAGATGGTCGCGATGGGCCGCGCGCTGATGTCGCGCCCGAAGCTGCTGCTGATGGACGAGCCGTCGATGGGCCTGGCCCCGATCCTCGTCGAGCGGTCGTTCGAGATCATCAAGGACGTGCACGAGGCGGGCGTCGCGATCCTCGTCGTCGAGCAGAACGCCAACGTGTCCCTGTCGATCGCCGACCGCGGCTACGTGCTGTCGACCGGCCGCGTCGTGCTCGAGGGGAAGGCCGAGGATCTGCTCGAGAACGAAGAGCTGCGGAAGGCGTATCTCGGGCGGTAGCCGGGGCTGATGGCTGTCGACCTGCACAAGCTTCCTGCGCGGTGCCGCCACCGCTTCCCGATCTTCGAGCGGCGCGTCTACATCAACTCGTGCTCGCAGGGGGCGCTGTCGGATCGCGTGCGAGAAGCCTACTCGGACTACCTCCGCGACTGGGACGATCGCGGCGCGCCGTGGGAGTACTGGATGGAGCAGACGGAGGCGGCGCGCACGGCCTTCGCCCGGGTCGTGAACGCGGAGCCGGACGAGATCGCGGTCACGACGTCGCTCTCGGCCGGTGTGGCGGCGCTCGCGAGCGGCCTGCGCTTCGCCGGGACTCGGCACAAGGTCGTCCTCACCGACTGGGAGTTCCCGACCATCGGCCAGATCTGGCACGCGCAGGAAGCGCGCGGGGCGCGAATCGTGCACGTGCGCGAGGACGCGGACGGCTACATCCACCCGAAGGCGTTCCGCCCGCTGATCGACGAGGAGACGAAGCTCGTGTCGGTGACGCACGTCTGCTACCGGACGGGCGCGCGCCTCGACGTCGACTCCGTGGTGCGGCTGGCGCACGAGCACGAGGTGCCGGTACTGCTCGACGCGTACCAGACGATCGGCTCGATGCCGATCGACGTGAAGGCGCTCGGCGTCGATTTCCTGGCGTGCGGGACGCTCAAGTATCTGCTCGGGTCGGCCGGGCTCGGGTTCCTCTACTGCCGGCGCGAGCTGTGGGACCAGGCGTGGCCGACGGCGACCGGGTGGTTCGCGGACGAGGACGTGTTCGCGATGGACATCCACGACTTCTCCCCGGCCCGGAACGCGCGCCGATTCCAGTCGGGAACGCCGCCGATTCCCGCGATCTACGCCGGCGTCGCCGGGATCGAGCTGATGGAGGAGATCGGCGTCGCCGAGACGGAGAAGCACGTGCGGAAGCTGAACGAGCTTCTGATCGAGGGCGTCGAGGAGCTGGGGGGGACGATCGCAACGCCGCGCGACCCGAACAGGCGCGGCGCGCTCGTCTGTATCAGATCGACGGACGCGGAACGACTGGTGGCGGAGCTCGGTCGCGAAGGAATCGTGACGTCGTCGAGAGACGGCAACCTTCGCGTCTCGGCGCATGCGTACAACACGCCAGAGGACGTCAAAGCCGTCCTCTGGGAACTCGGCCGAAACCGACACCTCCTTGCCTGATGACGCGTCCTGGTGCTAGGCACCGGGACGTGGCGGTTCGAGCCAGGGCGCGAATAGCCATCCAGGCGCGGCAGCGGCGAACGGTCTTGATTCCGCATAGCAGGAACGCTATGAATCGCAAGGGCATGAGAAATCGCTCC
>Ga0126312_10001647_pt1 | contig 14745 bp, 18 predicted proteins | sample Plot104A_FD_92537 | JGI IMG/M metagenome (GOLD analysis project Ga0126312, IMG submission 92537) | Serpentine soil microbial communities from UC McLaughlin Reserve, CA, USA - Plot104A | ecosystem: Environmental > Terrestrial > Soil > Grasslands | place: USA: UC McLaughlin Reserve, Lake County...
CCAGGAACAAGAACCCTGGATCAACAGACCGGCAGGGTTTCGTATCCCCGGTGCACGGGGCCATCACTTCAGGATTCGGCATGCGACTTCACCCGACGCTTCGAGTGTGGAAGCTGCATGACGGCACAGACTTCGGCGCCGCCTGCGGGACACCAATTCGGTCGCCATACCCAGGACGGGTCAGCTCGGCATACTTCAACGCAGCGTACGGCAACCGGCTCATCATCGATCACGGTGTCATCAGCGGCCGGCGCGTTGTCACCGGATTCAACCACGCGACGCGCTATGTCGTAGGAGTTGGCCAACGCGTTCGCCAGGGTCAGGTTCTTGGCTATGTCGGCAGCACCGGATTGTCGACTGGATGCCATCTCCACTTGATGATGTGGCTGGACGGCGCCCTGGTGAACCCGATGATCTGGCTGTGAGCGGAGCTATGCCCGTGGATGGGCCTGCTCGTACGCCCGTCGCAGCCGGTCGTTGGTGACGTGCGTGTAGATCTGTGTGGTCGCGAGGGAAGCATGGCCCAGGATTTCTTGAACGCTGCGCAGATCCGCGCCCCCTTCAAGCAGGTGTGTGGCCATAGCGTGCCGGAGGCCATGGGGACCGAGGTCGGGAGCCCCTTCGACAACTTGCAGCGCGCGGTGGACAATCCGACGCACCACTCGCTGATTGATCCGCCGGCCGTGCCGCCCCACGAAGACGGCCGAGCCTGACTCAGATGTCGCAAGCTCGTGTCGAGGCCGTCCCAACCACGCGCCGAGGGCATGCAGGGCGGGCTGACCGACGGGAACGCTTCGTTCCTTGCGGCCCTTGCCGACAACGCGGACTGCGCCGCGGTCGTAGTCGATATCACCGACGTTCAGGGCGACGAGTTCAGACACTCGGATGCCCGTTGCGTAAAGCAGCTCCAAGATGGCAACGTCCCGCTGAGCCACGGGGCCGCCCAGTTCGGCGGCCCGAGCCATGGCGGCAGCAAGCATCTCGGCGGCTTCGGCGGACCCGAGGGTCGCCGGTAGTCGTCGTGCCATCTTCGGCGAGCGCAATGCGGCGGCGGGGTTGGTCTTGGCGTACCCGGATAGATAGGCCCAGCTAAGGAACATGCGTACTGCCGCGGCCCGGCGCTGCAGCGTCGCGCGCGACTGCCCGAGAGACTGTTGCTTGGCAAGCCAGCTTCGCACGCTGCCAAGAGTTGCTTGATCCAAGGAATCGACGCCGAGTCGACGAAAGTGCACCAGCAACCCGGTCACATCAGCGGAATAGGCGCGGATGGTGTGCTCTGAGTGGTCCCGGTTAAGTCGAAGGTGCCGAACATACTCATTGAGCAACATTTCAAAGGCCCGGCCTAGCTCATCCGCATCCTCCACGCCACCACCATCAGCTCGAGTTGCCGGCTGGTACAAGCCGCCACTCCGGCAATCTTGATTCCCCGGCTCGAACGGTAGCTTTGGTGTCCGTGAACCCGACACCTGAGCTGAGTGTTGCCGACCTCAGAACCGGTGGCCGAGTGCTGCCGATTGCGCGTTGGGGAACGCCGGTCATGCATGCCAAGACGCGGCCGGTTCGGGAGTTCGACGACGAGCTACATCAGCTCATTCGAGACATGTTCGCCACGATGTATGCCGCCGAGGGGGTCGGATTAGCCGCCACCCAGGTCGGGTTGGACCTGGCGGTGTTCGTCTTCGACTGCGCAGACCAAACGGAGGTCCGGCAGCTCGGCGTGATCTGCAATCCCGAAGTCGTCTTGCCGGAGGGCAAGGATCGAAAGCTCGAGGCTGCCGACGAGGGATGCCTGTCCCTGCCTGGCGCCTACATTGAATTGGCTCGGCCCAACAAGGCGAACTGCCGCGGAGTCGACGCGTTCGGTAATCCGATCGAGGTCGTTGGTACCGGATTGCTGACCCGTTGCCTTCAGCACGAGACCGATCACCTCAACGGCATTGTCTTCGGTGACCGGTTGTCGAGCCGAGCGCGAAAGAAGCTTCACCAGCTTCACTCCGAAGCGGCCGACCGCTATCCCAGCGACTGGCCGGTGTCGCCGCGAATACTGGTTGACTCGGAGGCGAGCACGTAGCACGCGATCGCCGCTGCCGCACCAACGTTGAGTGAGTCGACGCCCGACCACATCGGTATCCGGGCGCGAAGATCTGCACCACCCTCCCAGGCGGCGGAGAGGCCATGGCCTTCGGTGCCCAACAGGATTGCAACTCGTTCGGAATCGAGCTCTGCACGCACCGCCTGGAGATCTAATGCATCGGCCGCCGGGCTCAAGGCGACCGTGCGGAAGCCGGACTCGCGCAGCAGCGCTGGGGCCTCCGCCCAATTGTTCAGCCGAGCCCACGGCAGCGAGAAAACTGCCCCCATGCTCACCTTGATCGCTCGGCGGTAAAGCGGGTCAGCGGCGCGTGGTGCCAGGAGGACACCGTCCCAGCCGAGACCTGCGGCGTTTCGTATGATCGCTCCCACGTTGGCGTGATCCACGACGTCCTCGATAACCACCAGCCGGCGGAGGCTGAGCAAATCCTCGACAGTGTGCCGCTGCTCCCGGTGCATAGAGCCAAGCGCGCCCCGATGGACATGGAATCCGCTGACACTCTCGGCAATGTCTTCGGTTACCAGATAAATCGGCGCATCCGGCCAACAACCCGTGACATCGGCGAGCCCCGCCATCCAGCGCTCACAAAGGAGGAAGGACCGCGGGCGGTAGCCGGCCTCGACTGCTCGCCGAATCACCTTCTCGCCCTCGGCGATGAACAGACCGCGGTCAGTCTCCAGGAGTTTGCGCAATGACGAGTCACGCAGTTTGACGTAGTCCGAGAGGCGGAGATCGTCGGCTCGATCGATCGGGACCAGCGGCATGGGACCAGCATTCCTCGCTCAGCCTGTCTGCTCCTACTCTGAGCCGATGGCCGAAGATGCGCTAACCCTCGGCAGCCTGAGCTGGCTGCCCGCCGGCGATCATCCGGAATTGCTCGCCGAACCCGTTCAGGCCGCCATCGAAGACCAGCGCCTGACCGGTTTCGTTGCCCGCATCGACCCGGGGCTGGCGGACACGACTGCCTTTTGCGAGGCCTACCAGGTGCCGCTGTCGGTCTCGGCCAACTGTGTGGTGGTCTCGGGTGGGCGCGCCGACGTCTCAACCACTGCGGCGTGCCTGATTCTGGCGACCGATCGAGCAGACATCAACAAGACGGTCCGCCGACATCTGGATCTGCGCAAGATCTCTTTTGCCAGCATGGCCGACGCTGTGTCGCAGACCGGTATGGAGTATGGCGGCATCACGCCGATCGGGCTGCCGCCAGACTGGCCGATCTTGATTGATGATCACGTCGCGGGGGCGGACTGGATCGTCATCGGCAGTGGCATCCGAGGTAGCAAGATCGCAATCCGCGGCGCCGATGTCGCCAGGCTCCCAGGCGCGGAAGTGCTGAGCATCGCTATCCCCACACAACGCTGATGATCGCCGCCACACCGACAGCGACGATGATCACCCGATAGAGCGTGGCCGGAAGTCTCCGGCCAACCCGCCCACCGACCTGGGCTCCAAGCACGGAGCCGATGGCAATGGCAGCCGCGGCGGCCCAGTTCACTCGCGCGTCCTCCTGGGCGGTGGGAATGAGGGTGATGATCACAAAAACCGCACCGGCGACACCGTTCACGATTCCGGCCAGTACGTTCTTCACGGCATTGATTCGGGCCAGCGTCTCGACCAATCCAACGCCCATGACCCCGATCAGCAAGACACCCTGGGCGGCACCGAAGTATCCGCCGTAGACGCCGGTTAGCAGAATGGCCAGCCACAGCCAGCTCCCGCCGTGGGGGTTCGGCTCGCCGGCCGCGAGCCGGGACCGGCGAGCCACGATCCACCGGGAGAGAGCAGGCTGAATGATCACGAGCAGGCACCCTAGACCGATCAGGATGGGGACGATTGCGTCGAACGCCTCCGACGGCAGCCAAAGCAGCAGCAGAGCGCCGGCAATCCCGCCCAAGAGCGATGCCGTGCCAAGGCGCAACACTCGGGCCCGTTGACCATTTAGCTCGGCCTGCATCGACAACGCGCCGGACAGCGAGCCGGGCGCCAGCCCCACTGTATTGGAGATGTTGGCCGTTACCGGCGGTATCCCCAACGCCAGCAGGGTAGGAAAGGTGATCAAGGTCCCCGATCCAACTACGGTGTTGATCAGGCCCGCGGCCGCCCCAGCTGCAACCAGGGTCAGCAGCTCGAGCCAGGTCACTGCTGCGGGCTAGGCGGCACCTGTGAAGAGTAAGGCTGGAGCTGTTCGGAGCCGGATCCGTCGTCTAACGAACCCGGTTCCCCCTGGCCGTTGGGACCCGCCGACACCGCCGGCTGCTCGGCTGTCCCGCGGGGCATCTCTGGCTCGCCGGCCCGCGGGATTGGCTTCTCCAATTCGGCGGCCGCCTCGATCGCTTCCTGGACAGTGCGCTGCGCTGCCGCCTCCTCCTCGGCGTTCTGTTTCTCGATCTCGCTCGCTACGTCGACCTCAGGCGGTGCCCTGAAGTCTCCTTTGGCTACTGCCGGGATCGCGGAACTGATCTTGCTCGCTGCGCTGCCCAAACCTTTCAGCGCATCGTTCAGCTCACTTGGCACTATCCAGACCTTGTTGGCATCGCCCTTGGCAATGGTCGGCAGCATCTGCAGGTACTGGTAGGCGAGCAGGGCTTGATCGGGCTGTCCAGCGTGGATCGCGTTGAAGACGGTCGAAATCGCTTGCGCCTCGCCTTCGGCACGCAGCATCTGCGCTTGTCGATCAGCCTGAGCGCGCAGCACCGCTGCCTCCCGCTCGCCTTGCGCCCGCAATATCGCCGACTCTTTCTCGCCACTGGCAGAGAGAATCTGCGACTGCCGCTGACCCTCCGCAAGCAGGATCGCGGCGCGCTTGTCGCGCTCCGCCCGAGCACCCTTCTCCATCGCGTCCCTGATGGTCGCGGGCGGTTCGATGGCGCGCAGCTCGACCCGGTTGACCTTGATTCCCCATTTGCCGGTTGCCTCGTCCAGCACCACCCGCAGCTGCTGATTAATTTGCTCCCGGCTGGTCAGCGCCTGCTCAAGATCGAGACCACCGATGATGTTGCGCAACGTTGTCATGGTCAGCTGCTCGATGGCCTGCACGTAGTTCTGCGCTTCGTACGCGGCACGTACCGGGTCGATGATCTGGAAGTAGATCACCGAATCGATGTTGACCATCAGGTTGTCCTCGGTGATCACCCCCTGTGGCGGGAACGGCACCACGTTTTCCCGCATGTCGATGTTGTAGCGGACCTTGTCCAAGATCGGCACGACGAGATGGGGACCGGGCTCCAGGGTCCGATGGAACTTGCCGAGTCGCTCGACGAGTCCAACACGCTGCTGCCGGATAACCCGAATCGCGTTGGCAATGAAGAAGATCACCGCCAGCGCGATGACGAGCGCGACGATCAATGAGGTGATGTCCACTTTCAGTCCTATCCGCAGAACCCGCTAGGTTCAGCTTCTTCTCAACTCCAGGCCTTTAGGGCAGCACGCCGTGTTTGGGGTAGACCACGGCGATGGCTCCGTCGATCTCAAAGACCTCGATCTCGGTACCCTGCTCGATCACGACATCGGAGATGTACGGACGGGCGGTCCAACTCTGCCCGTCAACCTTGATCTCGCCGCCGTTCTTATCGATTTGGGACACAGCAATGCCGCTGCTCCCGACCATCTTCGCAGTCGACGAGCGATATCCGGGCATGTTGCGTATCCGCCTTAGCAACGTCGGACGCAGCAACAGCAGCATCAGAACGGAAACGCCCGCTGCCACCAGGATCTGTAACCACCACAGCCCTGGGACAAGAACTGCTACCCCGGCGCCGGCCAGCGCACCCACCGCAACCATGATCAAGACCAGGTCGAGGGAGAGGACTTCGGCGACAGCCAAGAGAAAGGCGAGGCTGAGCCAGATAGCCCAGCCGTTGTCACCGAGCCAGTCGGTCAAGTTCTCTCCCACCGTGCACTCCCGCTCACCTCAATGGTGCCAGATCGGCCGGGGTCCACCGTGGAAACCGTTCCCCCAACTGTTGGCATCAATTGGCGAGATCACCCGCCGAGCCTGCACGACCCAAGAGCAAGGAGGCCCGCGAGACGCAGATGGGCGGCCTATCTAAAAACCACTTTGGAGCAAGGGGGAAGGCAGCGGCTCGCCGCCGAACGTTCATGGCAGCGCCCGCGCGACCCAGCGGCCGTCGGACTCGGATAGCTCCAGTGGCATCTGGAAGGTGGCTGACAAGTTCTCTGCGGTAAGCGTCTCCCGCAGCGGACCAGCGGCCACGATCTTCCCAGCCCTCAGCAGCAGGGCGTGGGTCATACCATCCGGGATCTCCTCGACATGGTGCGTAACGAGCACCGTCGCGGGGGCAGACTCGTCGAGCGCCAGCTCGCTCAGGGTGCGAACAAGCGTCTCTCGGCCAGCTAGATCAAGCCCGGCAGCCGGTTCGTCCAACAAGAGCAGCTCCGGATCGGACATCAGAGCCCGCGCAATTTGGACTCTTTTGCGTTCACCTTCGCTGAGGGTTCCGAACGTCCGATCGGCGAGCGAGTCGATCCGCATCTGAGCCAGCAACCCGGTCGCCCGTTCATGATCAAGCCCGTCGTACTCCTCCCGCCAGCGGCCGAGCACGGCATACGATGCCGACACCACCACGTCGTGCACCCGCTCTCCGCGGGGTATCCGTTCGGTCAGCGCTGCCGAGCTTAGACCGATACGGGGCCGCAGCTCGAAGACATCTACCGTGCCGAGCACCTCACCGAGCAAGCCCGCCACACCTCTGGTGGGGTGGATCTGCGCTGCCACCACCTGAAGCAGCGTGGTCTTGCCTGCGCCGTTTGGCCCAATGACGACCCAGCGGTCGGTCTCGTCGACCTCCCAGGTGACATCGTCCACCAAGGTCGAGCCACCGCGCACGACGGTCACTCCGGCCAGCTCAACCACGGACGCCATGGAGCAAAACCCTACAGGCGAGCCTGGTGGCCGGCTTTGATCAGTAGTCGGCGAAATCTGCCTCGAGAATCTCCCGGTCCTGCGGATCAGCAACCGGAATCGATGTTGCGGTGGCCCAGGCTTCGGCAGCGTCGGCATCCCGGCCGAGTGCTCGCAGCGCACGTGCTCGAGCCTCCTGGGCATACGCAAGATCGAAGTCGCCAAGCCCCTGCTCGAGGCAGATCGCGAGACATCGCTCGGCCGATCGCAGCGACCGTGCCGGTTGCCCGGTGAGCAGCAGCACCTTGGCGATCATGTATTCGGCTCGGGCAGCGTTCTCGGGCTTGGCATTCCGAGCACGCTGCCAGTGATAGGCCGCCGCATAGGCTCGGCGAAGCATCTCCTCCTGATCATCTTCGCTTCGGTTCGGCTTGCTGACGAGGTCCCAGATGGAGTCGTTCGCCTCGACCGCCTGGGCGCGGTGCCAGTCCGGGTCGCCGATCTCCGCGGCTTCGGTATCTCGAGTTACCGAGGGCAACGCGCGGTCCGTCTCCAGCAGGCTCTTCAGGCTGTCCAGGACCCAGATCCAGCCGTCCTTCACATTTGCCCAGGTCAATGGGCTTCTGCCGAGGTCGCCGTGGACCAGGCGAACTCGGGTCAACCCGTTCCCCGCCGGTTCAATGGTCCATTCGACGCGGCTTGGAGGTTCATCGGACATCGCCGTGTCGTACATTACGTGCCACGTCTGAACAAAGCGGCCGGGGTGTTCGTCGCTCGGCGGCTGCATCTCCTCGATCACGCCGTCGATCGCCGGCCGGCCGTCGGAGGTGACCGTACGGTAGGGGCTGCCAGCGGTGGGCGGCTCTACAAAGGATGTGCCGTGAAAGTAGCGGCGGGTCCATGCAGAGTCGGTGATCGCCGACCAGACCTGGTCCGGCGTGGCGGCGATATAGATCTGGTAGACATGCGCAGTGATAGGCATTGTCAGCTCCTAGCTGTGCTCGTTGGCGACGTGCCGTTCGAGGTCGACGAGGGCGCTGGCATACGGTGCCGCGTACTTGCTGATCCAGCGGTGTGCGATCTGCGCGATGGGCACTGGATTCAGGTAGTGCACCTTCGTGCGCCCCCGCTTCACGATGGTGATCAGGTTCGCGTCCTCGAGGATGCGCAGGTGCTTGCTTACGCCGAACCGCGTCATGTCCGGAAAAAGCGCGGAAAGCGCCCCCGCAGACTGGCCGTCGCCGGCGAACAAGGCGTCGAGAATGGCGCGCCGGGTCGGGTCCGCAAGAGCCTTGAACACGTCCGCGCCCTCGTCCATAGGGCCATAATAGGTGACCATTTGGTCACATGTTAACTGAATTCGCGCCTTGTCCTCTGTCCCTAGGCACCGGTGGAGTGCAGACCGCCATCGATGTGGATCATCTCCCCGGTTGTCTTGGGAAAGAAGTCGCTGAGCAACGCGACGACTCCCTTCGCCGCAGGCTCCATGTCCTTCGGATCCCATCCGAGGGGAGCCCGCTGGCCCCACACCGCATTGAACTCGTCGGCGCCACCAATGGCCTTTTTGGCCAAAGTCTCCAGTGGCCCAGCAGCCACCAGGTTCACCCGTACGCCATCGGGCCCGAGGTAGCGGGCGAGGTAGCGACTGGTGCTCTCCAGGGCGGCCTTGGCTACCCCCATCCAGTCATAGACTGGCCAGGAGATCCGCGCGTCGAAGGTCAGGCCGACCACCGAGGCGGAGTTGGCGAAGAGCGGCCGACATGCCATTGTGAGCGACGCGAGCGAGTACGCCGACACTCGGAGCGCTGTGCCGACGTCTTCCCACGGCGTGCTCAAGAACTTCCCCCCCAGTGCGGTCTCTGGATTGGCGAAAGCCAAGGAGTGCACCAGACCATCCAGCGAGTTGACGTGCTCCCCTAGTGCGTCGGCCAGCCGCGAGAGATGCTGCTCATTCGTTACATCGACTTCAAGGAGCTGCGGCACCGGATCCAGCTTCTTGATTACTCGCCCGGTGAGGCTCATCGCCCGTCCGAAGTTGGAGACGATGACGGTTGCGCCTTCAAGCTGCGCAGTCCGGGCCACGTGGAAGCCAATCGAGGTGTCCAGCGTGACCCCGGCAACCAGAATGTTCTTGCCATCGAGGATTCCCACGCCGGCTCCTCAGTGACCCATGCCGAGTCCGCCATCAACCGGGATCAACGCTCCAGTGATGTAGCCGGCACCGTCACTGGCAAGGAATTCGATCGTGCTGGCGATGTCGTCGACCGCACCCATCCGGCCGAGCGGAATCCGCGCCGCGTACTTCGTGGTCAATTCCTCAGTTAGCTCGGCGGTCATATCTGTTTCGATGAAGCCCGGTGCCACCACGTTGGCCGTGACACCGCGCGAGCCGAGTTCGCGGGCCAGCGACCGGGCGAGGCCGACCAGGCCTGACTTGGACGCCGCGTAGTTCACCTGACCGGCCGAGCCCAGTAGCCCGACTACCGAGGAGATGAAGATAATCCGGCCGAAGCGCTTCTTGATCATCGGCCGGGCTGCCCGCCGGGCCACTCGGAAGGCGCCGGTCAGATTGGTCGCGATCACTGCATCCCATTCAGCGTCAGTCATCCGCATCAGCAGGGTGTCCCGGGTGATTCCCGCGTTGGCAACCAAGATGTCCACCGTGCCGAGCGCCGATTCCACCTGGCTGAACGCGGCTTCCACCTGAGCCGGATCAGTAACGTCGCACTGCACGCCGACGACTCCGGTCGGTACATCGCCGGTGCGATAAGTCGCCGCAACCCGATGACCAGCCGCGACCAGTCGCTCGGCAATGCCGCGCCCAATGCCCTTGCTGCCGCCGGTGACGAGGGCGATGCGCGACGCCGTGTTCTCCGATTTTCCGTCGGCATTAGTTGCGCTCGGTGCGGTCACGAAGGTCACGCTATCGGCTCCGACGAAGCCCGGCGAGCAGGCGTAGGCTGACTGGGTGGCAGGCGGTACGCAGGCTCCAAGCAGGGGTCAAGGGCAGCGGTCACAGCCCACTTTGATCACTGACGCCCGATCAGGGGCCAGTCAGGAATTGTCTTCTCGCGTGCGGCGCTACAGCTACACGATGGCCTTCCGGACGGCCTGTTTCATCGCCATGATCTTCGTTCCCGGTGTCTTCCGCTGGATCCTCTTCGCCTGCGCGGTCTTCCTCCCGTTGATCGCCGTCATCCTGGCGAACCAAGCAAACCGGCGATCAGCTTCTCGATGGGCAGCGGCGGGGATTCGTAAGCCAGCCAGCGAGGCACCGCAGCTCACCACCGGACACGAGCCCGAAGAAGCTGACGACCTCCACCGGGGCGACGGAGCCAAGGACCATGTCCGGGACGGGCACGTTGCCTGACGGCGCCGACTCGTTACCGCCGGACGATTTGACCTGTTCGGCTCGCGGCTGTCAGAAACCGGCGACATTCGACCTGCGCTGGAACAACCCGAAGATTCATACCCCCGAAAGGCGCAAGCACTGGCTAGCCTGCGATGAGCATCGCGAGTCGTTGGGCGGCTTCCTCGGTGCTCGGGGCTTTCTGCGCGAGGTCGAGGCCCTATCCCCCGATCGCTGACATCGGGCGATCCGGCTGCAAGAAAGACGGATCATTGATGCCGTGGCCGGGACGCTTGACCGCCACCGCGGCGGCCCACCGCTCCGCCAGCTCGTCGTCGCTTGCTCCGGAACGCATTGGGGTCCGCAGGTCCGACTCGGTACGTGAGAACAGACAGTTACGAAGCTGCCCATCCGAGGTCAGCCGTACCCGATCGCAGGATCCGCAGAAGGGCTTCGTGACCGAAGCGATGATGCCAACCGAGTAATCGGTGCCGTCGACCCGGAATAATTCGGCTGGGGCACTCCCCCGGGCTGCGGCATCAGCCGGGTCCTCGCTGAGCCGAAACTCTCGGCCAACACGGGCCCGGATCTCATCTGCAGTGATCATCTCCGACCGCTGCCAGGCGTGCTGTGCGTCTAGTGGCATCTGTTCGATGAATCGCAGCTGCACCTGCTCAGCCATCGCCCAGCGCAGCAGATCGATCGCCTCGTGATCATTGATGCCGCGCAGGAGGACTGTGTTGATCTTGACCGGATTGAGGCCCGCCCGCCGGGCGGCGGCGACCCCGGCCAGCACGTCAGCCAACCGCGGCCGCCGGGCGAGCCGAGTGAACGTGGCGGGGTCCAGGGTGTCCAAGGAGATGTTGATGCGGTCCAGGCCGGCGGCGGCGAGGGCGTCAGCACGCCTGGCGAGTCCGATGCCGTTGGTCGTCAGGGCGATGGACGGCCGTGGCTCGAGCCTGGCAAGATCCGCGACCAGCTGTTCAAGGTTCTTCCGGAGCAGCGGCTCACCACCGGTCAGCCGTACGGTGGTGATGCCGAGCATCCGGACACCGATACCCACCAGCCGGAGAATCTCGGAATCGGTGAGTATCTCGTCCCCCGGCAGCCACTCCAATCCCTCCGCCGGCATGCAGTAGGTGCACCGCAGGTTGCACCGGTCGGTCAAGGAGACCCGTAGGTCGGTCGCCGTGCGCCCGTACGCATCGGTTAGCGACCACGTCCGAGGGTGGATCGTTGCCGTTGTCACGGGACGCTGGTCCCGGACCTGTGGCATCGGCAAGAGGGTGGTCATCGGTCGAATTCTAGATCCCCCGCCAGGCCGCCGGGTTTGAATGCGTTGCGGACGCAGTTCTAGCAGTGCATCTCACTGCTAGCGTCGGCCATTATCCCTGGCCTGTATCGGAGGAGGGCGAGGCAGTGGATCTCGACTCGTGGCTCGCCAGATGTGCGAGCGAACTGAAGATCGACGACATTCCCCTATCCGCTGAAACTGTCGGCCTGCTGCTCGACCTCGCCCGGGATGCGGCGCACACTGTCGGGCGGCAGTCGGCGCCCTTGACCACTTTCCTGGTCGGTGTGACGGTCGGCCGGGGCGTGACCATAGATGCGGCCACAGCGAAGGCAACAGCACTGCTGCTCGGTGAGCAGGCTAGCGGGGACGGCGCGGGGAGCTAGCCTGATCGGGTGCGCCGCCTCTGGGTGCGTTGGACCCTGCTCATCGTGTTCGTCGCCCTCCTCGGCACGGTGTTCGTCAGTCTGGGCGATTGGCAGCTCGACCGGCTGCGTCAGCGAAGGGAGCGGAATGCGATCACGACGGCCAACGAATCGGCACCGATACGTCCTGCCGAGCAGATCTTCACACACACAATCGGCGAAGCTGACCAGTGGCAGCGGGTGGCGGCCCGGGGCACCTTCGACCCCGATCATCAATTCGTCGTCCGCTATCGCAAGAACGGCGACGCCGACGGGTACGAGGTCGTGACTCCACTGAAGATCGCAACCGGCACGCTGCTGGTCGACCGCGGATTCGTCCCAGTCGCCCGTGGCTCGCGGATACCTGCGACGGCACCGCCGGCTCCTCCGGGCGAGGTGGTTGTCATCGGGCACGTTCGACGCAACGAACACGGTCGGCAAAGCGCAGTCACACCCGTAGAGGGCCAGATGCGCTTGATCAACTCCGATGCGATTGCCCACGCGCTCCCATATCCAGTACTCAACGGATATATCAGCGCCCTCTCTGTGCAGCCTCCCCAAAGTTCAGACCTGCAACCGATCGCCGTGCCGGAACTCTCTGAGGGCCCACACTTCTGGTACGCCGTCCAGTGGTTTATGTTCACTGCCTTCGCCATCGCTGGCATCGTGGTCTTCATTCGTAGTGATCTTCAGGCTCGCCGCGAGGCACCTGCTGGAGCGGATCGCTGATATGGACTTGGGTCTCGCGGATCGAGCATTCGTGGTGACGGCGGCCAGCAGCGGCCTGGGGCGGGCGACGGCCGTACAGCTGGTCGAGGAGGGCGCGAAGGTCGTGCTGGTGGCGCGGCGCGCGGAGGTCCTTGCCGATGTCGCGGCTGGACTGGGTCCGAAGAACGCGATCGCCCTGCCTGCTGATCTCACCGATCCGATGACCGGGCCAACCGCGTGCCGGCTGGCACTCGATTCGTATGGCCGATTGGACGGCGCTCTGATCAGTGTCGGCGGTCCGCCCGCTGGAAGTGCTCGGGAAACAACGGAAGAACAATGGCGTTTCGCCTTTGAGTCGGTGTTCCTCGCCGGGCTTCGGGTTTGCAATGCCGTCCTGGAGCTCGGCACAGCCCCGGACGCCGCGATCAGCTTCGTGCTGTCGACCTCGGTCAAGTCCCCTGTGCCAGGACTCGCCGCCTCCAACGGCCTTCGTCCCGGCTTGGCAATGTTGATCAAGCAGCTCGCTGACGAGGCAGGGCCGTCGGGCGCCCGGATTGTGGGCCTGATGCCAGGACGAATAACAACCGAGCGGACGCAGCACCTGGACTCCCTGGCCGGCGATCCGATCGCCGCGCGCGCGGCCGCAGAGGCCAGGATTCCATTGCGAAAGTCCGGAAATCCTGAGGAATTCGCCCGCGTTGCAGCTTTCGTACTCTCGCCCGCGGCTTCCTATCTCACCGGCTGTGTGATCCCCGTCGACGGTGGCGCGTTGCGGGCGCTCTGATCTGCTGCGTCCTCTGCGAACTGGGTCGAATAAAGCTCGGCATACAGGCCGCCCTCTGCCAGCAGGTCGGCGTGGCGGCCTTCTTGGACGATCCGACCGCGATCGACAACCAAGATCAGATCGGCCTCACGTACGGTCGACAGCCGATGGGCGATCACGATACTCGTCCTGCCTTTCATCGCGGTGTCCAGGGCCCGCTGGACGGCCACCTCGGATTCGGAGTCCAAATGCGCCGTCGCCTCGTCCAAAACCACGATAGGCGGTGCCTTGAGCAGCAATCGAGCGATCGCCAATCTCTGCCGCTCGCCGCCAGACAACCGATATCCCCGCTCACCGACCACCGTGTCCAAACCGTCTGGCAGACCGGCAACCAGATCACCGATTTGGGCAGCAACAATCGCCTCGAGCATCTGCTCCTCGGTGATATCGGGCTTGGCGTAGCTCAGATTGGCCCGAATCGTGTCGTGGAACATGTGAGCATCCTGGGTCACATAGCCGATCTGGCGCCGCAGCGACGAGAGTTCCAGGTCGCGAACATCTGTGCCGCCAACCTTCACCGATCCGTCCGACACGTCGTAGAGCCTGGCGAGCAGATGGGTCATGGTCGTCTTGCCGCCGCCGGAGCGCCCAACCAGAGCCACTGTCTGACCGGGTTGGACAACGAATGACACGTCGTGCAGCACTTCGGCGTTCGGCCGTTGCTCCAGGACCGCTACGGATTCCAGGCTGGCGAGAGACACCTCGTCAGACGTGGGATACCGGAAAGACACCCGATCGAACTCGACAGAGGCCGGCCCGGTGACCGACTTCGCATCCGGCCGGTTCCCGATCATCGGAGGCAGGTCGAGGACCTCGAAGACTCGATCGAAACTCACCAAGGCATTCATGACGTCGATGCGCATGTTCGTCAGGGACGTCAGCGGACCGTAAAGCTGGCTGAGTAGGCCGGCCAGCGCCGTCAGTGTGCCCACCGTCAGCAACCCGTCGATTGCCAACAGGCCACCCACTCCATAAACCAGTGCGGTCGCCAACGCCGCGACAAGTCCCAGGGAGGTATAGAAGAACCGACCACTCATTGCCAGCCGGACCGAGATGTCCCGTACAGCACCGGCCCGGTCGGCGAACCGATCGTGCTCTTCAGGCAGCCGGCCAAACAGGGCCACCAGCAAGGCACCGCTAACGCTGAACCGCTCGGTCATCGTCGCCGCCATATCACCGTTCAGCTGCATCTGCTGCCGGGTCAGATCGGCGAGCCG
>Ga0126312_10001648_pt1 | contig 14743 bp, 14 predicted proteins | sample Plot104A_FD_92537 | JGI IMG/M metagenome (GOLD analysis project Ga0126312, IMG submission 92537) | Serpentine soil microbial communities from UC McLaughlin Reserve, CA, USA - Plot104A | ecosystem: Environmental > Terrestrial > Soil > Grasslands | place: USA: UC McLaughlin Reserve, Lake County...
GCCCTCGAGCACGATCAGCGCCCCGAGGGCCACCAGGGTCGCCCCGTTGAGCTGGGCCGAGAGGATCTCGGCGCGCCGCAGCCCGAAGGTGAAGTCCCCGCCGGCGGGGCGGTGGGCCAGGCGGAGCGCCAGCAGCGCCAGCCCGAGGGCCCCGGCGTCGGTGAGCATGTGGGCAGCGTCGGAGAGCAGCGCCAGCGAACCGGCCAGCAGCCCGGCGACCACCTCGGCGGCCATCAGGCCCAGGATCAGCGCCAGAGCCAGCTTGAGCCTGGCGGCATCGGCCGGGCCGTGGCTATGGGCATGGCCGTGCGAGTGGCTCACCGGCATGAATGGTCGCACGCGCAGACCCGGTCAAGCCGGGTTTCGCGTCCCCAACTTGGGGGAAGTAGGTGGGCAGCATGACCGTTCGCGGGACCATCGGCAGCACCCTCGGGGCTACCGCTTCGGCGATCCGTCACCTTGGCTGGTGGCTCGACTGGCACGCTCGTGCCAAGCCGACCGGCGGCTGCCGCGGCGTCGACTAGTGCGCGTCGTCGTAGTCGGCGCGAGCGGCAACGTCGGCACGAGCCTGCTCCAGGCCCTGGCCGGGGAGCCGGCGGTGAACGAGGTCGTCGGGCTCTGCCGCCGCCTGCCCGCCGAGCCCTTCGAGAAGGTCGAGTGGCGGGCGGCCGACGTGACGGCCGACGACCTCGCCGCTCACTTCCATGGCGCCGACGCCGTGGTGCACCTGGCCTGGCTGATCCAGCCCGGGCGCGACAAGGCCCAGCTCAGGCGCGTGAACGTGGATGGCAGCGCGCGGGTGTTCAGGTCCGCGGCCCGCGCCGGCGTGCCGGCGCTGGTGTACGCGTCCTCGGTGGGCGCCTACTCGCCGGGCCCGAAGGACCGGCGCGTCGACGAGAGCTGGCCGACGGAAGGCATAGGCAGCTCCTTCTACGCGGCGCACAAGGCCGAGGTCGAGCGGCTGCTGGACGCCCACGAGCGCGAGCACCCGGAGATGCGGGTGGTGCGACTGCGCCCGGGCCTGATCTTCAAGCGCGAGGCTGGCTCCGAGATCAGGCGGCTGTTCGCCGGCCCGTTCCTCCCGAACGGGCTGGTCCGGCCGGGACTGATCCCCCTGGTGCCGGCGGCCCGCCGGTTGCGCTTCCAGGCGGTCCACTCGCTCGACGTCGCGGAGGCCTACCGGCTGGCCGTGGTCAACGAGGTGCGCGGCGCCTTCAACGTGGCGGCCGAGCCCGTGCTCGACTCGTCCGAGCTCGCCCGGCTCCTGGGTGCGCGCCCCGTGCAGGTGCCGCCTCGGCTGCTGCGCGCCGGCGCCGCGCTGAGCTACCGCCTGCGGCTGCAGCCCACGGAGCCGGGCTGGGTCGACATGGGCCTGTCAGTGCCGCTGATGGACACCCGGCGGGCGCGCGAGCAGCTCGGCTGGAGCCCACGGCACAAGGCAGGCGAGGCGCTGCTGGAGCTGCTCGAGGGAATGCGCCAGGGCGCCGGCATCGACACGCCGCCACTCGAGGCCGGTGGCAAGGGCGTGCTGCGCACGCGCGAGCTGCTGGGCGGCGTGGGCAGCCGCGGGGGCTAAGCGGCCGCAGGGGCCAGGCGGCCGCAGGGGCCAGGCGGCCGGTGCCCGCAATCACGAGCGCGCATCGCGAAGAGTGGCTCAGGGGGTCGTTCTCTGGGGGGTCGTCTTCGGCGTCGCGGGCGTCGTGCTCTGGGGCTCCGCCTGCGGCTGTTGCTGGTCCTGCTGGTGGTTCTCCTGCTCGCGCCCCTGGTGCTCCGCGCCTCCCGGCGGCGCCGACTGCTCCTGTCCGCTTGTGGTGCCCTCGTCCTGGCTGCCCTGCTTCTTCCCGCCGAACAGCGTGGTGTGGCGATCGCCCTTGCCGATCGAGCCGCCCGTCACGAGCTCCGTGCCCGTGATCGCGAACGCGGCGATGGCGAATGCCAGCAGCGCCGTGACCGCCACCACGCCGATCGCGATTTTCCGGCGGCTTGCCGACGGCCGCCCGGGCCTGGCGCCGCCCCCCGCCCGGTAGACCCGCACCGGCGGTTCGGCCCCGCCGGACGTGCTGCCCGGGTCGGCCGGCGCCGGCCGTTCGCGACGGCGGGCGGTGGGCGGGGCGCCGGCACCCGCTCCCTCCGGCAACACGGCGTCCCGCTCGCCCGTGAAGCGGTCGGCGATCACGGCCGCCGGCCGATGCAGCGCCTCGCTGACCAGGGCCACGATCACGGGGGTGAGCGCGGCAGCCACCCAGGTGCCGGCGATCCAGACCTGCGAGACGATGACCGCCGCCGAAGCCGACGCGATGCTCGCGATCACGAGCGTGCGGATGTTGAGGCGGCGCTCCTCGCGCGCGGAAGTGCGCGGGTGCGAGGCCATGTCCCCGCAACATAGCGAGTCGCCGGGCGGCCGTTTACCGGGATCGCACACCCGGTAAGCAAAACGAAGACGGACACCAGCGAGAGGAGAACGGGATGGCCGACAAGCTGAAGGGAAAGAGGGTCGCGTTCCTGGCCACGGACGGCGTCGAGCAGGTCGAGCTCAGCGAGCCCTGGAAGGCGGTCGAGGGCGAGGGCGGAGAGCCTGAGCTGATCTCACTGGAGGAAGGCGAGATCCAGGGCGTCAACCACATGGACAAGGGCGACACCTTCTCCGTCGACAGGACCGTCGGGGATGCGAGCGCGTCCGACTATGACGGCCTCGTGCTGCCCGGCGGCGTGGCCAACCCGGACTTCCTGCGTGTCGACGAGGACGCGGTGCGCTTCACCCGCGAGTTCTTCGAGGCCGGCAAGCCGGTGGCGGCCATCTGCCACGGCCCCTGGACACTCGTGGAGGCCGACGTGGTGCGCGACAGGACGCTCACCTCCTTTCCGAGCCTCAAGACCGACATCAAGAACGCAGGCGGCAACTGGGTCGACGAGGAGGTGCACGTGGACGCCGGCCTCGTGACCAGCCGCAAGCCCGACGATCTGCCCGCCTTCTGTGAGAAGGCGGTGGAGGAGCTCTGCGAGGGCGTGCACGAAGAGCAGGCCCGGCAGACCAGCGGCGCCGGCGCCTCCGGCTGACCGGCGCCGCGTTCCCGTCCCGGGTGTGACCAGCACGGCCCCTGGGTATCAACGGTCACACCTGTGTCCGGAGGAGGGAAATATCCATGAGGTCGCTTCGTTTCCTGCTGGTTCTGCTGGCAACCGCTCTGCTCGTGGCGGGTTGCGGGAGCGACAAGGAGAGCAAGAAGACCAGCAACGCCAAGAAGGCCCCCACTGCCGATACCAAGGGCGCAAAGGGGAACGTCAACTGGTGCATTGGCAAGGACACGAGTGGCGCCTATCAGGCATCGATCGACCTCTTCAAGAAGGCCAACCCGAAGGTCAAGGTCAAGCTCGTGGAGCTGCCCGAGTCGGCCGACGAGCAGCGCACCCAGCTGGTGCAGCGGCTGCGCGCCAAGTCCCCCGAGTGCGACGTGCTCGGCATGGACGTGATCTGGACCGCCGAGTTCGCGGCGCAGGGATGGTTACAGGACGTCAGCGACCTGGTCGGCAAGCGGGAAGGCGACTTCATCCCGTCGACGCTCGAGACCGCCAAGTACCAGGACAAGACCTGGGCGGTGCCGATGCACACCAACGCGGGCTTCATCTACTACCGCAAGGACCAGGTGGGAAGCAAGGCTCCGGCGAGCTGGGAGGACGTCTACAAGAAGGCGGCGCAGAAGAAGGGCCTCGTCTACCAGGGCGCCAGCTACGAGGGCCTCACCGTATGCTTCCTGGAGCTGCTCTACAGCGCGGGCGGCAAGGCGCTCTCCGAGGACGGCAAGAAGGTCGAGGTGGACTCGCCCGAGGGCAAGAAGACCCTCCAGTTCATGGCGGCGGGCTTCAAGAACGGCGCCGTGCCGAAGGCCGTGACCACCTACCAGGAGGAGCCCGCCCGGCGAGCCTTCGAGAGCAGCAAGGCCAGCTACATGCGCAACTGGCCGTATGCCTTCGCGCTCGACAACAAGTCGAAGGTCAAGGGCAAGTTCGACATCGCCCCGTTCCCGAAGTACGGCAGTGGCTCCCCGGCCAGCGTGCTGGGCGGGATCAACCTGGGCATCTCGGCCTACTCGAAGAACCCGAAGGGGGCGGCGGCGTTCATCGAATTCGCCTCCGGCCCGCAGGCTCAGAAGGCGAATTTCCTGGACTCGGCCTCGCCGCCGGCCACCGCGGCGCCCTATGACGACACGGCGGTGCAGAAGAAGAATCCGTTCGCGCCCGCGCTGAAGAAGGCCGTCGAGCAGGGCAAGGCACGCCCGGTCTCGCCGGTCTACCCGCAGATAAGCGAGGCGATCTACAAGAACGTCCATGACGCTCTTCAGGGCAAGCAGAAGCCGGACGCCGCCCTCAGGAAGATGAAGAGCGAGATGGAGAAGGCGCTCCAGACCTTCTAGGGGCGCCATGGAAGCCGCCAGCGTAGCCGCGAGGCAGCCCGGCAGGCGGCGCTCGAAGGGACTCTCCGAGCGCCGCCTGGCCACGGCGATGATGACCCCGTCGCTGGTGGTGATGGCGCTCGTGGCCGCCTACCCGATCGCCTACGCAATCTGGCTGTCGCTGAACGAGTACAGCGTCAGGGTGCCGGGGCTCTCGCGCTTCGCGGGGCTGAAGAACTACACGACCGCCCTCGGGTCCAGCGAGTTCTGGTCGGCCTTCCGGGACACCTTCATCTTCACCGCGATCTCGGTGAGCATCGAGCTGATCCTCGGCGTGGCCTTCGCGATGGCCATGCACCAGGCCTTCAAGGGGCGCGCCGTCCTGCGCGCGACCGTGCTGGTGCCGTGGGCGGTGCTCACCTTCGGCGCAGGCCTGCTGTGGCGCTCGATCTTCGAGCCCGACCTGGGCTTCTTCCCGTCCATGCTGTCGGCGCTGCACCTGCCCGGCGCCGACGTCGTCTGGCTCGGGCAGGACGGATACGCGATGGCGGTGATGGTCTTCGCGGACGTCTGGAAGACCGCGCCGTTCATGGCGCTGCTGCTGCTGGCCGGGCTGCAGGTGATCCCCGACGATGTCTACGACGCCGCGAAGGTCGACGGCGCGACCGCCTGGCAGCGCTTTACCCGCATCACCCTGCCGCTGCTGCGCCCGGCGATACTCGTGGCGCTGCTCTTCCGCACGCTCGACGCTCTGCGCGTGTTCGACCTGCCGTTCGCGCTGACGAAGGGAGCGAACGGCACCAACACGCTCTCGCTCTACGCCTATCAGCAGCTCACGGCCAACCGGATCGTCGGCCTGGGCTCCGCGCTGTCGGTGCTCACGTTCGTAATCGTGATGGCGGTGTCGTTCCTGTACATCCGCTTCGTCGGCGGCAACATCCGGGCGCTGGCGGAGGAGGGCTGATGGGCGACCGTGCCAGGGGCATCCTCATGTGGCTGGCGGTGGTCGGGGTCGTGGTGTTCTGCCTGTTTCCGTTCTACTGGCTGATCAACACGTCGCTGAAGACCGGCTCCGACCTCAACAGCGCGAGCCTCGTGCCGCCCAACCTGTCGTTCGACAACTACACGTCGATCTTCGAGGACAGCAACTTCACCAAGGCGCTGCGCAACAGCATCATCGTGTCGGCGATGACCACGGTGTGCGCGCTCATCGTCGGCTCGTTCGCCGGCTACGCGCTGGCGCGGCTGCGCTTCCGCTTCAAGTTCCTGCTGCTCGCCATCATCCTCTCGATCACCACCTTCCCGCCGATCGCGATAGCCGCGCCGCTGTTCAAGCTCTGGACCGACACGGGCATCTACGACACGATCGTGGGGTTGATCCCGCCGTTCCTGGCGTTCACCCTGCCGCTCACGATCTACATCCTGGCATCGTTCTTCAAGGAGATCCCGCGCGAGCTCGAAGAGGCCGCGCTGGTCGACGGGGCCACCCGCTTCCAGGCCTTTCGGCGGGTGGTGGTGCCGCTGTCGGGGCCCGGGCTGGTGACCGCCGGGCTGCTGTCGTTCATCTGGGCCTGGAACGAGTTCCTGCTGGCGATCACCCTCACGAGCTCGCCCAACGCCCGGCCGGTGCCGCCCGCGCTGGCCTTCTTCACCGGCAGCCAGAAGTTCGAGGTGCCGCTCGGCACCATCACCGCCGCCACCGTGGTGGTCACGGTCCCGCTCGTGATCCTGGTGCTGGTGTTCCAGCGGCGCATCGTGGCCGGCCTCACCGCGGGCGCCGTCAAGGGATAAGGAGGACCCATGGCAGACATCAAGCTCGAGCACATCACCAAGCGCTATCCGGACGGCTATGAGGCCGTCAAGGACATGACCCTGGAGATCAGGGACGGCGAGTTCGTGATCCTGGTGGGCCCCTCCGGCTGCGGCAAGTCCACGGCGCTGCGCATGGTGGCCGGCCTGGAGCCGATCAGCGAGGGCGAGCTCAAGATCGGCGACCAGACCGTGAACGAGCTGGAGCCGAAGGACCGCGACGTGGCGATGGTGTTCCAGAACTACGCGCTCTACCCCCACATGAGCGTGCGCGACAACATGGGCTTCGCGCTGAAGCTGCGCGGAGCCGACCAGTCCGACATCAGCCGGAAGGTCGACGAAGCCGCGCACATCCTCGATCTCGACGAGCACCTCGAGCGCAAGCCGTCGCAGCTCTCCGGTGGTCAGCGCCAGCGGGTGGCAATGGGGCGGGCGATCGTGCGCGATCCGGCCGCCTTCCTGATGGACGAGCCGCTCTCGAACCTCGACGCCAAGCTGCGAGTGCAGATGCGCACCGAGGTGTCCCGCCTGCAGCAGCGCCTGGGCACCACGATGATCTACGTGACCCACGACCAGACCGAGGCGATGACGCTGGGTGACCGGGTGGCGGTCATGCGCGCCGGCGTGCTCCAGCAGGTGGCCACGCCGATGGAGCTCTACAACCACCCGCGCAACATCTTCGTGGCCGGCTTCATCGGCTCGCCCGCCATGAACTTCATGCCCGCCACGGTGGAGGGCGAGCACATCAAGCTGCCGGTCGGCGACGTGCGCATGCCCCCCGAGCTGCGCGAGCGCGCCGGTCGCGCCGACGGCAGGCCGCTGCTGGCCGGCATCCGCCCCGAGAGCTTCGAGGACGCAGCGCTGGTCGGCGATGCCCGCGACCGGGGTTGCAGCTTCAAGGCGAAGATCGAGGTGCTGGAGGCGATGGGGTCGGAGCTCTACGCGCACTTCACCACCGAGGCCGGCGAGCGCATCGAGTCTCCCGAGCTTCAGGAGCTCGCGGCGGACGCCGGGGCGGGCGAGGTCCCGAACACCGGCGACGAGGGCCAGATCACCGCCCGCCTCGATCCCGCCAGCAACGTGCGCCAGGGCGAGGAGGCGGAGCTTTGGGTTGACGCCACGAAGCTGCACCTGTTCGACCCGGAATCGGGGCGCAACCTGACCGCCGGCGATTAGTCGAGGCCCCGCCGCAGGCGGCGGATCTCGGTGTCCTCCCACGACGGCCCGCGCATCTCCTCGCGCAGGGCGTCCAGCACCGCCTCGTCCCACTCGTGGGTGCGGAGCAGCAGATAGCGCAGCGCCACGACCGCCATGTAGGCGTCGGTCTCGCTGCCCTGGCCCGCAAGGCCGGCCTCGCGCAGCATCTCCACGACGGGCTCGTACTCCTCGCGAAACCACGCCTCCGCGACCTGCTCGCGGTTCATCAGCTCGCCGCAGCCCTGCATCGCGCGAAAGCCCCAGGCCTCCACGCCTTCGGCCAGCTTGGCATAGGCGGAGCGGTCGGACGGGCGGATGCGGGCGCGCTGGTCCGGCGGCAGGGGCACGCGCTCGGCGAACAGCCGCTCGTGGCTCTTCAGGGGAAGGTCGCCGCGCCGGATCTCGCGCTCGGCGGGGATCCGGGTCACGATTTCGGTGACGTTGCCCTCGATCGTCTCGCGTCCCTGGGCGCGGGCCACCGAGACCCGGTGGTGCCCGTCCTTCACGAAGTGCAGGTCGCCGACGCGGTAGACGTCGATCGGCGGCATGTCCTGGCCGCGGCGCTGCGCAAGGGCGATGCGCTCCCAGCGGTCGCGCACGCGGCCGGATGTGGGGCGAAAGCTGCGATCGAACTCGCGGTCGCGGTCGACCGTGCCTACGATCGAGTCGATCGGGATGACCTGCAGGCCGACGCGGCGCTCGCCCCGGCGACCCAGCGCGGCTATCACCTCCTCGAAGGGCAGGATCATGTCGATGTCTCCCGGCTCGCGGCGGAGCCGCGCCGCCAGGAGCGCAAGAGCGCGCCGGCGCCGGGCTCGGCCGAAGTCCGTTTGAGCGTCGGCGCGGGGGAAACCGGTGTCACGAGCCATCGCGACGAAAGGTACTCCGGTGAAGGCGCCCGTCTCGGCGCGTGAGATGCTGCCGGGCATGGACACCCGGCCGCTCGACGTCGCGATCGTCGGCGCCGGGCACAACGGGCTGGTAGCCGCCGCCTACCTGGCGCGGGCCGGACTGTCGGTTGCCGCCTTCGAGCGCCGCGACGTGGCCGGCGGCGCCTGCGTCACGGAGGAGCTGTGGCCCGGGGTGCGCGCGTCACCGGGCGCGTACACCCTCTCGCTGCTGCGGGGGAGGATCGTGCGCGAGCTCGAGCTCGCCCGCCACGGCCTGTGCGTCGAGGTCCACGAGCCGTACCTGTTCGCCCCGTTCCCGGACGGCCGGTCGGTGGTGACCTGGTCGGATCCGGCGCGCACGCACGATCAGCTCGAGCGGGACTGGTCGGCCGCCGACGCCGCGGGCTACCGCGACTGGTCCGGCCGGCGCGAGCGCGCCGCTGAGCGCGCGCGGCCGCTGATGCTCGAGCCGCCCGAGCGCGAGCGCTGGCTCGAGGCCATCGGGGAGGAGATACTAGACGGCTCGATCGCCGGCGAGCTGCGCGGGATCCCATCGCAGGAGGTGCGCGTGCCGTTCGCCCTCCAGGGCCTGATCGGCACGCTCGCCGGCCCCGATGACCCCGGCACCGCGTTCGTGAGCTTCTACCACGACCTCGGTGAGGCGGCCGGCCGGCCGGCGGCGTGGGGCTACGCGCGCGGCGGCATGGGCGCCGTCACCGCGGCCCTGCGCTCGGCGGCGGAGGCCGCGGGAGCGCGGGTGCGGCTGGGGTCCGCGGTCGAACGTGTCAGCTCCGACGGCGGCCGGGCCGCCGGTGTCGTCTTGCAGGACGGCGCCGAGCTTGCGGCACGAGCGGTGGTCTCGAACGCGGATCCGCTGCGCACGGCGGCGCTTGCCGGGGTCGAGGCGCCCGCGGGCTGGCGCCAGGCGGGTTCGGCCGTGAAGGTGATGGTGCTGCTCGACGGGCTGCCCGACTTTCCCTCGTGGCCCGGCATCGAGCCCTGGCGCGGCTCGATCGACATCGGCTACTCGCTGGATGACCTCTCGCGGGCGGCAGACGACGCGCGCGCCGGCCGCCCCGCCGAGCGGCCCTGGATCGAGGCCGCCTGCCAGACCGCCGCCGACGACTCGCTCGCGCCCCCGGAACGCCACGTGCTGTCGCTCTTCTGCCAATGCTTCCCGCCGGACGTGGACGCCCAGGCGGCCGCCGACACCGCCATCGCCCGCTTCGGGGAGTCTTGCCCCGACCTGCCCGCCCGGGTGCTCGACCGCCTGGCGCTCGGCCCGCGCGAGCTCGAGGAGCGCTTCGGCATCTCCGGCGGCCACATCTTCCACGGCGAGATGCTCGGCGACCAGCTGTTCGAGCGGCGAGTCGACCGCCGGCGCTTCGGCGGCATCGAGGGGCTGTACCTGGCGGGGTCTGGCGCGCATCCAGGCGGGGCGGTGACCGGCGCGCCTGGCTACCTGGCAGCCCGCGCCGTGCTCGAGGACCTGGCCTGACGTGGCGCGCGTGTTCGTGACCCGTGCGCTGCCCGGCACGGCCGTCGAGCGGCTCGCGGCCGAGCACGAGGTGCAGGTCTGGCCGGAGCGTCTGCCGCCGCGACCGCAGGAGCTGGAGGCGCGTGCGGCCGAGTCCGAGGGCCTGTTGACGATGCTCACCGACCGCATCGATGCGGCCGCGCTGGAGCACGCGGCCACGATCCGCGCGATCTCCAACTACGCGGTGGGCGTGGACAACGTCGACCTGGGAGCGGCCACCGAGCGCGGCATCCCGGTTGGCCATACGCCGGACGTGCTCACCGAGACGACCGCCGACCTGGCGGTGGCGCTGATGCTGGGCATCGCCCGCCGCCTGGCGGAGGGCGACGCCTTCGTGCGGCGCGGCGAGTGGCTGACCTGGGAGACGGAGAGGCTCCTGGGCCACGACCTGCACGACTCGACCGTCGGGGTCGTCGGCTTCGGACGCATCGGCCGGGCGGTCGGCCGTCGCGTGGAGGGCTTCGGGTGCCGCGTGCTGCACACGAGCGCCTCGGGCGGCGTGCCGCTGCCGCAACTGCTCGGGCAGTCGGACTTCGTGACCCTGCACTGCCCGCTCACCCAGGAGACCGAGGGGCTGATCGACGACGAGGCGCTGGCGCTGATGAAGCCCAGCGCGTTCCTCGTGAACACAGCCCGCGGCCCGATCGTGGACACCCAGGCGCTGGTGCGGGCGCTGCACCGCGGCGCCATAGCCGGGTGCGCGCTCGACGTGACCGATCCGGAGCCGCTGCCGCGCGGCCACCTGCTGCTGAGCGCTCCGAACCTGCTCGTGCTGCCCCACCTCGGCTCGGCCACGCACGCGACGCGCGAGGCAATGGCCGACATGGCGGTCGACAACCTGCTGGCCGCCCTCGGCGGCGAGCGCATGCCGCATTGCGCCAACCCTCAGGTCTACGAGCGCTAGAGGGTTCGCGCCCCCCGGGCCGAAAAGGCCCTGGATGCCTGCGCCGAGCCATTCACCGCTCGTGCTCGAGCGGCTCTGCGTGCACGCTCGCGACGCGCTTGGCGTGCACGAGACCGCCGTCTTCGCCCATGACCCCAGCACTCCCGGCGAGCTGACCGCGCTGGCCGCCGTGGGCATGGGCGCCGGGGTCGTGGGCCGGGGCTTCCCCGCGGCCGGCGGCCTGGCCGGCCTCGCCATGTCTTCGGGCCAGCCGCTCTACGTGCCCGACTGCGAGCGGCTGGAGCGGCCGCTCGCCGAGCAGAGGCTGGCGGGGCGGCGCGCCACGGCGTCCGCCCCCGTGACCGTCGGCCGCCGCATCGCAGGCGCCCTGTCGGTGGGCATGCGGGCAGAGGCATTGCGGCTGGGACTCCGCGAGCTGGAGTTGATGGGCCGGATGGCCGACCTGGTGGGCAGCGCCCTGGACCACGGCGAGCTGCGACGCCGCCGGCCCATCGATGACATTCGCGCGCTCGTGACCGAGCTCGAGCTGGCCGACCCTCTCACCGCCCGCCATTCCGACGAGGTCAGCAGGCTGGCGGTCAGGGTGGGCGCCGCCCTCGGACTGTCCGGTGTGGAGCTGCTCGAGCTCGAGCTGGGCTCGCGCCTGCACGACGTTGGCAAGCTGCGCGTGCCACAGGCGATCCTGCGAAAGCCGGGCCCGCTCAGCGACCCCGAGCGGAATGTGATGAGGCTGCACGCGCCCTGGGGCGCCGAGCTGGTGGGCGAGATCCCGGGCCTCGAGGCGGTAGCGCTGGTGGTGCGCTTCCATCACGAGCGCTTCGACGGCCACGGCTACCCCGACGGGCTCGCCGGCGAGCGCATCCCGCTGGCCAGCCGCGTGCTCGCGGCCTGCGACGCCTACGGCGCGATGACCTCGGACCGCCCCTACCGGCGCGCCCTGAGCCCCGCCGCGGCCCTTCGCGAGCTCGGCCGCTGCGCAGGCGCCCAGTTCGACCCGCGCGTGAGCGCCGAGGTCGCCCGCTGCTCACTGGCCGAGGACCTTGATCACCAGTCGCTTCGGCCGGCGGCCGTCGAATTCGGTGTAGAAGACCTGCTGCCACGGACCTAGGTCCAGCCTCCCGTCGGTGACCGGCAGGATCGCCTGATGGTGCACCAGCAGGTTCTTCAGGTGGCCGTCGCCGTTGTCCTCGCCGCCGGCGTGGTGGCGGTAGTCGCCGGGGTCGGGCTGCAGCGCGGCCGCGGTCTCGTTCGCCGGCTCCTTCCAGGTGGGCGGAGCCAGCTTGTCGAGCCACTCGAGCGTGTCCTCGTGCAGGCCGGGCTCGTCGTCGTTCACCCACACTCCCGCGGTGATGTGCATGGCCGAGACGAGCACCAGGCCCTCGCCGATCCCGGCCTCGTCGATGGCCGCCTGGACGTCGTCGGTGATGCGGATGAACTCGCGGCGCTGCTCGGTCTGAAAGGTCCTGTAGACGGTGTGCGACTTCATTGCGGGATCATCTCCTCGTGGATCTGGGGCTCAGGGGAAAGGCCTGCATAGTGACCGGCGCGAGCCGCGGCATCGGCCGCGCCGTGGCCGCAATGCTCGCCGACGAGGGCGCCGAGGTGGTCGGCGTCTCGCGTGCCCAGGGACTGGCGCTCGACCTGACGGCACCCGACGCCGCCGAGCGCGTCGTCGCCGAGTGCCCGCGGCCCTGGGCCCTGGTGAACAACGCCGGCAGGAGCCGGGCGCGCGGCATCGGGGAGCTTGGGGACGGGGACTGGCAGGAGCAATGGGAACTGCACGTGATGGCGCCCATGCGGCTGATGCGCGCGCTGGCGCCGCGTATGGCCGAGAGCGGAGGGGGAAGGATGGTGAACGTGGCCTCGTCCTCGGGCAAGCGCCCCTCGGGCACGCTCGACCCGGCCTACTCGGTCACGAAGGCCGCGCAGCTCTCGCTGTCGCGCTGGTTCGCCGACCGCTGGGCGGCTGAGGGCGTGCTGGTCAACGCCGTCACCCCGGGCCCCGTGGACACGCCGCTCTGGACCGGCGAGGGCGGACTGGCCGACGAGATCGCCGAGCGCACCGGCTCGAGCCGCGAGGAGGTGCTCGAGTCGACCCGCTCCAAGGCGCCCACGGGCCGCATGAGCAGCGAGGAGGAGATCGCCGCGGCGATCGTGTTCCTGTGCTCGCAGCGCGCCTCGAACGTCGCCGGCGCCGCCTGGTCGCTCGACGGCGGCTCCGTGCCGGTGATCCTCTAGAAAGTACGATCGCCCGGGTGGCGCGATCGGTGGTGATGGGGCTGCTGTTCTTTCCCCGCGGGGGCTCCGCCCAAGTGGCCCGATACCTCGCCCGCTCCCTGCCCGGGGCCGGCTGGGACGTGTCGATCGCCTGCGGCTCGCTGGGCGAGCCGGGCGAGCAGTCGCACGCGGAGAGCTTCTACGAGGGCCTGACGGTCCGTGCGCTCGACTACGACTCGGCGGACGACTTCCAGCCCTCCTACGAGGACCGCTCGGGCGCCCCGGATCGCGTCTTCGCGAGCGTGGACGACGACACCTACGAGCGCCTCGTGGAGGTCTGGCAGCGCCAACTCGAAGAGGCGGGGGCGGGGGAGGCGGACGTGCTCCACCTGCATCACCTCACGCCGATCAACGAGGCGGCCGAGCGCGCCTTTCCGGACGTGCCCAGGGTGGGCCATATGCACGGCACCGAGCTGCTGATGCTGCGCGAGATCGAGGAGGGTCCGCCGGGCGGCTGGCAGCACGCCGAGGCCTGGGCCGAGCGGATGCGCCGCTGGGCCGGGGCCTGCGAGCGGCTGTTCGTGCTCTCCCCGGACGCCGTGCGGCGCGTGCCCGGACTGCTGGGCGTCGACCCCGAGCGGGTCGTATGGGCGCCGAACGGCTTCGACCCCCAGGGCTTCGATCGACGCCCGGCACGGGGCGAGGAGCGGCTAGCGCTGTGGCGCCGCTGGCTCGTCGAGGAGCCGCGGGGCTGGGACGAATCGGGCCAGCCGGGCAGCGTCGCGTACTCCGAGGACCAGCTCCAGCCGTTTCGGGCGGGCGGCCCGGTGGTGCTGTACGTGGGGCGCTACACCGAGGTCAAGCGCATTCCGCTTCTCATCCGCGCCCACGCGCGGGCGCGCGAGCGCCTCGAGCGGCCGGCGCCGCTCGTGCTGCTGGGCGGCTTTCCGGGCGAGTGGGAGGGCGAGCATCCGCTGGCCGTCGTCCGTGAGACCGGGGACCCCGAGGTCTTCCTGGCCGGCTGGCGCGGCCACGGCGACCTGCCTGCAGGGCTGAACGCCGCGGACCTGCTGGCCCTGCCGTCGGTGCGCGAGCAGTTCGGCCAGGTGCTGGTCGAGGCGATGGCGTGCGGGCTGCCGGTGATAGCCGCCGACGCCCATGGCCCGCCCGAGATCGTCGACGACGGGCGCACCGGCTGGCTCGTGCCGCCCGACGACGAGGATGCGATGGCCGATGCGCTGGTGGAAGCCGCCGCCGACGCCGGCGAACGCTCACGGCGTGGGGAGGCCGCCTACGAGGATGCCCGCGCCCGTTACTCGTGGCCCTCGCTGGCGCGCGGGGTGGCGCACATCTACGACGACGTCCGCGATGGCCGGCCGGCGTCCTCCGGCGCCCATACCCTGCTCGAGGCCGAATGAGCACGATCGCCTACCGCATCCGCCGCTCCGACCGAGCGCGGCGTGCCCGCATCCTCGTGGGCGGCGAGGGGGTGGAGGTCGTCGTGCCGCGCCGCTTCCCGCTGCGCGACGTCGAGCCGTTCGTCAGGCGGAAGCGGCCGTGGATCGAGCGGACGCTGCGGCGGATGGCCGAGACGGACGCCGAGCTGCCGCCGCCCAGGCTCGAGCACGGAGGGGAGGTGCCCTTCCTCGGCGAGCGCCTGCAGCTGGCCGTACGCGTGGAGCCGGGCCGCCTGCGCCCGCACGTGGCGCGCCGCGGCGGCGCCCTGCACGTGGCCGTGGGCGCCGACGGGCGCGAGCCGCTGCAGGACGCGCTGGAGCGCTGGTATCGCCGCCAGGCC
>Ga0126312_10001649_pt1 | contig 14742 bp, 14 predicted proteins | sample Plot104A_FD_92537 | JGI IMG/M metagenome (GOLD analysis project Ga0126312, IMG submission 92537) | Serpentine soil microbial communities from UC McLaughlin Reserve, CA, USA - Plot104A | ecosystem: Environmental > Terrestrial > Soil > Grasslands | place: USA: UC McLaughlin Reserve, Lake County...
AGAGCCCCATTCCATTATGTAAGTACCATTGGTTGTAAACTTCTGAATCCTATGGTTTTCATAATCGGGTACAAACACATATCTCCCATTAGAAGATGGAACCACATCATTTTGACCCATAAACTGACCAGATTCAGAGCCTTCAGATCCCCATTGTGTAACAAATGAGTATTGTTGTTGTTGCTGTACTTGTTGTTGAGCATAGACATTCATCGATGTTGCTATTGTGGAGAATAATATGACAGTTATTGCAATAATTAACGGTATTCTCGGCATACAAAACGCTGCAACTTAATAATTAATTAATCTTCTAGTGTGCCTTATTTGTTATCAAGTTTGGTTTAATATTTGTTATCAAGTTTCAAGTTTGTTTATCGTATTGTCGTTCTTTCAACCCTATTCTATAATAGCACGATTCAAACTCATAGAACATAGATATGTAATTGTTGTCTATCTATCTGTATAAAATAATCTGCAGAAAACTTTTAAACCATAAAATCATATCCTTTAATGTTAACACCCAGAATACAAACTGTCTGCGAAATCACGCAGGGACTATCAAAATCATTCAATCCCATAATGGTAGGATGAAAACAACGTCTTTGGTCGTGGGGGGCCTTATTGCAGGAGGACTTTCATTCTTTCTGTATATTATCATCTGTGGCTATTTGTGGTTATTTTAGGATTATTACTACTATACCAGCCATTTGTTACAGGAGGCAACAAGGATCATTTTTAAATGATGACACTTTATATGATGAGTGATTCAATATTCACAGTATGACAACTTATTGAAGCAGGCTAGAGGGTCTGCAAAATACTGGATTCCACAACTCTGTCTGGCGTTAAAGGAAGAAAACTCCAACAATCTCTCAAATGAAGATATTAGAGATAGGGTAATGAAGGATTGTATCTCTATATGGCAAAAAGATATCATAAGAGATGCACTTCCTGATGCTATAAAGAAGAAGTATGACAAGCAAGAATGGGATGCTAAGATATTTAGTATCAAACCATCCAATAATGCTGCAGAACAGTTCTTCTATATTACTGCCACTGGGTTATCATGGTCTCTCATACAGGATTTAGAGAACTTTGGATTTGAAATCCGTGAAGCTAGACCGAATAACAGTGATAGTGTTGCTATTTTGGTAGAAAGGTGTGAGTAAGAGTTAACAATGACATCATCATCAAATCCACAAGTAAAGACAAATCCAGAATACGCTAGTCTAGTATCAGAGTTATCGGTAGAGGAGTATAAATCGTTAAAACAATCCATAAAGAAAGAGAACGGGTTATATGTCCCTATAATAGTGAATCAAAACGGCATAATTCTAGATGGACATCATAGATACAAGGCTTGTCAGGAATTAGGAATAGAGCCTAAAACTTTAGTCAGAGAGTTTAAGGATAAGTTAGACGAGCAGCTTTTTGTTATTGATTGCAATCTAATACGAAGACAGTTAAACAATTTTCAGAGAACAGAGCTGGCCTTAAAATCAAAACCAATACTTGAAGCAATTGTAAAAAGAAACGAGTCATTAGGTGGTAAGGGTGGCAGAAATCTGACGCCCTTGGGTAGAGTCGATGAAAGGATAGGAGAGCGAGCAGGAGTTTCACGTGATACTGTTAGAAAGGTGGAGAAAATCTTAGAAAATGAACGCATAACAGACAAAGACAAGGAAGATCTAAGATTAGGCAGAGTAAGCATAAACAAAGCGTATGAAATAGTCGAACTAGATCAAGAACATCAATCATTCTATCAAAAATGCCTAAAAGCCTTTGAGGAGTTGAAGAGGAGTTCTGCAGAAATATATAATCAACCAGAACGAACATAACAAGAAACCGAGAGACTAAGAGCACAGGGAGAAGAAAAATTAAGAGATGAAATAACAAAACCGTTCATAAACTATTTTGAAAAGAGGATGGAATATGATAAAGCGTATGCCGCATTTTACCTCTGGTATGAGTATCTAATATACAAAAATAGCGATATAGAATCTGCTGCAATTCAGATATTAAAAGAAATAGTCAGACTGGGTATTGAGAATGAAATGCAGACGCTGTCATGGCAAACGATAGAGAAAATATTACATCATGCAGCAGCCGAGAACAAAATAAATGTCGATAAGATCAGAGATTCAAAAGTTATTCAAGCTCAGCTAGAGTTAATACGTCGAGAGCAAGAAGCGTAAGAGAAAGAACTAGACTGGCCTAAATTAGGGGAATATAGTATATTAGATTAGAGGAATAATATAGAGAAGAGAAAATTTACTGAACTAGTTCTGTAAAATGAGAATAAAAAAATGGACTGACCCAGCTCTGCCACCCCAAAATTTGGATGCATATGCAGACATATAGACAGACGAATCCGATGGAGCGCAGATAGATTCTATCAACAGTGATAATATTATTTCTTTTTTTTGTTGCAATTTCAATGATGGCTTGACCATACTTCGCGACTTATGATTAATTAATTTAGATATAAGTAATGATCTGTCACCATTCTTATGATCAGTAATGATCTGTCACCTATTCACTGTTGTCTTTCTATGCCATTCATAATAGCATAGAAGCAGAGGTAGCCGACTAGTACCACTATAAAATCATTGTCAGTAGAATTATTTCTAATTATAACCTGTAATAACCTCTACAAGGACACTAAGGTCAGCACCCATCCATTCTTCTATTCTAATGCGATGATTAAAAAGCTATATTGCATACTTATGGGTAATGTCATCATCCGAAAATAGAGACGACCAGATTCCTTCAAGAAAAAACGAAGAAGAAATACAAAGATTTGCAGAAAAACAAAATCAAGTAGCAGGTGAAAGAAGGGAAAAAGATATAACAGATTTTCCTAGAGCTGCAGCAATAGGACAAGCTCTAATAGGTCTGCAATTTCCTGCAGACAAGAATAAGATAATTCAACACGTACAACAACAATCACAAACTAATCCAGACTGTGAGAAAGTGATACCAGTATTAGAAAAGATTAAGGATAAGCAATATTCAAACGCTGCTGATGTCACCCAAGCAGCAGGACTAATTCAGAAGGAGAGATCAGCGTGAGGGTGAGGAAGAGAAGATGATAAAAAGGAAAAATAAGTAACAAGGAGAAAGAAGAGCATAAATTTACTATTCGAATTTGTATTTATATAAGGAAAATTTTTTGCTTTTCAGTATACAGCTTTAATAGGTAAAAGACTATGCCATTGCAATCTTTGTTTCTTTTTAACTTTTGTTAAAAGTCAAAAAATTATTGTCTGATAAAATTCATATGAAAATTCGAAAGTTTTACTCTTTAAAAGCCAAAGGTCATAGAATTTCCTTGGCTTCTTCAGCTATTGCCACCAATTACAAAGTAGATAGAGAGGCATCGTTACCTGGTAGAGAACCAATAGAGAAAATTGCAGAGGAACAATAACAAAAAATCGAAGAAGTAGTTCGTAATACTGTTATCGCCATAGTTACAGAAATTATCTAATACTAAATGTGTATCTTTTAATTTTGGTTAGTATTTATTCTCTACTGATCCCTATTTCTTTGGCTATAATAACTGTTACAGTACCTGTAATTCTATCAATTCTTCTTACATGTTATGAATTAACTCTCGCTATTATATCATAAACTCCTTGTACTTTATAGACATCTACAATTTCAGGTATTTCCTTTAGTTTGTTTATGACGTCTTCTATGAATAGAAATTGGGCGTTTATGAAGAGAAAGGCAGACGTCATCTAAATAGTGGCAATGTCTTTGGATGTTAATATATCCATGTCCTCCTATTTTTTTCGTATTTTCATATACACAATCTGTCATGGTAATTATACACTGACTCTAAATAGTTTGACACTTCTTTTACGAAATGTTAACACATTATATTTGAGTTTTAGTATTGTCGGTGATTTCAGGTAGTTTGTTTTGTTTTGTTGGTTTGTAATGACCGGATAAATTATTGGATACACCGATTTCCATATTACTGATACTGACATCATAAAGGCTAAGTATAGAGACAAAGTACGTGGATGTTTATGAGACCATACGGATTAAATGATGATCAATTTTGAGGATCAACATCAAAATGTTGATGTTCACGTGAGAGCATGACAAAGGAAAAAGTAGAACTGTTTCATGTGCATGACTCCCATTGGTGTAGGAATCGAGGAAAAGCCGTTTGTTTCAGGACAAGTAGGAAATAAAGAATGAACGAATATGTCAGTCAATCAGGTTAACACAGACATTATATATACGGATTCCGAACTAAATAAGTTTTTTTAACTACTGCCACATTTTATTATATTTCTGTCTGAAAAGCCCAGCAAATGTATTTCCCCATTATAATAAAGTCGTTATCATCTATCTCTATTAAGCCACATTCACCTGAAATATGAAGCCGCCGTTCTCTCCAACTATTTTGTAAGCTTGTTTCAAAATTCACAAACGGAGTTCATGTTACTAATGCGTACAACAGAGTACAAGCAAAACTAGAGGAAGTCAAAAAGCACACAAAATATTACTTTGTATGAAGAGAAACAACAAACAATGACAAACTGAGTATTCTAGTCAGTTATTAGACAAGGATATAATCTTTATATAATGTATTCAGAAGGACTTGCGCAATGAGCCAACATTTCAAATCACTAGTCATAGGGTTTATGATGATTTGTATCACCTCCTTCTCTGGTCTAGGTGTCTCTGCAGCGACACAAAATCAAACTACACTTGGTAACATGACTGCAGGAGGACAGGGTATAACAGTTCTAGAAGAGGAAACTAGCGGGCTCAATAAGACGCTAGCCGGCAATGAATCGGCAGGAGTAGCTCCAGGCTATGTTCAAGTAAGGTCCAGTAGAGAAGTAAATGCTTCGGCTGACCAGACTTTGGAATATTTTATGAACATTCAGGATCTCCCTCGTTTTCATCCCGAATATATAAAGAATATAACAATAATAGAACAACAAGGAGATAATATTACGTTTGAACAGGAGGCATCATTCTCCGGTAACAATATCAGCTCAGTAAATAAACTAACCAAACTCTCTTCTGATAATGCAATAATAATAGAAACAATCGATGGAAGCGGTAAAGGGAGTAAGTTTAGCTTAATATGGCAAGAAACAAGTCCAGGTAATACTCGCATTACATTGGATGGAGAGTTTGTATTTCAATCTCCTCCTGGCAGACCACTTGACGATGTTATACGAAGCGTTGCAGAAAAAAGATTAGACGAGGATGTCTATCATATAGAGCAATTATCATCGTCTGCTAAGTGAATGGTCTCTAGATATTCTTGGCATAACTCGCAGTTTAACCTAGCCGCCGTTTAGTCTCAAAGCTTCTTTTGTTAAAGTAGCAATATAGGAATCAATGACCTAGGCGACTCAAACCCTTAGTATGCCTTTGTCTTATCCTCCTAGACCTTCTTGTATAGCTTGGGCAGCCTTCGAATCTGGTTTGTCTCCTTGAGGAATATTGTTTGGAAGTTTGTTAACTGATAAGAACATAGTTGATAATGTACAATAAACTAGTTATACCGTGGCCCAGCTCTATTAACTAGCAAGACGATAATCAATAAAAGAAAACCATGGCATATATACAAATAACAGAATTACCAATAACCATCAATGAAAGGACCAACCATTATACATGCTATGATATTTGCTTCTCTGGCGACCATTCTTATGGCTACTATTATCCTTACTCAACAAAATTTTAAAGCCACAGCATTTCCTCAGCCATACAAAAGTGGAAATCAAACCTTCGGAGTAATATCCAGTATACAAAATGACGAAAGTGGCAAACCCGCTTGGGTAGTCACAGGTCACTGGAAGAGCAGCTTGTTAAGTGATAACTCTCTCAATGCTAGCCAAGCAATGGGAAATACAACAGCACCTTTTGCGGGGTCTCCATTTGACATGCAGCTCGAAATGGTAAGTTTCGATGGTACAGCAGGGCATACCCACACCATTACCAATTTTGTTGTGGCGAATGTGTCACAGCCTGACAACATGACAAAAGTATTCAATGGAACGTCTACAGCAAGTATGAGGGAAGGGCCAGTTACAAATATACCCACATCAATAAAAATAACGGGAGATAAAGTGATAAGCATATGGCTTGATCCTTCAAGAATAGAAAACCACTATGGCAATACACCAATATATGGCCTAGTTATGGATGTTGATAAACCTCGACCAGGTCATGTTGGAGGCAATAACCCTCAAATGAGAAAATAGGCATTCGATGCCTATTTTAGCAAGAAATAATAAGCATATAAAAATATTTTTTGACTGTACTTATTTTTTCCGAAAATAAAGATTGTAAAAAACGTATGCGGGTTGTGCAACGGTTCATGTTGTAGGACGTTCGCTTTAGGGAGCCTCATTCATTTATATAAAACGTCCAATAATATCGACAAGTATGTTTCAGAGCACTAAAACTTTGCAAATACTTATGGTTTTGATAACAATTGCGTTTTCTGTCGCAATAATAACTAATGTCGAGTTTAGTCCGGCAGCAGCTCAAGAGCAGCAATATTCTTTTGTCACAAAATGGGGATCAGAGGGTATAGGTTTTGGTAAGTTCAGACAACCACTAGAAATAGCAATAGATTCCAACAATAATCTATATGTAACAGACACAACAAGTGTATCCAATCAAATACAAAAGTTCGCGACTAACGGTACATTTATCACATCATGGGGGATTTTAGGCTTTGGAAATGGGCGTTTTACAAGTGCCACAGCGATAGATACGGATTCATCTGACAATGTATATGTTACAGACGGTGGCAGTCCTAGTACAGCAGTTCAAAAGTTTACCACTGATGGCACATTTATCACATCATGGGGCTCTACGGGCGTGGGTGGTGATACCCAGTTTATAACTCCAGGCGGAATAACCGTAGACTCTGATGATAATGTATACGTTGGCGATTTTGGAGAAAATAATCGTATACAAAAGTTTGACAGTAATGGAAATTTCCTCGGCAAGTGGGGAACTACAGGTTCTGGTGATGGACAGTTTATAAATCCAGCTACCCTTACTGCTGACTCTTCTGACAATATCTATGTAGCAGACTGGGGTAACAACCGCATACAAAAGTTTGATAGTAATGGAAACTTTATAACAAAATGGGGAACACTAGGCAGCGGTGACGGACAATTTAATAGACCTGTTGGTTTAGCCGTAGACGGCTCTGGAAATACTTTTGTTGTTGATGAGGGTAACAACCGCATACAAAAGTTCGACAGCAATGGAAACTTTATAACAAAATGGGGAACACTGGGTTCAGGTGATGGACAGTTTGATGAGCCAACAGGTATTGCGCTTGACTCTTCAGGCAACGTATATGTAGTAGACCGTGGAAATAGCCGAATACAGGTATTTGCTCCCTCATAGGTTAAAATTAACAGAGGAGCAGACTATGAACTCCAATGCAATTAGGCCTAAACCACTACGGACATCTCCTTTATCCAAGCGTTCTAGAATGACCTTCTAACTTCCCATATCGCTTCTTCCCTCTGCTCCTCTGGCCGGCTTTATCATAAGTGGAGGTATACTACCTAATGTTAACCAAAATAATGCCTCTCCTGCAACACCAATAATAGATATTGTCCTCCCTCATGTTACTGCAGAAGAAGAAATCCTGACTCTGGACAAGAGTTGTGAATATTGTCAGATTTATTTCAAGGAATAGAAGTCTAGTACAACTATAGACTTGATAGTGACCTTAGCCACTAAGTTCAAGAATAGGTAACTGTCTAATAAGATCCTCCCAGATTGTCAAAAAAATAAATAGGATTAAAAGGATGTCATAGAAGGAATACTAAACGGTAATATTCGACATAAATTGTGTACAGTTCATATTCTGAATAGACGAGACATAGATGTGATATATGCAATATGTAATGTAATTTTTTAAATCCCTGAAACTTTTTATAAACTAGTTAAAGGTTATAAAGGTATACATGATTGATAGTTCCAAGAACTATAATGACACAAGAATTCCCTCTATTGACAAGATACTTGTTCCTGTGGATACAACTCCGCTATCTAGAAAAGCAGCAAACTATGGAATACATCTTGCAGAGGTAGAGAAAGCCAAGGAACTAATTGTAATCCATATTATAGAAGATGTAAAACAAGGAGGTGCAATAGGTCTACGAGCAAGGTACGGAGATGTGAAGTTAGTTGAGGGATTTAGAAAAGCAAAGAAGAATTCTGCAGAAGAAATGTTAAGACTAATAGAAGAAGAAGCCAAGAAAAAGAGAGTAAATATAAAAGGTGAGATAATATATGCGCAAGGCAAATCTGTGGTCAAAGCTATAACTGACTATGCTAACAAAAATGATATCGATATTATTGTTATTGGATCTAGACAAATGTCTAGAAAATACTTAGTAGTTGGTGGCAGTGTAGCTAATGGTGTAATTAAGAATTCTAAATGCCCTGTTATAGTAATGCGTTAGTATTGCTCATTCGTTGAGTCAAAGGCAAGGCGAGGATATTGTTTCAGACTTTCTAAGGCTCCAGCATGTTTATTACATCTTTACCAATAATTACAAAGTCAAAATTTTTTTCGCTGCATTAATCCTTTCTAATATCTCTTTCAGAAATATATCAGCAAATTGCTCAAAGGAATAAATACCATAATTTTCTTTATATTGTTGCTTCCTTTTTTCGTATTCATCTGCAAGCCAATGAAAATTTGATTCTTTCAATCTGATAACATAATTCTGCGTAGCAGATTTTGATTCAAACATATTGTGCAGAAAGACACATACAAATTGGGCAAAACTCTTTATGCTGTATTTTCGCCCGTATTCTTCTCCCCATTTTTTATAATTATCCTCTAGCCATATTTTTACATCTGATCTTATGGTCAATGATGTATAATGTCCTGAAAAATCCAACTTTACATTATGTATTCCAACTTTATAACAGCCGCGTTTTATTTCATTCATCATAATAATTAATGTACTAGGGAGAAACATTCCAGGATAGTATTCATCTGTGATCTTCTGCAGCCTTGATAGAACTGCAGGTTTTAATCCAATAGTAGAATATCCCCTACTTGGCATAGACCTTGTCGTTGTGAGTCTTATTATTTAGGTTTTTTCTATATGCAAAGATTATAGAATACCTTTGTGTTTATTTATTTTTTATATCCTGTGGCGTCTACATATCCTTTAAGATCTTCTCCTCTTATTACATCTGCTTCTGGAGGGATATAGGCTACCACACCCGGTCTTCCTGGATATTTCTTCTGTGTTGCAAAAGCTACTCCTATAAATAGCGCAAATGATATTACAGGTGGTATCATTGTATCTATTCCAGCATACTCTACTGGAGTAATGAAAAACATTAGCAATCGTATAACAGATCCAACTATCAGTGATACAATTGCTGCAGGCATATTTGCTTTTTTCCAGAATAAACCTAGAGTTAATGGTGCCCAAGCACCAGCAAATACAATATCAAAAGCCAAAATCAGATAAACTCCTGGCTGAGGTATAAGATAACCCAAAACAAAAGCTGCTATCATCATAGGTATGGCGAATATACGAGTAGTGATTAGCAGTTTTCTATCTTCTAAGCCAGGTTTCTTTAACATTCTCTTAAGTATGTCTCTTTGTATTATATTCCTTGACATAACGCTAGATATGGCAAGCAGACCGCCATTTGCCGTTGACATAGAAGCACCAAGTACTCCCATGAGCAAAGCTATCCCAATTGGAAATGGCACATGGTTAATAGCTAACTCAGGGTAGGCTGTAAAGGGATCTGCTATATTAGGCAATAAATATAATGCAACAATTCCCATCATACTTGTCGGAACCACAGTTAGAAATGTCAAGCCAGCCCCCATCAATGCGCCTCTTTGTGCAGTCCTTCCATCTTTTGCGGCAAATACTCTTTCCATAAAATCTAAAGCGACAATATCCCCCAATCCCAGTGCCATTATTCCTGCCCAATTAATTAATGCCCCATTTCCAATATCAGTTAAACCAGATAAATCCAAGTATCCAGGCGGAGCACTTCCAAGTACAGTACCAAAATTGATACCAGAAAAGCCCGCTGCAAAGAAAATAAATGCTGCCCAAAAGGCGCCAATAGCAAGATAGATCTGAAAAATATCAGTATATGCTGAGGAGAAAAGACCTCCAGCATATGTATATATTAACACAACTATAGCCGCTATAAGCATTGCCCAAAGAAAGTCAATACCCAAAACAGTTGAGAGAATGAAACCAGATGCAGCAAAGTTTCCTGCAACAAGGACGATGAAACTTATCATCATCAGAATTCCAGAAATTCCTTCTGCACCATTTCCATATCTTCTATAATAAAAGTCAGGCAATGTTAGCATTGCCATTCTATTCAATTTTTTTGCATAGAAAATACCTGTAAGGACTAGACATACTCCTAAGCCAATAGGAATTGCTGCACCAGCCCAAAAACCAAACTGATAAACAAGTGAAACATTTCCTAAAGAGGAATTACCATCAATGGACTGAGCTGCAAGCATAGTCCCAACAAAGAAAAGCGGAAGACTCCTTCCTGCAATCATATATCGTTTACTACTTTTTCTTACTAATCGTGAAGTTAATGTTCCGACAATAAGTGAAAGTGCTAAAAATGCTATAACGGCTATTCCATAGCCATCTAGGCCAGCCAACGGTAGTAATATCTTTGTTAATTATTTAAGTTTTAAGCTGGGCAATGTAAACTACGTATTGAAAGGTAAAGAAGTATTACGTAATTTACGCCTTTTTCTAATCCTTTTAAAATATCCAGAGTGTGATAATATACTATTCCAATTAGACAAAATCCGGGTTTGCTAGAGTCAAAATAAAAAATGTGAAAAATACTATAAGAGTATTTAATTCAACGTCAACTATTATGCAATCATTTTACCATATACTATAAATGTAAAATGATTATAGTACCCTAATCCAACATTTATTGCATAATTACTAGGAAAAATAGTCAAAACTTCACTATCTTATAAGGTAAATTACCTAGCAATATTTAAGAAACACATGTTCTCCTTACTTACAATAGATACACTATGGGAATGGAATTTTATGGTAACTCCTATAAGAGCAATGACGAACCAATTTTTGTAGGCATACCAACATTTCTTAAATTACCATGGATTAAAACTCTCGAAGAATTAAAGAAAGTTAAACCAGATGTGGCTATAATTGGTGAGCCATTTGATTTTGGAACAACTATCCGTCCAGGAGCAAGATATGGTCCAAGAGCTATTAGAGCAGCCTCAACAGTACCTTCTCCACCCTATGAACACTTCAATATTGAAACAGGTGTGGATCCATTTGGAGTTTTTCGAACTATTGATTATGGCGATGTAGTTGTATCTCCTGGTGATGTCATAGAATCACATACCAGGATGACAAATAAAGTAAAAGAAGTACTCGATATTGACGGTATACCAGTTATGCTTGGCGGTGATCACTCTATCACATTTGCAAATGTTCGAGCATTTGCTAAAAAATATAAGAATATTGGAATGATCCACATTGATACTCATGCTGATTGCGCTCCACAAGGATTATGCGGCTTCAAGTACGATCATGGAGCACATATTAGAAGAATTATGGAACTGGGTTGTCTTAAGGGTAAAAATTATACCCTTATTGGCCCAAGAGGCTACTGGCCTGGTCCAGATTTATACAAGTGGATGGCAGATCAGGACTTTCAATGGTTTACTATGCTAGATGTTGAAGAATTAGGAATTGACCAGATCGCAAAAGAAGCTGCGGATAGAGCGAATGACAATGTGGATGCTGTTTACATTAGTTGGGATATAGACACTTTTGACCCCGCCTATGCCCCTGGTACAGGTGAGCCAGAACCAAATGGGTTAACTTCAAGAGAAGGAATGAGATTAATGCGATTACTATCGACATCATTTGATCCTGATAGATTTGCTTTCGACATTGTAGAAGTTGCACCAAACTATGATGTTAGCGATCAAAATTCTTATAATGGTGGAATTACATCTGGATTAGCTAACAGACTTGTTGTAGAATTATTAGCCGGACTATCATTAACAAAAAAAGGACAAACTGAAGGTAGCCCTATAAGACCTAAATTTTACCGTGGAACTGGGCATACATATAACTATGACAAGACCCTAAAAGCCAAATCATCGAAAAGACAAAGATGATTTATGTCAAAGCAGTGATAAAAGGAGAGGATGATACACTTCCTTTTATAAGGCTATTTGAATACCCTGATAAATCTGATGAACTAATATTTTTTAACTCTATAAAGATGATAAAGGAAAAGCTTTCAAAAAACCTTAAAATAAACATTAATGAATGTCTCATGATTTACTGTGCATACATAATTGAAGAATTGTACACCAATAAATCAATCAACAGTATTGAAGAGAACGCTGCAAAAGTACTATCCGTTAATCAGGTTATGATAGGAGTACCCGAATCTCTGAGGAAAATTACCTTTGAAGTAAAGCTTGATAATGATAATAATTTGCAGAACCAGATAGTAAAAATTAGTGAGCCTATACCTATAAGTAAATACATATTAGCAACAGATTCGTAGAACAAATTAGCAGGAAGAGAAGAAAGGGAATACATTCATCAAGCTGTACTTGTATATTATTTGCAATTTTACTCTCTTCCTTTTCAAATCAGACCGCAGTAGTGTTATAGTAGCAATAATAGTAATAATAACACTATTACATATTCATAGTATTAAAATAATGATTACTATTATGCCTCTCCTCTAATAGCTAATAGTAATGGTGCATAGGACGCTGCTTTTTTCCTAATCTGTCAAAGTAATGGTCATGTTTCTTATCTCCTCCAGCATGTGAGTGTTGAGTACCATCATCATGAGTATGTGTCTGCATAGTAGGTTTTGCCATTAAGACATCATCTACGCGGATTAGAAGATTAGTAACCTCTACTGCTGTCTTCATGATTTGTTCTTTTACGATAGAAGGCTCAATGATACCTTTGGAAAGCATTTCTTCAATTTTCCTTCCTATCGGATTGATCCCATACCAATTGAACTTATCACTATTATGTGATATAGAATGCTTTGACCTCAGTTGGGTAAGTGTATCTATTTCACTCATGCCTGCATTCCTTGCAATAGTCAACGGAATTTCTTCCAGTGCATCAGCAAATTTCTGAATTACAATTTGTTTTCTACCACTGACCAAATTTGCCCTTGTTCTAATCTTAGCTGCAATCATTGCTTCCACTGATCCTCCACCAGCAACGATTTTTGGCCTTGTAATAAAATCGCCTAGTACTGAAAGTGCATCCAATACAGAGCGATGGTATTCATCCAGGATTCTTTTTGAATTAGCTCTAAGTAAAAGTGTTACAGATTTGGGATTTTTACAATCTTCAATAAATACAATTCTGTCTTCTCCTACAATCTTTTCTGAGACAATCCCAGCATATCCAAGATCGTCTTTTGTAATATTGTTAAGGTCCTTGATCAGCCTAGCTCCAGTAGATTTTTCAATCCATAGCATATCATTCTCTTTTGCCCTTCGAATGGAAACAATTCCCGCCTTTGCTAAATAATATTGCGCTACAAGATTAATTCCTTTTTGTGAGATTACAACATTGGCTCCTGAGTTAATTATATTTTGAACTTTTGATCTAATTGTTAATGATTCAGTGTCAAAATAGGATCTAATCTGATCAGGTAAGGTAATTTGGATCTCTGCTTCTGCCTTTGTTCTTTTACCCTCTAGTTCTTCATTTATAAGAAGTATTTTCGCGTCATTGATAACTCTAGGCATTGCAGAATTATCTATTGTCTTATCAAGTACTACACCTTTAACGAGCTGTATGTCAGAAGTGTTGCCAGTTTTTTCTTCAATCTTTATATCATTAATCTCTATTTTACCATTTGAAAAATCTGCAATTATGCAGATAGCATCAACTATGAGTTTTGTAATTATATTTTTTTTAGCAGCAATATAGGATATTGTCTTTGATTCCAAACATGTATTGACAAGTCCTTCCATGATTTCTCTATCAGAATTTTTTGTTGTCTTAGATATATTGTCTAGAATTTCAAGTGAAGCTTCTAATCCTTCAAGGTATCCATCTGCAATTATGGATGGAGCAATATTCAAATCTAATAACTCTTCTGCATTTTCAATAAGCGCTCCTGCCAAAATTACTACAGAAGTAGTGCCATCACCTACTTCGTTATCGACAGCATTTGATGCTTCTATTATTACCTTGGCAGCAGGATGTTCAACGTCAATTTTACGTAATAATGTGGCACCATCCTTTGTTATAGTAACTTCTCCTAAAATATCAATGAATATTTTCTCCAGTCCACAGGGACCCAAGGAATTCTTGATAAGATCTGCAATCAATCTAGCAGCAAGAAAATTATATCTACGAGCTTGTTCACCCTGACTTCGTTTTAAGTCTTCACTGAACAACTGCTCTGTATACTTCATGACTTGCTGTTATATTATTGGTATATACATCACACTAATATGTCAATCGACTTATTGGTTTTTGAGAGACCTTAGTCAATTTAATAACTTTTTATTTTGGTTAACGACAAAGACAAATTGCCACTAATTGATGTCGAAAGCTATAACCCAATATATAAAGACAATTACAGATAGTAATAAACATACTGGCAACAAGCGAAACGGAACAGACAGATACGAGAACATAAAGAATCCGAATATGATAAGACTAT
>Ga0126312_10001651_pt1 | contig 14733 bp, 18 predicted proteins | sample Plot104A_FD_92537 | JGI IMG/M metagenome (GOLD analysis project Ga0126312, IMG submission 92537) | Serpentine soil microbial communities from UC McLaughlin Reserve, CA, USA - Plot104A | ecosystem: Environmental > Terrestrial > Soil > Grasslands | place: USA: UC McLaughlin Reserve, Lake County...
CGGTGAAAGCACTCGACATCGAGCCGCGCGCGGTGTTCACGGTGTTCTTTCCCGAGGCTCACGGCGTGCTCGACGATTACATCGAGAGCTGGTTCCTGCCCTACGCGCAGCCGCCGGCCGAGCGCCCCGAGGGGCTCGAAAGCATCGTCGACCTCGGCCTCGGGGAGGATTGGCTGCCCCCTCCCGCCCGCCGCTAGCGCCCGATGAGCGGCTGGGTGATCGCCGACGCGATGCTGCTCTTCCTTTGCGCGTCGATCTACCTCGGCACGGGCTGGTCACTGGCGCTGTTCACGTTGCCCGGCCGGCACACGATGACCGTCCACACCTACTACGACCAGATCATCGCGCCGATCCAGCGCGCAACCCGCTTCTTCACGGTCATGACGATCGTGATGGTCGTCACGGCGATCGCGCTGGTCGTGGCCGAGTGGGAGTCCGCGTACGTGCTCGCGCCGATCGCCGTGCTCGCGGCCGTCGTGGGCGCGACGCTGCTGACGACGCTCGTGCTCTTCCGCTACAACCGGCGCCTGAAGGCCCGGATCACGGACGAGCGCGAGCTGCACGAGGTGCTCGACCGGTGGGTCTCCTGGAACTGGGCCCGGCTGGCGCTCTGGACGGCCGAGTGGGGGGCGATGGCGGTCTACTTCGGCGCGAAGCTGCGGTGAGCGGGGCGTGGGCGCGCATTCGAGGCGACCCGCTGCGTTGGCTCTTGTTCGCGATCGCCCTCGGCACCTTCCTGTCAGGCGTCGTGCTGATCGTGGTCCCGGGGGTGGTGCTCGACGCGCTCTCGGCGCCGACCCGGACGAGCGACAAGCTCTTCTTCGCGATCATCGGCATGTTCATGGCGATCCTCGGGGGCGCACTGACGCACACGCTGCTGCGCCCGCGCCCGAGCGAGCTCGTCGTGGGCTGGTCGGCGCTGCAGAAGCTGGGCGCGTCGCTCGCGATGTTCCTCGCAGTCGTCGTCAACGTTTTCTCGGCAGCCGGGCTTGCGCTCGTCGCTTTCGACTTCCTCTCCGCCGTCCTCGCGGCGGCGTACCTGTGGCGGATGCGCTCCTGAGACGTGCCGCGCTCGTCCTCTTCTTCGGCTACGCGGTGACGCTCGTCCTCGCAGGCGCATGGGGGGCGGTGGCCACGCGGCTCGACTTCCCGCTCGTGATCGGTCTGGACCTGTCCGAGGTTCCGCCCGACGCGGAGGCCGACCTGCTGAACCACTACCGCTTCCTGCGTGCGGTCGAGCTGTGCTTCGGGATCTTCTCGCTCGTGTGGTGGCGCCGGATCTTCGGCGAGCGTACACCGAACCTCATCTTCCTGGCGACGATGGCGGCGGGCGTGTCGGCGCGGCTCCTCGGCCTCGCGCTCGACGGGACGCCCGGGCTGCTCGTGTTCTCCGTGATCGCCTGGGAGATCGCGGGCGTCATCGTGATCTTCCTCGCAACCCGACCGGCACGGGCGGCTTGAGATGGAGCACGTTCCCGAGCTCGCTGCAGCGGACTCGCCGGGCCCGCGCCGCTCGTTGGTCCTCGCCGGCGGCGGGATGCGCGTCGCCTATCAAGCGGGCGTCCTCCGCGCGCTCGCCGAGGACGGGCTCCGCTACGCCCATGCCGACGGCGCTTCGGGCGGCACGATCAATTTGGCGATGCTCCTCTCCGGCGTCTCGCCGAAGGAGATGTGCGAGCGCTGGGCGACGCTCGACGTCAAGGACTTCGTCTCGCTGCTGCCGCTTCGCCGCTACTTCCGCGGGCCGACGCAGCTCGCCTACGGGGACGCGGACGGGCTCGTCGAGCGGGTGTTCCCGCACCTCGGCATCGACGTCGAGCGGATCCGTGCCGCTCGCGGGATCGAGGGCACGTTCAACGTCGTCGACTACGGGTCGAAGACGAACCACGCGATCCCGCACACCGAGCTCGACCTCGACCTGCTCGTGGCGGCCGTCTCGCTGCCGATCATGCTCCCGCCCGTCGCAGCGCGCGGGAGCCTGTACACCGACTCGGTCTGGATCAAGGACGCGAACCTCGTCGAGGCCGCCCGTCGCGGCGCCGAGGAGATCTGGCTCGTGTGGTGCATCGGGAACACCAACGTCTACCGGCGAGGCGTGCTCAACCAGTACGTGCACATGATCGAGCTGAGCGCGAACGGCTCGGTGGTCGAGGAGCTCGAGCGGATCGAGGAGCGCCCCGGCCCGGCGCCGGCGCTCCACGTCGTCAAGCCGGACTTTCCGATCCCTCTCGACCCCGACTTCTTCTTCGGTCGCATCGACGCGAGGTCGCTGATCGCGATGGGCTACCGCGATGCGCGGCGCTACCTCGAGGGTCGCGCCGCAGGCGGTGTAGCGCGTGACTGGACGGCGACGAAGATGAGCGACCCGGGGCGAGCAGTCGCGTTCGTCGAGCGCTGGCGGAGCGCCGACCTGAACCTGAGCCTCCGCGTGGAGATCCCGGACGTCGACGGGTTCGCGGCAGCGGGCGAGTGCTCGGCGTCGGCGGCGGGGTGGGTGGCCGCGCCCGAGCGCGCGATCGCGCACGGCAGCTTCGACGGCGCCGGCTATCAGCTGCGCTTCGTCTCCGGCGGCCGTGCCCACGAGCTCACGCTCGAGCGGGCGGGCCGCCGTACCGCTACGGCGACCGTCCGCGTTGGAGGCGAGGTCGTCACGCGGGTGCTGCTCCGGCGCAGCGGCCTGATTCGCGAGGTGCACGCGACATCGGCCGACACTCTGGCCGAGCGGGCTGCCGCGATGCTCGCGTTCGTGCGGGCCTCTAGAAGATTCCGTACACGTCGCGCAGCGACCCGGTGAAGTAGCCGCCGAAGCGCCCGAGCGCCGTCAACTCGTCGCGCGGCCCCGTCGCGCCGGTGACCTCCATCGTCGTCATCTGGCGCATGAAGTCCTGCGGCCGGATGCGGAGGATTCCGCGACCCACGACCGGCCCCGACGCGCCGTCGCGCCGCACCGTCACGAACAGCGTCGTCGTGTCGGCCCACTGGTCGAAGCCCGGGTCGTCGCGGATCCGCTTGAACCCGTCGAAGTCGTACGTGCCGCCGTCGGGAGCCGCCAGCTCCATGCGGTACGTCATCCGCCGGGAGTCGGGGTCGGCGGCGTCGCCGACGAACAGCCCGAAGTCGCCGTTGCGAACGGTGAGCGGGCCGTCGGCCAGCGCGGGCGCCTCGACGGTCCCGATCAGCCGCGCCCGGTGCGAGGGGTCGTCGAGCAGCATGTCGAGGTCCTCCGCGATCACGGTCAGGACGAACGTCAGCTGCGTGCCGTCGTCCTTGCCGGCGTTCGCCGCGGCCTCGTAATCGTTCGTCAGGCGCGTCGAGAACGGGCCGGTCATGCGCTCGGTGAAGCGGACACCGAGGCGCTTCGGCGGCGGCACGTGCGCGCCGGGAGCCGAGGGGAGCGTGTCCTGGAAGCCCCAGCCGCGCTCGGCCGCGAGCAGCTCGCAGCAGCGCTCGGCGAGTGCCGAGATCGTGAACAGCGGGTTCACGCCCAGCGAGCGCGGAACGATGGCGCCGTCGACGACGTAGAGCCCGTCGTGCACGGCTTCGCCGCTCGAGCCGGCGAACACCTGTCCGCGGTCGTTCACGACCCCTTGCTCGGCCGTCTCGGCCATCGGGCAGCCGCCGAGCGGGTGCACGGTGACCAGGTCCTGTCCGAACGCCTGGCTCCAGGCCGGGTTCTTGAGGTAGGTGCCGTTCGCGGCTGCTGCAGCCCGCTGCAATGTCTCGTGCACGCGTTGGAAGATCGACTGCGCGCCCACCCCGGGCCAGACGACCCGCACGCGATCGCCGCCGCCAAGCACGATCTGACCGCCGCTGTCGTCGTGTGTCATGACCAGGAAGGTGAGCGTGTGGCCGATCGCCCCGGCGCGCGGGCCGTGCAGCATCGACTCGAGCTCGCGCTTCCGTTCGTCGTAGAACTCGTCACCGTCGCCCTGTCCCAGGTGAGCCGCCACGAAGGGGAAGACGTGCGGAAGCGCGACGGAAACGGCGCCCGGGATCACGCCGTCCTCGATCACCATGCCGTGCTCGAGCGGGTCCTGCCCGCGCAGGTCGATGATCCCGGCGATGCAGGGGCCAACGGGCGGCATCTCGCCGACGTTGTGGTCGCCGAAGCCGACGCCGTTTACGGGCTGCTCGACGTTGTACGCGAAGGCGAGTACGTCGCCATTCCCGGTGAAGCGCGAGCCGAGCTTGTCGGAGAGCGGCAAACCGCGCTTCTCCGACCGCAGCAGGATCTCCGTTGAGCCGAGCGAACCGCCGCCGAGGATCACGACGTCGGCGGAGACGAAGGGATCAGGCGCATCCTGAAAGCGTTCCCGGCCGGCGTCGAGCAGCCTGTAGTGGACGAGCCACCGTCCGTTGCGCCGCTCGACGTGGCTCACCCGCGTCCGCGTATAGATCTCGGCGCCGTGGTTCACGGCGTCGGGCAGGTAATTCATCAGCGTCGTGTTCTTCGCACGGTAGTTGCACCCGCTGACGCAGTCGCCGCAGAGGCGGCAAGCCTGCTGGTGGACGCCGACGTGGTTGACGCCGTCGGTGAACGTGACGTTGATCGGAGGGCGGTAGAACGTACCGCCGGTGCCGGTGGACGCCCGCTCCAGCACCTCCAGCTTGGCGAGCTTGGGAAGCCCGTCCGGATACGGCTGCGGCTTCAGCATCGCGGCCGCCCGCGCGTAGCCCTGGGAGAGCGCGCCCGGCTGTCGCAGCGCCTCCGGCCAGACGTCGTCGGCCATCGCTCCGGCTTCCGCCGGGAGGCAAACGTTGGCGTTTACGAGCGACGTGCCGCCGAGCCCGCAGCCGAGAAAGACGCTCATGTCGTCGTTCACTCGGAAGTCGAACAGCCCGGTGTCGTTCCCCGCGTGCCCTCGAGCGTGATCGACTTGGAACTCGCGCAGCGCCTCCGCCGCGTTGTCGGGGTACTCGCCGGGCTGCAGCTCGCGGCCGCGTTCGAGCAGGCAGACGGAGCGGCCTGCGCGGGCGAGGCGCGAGGCAGCGATCGAACCCCCGTAGCCCGACCCGACGACGACGACGTCATAGTGCGCGCCCATCCGGTCAATCGGCGACGCCAGTCGTCTGACGATGGGCGCCGTCCTGTTGTGCGCTTGCTGGGAAATATCCCTCCTCGAGGCCGCCGCGTTCGCCCGACCCTAGGGCCGCATGCGCCGGCGGTCAAGCCCTGACACGCGTCGACTACAGACGCCGGGCGGCGGTTGCGGTGCCGTCTGCGTCTGGCAATTCAACGGCGCCCCGACAGATGCCCGTGTTCGGTCGAGTCTGGGGGGCGTCGTCGGTGTCAGCGGAGCTCGGCGAGGCGCTCCGCCTCGTCGAGCCAGGCATTGACCGCGCGGATGACGTCCTCGCGCGCAGGGATGCCGCTGGGGAAGATTGTCGCCAGCAACTGGTCGCGTTGGCTGCCATTGCTCGTGCTCCTGCTGCGCTGCGCTGCGGTGCCCGCCGCTGAGCGCTTACGAGCGGCCCGCGGTGTTGCGGCGGCGCGGGTCGCGCGGCGCGTGCCGGCTTGCGACGAGCTCGTAGGCGCCTTCGCTTTCGACGACGCCGACGCACCGACGACGCCATGGGCGTGACGGCGGTGCGCGCCGAGCGCGGCAGCGCGAGTAAACGTCCGGCCGCACTCGGGGCAGGTCAATTGCTGCTGCCCATCGTTCGTTTGTGCTGACCGCCCCGTCGCGCCTTTGCTGCTCGTTGCGCTCGCCGAGTCGCCGTTGCGCTGCGATGTCCGTGCTCGCGTTGATTTCGGTGTCGCCGTTCTCGGAGGTGCCACAGTCTTCTCCTTCGCTCGTTGTCTCCAATCAACTGTACGGGACGACGTAAGACGCCGTCACTCCAAGCGGTCCACGCGCGACCGCGAAGGCGAGATGCTCTCGCGGACAGTCTCCTCGACAGCGACATATACAACGAGAAGATTGGCCTGGCGGGCGGCGAGTTCGGCGCGGAAGGGTGCCCGCGGGCTGTCGCACGTTCGAGGCGCGCGTACGGTGTGCCCTGCGACGCCATGGTGGCTCGTCCATCATGCGGCGGGTCTCTCGCCAGTGCCCGAGGTGGTATCCCTCTGGCTCAGTCGCGAACGCGCGGTTCCCTCCTCGGGGCGACGGGCCGCCGCGCAGAGGCGTGTAAGGTGGTTTGTCTGTCCTGCGCGCGTTGTCGGCTCGACCGCTGCGACAACGACGTCGCGAGGGCGAGGAGTTTCAATGCTGTACGGCCGCGGCGGAGCCAGCCTTGTTCCACCGTTCTGCGTAGCGCCTGATGTGCCGCCACGCTTCGGCGTGTACGGCTAGCCGAGAGGAAGGTTTATGAAGAGCAAGAGTCAGACGACGAGAGCGAAGCTCGAACGAGAGCGGAAGGTGCAGGAGCGGCGCGCGCTCAAGCGCGAGAGGAAGCAGACGGCGGCGGCAGCTCGGCGCGAGGGCGACGAAGGGGATGCAGCGATCACCGAGGAGGCGGCCGATGCGTAGTTCGGCGTCGTTCGTGCCGGGCGACGCGGCGCGGACGCCCGCGTCGCCTGGAGCCGCTGTCAGGAGCAGCGAGTCTCGTTGAACGTGATGAATCCGGCATTGACAAGGTGCCGCCGGATTGGCTGACGTTCGGGTCGCTGCCGTTGAAGAGGCGGACGGCTTCGACGATCAGGTAGTTGTTCGACGCGAAGATCAGGTTCTTGCCGACCGTCCAGGCGTAACCACTCCGCCGGACGTCGATTGAATCTCGACGCCTTGCAATGGCTTCCGTAGACGGCCTTGAGCCGCTCGATCGTTGTGCACTTATGAGCAGTTCCAAAGCAGGAAGCGCGTCTCGCTGCAGCTACAGCCACGAGCGAATCAGCACCAACGACGGGCTTGGCAGATCCATCGTCGGCTCGACCCGGATCTCCGCGCGGGGAAGCTGATTCTGAAGCCGTGCTCTGAGCTCACCGGCTTGCTCTTCGGTGAGCGCGCCGATCGTCAGGTAGCGCCAGCGGCGCGCGACGGGCAGCCCCTCGTCGCGCAGGCGCTCCTCGATCGCCGCGGCTTCGGCCCGATCCGACACCTGCAGGTGGACTCGCCAGTCGTAGGTTCCCCCGGCGTCGACCTCGCGCTGCTCGCGTTCGTCGCGCAGCTCGCGTTCCCGTTCGCGCTCCGCCTCGGTCTGCGGCAGGGCGCGCGAGGCGTCCTCCCACGCCTCTTCCACCGGATGCCAGCGCGTCGTGCGGAGCTCGGCCGTGACCCCCTCGGCGCTCACCAGCTCTCGCACGACGCGTGCGGCCTCGTCGGCGTCCTCCGGCGTTGCCGTGTAGAGGAACAGCTTCGAGCCGTCGCGCGTGACGACGACTCCGCGCCCGAGTCGCTTCCGCGCCTCGTCGTCGAGGTCGAGGGCACGCAGGCGCTCGCCGAGTGAGTAGCCGTGCTCTTCGTCGTCGAGCTCGACCTCGACTCGCCAGTCCTCGTCGCTCACGGTGCCGATGATAGGCACAGGCTCCACGCCGGTCCGTAGTTGGACCCAATCCGGCAGGTGCTCGCACCGGGTACCGCTGCAGCGTCACCCGGGCATGACTGACGCACGTGCTCCTGATACGGATTGCGGTCCTCTTCCGCCGTAGCGACGCCAACTCTTGCCTGTGCAAGTTGTCAGGAAGACGACGAGCTGCTCGGGCTGTCTGCGCCACTGGTTGACGGGCTCTAGGAGTACGGTAGGCGCGCCTTGCTCAGCGGTCGCGAGCCCGCCTAGTGCTTTCCTGGGGTGAAATCGTCTACGGCGCCGCGCTCTCCGGTGTCGGGGCCGCGCTCCTGCTCGTGGTCCTGCTCCGGGAGCGGCGGCCCAGTGTCTTGGGCACGGCCCTGGTCGCCGCCGCCGCCGGACCGTTCGCCTGGAACGCCATCCTCCGCCACACCGGCGGCGACTTCTTCGTCGACGCGTCCATCGCGGTCTTCCCGATCAGCCTGCAGGACACAGGATCGGGAGTGTTCGCGACCGCCCTCTCGGCGCTGATGCTCGGCTTCGGCCCCCTCCGGGCAGTGACTGCGCGCAGGCTCGCGCTCGCCGCGACGCTCTGTGGCCTCGCCGCGCTCGTGGTCGATATCTACCTTTATTGACGGTGACGGGGGAGTCGCGCACGCTTCAGGTCCGCGCCGCACTCGAGAACCGCGCGATCACGCGCCACACGATCGACGCCTACGCTGCCCGCCTCCGCGTCGACGGAGCGCCGACGATCTATCGGACGCTCGGCGTCCCGCAACGCGTGTCCATCGGGGTGGGCGCCGGTACCCGGCGCCCACCGTGCGTGCTAAGGGTGCCTCAGGCCGCTGCGATCGCCCAGTAGATGTACGTGAGCCGTTTCGAGCCGTCGGCGAACGTCTCTTCGATCTCCGAGCTGCTGATCCGGTCGTTCCGCTGAACGTGAACCGCGGATTGGCCCGGGGCGGTGCTCTGGGCGCCGGCAGTCGTGAACTGGTCGAAGTGGCTATAGATCGTCACGAGCTGCTCATAGTCATGCGCGTTCGGATGCGTGTTGTCAGCGTCCGGGTTGCTGGCGTAGTCCATACAGGTGTGGAGGTCGGCGCCTGATTCGTCCTGGTGGTCGAGGCCATAGGTGTGTCCAATTTCCTGGCACATGACCGCTCCGCGCCACGACGGCGTGTTGTACTTGGCCGTGTTGTAGTAGGTGTCGTTCATCTTCGCAGTGGCCTGCACGATGTGGCTGCCCCTGGTCGTCCAGATCTGCGCCACGCCGAGCCACCCGGTCGTGCCGTAGGCGGCGTTGCATACCTCCACGCGCCCTGAGGTCGGCGCGCACGTCGCGCCGGTCGTGTTGCCCGGCGACACCGGCGTGTCGAGAACACTCGACGCGCTCCAGTCGTTCGACGCCGTGTTGAGGTAGCTGCCCCAGGTGTTCGAGACGTTGTCGCCCAGTCTCACCGTGAACGGGTTCGCGGTCCTCGCCCAGTGGTACCTCTTCCACGAGTGATTCGCCGCCGCCGACGACGCGAACACGGTGGCGATTGCGATGACCACGGCCACCGTTAGGCCGAAGCGCCTGCCCATAGAGATAACCCCTTCCTCGAGATGACGTCGCAGCAGACGATAGAACGATCTCCCGCGCGGCACAACCGCTCTCGTCGGGGTCGCTTACGGGCGCGCGAGACGCTTTGAGCCGTCGCAGACGGACGTCCGCACGACTCGTTGCGCGGGGTCGCGCGAAAAGATCCTCCACTTTTCGCCGCGGACGACGTGGATGCTGACGGACGTGATCACACCGCCACCGCCGGCATGGCGCACCTCGCCCGTAGAGACACGAACAAGCTTCGGCCCCGACCCTTTGACGTAGCGGGTGACGCGGAAGCGTTGAACGCCGGTGGTCGTCGCGCTCTCGAGCGCGACGCCCTCGAAGATGATCTTTGCGCGCGCCCGTTGCTGCGCCGGTGTCATCGGAATACACGACGCTTCGGCGAGAGGCGGGAGGCCGAGCGCGGCGATCGCGAAGCCAACCACTGTTTTGCCCACGACAGCCGGCTTCTCAGGGAGGACTCTCATACGCCTGAGATGGTACGCGCGGCGCCGAGACCATTCGCCGCGAGCGAAACGCCGGTTACGTCGGCTCGACGGGCTTCGACCCACTTGGGTATCTGTAGAAGCAAAACGAGCGTCGCGCGCGAGCACGATGGTTTTCGGCTCAAACGAGCTGGTTATCGCATGACAGCCGTGCTTTGCTCGTGTTGCTTCCGCAGCCCGTACGGTGTCACGCCGCGAGGTTTGTAGACCGCCAGTACCGTCGCGACGAGCAAGAGCAGCAGGGCGAGCGCCGCGTGGACTAGCGGTGACGCGTTCCTGACGACGCTGACATCGGCCGCTGGATCTGCGGCCACCGTCGCCATGACGCGAAACGTCTCCGTGTAAATCAGCAGGGTGATCGTTGCGAACATGTTGATCAGCAGTTTCGCCAGGACCCAGTAATGTCGGAAGAGGCCCCAGCTGGTGCCCAGCGACTGGACGAGGCCGGTAACGAGCGACGCGAACGCCAGGGGAACGAGCACGAACCAGGCCGTCGGTTCCATCACGAGGTAGGCGCCACGCACGGTCTCAGCGTTCTGGCTCGTCAGGCCGACGACGGCGAGCGCGAGAAATGCCGCGACCGCACCCAGCCAGCCGACGGAGCTCGCGACGTGCGCGGCGAGCGCGAACTTGCGAACCCGTGGTCTCATCGTCACGCGTCTGTCCGAGCGCCGACGCGATCGATCCCGGGCTTTGCGACGTCCGCATGTGATGCGTCGACATCAGTCGCGAAAAGCGTGTGACGTCCGGGGCCGTGGCCGCCGCGACCGGTCAAAAGCATGACGACAACCGCCACGGCGACGACGAGTGCGACGATCCCGAACACCTTCGGCCATCCAGGTGTGCCAGTGCTGCGCGGGTCGTTGTCCTCGGTCATCAGCGTCTCCTTCGGCGCGGGTGCCGCAATTAACGGAACATCGTGTCGCGACAGTAACACGATGTCTGAAGACCGACGTCGCGTATATTCATCCGGTGCCGAAGCTGTGGAGCGAGACGGTCGACGCGCACCGCGGCGAGGTGCGGGACGCGATCCTGGAAGCGACTGCCGGCCTGGTCGCCGAGCACGGGCTGCGCGCGGTGACGATGTCCCAGATCGCGGCCGAGACCGGCATCGGCCGTGCGACGCTGTACAAGTACTTCCCCAGCGTCGAAGCGATCCTGTTCGCGTGGCACGAACGCCAGATCGCCGGGCACCTCGACTATCTCGCTCGAGTCCGAGACCGCGCAGCCGACCCGTGGAAGCGACTCGAACACGTCCTCGGTGCGTACGCCATGCTCGCCCATCAACCGCACGGGCGCCGGACCACCGAGCTCGACGCCTTCCTACATCGAGACGAGCAGGTCGCGGCACCGCGAGAACAGCTCCGAGAGATGATCCGGGACCTGCTGACGGAGGGCTCAGAACGCGGCGACGTGCGACGGGATGTCGCGCCGGCCGAGCTCGCGAGCTACTGCCTCCATGCGCTGGCGGCGGCTGGAAGCCTCTCTTCGAAGGCCGCCGTGCGTCGCCTGGTTGACGTAACGCTGTCCGGGTTGCGCCGGCCGCGCTGACTCAGCCTCGACGGCGAGCCGTCCTGTCAGGCTGCGAGCACGCTCAGGAAGTCCTCGCATGCCTGCTCGCAACGCCGGCAGGCTTCGGCGCAGACGCGGCAGTGGTCGTGGTGGCCGGCGTGGCGCTCACACTCCTCGCCGCATCGCCGGCACGCCTCTGCGCATGCCTGAACGATCGCTCGCGTCAGCTCCGCCTGTGGCTCCGTCTGCCTCGTGACGATTCTTCCCGTCGCGATGCAGACATCGGCGCAGTCGAGATTGAGCCGAACGCAGCGGATGAGTTCGCCTGCGTCCGGTTCGCCGAGGCAGGCGTCGGCGCAGGCCGTGCAGCTCCGCGAGCAGTCAAAGCACTCCTCGATGCATCGCGCCAGCGTCTCGGCGTCGGCGATCGAGGCTGGATGTGTACTGAGCATCTCCCGGACCGTCATTTGACCGGTACCTCCTTTTCGTCCGAGCTGCGGCGCCCGGTGAGACATCGCCGGGCAGACCGCCCTGTGAAACCGTTTCCGGCGGCCACGGATACAAACGCGGTGTCAGCAGCAGGCGTCGGCGAGCGCGTTCCGGCGGGTTCGTCCGTAGAAACCACTGAACCGACGTTCTGCAGCGCCGTTTTTAGGCGTCCTTCAGCCGCACACTCGATGGTTGGGACGTGGTTGCGACAGCCGGCACGCTGCTCTTCGTAACCGGCGATGACTGCCACCTCTGCACGTACGACCGTCAACTGCTCGACGCTCGACCCCGAGCCACGCCCCGGCGCGGCTTGTGCAGGAGGGCGCCACGATCTCTTTCTGCGCGCGCGGCTGCCGCGCGCAATACGAGGAGGAACACCAGGCGCCGGACGCCCGCCTCGTTCGACCAATACCCCGCTAGGGTATAATGACCGCGAAAGGAGAAAAGGAATGGAAACCAAGACCTTCTCCGTGCCCGGCATGCACTGCGGCCATTGCACGGCCGCGGTCGCCCGCGAGCTCGAGGCTGTCGCCGGCGTCGCCGCCGTCGATGTCGACCTCGAGGCGAAGCTCGTCAGCGTCCGCGGCGACGGTCTCGACGATCACGCGCTGGTGGCGGCGATCGACGAGGCCGGGTACGACGCCGAGCCGGTCGCCGCCTGATGGCGACTGCGACCGCCGAGCGCGTCCGGCTCGAGATCGCCGGCATGACCTGTGCGTCCTGCGCGGCACGTGTCGAGCGCAAGCTGAACAAGCTCGAGGGCGTCGAGGCGACAGTGAATTACGCGACCGAGGAGGCGTCCGTCGTCTTCGACCCTGTTCGTGTCCCGCTCGATCACCTGATTCACGCCGTCGAAGGCGCCGGGTACGGCGCCGCGCTTCCACGTACGGCCAGTGACACGACGCAGGCGGACGAGCCCGGCCATGCGTTACGCGCAATCGGCCGCCGCCTCGTCGGCGCCGCCCTGCTCACGGCGCCGCTCACGCTGCTGCAGCTGGTGGCGCCGCTGCAGGTCTCGGGCTGGGAGTGGCTTGCGCTCGCGCTCGCGACGCCGGTCGTGCTCTGGGCCGGCTGGCCGTTCCACCGGGCGGCGGCGCTGAACCTCCGACACGGCGCGGCAACGATGGACACGCTGATCTCGATCGGCACCCTCGCCGCCTGGGCGTGGTCGGCGATCGTCGTGGTCGCCGTGCCCGGCGAGGACATGTATTTCGAGGTCGCCGCCGTGACCACGACCCTGATCCTGCTCGGGCGCTTCCTCGAGGCGCGCGCCCGCCGGCGCTCGACTGCTGCCATTCGCGCTCTGCTCGAACTGGGGGCGAAGGAGGGGCGCGTGCTCAAAGGCGGCAAAGAGGCCCTGATTCCAGTAGATCAGCTGCGCGTCGGCGACAGGTTCGTCGTCCGTCCTGGCGAGAAGATCGCCACCGACGGGGTCGTGGAGGAGGGCGCCTCGGCTGTCGACCAGTCGATGCTGACCGGCGAGTCGGTTCCCGTCGAGATTGAGGTCGGCAGCGACGTCGCAGGTGCGACGATCAACACGTATGGACGGCTGGTCGTGCGCGCGACCAAGGTGGGAGCGGAGACCGCGCTTGCGCAGATCGCGCGCCTGGTCGCGGAGGCGCAGGCGGGCAAGGCGCCGATTCAGCGCCTGGTCGACCGGATCTCCGCCGTCTTCGTGCCGATCGTGATCGCGCTTGCGCTCGCCACGCTGGTCGGCTGGCTGCTCACGACGGGGGATCTCTCGGTCGCGTTCACGGCCGCCGTCGCCGTGCTGATCATCGCCTGCCCGTGCGCGCTCGGGCTCGCGACGCCGACCGGCCTCGTCGTCGGAACCGGACGTGGCGCGCAGCTCGGCATCGTGATCAAGGGGCCCGAGGTGCTCGAGCAGACGAGGCGGATCACGATCGTCGTGCTCGACAAGACCGGCACAGTCACCGAGGCGAAGATGGAGCTTGTTGACGTCCTGCCGCTGAACGGCGCCGTGCGAGCGGACGTCCTCCGCCTTGCGGGCGCCGTCGAGGCTGCGAGCGAGCATCCGATCGCGCAGGCGATCGCCGCCGCCGCACGGCGCGAGCTCGGTCAGCTGCCACCCGTCGAGAGCTTCGCCAACCGCCCCGGCTCCGGCGTCGTCGGGCGCGTTGAGGGCCACGAGGTCGAGGTCGGCCGCAGCGACGGCGCGATCACCGTGAGCTGGGACGGCGAGCCGCGGGCGACACTCGTCGTCCGCGACAGGGTCAAGCCGACCAGTGCCCAGGCGGTGCGCGAGTTGAGCGAGCTCGGGCTCACGCCCGTGCTGCTGACCGGCGATGCGCGCGCCACGGCCGAACGGGTCGCGGCAGAGGTCGGGATCGAGCGCGTGCTCGCAGAGGTGTATCCCGAGGGGAAAGTGGCCGAGGTGCGCCGCCTGCAGGAGGCGGGCGAAGTCGTTGCGATGGTCGGCGACGGCGTCAACGACGCGCCGGCGCTCGCGCAAGCGGACCTCGGGATCGCGATCGGAACCGGGACCGACGTCGCGATCGAGGCCAGCGACGTCACCCTCGTCTCGGGCGACCTGCGCGCGGCGCCTGACGCGATCCGGCTGGCGCGGCGGACGCTGCGCACGATCAAGGGCAACCTCTTCTGGGCGTTCGCCTACAACGTTGCCGCGATCCCGCTTGCGGTCGCCGGGCTCTTGAACCCGATCGTCGCCGCGGCGGCGATGGCGTTCTCCAGCGTCTTCGTCGTTACGAACTCGCTACGGCTACGCCGCTTCCGCAGCCCGAGGGAGGTGAACTAGATGGAGCACGGCTACGACAAGGATGCGCTCAAGAAGCGCCTGCACCGGATCGAGGGCCAGGTCCGCGGGATCGAGCGGATGGTCGACGAGGACCGCTACTGCATCGACATCCTGACCCAGGTCGGCGCCGTCAAGACGGCGCTCGAGAGCATGGCCTTCCAGATCCTGAACGACCACGTCACCCACTGCGTCCAGCACGCGCTCGCCTCAGGGGACGCAAAGACCGCAACGGAGAAGAGCGAGGAGCTGCTCGCGGCGGTCGAGCGCTTCACGAAGACGAAGTAGCAATGCACTCGCACGAGCACGGCGGCCACGGCGTGCAGCACAACGGCCGCAAGGCGACAGCCGTCCTCCACGTCGGCGACCTCCACTACGCCTCTGAGAAGGCGGTGGTCGAGCGCGTGCTGGCGAATCGCCCC
>Ga0126312_10001652_pt1 | contig 14732 bp, 16 predicted proteins | sample Plot104A_FD_92537 | JGI IMG/M metagenome (GOLD analysis project Ga0126312, IMG submission 92537) | Serpentine soil microbial communities from UC McLaughlin Reserve, CA, USA - Plot104A | ecosystem: Environmental > Terrestrial > Soil > Grasslands | place: USA: UC McLaughlin Reserve, Lake County...
CGCCGTGCTGCTCGACGCGCTCGCGAGGCTGGCTGCGACCAGAAGGCTTGTCCCGACCGCAAGCATCACGATCGAGAGCGTTAGCCGTCTGTGCATGTCTCTCCTTTCCGTGAACTCGAGTCGACGCCCGGCGTCGACTCGAACGGGCCCTCACCCGTTCAGAAGGCTAAGACGACACTAAGAAGAGTTGGTTAGTCGGCGACGCGAAGCGGCCGAACAGGCTTACCGATGGGCAGCGCGCGGGTCGAAGGCGTCGCGCAGCCCGTCGCCGAGCAGGTTGAAGGCGAGCGTCGTGAAAAGCACGGCCAGGCCGGGCCATAGCATCAGCCACGGCTGCGTCGTGTAGTAGTTCGGCGCGACCTGCAGGAGCTTGCCCCAGCTCGCGGTCGGCTCCTTGATCCCGAGCCCGAGGAACGAGAGGCCCGCCTCGGCGAGGATGTAGGACGCGACGATCAGCGTCGAGAAGACGATGATCGGCGCGACGAGGTGCGGGAGCACGTGCGAGCGGATGATCCGCCCGTCGCTCGCCCCCACCATCCGCGCGGCCTCGATGTACTCCTTCTCCCTGATCGAGAGCACCTGGGCGCGCATGATCCTCGCCGGATAGAACCAGCCGAAGATCGTGAAGATCAGAACGAGCGTCATCACCCCTCTGCCGAAGACCCCGAAGGTGATGTTGTCCAGACGCGGACCTATGGTCGCCGCGAGGGCGATGATGAACAGCAGCGCGGGGAAGGCCATGGTTATCTCGGTCACTCTGGAGATGACCGTGTCCGACCAGCCTCGGAAGTAGCCCGCGATCGAGCCGAGGATGACCCCGATGATCATCACCCCGATCGTCGACAGGACCGCCACCTCCAGCGACACCTGGCCGCCGTAGAGCAGGCGCAGGAACTCGTCCCGGCCCAGCTGGTCGGAGGCGCCGAGCACGAACAAATCCTTGCGCGACTCGAGGTACGGCGGGTCGGGGATCGTCGCGTCGTAGGTGACCCACGTCCACGGCCCGGCCGGCAACTGCGCCGCCGAGATCGCGTTCGTGCCCGGGAAAATGTCGTCGGGGCCGTGCCCGATTAGCTTCTTCGCGATCGGCGCGCCCGCGAAGACGGTGATGATCAGCAGGGTGATGAAGATGCCGCTGACGATCGCGACCTTGTCGCGCTTGAAGCGGATCCAGACGAGCTCCCAGTAGCCTCGCGCTTGGATGTCGCCGAGGTCGCCGAGCGCGGTCCCCGATTCGGTGGCGACCGCCGCACCGAGCCCTGCGGCTCCGGAGACGACGACTTCTTTGTCGTGCGGGTCGCTCATATCCCGGCGGTCGAACTATATGTAAAGACGCACGTCGAGCTCGACGGTTAGCTGTTCCCGGAAGACGCGCGCTTTCAAACGCGCACGTCTCAGCGACTGCTACGCCGTCAGCGCGTCCGCGCCGGCCACGACCTCGAGAATCTCCTGGGTGATCTCCGCCTGGCGCGCCCGGTTCAGCGCCAACGTCAGGTTCGAGATCAGCTCGCCGGCGTTCTTCGAGGCGTTCCGCATCGCGGTCATCCGCGCGCCGTGCTCCGACGCCGCCGACTCGAGCAGCGCGCGGTAGAGCTCGGTCTCGAGGTAGACCGGGAGCAAACGCTCGAGGATCTGCTCCGGCTCGGGCTCGTAGATGAAATCGCCCAGCAGCGCCTCCGTCGTCTCGTCTCCCTCACGCGCGAGCAGCTGCTCCGAGATCGGAAGCACCTCCTGCACCGTCACCCGCTGGACGAGCGGCGACACGTACTGGTTGTAGACGACGAGCGCGCGGTCGATCTCCTCCGACGCGTACAGCTCGGCGAGGCGATGGGCGACAGCCTGCGCATCCGCGTAAGAGGGCCGATCCGTGAAGCCCGTCCACGCGCGATCGACCTCGTAATGGCGAAAGAGGAGCGACGAGCGGCCCTTGCGGCCGACCGCGAGCCACCGGACGGTCTTCCCCTCCGCGCCCAACTCCCGTTCCAGAGCGATCGAGCGACGGAGGATCTGCGCGTTGAACGCGCCGGCGAGGCCCCGGTCGCCCGTGAGGGGAACGATCCCGACCGTGCGCTCCTCGCGACGCTGGAGGAGCGTGAGCCCGCGCAGGGACGCCGCCGCCCGGGCCGTCCCTGCGGTCAGCTCCTGCATCCGGTCCGCGTAATCGCGCATCTGCTTGATCCGGGCCTCCGCGCGGCGCAGGCGCGCGGCGGCAACGAGCTCCATCGCGTTCGTGATCTTGCGAGTATTCGAGACCGCGCGGATGCGGCGGCGGATGTCCTGGAGCGTGGCCATCTGGGCTTAGGCGGCGACCGGCTCGGTGTCCTGCACCGCAAACGTCTCCTTGAACTTCGCGATCTCGGCGTTCAGCGGCTCAGCGAGGTCGTCGGGGAGGTCCTTCTGCTCCCGGATCGAGTCGAGGATCGACTTCTCCGTCCGCATGTACTCGCGCAGCTCCCCCTGGAACCGCGAGATCTGATCGGTCGGCACGTCGTCCAGGTAGCCGTTCGTGCCCGCGTGGAGCGCGACGACCTGCTCCTCCATCGGCCACGGGTCGTACTGCGGCTGGTTCAGCGTCGCGACCATCCGCTCGCCGCGCGCGAGCGCGTTCTGCGTCGCCGTGTCGAGCTCCGACCCGAACTGGGCGAATGCCTCCAGCTCGCGGTACTGCGAGAGGTCGAGGCGCAGGCGTCCGGCGACCTTCTTCATCGCGCGCGTCTGCGCGTTCCCGCCGACGCGCGAGACGGACCGGCCGACGTCGATTGCCGGCCGGACGCCCGAGAAGAACAGGTCTGTCTCGAGGTAGATCTGCCCGTCGGTGATCGAGATCACGTTCGTCGGGATGTACGCCGAGACGTCGCCGGCCTGCGTCTCGATCAGCGGCAGCGCGGTGAGCGACCCGGCTCCCAGCTCGTCCGAGAGCTTGCACGCCCGCTCGAGCAGCCGCGAATGGAGGTAGAAGACGTCGCCCGGGAACGCTTCGCGACCCGGCGGGCGGCGCAGCAGCAGCGACATCTGCCGGTACGCGTCGGCGTGCTTCGAGAGGTCGTCGTACATGCAGAGCGCGTGCTTGCCGTTGAAGAGGAAGTGCTCGCCCATCGCGCAGCCGGCGTACGGCGCCATCCACTTGATCGGCGCGGCCTCGTTCGCGGGAGCCGTGACGATGATCGTGTACTCCATCGCGCCCGCGTCCTTGAGGCGTTCGTAGACCTGCGCGACCGTCGAGGCCTTCTGGCCGATCGCGACGTAGATGCAGATCATGTCCTGGCCGCGCTGGTTGAGGATCGTGTCGACGAGAATGGCCGTCTTGCCCGTCTGACGGTCGCCGAGGATCAGCTCACGCTGGCCGCGTCCGATCGGGATCATCGAGTCGATCGCCTTCAGACCCGTCTGCACGGGCTCGTGCACAGGCTGGCGATCGACGACGCCTGGCGCCTTGAACTCGAGCGGCCGCGTGTCCGTCGTCTCCACAGGGCCGGCGCCGTCGAGCGGCCGCCCGAGCGGGTCGACGACGCGGCCCAGCAAGCCCTCGCCCACCGGCACGCTCGCGACCCGTCCGGTGCGTCGGACCGGCTCGCCCTCCTTCACGTGCTCCCACTCGCCGAACAACGCCGTGCCGACGTTGTCCTCCTCGAGGTTGAACCCGAGCCCGACGACGCCGTGCTCGAACTCGAGCATCTCCATCGCGACCGCGTTCTCGAGCCCGTAGACGCGGGCGATGCCGTCGCCTACCTGCAGCACGGTTCCCACTTCGGTCAGGTCGGTCTGGACGTCGAACGCCTCGATGCGCTGTTTGAGGATCGAGGTGATCTCTTCGGGTCTGAGTCTCAATCTGGCTCCTTAGGCTGTGGTTGCGAGTTCCCGGCGCAGCCGCTCGAGCCGGCCGCGCAAGCTGGCGTCGAGTCGCAGCGACCCGACCTGGAGGACGACGCCGCCGAGGAGGTCGGGGTCGACGCGCCGCGTCGCCTCGACCGTGCGGCCGGACTCTTGCTCGATCTGACGAACGATCTCCGTCGCTTCCTCGTCGCTCAGCTCCACCGCCGTCGTCAGCTCGAGCGTCAGCTGTCCGGCCTCCACGGCGACGAGCCGGTCGAGCTCGCGCTTGATCTCCTCGAGCGACGAAGCACGCCCGCGCTCCGTCAGGAGCAGCAGGAAGTTCCGCACGAGCTCGTCGACGCCCCCGAGGACTGCGTCGAGCGCCGACACCTTCGCGCGCGGATCGAGCTGTGGGTCGCGCAGCACCGCGCGCAGCTCCGGCACCTCGCGGACCGAGTCCACGAAGTCCGACAGGTCCTCCTGGACGGTCTGGATGCGATCCCGGTCCTTCGCCGCCTCGAAGAGGGCGCGCGCGTATAGGCGTTCCGCGACCGCCATCTAGTTGCGCGATTCCTCCAGCACGGAAAAATCAAGGTCGCGGACGGCGTCGTCGATCAGGCGCCGATGATCCTGGTCGTCCAGCACCTTGCCGGTGATGCGCTGTGTTGCGATCAACGTCAGGTCCGCCACTTCCGCGCGGATCTGCTCCAGCGCCCGATGTGTCTCGGCCTCGATCTGCCGCTTCGTGTCCTCGAGCCGCCGCTGGCGATCGGCCTCCGTCTCCTCGCGGACCCGCGCGCGTTGGGCGTCGGCCACCCGACGCGCTTCGGTCAGGATCCGCTCCGCGTCGCCGCGCGCGTCTGCGATCAGCTTCCGGTGCTCCTCGAGCAGGCGGTGCGCTTCCGTGCGGGCGTGGTCGGCCTCGTCGATCGACGAGCGGATCTGCGCCCGCCGGTCGTCGATCATCTTCTGCACGGGGCCGAACGCGAACCGCTTGAGCACGTACAGCGTGATCAGGAAACAGACGATCGTCCAGATCATCAGGCCCGGCGTGACCTGGATCAGGGGATTCGACGCGACGACCATCGCTAGACGAGGACGTACGCGAGGATCGAGCCGAGGAGGCCGTAGAACACCACGGCCTCGGTCAGCGCGAACCCGAGCCACTGGATGCCCTGGAGCTCACCGCGGAGCTCCGGCTGGCGGGCGACCGACTGGATCATCGAACCGAAGATGTTTCCGATGCCGACGCCGGCGCCGAGCGCGCCGAGGCCGACGCCGAGCGCGAGGCCGATCGCCTTGCCGGCCTTCGTCACGTCACCGGACGTGGCCGCGATGAGGTTTGTGAGCACGTGCTCCTCCTTGTTGGGACTTAGTGTTCCGGCTCGATCGCCGAGCCGATGTAGATGGCGGACAGCGCGGCGAAGATGAACGCCTGGATGCCGACCACGATCACGACTTCGAAGATGTAGAACGCGGTCGCGACGGGGACTGTGACGATCGCGAGCACGACGCTCTCGAGGATGAACATGAGGCCGATGAAAGTGAGGATCAAGATGTGGCCGGCGAGCATGTTCGCGAACAGACGGACGGAGAGCGAGATCAGGCGCATGAACTGGCCGAGGATCTCGAGCGGCACGATCAGAAGGAGAAGCGCCTTCGGCGCCTCCGGGATCCAGCTCTTGAAATAGCGCACGGGGCCGTTCCAGCGGATCCCCTCGAAGTGGGTGAAGAGGAACGTCAGGATCGCCAGCGCGAGCGTCACCGAGAGCGAGGACGTCGCGGCGTAGATCCCCCACGTGGGAATGCCATGCCATTTCTCGCCCGTGAGCGGCAGCGGGATGAAGCCGATCAGGTTGACGACGAAGATGAAGAGCATCAGCGTCGCGACGTAGGGGAACCAGCGGCTGAGCGCCTTCGACGGGAGGCCCTGCTCCGCGACCTGCACCTGCGCGATCTCGTAGATCCACTCGCCCACCGTCTCGCGCCGGTTGAGCGTGCGGCCCCGCATCAGCAGGAGGCCGACCAGCATCGTCAGCGCGGCGCCGATCATCAGGTAGGCAACGGCCTTCGTGATCGACAGGTTGAGCGGCCCGATGTGGATCGGGATCCACTCGTGCTGGACGAACTCGTCCGTCGGGTCGAACTCCCCGCGAGCGAACGCCGCCGACGGCAGCGTGAGCGCCAGCAGGCTCAGGGCGAGCAGCGCGCGCCTCACGCCGTCGGCTCCTGGCCGTAGTACGCGAGCAGCGACGTCGCGAGCTCGGCCGTGTAGGCGAGGCCGTAGACGGCGACGGCGGCAAGGCCGAGGCGCGCGTCCGACGCCGAGACGGCGACCAGCACGATCAAGACCGCGAGCACACGAATCATCATCCCGAAGGCCAGTACCGCAGAGGCGGCGACATTATCCGCCGAGGGCCGAATCCGCGTCAGCAGCGCGCCGAATGCCTGGCTCCCCGCCCAGAGGACGGCGGCGATCGCCCAGCCGGTTAGGTCCCAGTCGGCGAGGAGGAAGACCGCGAGCGCGAGCGCGATCACGAGCGCGCCCGCCGCAACGGGCACCATCCGGCTCGGGATCGGGCGCGGCGCGCCGAGGATGCCGACACGCATCAGAACGCTCCCCGGTACCGTCGGTAGACGGCGAAGATGCCGGCGGGGATGCCGAGGAAGGCGCCGGCGAGGATCCCGATCCCGAGCGATCCGGCGAGCCACCCGACCAGCGCGCCGAGCCCGACGCCCGCCGCGGTGGTTCCAGCCAGGACCGCGCCTGCTCCGGCGGGTTCGAGCGACGACCGGGGAGCAGGCTCCATGCGCCGCGAGCATAGCAAACAAGGTGTTGAGTTTGTGACACGCCAGAACGGCTTTCTTGCGCGCAAAACGGCCGGTTTTTCGCTGACTTTGTTCAGCCCTCGTACGAACGGCGTGCCTGGCGCCGCAGGGCGAAATAGCATCGACGCGGTGCGGATCTGGATCGACCTCACGAACACCGCGCACGTCCTCGTGCTGCGCCCGCTGGTCGACCTGCTTGAGGCGCATGCGCACGAGGTGGAGCTGACCGCGCGTCCGCTCTCGCACACGCTCGAGCTGCTGGACGACTGGGGACACCCGTACACCGTCCTCGGTCGGTACGGCGGCTCGAGCCGCTTCGGGAAGGCGCGCGCCGGCGCCGAGCGCGCGCCGCAGCTCATCCGGTTCGGTCGCCGGCACGCGTTCGACTGCGCCCTGGCCCACGGGTCGACCGACCTACCGCCCGCCTGCCGGCTGCTGCGGATCCCGAACACGACGATGTTCGACTACGAGTGGGCCTCGCTCCAGCACCACGTCAACTGCCGGCTCGCCTCGCGCGTACTCGTCCCGGACGTGATCCCGCCCGAGCGGCTCGTGCGCTACGGCGCGCGGCCGCCGAAGCTCGTGCGCTACCCGGGCCTGAAGGAGGAGTACTACCTCGCGAAGTTCCACCCCGACGAGCGGGTGCTAGAGCACCTCGGCGTCGATCGGAACCGGCCGCTGTGCGTCGTCCGGACGGCGCCGTCGTACGCGCTCTACCTCGGTGGGGCCGAGGCTGCGCTAGTCCCGCGCGTGCTGCGACGAGTCGCCGAGGCGGGCGCCCAGGCGGTCGTGCTCGCGCGGACGGACGGACAGCGGCGCGAAATCCGGGGGCTCGAGCTCGGCGCGATCGTCCCCGACCGGGCCGTCGACGGACGCAGCCTCGTCGCGTTCGCCGACGTGCTCGTGTCAGCGGGCGGGACGATGAACCGCGAGGCGGCCGTGCTCGGAACGCCGGTGTGGTCGATCTTCGAGGGCAGACTCGGAGCCGTCGACGAAGCGCTCGCCCGCGAGGGCCGACTGCGATTTCTGTCCGACCCGGCGGAGCTCGTCGTCGAACCGAAACCTCGAGGCACGATCGAGCACCGCATCCGCCGCGACCCCGCCGACCTGCTCCGCCTCGCGCTCCCCTGGCTGTCAGAATCCAGGTAAGCGCGGGAGCCGTACCGACACGAACGACAACACTCTTCGAAGGGAGGAACGATGGAGTGGGTTGCACTCGTGACGTGGGTTCTGACAGCCGGCGGCGGCTTTGTCCTGCTCGCGCAGTGGCTGGCGGGCGGCGGGATGCGCCAAGGACGCGAGTCCGGCACGCGCATCCGGCCTTGGCTGATCCTGAGTCACTTTCTCCTGGCCGCTACCGGCCTCGTCGTCTGGATCATCTACGTCGCAACCGATAAGGATTCGCTCGCGTGGGTCGCGTTCGCGATCCTCGCCTTCGTAGCACTGCTCGGCTGGACGATGTTCGCGATCTGGTGGCAGCGCCGGAAGCGAGGCGCGGCCGTGCCCGGAACGGACGTGGCGGGCGGAACTTCGGCAGGGTCCGAGCCGGCGGAGCAGCGGTTCCCGGTCAGCATCGTCACGCTGCACGGGATTCTCGCCGTCACGACCGTCGTGCTGGTGTTCCTGACGGCGGTCGGCGTAGGCGACTAGCGGCGGCCCGCGCTGAGCACTTGCTCGACCGCCTCCTCGTGGTCGGGCTCGGGCTCGCGCGGGCGCAGCCGGATCGCCTGCAGGTGCCGTGACTTGAGGATCTCGAGCGTGTAGATCATCCAGATCGACGCGGCCACGACCAAGAGGCCGAACGCGGCGTCGATCAGCGCGTTGCCGAGATCCCACTTGCCGAGCGGGCGAGGTGGAACGAAGCGCAGCAGGATTGCGAACGACGCCACCAGCGCAGCCCACACGTGCAGGTAGGCGGCCGTTCGCCGTTGCGAGAACCCGATCCGAAGGAAGCGGTGGTAGAAGTGGTTGTGGTCGGCTCCCCATGGCGGGCGCCGGTACTTGAGGCGTTTCAGCACGACGAACGACGTGTCGAGGATGGGAATCGCCATCACCAGCAGCGGCGCGACCACGGCGATGGTCGCCGCCGTCTTGAGCACGCCCTGAACTGCCACCGTCGCGAGCACGAACCCGAGCGCGAGCGCGCCGGAATCGCCCATGAAGATCTTCGCGGGGTGGTAGTTCGAGCGCAGGAAGGCGAGCGTCGCGCCGCACACGATCGCGGCGAGCACGGCCGCGTCGGCGCGCCCGAACGAGATCGCGAGCAGCGCGAACGAGAACGCCGCGATCGAGACGATCCCTGCCGCGAGCGCATCCATCCCGTCGATCAGGTTGACGAGGTTGGCGAGCGCGGCGATCCAGAACACCGTCAACGGGTAGGCGACCCAGCCGATGTCGTGGTCGCCCACGAGCGGCAGCGTCAGGTGGTGGAAGACGACGCCGTAGCCCGCGACGGGGATCAGCGCGATCAGGACCATCCCGAGCAGCTTCGTGCTCGGGCGCAGGCCGCGGATGTCGTCGACGAGGCCGAGCGCGGCGGCGCAGGCCGCGCCGATGAAGATCCCGACGTAGCCGCCGTCGAGATCGATGAAGATCGCCATCGGGACGAGGATCCCCGCGACGATCGCGAGCCCGCCGATCCGCGGGACGGGCCGCTTGTGCACACGGGGCCGGTCGGTCTTGTCGTCGATGCCGCCGATGCGCGGCGCGAGCGCCGAGACGAGCGGCGTCAGCACGAGGACGATCGCGATCGCAACGAGGAAGCCCCACAGCGCCGACGACTCCTCCACGAGCGCGCGGAGCGAGTCCACGAACGACATAGGGCGGTTATAGCAGAGGCCTAGGCCGCCTTTGGCCCGCGGTTCTCCGGCCGGCGAAGCCGGCCTCCGAGACCGCCTGATGCCCCAGGAACGGACTAGGAACCGTCGAAGGTGGGGCCGACTACGCTGCTAGATTGGCCCGCTCATGACAGAGCTGCTCTCAACCACGGCAACGTTCGACGAGCGCCTCAAGACCCGCGAGGCGAAGATCGGGATCGTCGGACTCGGGTACGCGGGGCTGCCGCTCGCGATGGCGTTCGCGGAAACCGGCTTCGAGGTCACGGGCATCGACGTCAACGAGGGCCGTGTCGCCGCGCTGAAGGAAGGGCGCTCGTACCTCGTGGACGTGCCGGTCGAGCGGTTCGGCCGAATCGACGGGCGCTTGGCGCCGACCAGTGACTACAGCTCGGTCGAGTCGCTGGACGCGCTGACGATCTGCGTGCCGACGCCGCTCTCGAAGACGCGCACGCCCGACCTCTCGTACATCGTCTCGGCGGCGGAATCGGTGGCGGCGAACCTGAAGCAAGGGCAGCTCGTCGTGCTCCAGTCCACGACCTATCCGGGCACGACGGACGAGATCGTCCTGCCGATCCTCGAATCCTCCGGCGGGCACGTCGGGCGCGACTTCTTCCTCGGCTATGCGCCGGAGCGCGTCGACCCTGGCAATCAGGCGTTCACGATCAAGAACACGCCGAAGCTCGTCGCCGGCGTCACGGACGAGTGCCGACGCCGGACGGAGCTGCTCTACAGCCAGATCGTCGACACGATGATCCCGTGCTCGTCGACGAAGGTGGCCGAGACGGCGAAGATCCACGAGAACACGTTCCGCGCGGTCAACATCGCGCTCGCGAACGAGCTCGCGCTGATGTGCGACAAGCTCGGGATCTCAGCCTGGGAAGTGATCGAAGCTGCGGCAACGAAGCCGTTTGCGTTCCTCCCCCACTATCCCGGGCCTGGCCTCGGCGGCGACTGCATCCCGATCGTGCCGCACTACCTCGCGTGGCGGCTGCGCGAGTACGGCTATTCGGCGCAGCTGATCGAGGCCGCTCACGAGATCAACGCGCGGATGCCGCTGTACGTCGTCCAGAAAATCGGCGACGCGCTCAACGAGGCCGCGCTGCCGATCAAGGGCTCGCGGATCCTGCTGCTCGGCGTCGCGTACAAGGCGAATGTCCACGACACGCGCGAGTCGCCGAGCTTCGAGGTGATGCGCCAGCTCATCAGCCGCGGCGGCGACATCGCGTACTGCGACCCGTGGGTGCCCGAGTTCGAACTGGACGGCGTCCTCCACTCGAGCGTCGACTGGTCGGCCGACGAGGTCGCCCGCGCCGAGTGCGTCGTGCTCCTCACGCCGCACGCCCAGTTCCTCGGCGATCCGCTGTGGGAGCACGCGCGCATGGCCGTGGACACGCGCAACGCCGTCCCGGACGGGGACAACGTCACAAAGATCTAGCGCCCCTCTCCTCGTACTGGGGGCGGGCTACATCGGCTCGCGGCTCGCGGAGCTCGCGCTTGAGCGCGGGCACGACGTCATGCTCGCGGACAACTGGTACGCGACCAGACGGGACCAGCTGGACGGACTCGCTGCTCGGGGCGCGCGCGTGGAGACGGTGGACATCCGGCGCAGCAAAGAGGTCGAGCGCGTGCTCGCGGAGCGGCCGGAGAAGGTATTTCTGCTCGCAGCGCAGGCGAGCCGCCCGCTCGCAGATCGCGAGCCGGACTACACGGAGGAGACGAACGTTACGGGGGCCCGGCGCGTCGCCGAGGCCGCGGCGGACGCGCGCGTCCCACTCGTGTACGCGAGCTCGGCCCACGTGTACGGCGACGGGCTGAGCGGTGAGGTCGGGCCGACGCAGCCGTACGGGCCACAACGTGACCTCGCGCACCTCTCGAAGATCTACGCCGAGCTCTGCCTGCAGCTGTACGCCCAGCGGGCGCGATTCGAACTCGCAATCCTCCGGCTCGGGATCGTCTACGGGCCGAGCCCCGTCGAGCACGCTCGGCCGGAGTCGCAGACGGTCGTCGACAAGTTCCGCCGCCTCGCGGCGCAAGGCGAGCCGCTGACGCTCGACGACGGCGGCCGCGCGACGATCGGCGTCGTCCACGTCGACGACGCCGCGCGGATCCTGCTCGAGGCGCCACGCGACGAGGGTATCTCGGTCGAGAACGTCGTCGCGGAGACGGTGACGGTGGTGGACGTGGCGGCGCTCGCGCGCGGTCAGACGGCACCGGGCGGGGCTGCGTGGACGTTCACCTCGCCGTTCGAGTACCGACACCGCCTCGTGGACTACCTGTGAAGCTGCTCGTCACCGGCGCCGGCGGCTTTCTCGGCTGGCGGACGGCGTCGCTGCTCCGCGACCGCGGGCACGACGTCGTCGCATTGGCACGGCCGGGAGGCGCGCACCGTGGGTTCGCCGCCGACCTCGAGCCCGTGGAGCTCGACGCCGGCGACTCGGCCGCGCGCGCACTCGTTGCCGGTCGCGACACGGTGCTGCACTTCGCCGGAGTGCCCGATCCGGCGACGGCGCGGGCCGCGCCCGCCGACGCCGTCCGTGCCAACGCCGGGACAACCCTGAACCTGCTCGAGGGCTGCGCCGAGCACGGCGCCGGGCTCGTGTACCCGTCCACGGTGCGCGCGGCAACCGAGCCGCTCCCGGACGAATACGCGCTCTCGAAGCGGCTCGGCGAGCTCACGTGCGAGCTCCACCGCGCCCGTGCCACCGTCGTCCGCTTTCCTTCGGTCTTCGGGCCGGGCCAGGTGACGCGCGAAGGCGCGACGGGAGCGATCGCGGCGTTCGCCGACCGGGCGCTGCGGGGCCAGCCGATCGTGATCCCCGGCGACCCGACGCGAACGCGCGACTTCGTCTACGTCGACGATGCGATCCTCGCGCTGGAGGCGATCGCCGAGCGCGGCCGCTGGAACGAGATTCTCACCCTCGCGACGGGTGCGGCGACGTCCCTCCTGCGCGCGGCCCAGCTGGTCGTTGCCTCGATCGGCAACGATGTGGAGATTCAGACGCCCGGAGGCGACCTCCCGCGAGGCGAGAACGAGAGTTACGAAGCGACCGCGGCGGTAGATTTCGCCGTCCGGCCCCTGGAGGAAGCTATCCCCGCCTATGTCGACTGGCTCCGCAGCTATACCGCTGCTGAAAGCGGCGCCCGAGCCTGACCAGCTCGCAGATCGCCTCGACGGCGGTCCGTGGCGGGGGATCGAGCTCTGTCTCGCCGGCAAGCACGTCGCAGACAACCGCGCGCTGGCGCGCGCGATCGAGGCCGGATCCGGGCTCGGCATCGCAGTGACCGCAGAGGCGCCCGTCGCCTGGCCGAGCGGCGCGTTCGTCCGCGTCGACCGCCTCGACGACGAGGCTCGTGCGGGGATCGATCGCAGCGCGGAGTTCGCCGCCGCGATCGGCTCGCCGGTGCTCACGATTCACCTGTTCGTTCCGCTCTCGCCGAAGGAGTTCCGGGCTTCCGCGGGAGTCGACGAGAACGCGGTCGACGACTTTCTCACCTACTACGCCGACGCCTGCCGCTCTCGTAGCGTAACGCCGCTGATCGAGAACGTCCCGCCTGTGCTGCGGATGCGGACGGGCGGCGTTTTCCTCTCCCCCATCGGCGGTCGCTGGCGGCACCTGCTCCGCTGGCGGGAGCGCGTTCCCGAGCTCGGCTTCACGATCGACACGTCACACGCAGCGCTGTTCCGGACGTTCGCAGCCGCCTATCCGGGACTGTTTCGGGTGCCCACCGCCGAGGGACTCGAGCTCGAGCGGTACGTGGAGGAGCTCGGGCCGGCGGCGGAGGTCGCCCATGTTTCAGACGCTCATGGACTGCTCGGCGAGGGCCTCCCCTACGGCGCCGGCGAGCTCGACCTCGATCCCATCGTCCGCCGGCTCGGTGAGCTCGTCCCGTTCATCGTGGCCGAGATCAACGAGCCCGACCCCGCACGGTCGCTCGACATGAAGGCCGGGTACGCAGCGATCGAGCGCGCGCTCGCGGAAGGGCCGCCGGCGCCAGCGCGGCGACCGCGGCGCTTGCGCGACGACGACTTCGACTGGCAAATGGTCGTCGGTCGACGTGACCCAGTGCCATCCGTTCTGGAGCTGCAGGAGCGCTTCGGCGGCCGCCGAGTCCTGATCACCGGCGGCGGCGGCTCGATCGGCTTCGCGCTCGCGACATTCCTGACCGGCTTCCGCCCCGAGCGGATCACGCTGCTCGATGGGCACGAAGGCTCGTTGATCGCGGACCAGAGGCGGCGGACCAGCGAGCAGCTCGAGCGCATCCGGCACGTGCTCTGCGACGTCCGCGAGGCGTCGCGGCTCGAGCGCGAGCTCGCGGAGGCAAAGCCGGACGTCGTCTTCCACCTTGCCGCGTTCAAGCACGTCGACTGGGCCGAGCACTTCCCGGAGGAGTTCGTCGACACGAACCTGCACGGGAGCTGGAACGTCCTCCGGGCGGCTGAAGCTGCGGGTGTCGAGACGCTCGTCGTCGCCTCGACGGACAAGGCGGCACTGGCCGCGGGCTTCTACGGCCGCACGAAGCGGTTCATGGAGCAGTTGACGGCGTACGCGGCCCGGCGCGCGGGCGCGCAGCGAATCGCGGTGCGCTTCGTCAACGTGCTGGCGAGCGCCGGCGCCGTCTCGGAGATATTTCTGCGGCAGGCGCGCGCGGACGTGCCGTTGACGGTCACCGACACCGGGATGCTGCGCTACTGGATCACGATCGGACACGCGGCAACGCTGGCCGCGCACGGCGCGCTGATGGCCTCGGAGGGGACGCTGCTCGCGACGGCTCACGATCCGGTCGTGCTCACCGTCGGGCAGCTGGCCGAGCGGATCTGGGCGCTCGTCGGCCGCGAGGGTGAGCCGGAAATGGATGTGATCGGGATCAGGCCCGGCGAGACAACGAGCGAAGTCTTGATCGGCCCTGGAGAGGAGCTCGGCGAGGAGCGTCATCAAGGGATCGCGGAGATCCGCGGCGAGATCCCGACCGCCGCGCCGGCGTGGGTGCTCGAGCGGCTACCGGCGGGCGGTCCGCGCGAGGAGGCGCGGGCGGTGTGGATGGAAGCGATGCGTCGCCCGGGGCTGATCGCGCCGGGCGTGCACAGCGCCGCCTAGATCGAATTCAGCTCGTCGCTGTGCCAGTCGATCCGATGTGCCGGATCAATTTCGGCAGCCTCGAGCGTCGGCTGCATCAGGAGATCGTCGCGGCATTGGTGGGAGCAGCCCATGTACGTGCTCTTGAGGTCGACCTCCGTGGAGACGCACCACGCGC
>Ga0126312_10001653_pt1 | contig 14729 bp, 18 predicted proteins | sample Plot104A_FD_92537 | JGI IMG/M metagenome (GOLD analysis project Ga0126312, IMG submission 92537) | Serpentine soil microbial communities from UC McLaughlin Reserve, CA, USA - Plot104A | ecosystem: Environmental > Terrestrial > Soil > Grasslands | place: USA: UC McLaughlin Reserve, Lake County...
CGTCCCGGCACGGCGCCGACGCAGACGTATGGCCCCCGAGCGCACGTAGGGCGCCCGAGCGGACGCGTCCGACCGGGCCGGCTCACAGCTCCATCACCTCGCCGAGCGCGCGCTCCAGGTCGCGTGCGGCGGGCGCTCCGATCCGTCCACGCACATCGTCCTCCAGCTCCCCGATGATCGTCGCGGCGACGCGGCGGAGGCGCATGGCGCGCTCGGTGAGCGAGACGAGCGTTGCGCGCCCGTCGAACGGATCGGGAGCGCGTGCGACCAGCCCGTCCCGCTCGCAGAGGCGCACCAGCGTCGTCATTGTCTGCTTCGTGAGTCGAGCGCGCTCCGCGAGCTCCCCCATCCGAAGGCCGTCCTCCTCCCATAGCGGCAGCAGGACCGAGCCGTAGGAGGCGCGCACCTCGTGGAAACCACGCTCCGCGAACGCCGCGGTCAGTCGCTCGTTCCAGCGCTGCGATGCCTTCGCGAGCAAAAAGCCCAGATTCGCCCGGCTGCTCCTCCCGCTGGTGCTGTTGGCGCGATGGCTGCTCGCGCCGGGGCTCCTCCCGCCCTGGCTCCTCCCGCCGGGGCTCCTCCCGCTGGTGCTCTTGGCGCGATGGCTGCTCGCGGCGGTGCCCGTCCCGCCGGGGCTCCTCCCCCCGGGGCTCCTCCCGCCGGGGCTCCTCCCGCCGGGGCTCCTCCCCTCGTTGCTCCTCATGCTGGTGCTCGGCTCGGCCATATTACTACGATATCAGACTAAATTTCCCTAGATGGCTCGGCCCGCGGTCCGGCGAGCTCCGAATGGGCCGAGCGTCGGCGCCGCCGAGCCTCGACCGCGCCGAGCTTCGACCGCGCCAAGCTTCGGCGGCGCCGAGCTTCGGCCGCGCCTGACGCCTCAGAGCCCGGAGCCGCGCATCACCCGGCGCACCAGCCCGGGCGCCAGACCGCGCAGGGCGACCGCCAGGCCGTACGGGCGCGGCACGTAGCGCTCGGCCCTGCCGTTCGCCGCGGCCACGATGGCATCCGCCACCTTCTCCGGCTTCGAGACCATCCAGCGCGTCCTCGGGTTCTCGACCAGCGCCGTCTGCGGGAAGCCCTCCGTGCGCACGAACCCCGGCAGCACGTTCGCCACGTGCACCCCGTGCGCGGCCTCCTCCATCCCGATCGCCTCCGTCCAGCCCGCGAGCGCGAACTTCGAGGCGCAGTAGGCGCTCGTGCCGGCACGCGCCACGCGGCCGGCGGTGGAGGAGACGTTCACGATGGCGCTCGGCGCCGCGCGGCGCAGAACCGGGAGGAGCGCCTCGACGAGCCGCACTACGGCGTCGAAGTTGACCTCCATGGTGCGCCGCACGGTCTCGTAGCCAGTGTCTCGGAAGCTGCCGCGGCCACCCACCCCGGCGTTGTTCACGAGCAGCTTCAGGCCGTCCTCGTCCTCCACCCGGGCGCGGACGCGCGCCGGAGCGTCGTCATGGGTCAGGTCCACCACCAGCGGGTGCGCGTCGGAGAGCTCGCCCGCGAGCGCCTCGAGCCGGTCTGCCCGCCGCGCGACCAGGATGAGCCGCCAGCCGTCGCCGTCGAGCCGACGGGCCGTGGCCTCGCCGATCCCGCTGGAGGCCCCGGTGACGAGCGCTACCCTCATTTGAGCAATCCCTCCACGATCGCCGCTCCCTCCCGTGCGAGCCGCGAGCGTGGGACCACGCGGTCGAAGCCGGCCTCCTCGGCGCGGCGCCGCGTCTCCTGGTCGACGTGGGAGTAGAAACCGAGCGCCGGCACGCCGTCCGCGCGCTCGAGCGTCTCGTGCAGGTCAACCACTAGCGCGTCCGCGCCGCTCGCCTCGCCCGCGCTTCGGACCGGAAGTGCCTCGTGGCCGGCGGCGACCAGCATCCCCTGGATCTTCGAGCCGAAGAGGAGGTCGGGACAGAGAACGGCGACGCGGGCCACTACTGCGCGCGCCGGTGCCGGAACTCCTGCCGCACCGACTCGGGCCGCCCCCACATCTGCGTCACCTCGACCCGCCCCGAGCGAGCCTCGCGCGCCACGAGCTCGCCCTGGATCGCCTGGTCGTCCAGCAGCGCCAGCGTGCCGCGCACAGTCTGTACCGCGGCGGCGTGCCCGAACTGGTTCGCCACCCGCAGGCGGAAGTGCCAGTCGTGCTCCGAATACGGCATCGCATTTATCTGGCTGAGCAGGGTGGCCGCCTCGATGTACCGGTCCTCGTCGGCGATGCGCAGGTCGAGCTCGAGCGCGGTCCAGTCCGGCGGCAGGAGATCGACGATGCCCTGGAAGTCATCAGCCAGCGCCATGGGTGCAGATCGTATCCTGGGGGTGTGCCCGCCCAGGTGCTGGAGCTCGCCGTCTCCGCGCCGCCGCGCGACGCGCTCGTGCGGCGGGCCCGCGCGCTCGCCTGGGCCAGCCTCGCCTGGCACCTCGCGGAGGCGGTGATCGCGCTCGCCGCGGGCGTCGCCGCCGGCTCGATCGCGCTCGTCGGGTTCGGCGGCGACTCGATCGTGGAGGCCGGCGCCGCCGCGATCGTCGTCTGGCGCTTCGGGGGCGAGCGCGCCGACTCCGAGCAGGCGGAGTGCCGCGCGCGGCGCCTCGTGGCCCTGAGCTTCCTCGCGCTCGCCGCCTACGTGGGACTCGAGGCGGCGCGCAGCCTGGTGGCCGGCGACCGCCCGGAGGCGAGTTGGCTCGGGGTCGGCCTCGCCGCGGTCACGCTCGCCGCCATGCCGCCCCTGGCTCGCGCCAAGGCGCGCGTCGGCGCCGCGCTCGACTCCGGCGCCACCGTGAGCGAGGGCCGCCAGAACCTCCTCTGTGCATGGCTCTCCGCCGCCCTCCTGGCCGGGCTCGGCGCCAACGCCCTCCTCGGCGTCTGGTGGGCGGACCCGGTGGCCGCGCTCGCCGTGGCCGGGGTGGCCCTGAAGGAGGGGCGTGACGCCTGGCGCGGCGAGGGCTGTTGCGCGGCGTGCTGACGCGCTCCCCGAGCAAACCCTGGAAGGTTGACCCCCCTATGGCGGGGTGAAAGCTCCAGGGTTTGCGGAACAGCCCGGGCGAGCGCTCGGGGGCGCTAGCCAGCGAAGGTCTTCACCAGCAGGAAGACGTTAAGCGCGCTGATCAGCCCGGCGACGACGGCGGCGCTGACGGTCGTGCGGCGCGCGTTGGCGAACGCGCCCATCACGTCGCGGCGCCGCGTGAGGAGCACCAGCGGCACGAGCGCGAACGGGATGCCGAACGAGAGCACCACCTGGCTGATGACGAGCGACGAGGTGGGATCGAGTCCGATGCCGAGTACCACCAGCGCGGGGGCCATCGTCACCGCGCGGCGCACCACCAGCGGGATCGAGCGGCGAACGAAGCCCTGCATGACGACCTGGCCGGCGTACGTGCCGACGCTCGAGCTGGACAGACCGGAGGCCAGGAGCGCCAGCCCGAAGGCCACCGCTGCCCCCGGACCGATCGCCGACGCGAAGCCCGAGTGGGCGCCCTCGATCGAGTCGATCCCCGAATCCCGGAAGAGCGAGGCCGCCACGACCAGCATCGACATGTTCACGAGCCCTGCGACGCCCATCGCGATCAGCACGTCGAGTCGCTGGTAGCGCAGCAGGCTGCGCCGCTCGCCGTCGTCACGGGGGGGCACCCGGCGCTGGGTAAGCGCCGAGTGCAGGTAGATCACGTGCGGCATGACTGTCGCGCCGAGGATGCCGGTGGCGAGCAGCACCGACTCGGTGCCCTGGAATCCGGGGACGAAGCCACCGGCGATACCGGCCGGGTCGCCCCCCGCGTGCAGCACCTCGTAGACGAAGCCGAGCAGGATCACCCCGAGCAGGCCGGCGATGGTGGTCTCGAAGCGCCGGTAGCCGCGTGTCTGGAGCCCGAGGATCGCGAACGCCACGACCGCGGTGATCAGGCCGGCGACGAACAGCGGCACGCCGAACAGCAGGTTGAGCGCGATCGCCGCGCCGACGAACTCCGCCAGGTCGGTGGCCATCGCGATCAGCTCGGCCTGGACCCATAGGCCCACCGCAACGGACCGCGGGAAGTGCTCCCGGCAGAGCTCGGGCAGGTTGCGGCCGGTGGCGATGCCGACCTTCGCCGACAGGTACTGGATCAGCATCGCCATCAGGTTCGCCGCGAGGATCACCCACAGCAGGAGGTAGCCGAACTGCGCGCCGCCGGCGATGTTGGTGGCGAAGTTCCCGGGGTCCACGTAGGCGACCGCGGCGACGAACGCCGGGCCGAGCAGCGCCACCGTCGCGCGCAGCCGGCCTCGCGAACGCAACAGCTCGAGCGGGCTCGGCTGGAGGACTACCGCCGCGCCGGTGGCGGCGCCGCCCGAGGCCGAGCCCGAGCTCATGCGCCCACCTCCGCACGCATGGCCTTCGTGAGGACGCCGCCGAGCACATGCAGCGCGCCGCCGAAGCGCACCGAGATCGGCCCGTCGAAGGGCTCCTTGGAGAGGACCTCGAAGGCGTCGCCGGGAGAGATCCCCCGCTCCGAGAGGTAACGCAGCATCTCGGGATCCGAGTCGGACACCCGCACGAAGCGCCCCGCCTGCCCCGGGTCGAGCTCCGACAGCGGACGCGTGGGCGTCTCCTCGATCTCACCGTCCCGGCCGGGAATGGGGTCGCCGTGCGGGTCCCGGGTGGGATTGCCGAGCGCCTCCGCGATCCGCTCCGACAGCTCCGGCGAGATGGCGTGCTCGAGGATCTCCGCCTCGGCGTGGACACGGTCCCAGGGCACCCCCAGCGCCTCGGCCAGGTACAGCTCGACTAGCCGGTGGTGGCGCACGACCTCGAGCGCAACCCGCTCCCCGGCGTTCGTGAGCTCCACGCCGTGGTAGGGCTCGCGCGTGGCCAGGCCGAGGGCCTCGAGCCGCTTGACCATGGCCGAGGCGGAGGCGGGCGAGACCCCGAGCCGCTCCGCCAGCGCCGAGGTGGCGACCGGCTGGCCGGTGCGCTGGGAGAGCGACCAGATGCCCTTCGCGTAGTCCTGAACCGCGCTCGAATTCTCCATGTGCCCATATTGAAGCAGCTCTTAGTCTCATCTAAAAGTGTCCTGCCCGCGTCCCAAACCGCCGACTCCCTGGAGCGCCAGGACGTAGAATCGCGTGGGTGATCGCCGCGCCCGAGTACGAGCTCCTCACGGAGAGCGCAGGCCTCCTCGAGCGAGCCGGGCGGGCGGTGTTCCGCGTTGAGGGCGCGGAGGCGGGTGACTTCCTCCAGGGCCAGGTGACGAACGACGTCGTGGCGCTCGAGCCTGGGCGGGGCTGCTACGCGGCGGTGCTCTCGGCGAAGGGCAAGCTGCGCGCCGATCTGCGCGCGCTGCGGATGGAGGACGGCTTCTTGCTCGACACCGAGCCGATCGCCGCGCCGGTGCTTCGCCACCTGCTCGAGACCTACGCGCTGGGCCGACAGGTCAGCCACGTGGAGGAGCCGCTCGCGGTCGTCTCGCTCGTTGGTCCGGCCGCGCGCGAGCGCCTCGACGCCGTGCCGCCCGACGAGGAGCACTGCTGGGTTCGCGGCGAGCACGGGCTCTACGTGGCCACCGATCTCGGCGTCGACGTGATCGGCGAGCACGGCGCCGCCGATGCGCTCGGAATCGAGCCGGTGTCGGAGGAGGCGGCCGAGTGCCTGCGGATCGAGGCGGGCCGCCCCCGCCTCGGCCGCGACATGGGCAGCGAGACGATCCCCGAGGAGGCCAACCTGAACGAGCGCGCGGTGAGCTTCACGAAGGGCTGCTACGTGGGGCAGGAGACGGTCGCCCGCCTCCACTACAGGGGAAAGCCGAACCGCCGCTTGCGCGGCCTGCTCCTGAGCGAGCCAGCCGAGCACGGGGATCCCATCCTGCTCGGCGACCGCGAGGTCGGCAAGGTCGGCTCCGCCTGCGTCTCCCCCCGGCTGGGGCCTATCGCGCTCGCGATCGTGCGCCGCGAGGCCTCGAGCGGGGATGCCGTGACGGTGAACGGGGACGGCGCGGAGCTGGTCGAGCTGCCGTTCGCTCCCCGCTAGGCGCGGGCCAGCGGAGGATCGGCGGCGGGGAACCGGAACGCTTCGAGCGACCGCTCGAACAGCTTGCGGGGTCGCCCTCCAGCCGCACCCGTTCCGCCGCCGCCTTCGCGCTGAGCTCCCCGAACCGGAGGGCCAGGAACGCGGCCCGATCGGTCGCCACGATCTTCGCCCACGTCGCGCTGCTCCAGCGGCTGACCGGCTTGATCTACTTCCCCATCAACCACGCCTTCCCGCACTTCGGCCTCGCGGCCGGGCTCATGTACCTGCCGGCGAAGTTCAAGATTCGCTTCCTCGAGCCGGTCGATCTCTCGCGCTACGGACCCGGCGACGCCGACGAGGTGGGGCTCGTGCAGGGGCTCGCCGACGAGGTTCGCGCGCGCATCCAGGCGGAGCTCGACGCGCTCGTTGCGTCGCGCCGGTCCGTCTGGTTCGGCTAGGGTTCGCGCCCGAGGGGATGAGGGCGAGGAGGAAGACGCGCGGGATGCGCACGGCCGCGTTGCTCACGGCGGGGACGATCCTCCTGCTGGCGGTTGGCTGCGGCGACGAGGACTTCGCGAACGACCCGCGTCCCCCGGTGTCGATCTCGCTGACCGGGGTGATCAACAACAGGGGCGTGACGATCTCCCCCGACAAGGTCGGCGCCGGTCCGATCGAGCTCACGATCTCGAACCAGACCAAGGCCGCTCACACCATCACGCTCGAGGGCGAGCCTCCCCAGGGCAACCGGGTGCGGGAGCGAGTCGGCCCCGTGAACCCGCTCGACACGGCCACGATCCAGAAGACGCTGCGACCGGGCAGCTACGAGGTGCGCGCCGGCTCCGCGGCCGCCACCCCGCGCGAGATCGGCCTCGCCAGGCTCACCGTTGGCCGTCAGCGGCCGGACTCGAACGACCGCGTGCTGCTGCCGTAGGCGCTGGACGTCTGATCCCTGATTCCGCTGCGCGCGGGGACGCGTCAGGCGGATGCCCGGCGCCGACATGCTGAGTCACCGCGGATGCCCGATAAGGATCCGCTATCTACCGGGGCTCGAGGCTGAGCTGGTCGTCGGCGGCGGCTCCCAGCAGGGCCTCGACCTCCTCGAGGTGCGAGCGCACCTGGCCGGCCATCCCATCGAGGATCTCCCGCGCCTTGCCGATGCTCGTCTCGGCGCCGGTTAGCTGGCTCTTCACGCGGCGAACCTCGTCCATCGCGGCGAGGGCGCGCTGAACCACCTCCTGCACCGCCGCCGGGTCCACCTCCCCACCGCCCTGGCGCCGCACCAGCACCCTGGCCCGGGCGAGCCTGTAGGCGAGCTCTAGGGGAAGCGAGGTGCGCTCCTCGGCGTCGTGGCTCACTATCAGCTTGTCCCCGTTGTACTCGCGCAGCGAGTGGAGGCGCGCGGGCACCTTCTCCTCGCAGGGGACGACGAGCACGGCGAAGTCGGCGTCGCGCTCCTCCAGTCCACGGTCGAGCTCCTTCATGGCCTCGGGCCTGCTGAGCCGGCTGCTCTTGGCCTCGAACACGATCCGCCCGAGCGGCGGTCCGGCGGCGGCGCCGATCGAGACCACCACGTCGCCGGTCTTGCGGGTCGCGCCCTTCACGTCGCCGACGGCCTCGGCCACGTCGCCTTGCGCCGGGGCGAGCTCGTCGAGCGCGTCGAAGACCAGCTCCTCGAACGTGCGGCCCTTGGCGGTCCCCCGCTCGCGCTCGGCGTCGAGCTCCTCGAGCTTCTCCTTCTCTGCCCGCAGGAGCCCGAGCTGCTTCTCAAGCTCGCCCATCCGGTCGAGCAGTGCCTGCTGCATCGCGTGCGCCTGCCTCAGCTCGCGCACGGTGCTCTGCTTGAAATCGGACAGCGGGTTTCGATCGTCGGCCGAGGAGAACTGCCGTACCAGGTCCTCGCGCGACTTCACCATCGCCTCGGCCACGAGCTCGCGGACGCGGTTCTGGACCGACGCGGAGCTTCCGTCCGAGAACAGTCTCTCGAGGTCCTTGGCCAGCCGGCCGCCCTCGGGCCCGAAGACCTCGTCGACCTTGTCGCCGAAGAACTCCGCCACCTTGCGCGCCTTGTCGCCGAACTCCTGGTCCAGCTCGCGCGAGGCGCGCTCGAACTCGGTCTTCACGTACTCGGCGTTGGCCGCCGCCTGCTCGCGGTCGAGCACGCGGGCGCCGATCTCGATCGCGTCGGTTACCGTCTCCGCGGGCTCGGCGCCTGCCTCCTCGCGCTCGCGCACGAGCCGGACGGCCGTCTCGTCGTCCAGGAGCAGACCATCGATCGCCAGGCGGTCACCGACCGTGCGGACGTGGGGCTTCCGAAGTGGTGTGGCCGCTTCCATGGCTGGCAGGTCGCACGGTAGGCCCGCGACCTGACGGAACGGACGGCTACAGCCAGCCGGGCGGAAAGACTGGCGGGATGCGACCCGGGAAGTCCGGTGCGACATGGCGCGCGAGGGCACCCGCGGGGCGCTCCTCGATCGCGGGCCGCAGGTCGTCGAAGGTTAGGAGCAGGCGCACGCTCGTCGCGATCTGAAAGTCCGCGGCGTTGCGCTCCCACCCGCCGATCGTGCCCTCGGCGATCAGTCCGTCCACGCGGTCCAGGAGCCCCGGCAGGGCGGCGAGGTCTGCCCGCGCGGCCTCCTCGGTGGCCGTGTTGAGGCGCCTCGCGAGGGCCACCACGGGCGCGGAGGTCTTCGCCGCCAGGCCGGTCGGAATGCCGAGGCGAGCGTCCTCGAGGAACGAGCGCACTCCGGACCGGTCGCGGGAGAATGCAGCCCACGCGAGGCGCCGTGGCACGGGCTGGAGCTCCTCGTCGCCCCACGCTTCGGCGTCCTCCACGGCCCGCCGCCGCTCGGGGTCGGCGGGGAAGAGCGCCGGCTCCGGCACGAGGGCGTCGAGCTCGCGGGAGATCGTCCGCGTGCCCTGGAGCCTGCGGCCGTCGAGCTTGATCGCTGGCACGGTCACGCCGGGAAAGCCGGCGACGCGAAGGATGGGCCTGCTGACGCCGGCCACGAGATCGCGGCGGCGGTAGTCGATGCCCTTGTGCTCCAGCATCAGCCGCGCCGCCATCGACGGATGCGACCCGGGGATGACATAGATCGTGGCGCGCATCGCGGGGCGATCCTACCGCCGCCTCGGCACCCCCTCGGCCGCTCTTGTCCTGGATCGCGGTCGCACCAAGGACCCGGGCGGGACAACCGGGTTGACACTTCCCGCTCCGCCGTGCAATACTTGCATGCGTGCAAGCATCTACTGCGTCGAAGCAAGCAAACGCCAGCGAGGAGCTTACCCACGGCCTCGGTAGGCTCGTGCAGCACCTGCTCGTCTGCACCGGGCGCGACGTCTTCAAGGCGATCGACGACTTGGGGCTGTCGTTCACGCAGATCAAGGCGGCGCAGTTCCTAGCGGACGCGGAGGCCCCACTGTCCCTCGGAGCGGTGGGAGACCATCTCGGCCTCTCCCTCCCCGCCGTGAGCCGCGCGGTGGACGGCCTCGTCAAGCGCGGCCTGGTGACGCGGAAGGAGGACCCGGCCGACCGACGCAGCAAGCGCATCGTCATCACGCCGCGCGGGCGTCGGCTCTACGAGCGGATGCACGAGATCCGCGCCGCCGGCGTCCGCGAGTTCGTCGAGGGCCTCGACCCGGAAGACCGCGACGCCCTTCTCAAAGGACTTCGACCGATTGTGGGAGACCTCTCATGACCGACCGCATACGACTAAACGAGGGAAACCGCCGCTGGTGGACGCTCGCGGCGATGTGCTTCGCCCTCTTCATGCTCATGCTCGACAACACGGTGGTGAACGTGGCGCTGCCGTCGATCCAGGACGACCTCGGGGCCTCGCTGTCCGGGCTCGAGTGGACCGTCAACGCCTACACGCTCACCTTCGCCGTCCTGCTCGTGACGGGCGGGCGCCTCGGCGACATCTTCGGCCGGCGGCGCATGTTCCTGTTCGGCGTGGTGGTGTTCGCGCTCTCGAGCGCGGCGATCGGCCTGGCTCCGAGTCAGGAGCTGCTCGTGGCCGGACGCGCCGTACAGGGCGTGGGCGCCGCGTTCATGATGCCCGGCACCCTCTCGATCATCTCCCACGCCTTCCCGCCCGAGGAGCGCGGCAAGGCGATCGGCACGTGGGCGGGCGTGTCCGCGCTTGCCCTGGCGCTCGGCCCGGTGGTCGGCGGGGTGCTCACCGAGTACGTGTCCTGGCGGGCGATCTTCTTCCTGAACCTGCCCGTGGCCATCGGCGCCGTGGCGGTGACGCTGTTCGCCGCGCCCGAGTCGCGCGACGAGACGATCGACCGCACGGTGGACTACCCGGGCATCGGCGCGCTGTCCACGGGCCTGACGGCGCTCGTGCTGGCGCTCGTCGAGGGCAATCAGTGGGGCTGGGGCTCGGCCGGGACCGTGGCCCTTCTGGCGACGGCGGCGGCAGGCCTCGCCGCCTTCGTGCTCGTCGAGCGGCGGGTACGCGCCCCGATGGTGGACTTCTCGTTCTTCCGCTCGCGCAGCTTCTTCGGGGCGAACGGGGTGGCCTTCATCGTCTCCTTCGCGATGCTGGCCATGTTCTTCTTCCTGGCCCTCTACATGCAGAACATCCTCGGCTACAGCCCGGTGCAGACCGGCGTCCGGTTCCTTCCCTCGACGCTGATGGTGGTGCTCGTGGCCCCGCTCGCGGGCCGGCTGGCCGACCGCGTCGGCCCGCGGCCGCTGATGGCCGCCGGCATGACGCTCGTCGCGGGCGCGCTGTTCATGCTCACGCGCATCGACGTGGACACGGGCTATGGGCTCTTGCTACCCGCGGTGATCGTCATGGGCGTGGGCATCGGCCTGACCATGTCGCCTATGTCCACCGCGGCGATGAACGCCGTGAGCGTCGAGAAGGCGGGCGTGGCCTCCGGGATTCTCTCGATGAACCGAATGGTGGGCGGCACCTTCGGCGTCGCGGCGCTCGGGGCGCTCTTCCAGCACCTCGCCTCGAGCCGGCTGGCCGACTCGCTCGCCGGAACCGGGCTCACCGGTGCTCAGCAGGACTCGGTCGTGCACAACCTCGGCTCCGCACGGGACGCGGCGCCCCAGGGCCTCGACCCGCAGACCGCCGCCCAGGTGGCCCGGGCCGGCCGCGAGGCGTTCATCCATGCCTTGTCGAGCGGGATGTGGCTCTCGTTCGGCGTCGCGGTTGCGGGCGTCGTGACGGCCCTCCTCTTCATCCAGGGCAAGGTGGCGGCTCGACGCCGGCCAGCGATCCAGCCGGAGGCGGCGGCGGAAGCGGCGGGCGCCTAGCCGGGCTTGGGGGCCGGTACGATCCCGGCCCCCGACCGAGAGGACCGATGGCTGTTGACGTGACCAAGGTGTCCGCGCTCGACGTCGAGCCGGGCACGCTGCCCGAGACGATGGCGGCGTGGGTGATCCGCGAGGAGCGCTTCGGCGAGCCGCGCGATGCGTTCCAGCTCGAGGAGATCGAGGTGCCCGAGCCCGCCGCGTTCGAGGTCATCGTGCGCGTGATGGCGGCCGGCGTGAACTACAACAACGTCTGGGCCGCGCTCGGCGAGCCGGTCTCGGTCATGCGCTACGGAGACCATCCGGAGCACGGCCACCACATCGGCGGCTCCGACGCATCGGGGGTCGTCTGGAAGGTCGGCGAGGGGGTCACCCGCTGGAAGCCCGGCGACGAGGTGGTCGTCCATTGCAACCAGGCCTCCTACGAGGACTACGAGGTGCACGGGCTCGACCCGCTCGCCGCGCCGAGCCAGATGATCTGGGGCTACGAGACGACCTGGGGCTCGTTCGCCCAGTTCACCAAGGTGCAGACACAGCAGCTCTTGCCGAGGCCGAGGAACCTCAGCTGGGACGAGGCGGCCTCCTACGGGCTCGTCTACTTCACCGCCTACCGGATGCTGATCACCCAGTGCGAGCTCCAGGCGGGCCAGCGGGTGCTGATCTGGGGCGCCGCCGGCGGGCTCGGCGTGTTCGCCACCCAGATCTGCAGGATGGCGGGCGCCCACGCGGTGGGCGTCGTCTCCTCGCCGGAGAAGGGCGAGCTCGTGAAGCAGCTCGGGGCGGTGGGCTACATCGACCGGGGCGAGTTCGCCGGGATGATGCGCAAGGGCGGCGAGACGCCGGACGAGGAGAAGGCGCGCTTCAAGGTCTCGCGCGAGTTCGGAAAGCGGGTCAAGGAGCTCTTCGGCGACAACCCGGACGTCGTCTTCGAGCACGTCGGCCGGGCCACTTTCCCAACGTCGGTATTCGTGGTGAAGCCGTTCGGCAAGGTCGTGATCTGTGCCGGCACGAGCGGCTACAACCTCGACTTCGACGTGCGCTACCTGTGGATGCGCCAGAAGCGCATCATCGGCTCGCACTTCGCCAACGCGTACGAGTGCATGAAGGCAAACGAGCTGATCGAGTCGGCGCAGATCCGGCCGGTGCTGTGGCGAACCATGGGCTTCGACGGCGTGGGCGAGGCCCACCAGCTGATGCGCGAGAACAAGCACCTGGGCAAGATCGCCGTCCTGGTGGGCGCGGAGGAGGAGGGCCTCGGCCGCACCGCGGCGGGCCCGGGCGCGATCCGCGCCGAGGTGGGAGCGTAGACGTGGCCGAGCGGGAAGGGACCTTCGTCGAGATCATCTGGCACGCGAACCCCTTCCGCGGCGAGCGCTTCGAGGCCGCCTGGCTTCCCGCGGCGGAGGCCGTTCTCGACTATGGGGCCACCTACTGGGCCTTCCTGCGCGCCCAGGAGGGGCGGCTCGACTTCATCCAGCACGCGATCTTCCGGTCGAAGGCCGACTTCGAGCGCTACTGGTACTCGGAGTCGATAGCCGAGGCGCGGACCGAGGTGGCTGGCCTCTACCAGGTGCCGCTCCTCCCCACCTTCCACGAGCTCGTCGGAGCCGGGACCGCGGTGGGCGTCTAGCCCGGCGGCGAGGGCTCGCCGGGGTCCCCTCGGGTGACCCTAGGCGCGCTCGAGCGGGGCCATAGTCAGGCCGGCGCCCCTGAGCTGCTCCCAGTAGAGCTCGGCTGGCTCCTGCTCGCCGGACCACACGATCGCCTGGCCGGAGTTGTGGATCTTGTTGGCGAGCGCCATGCCTCCGTCGTAGGAGAGGCCGGGGATCACGCGCGCGAGGGCGCTCGCGACGCCGTCGAAGGTGTTGTGGTCGTCGTTCAGCACGATCACCCGCCAATCGCCGCCCAGGCCCGAGCCCGGCTCGTCGATGCGCGGCTTCTCGACGACGACGTCGCCCGTCACTGCGCGGCGACTCCTTCGCGCTTCCGCCAGTAGCGCTCGAGCCCCTGCCACAGCTGGTCGGGCGGCGCGGCCTGGAAGTAGCGCTCCGCGGTCCGCTCGTCGACCCCCGCGCGGACCTCCTCCTCGAGCCCCTCGACGAAGCCCTGCTGGTCGGCCTCGCGGGCGCGCTCGGAGGAGCGCCGGAGGGCCTCGCGCAAGCGATCCAGGTGATCATCCACGTCCTCGAAGCGGCCGAAGTGCGTCAGGCAGAGGGAGCTGGGAGCCCAACCGGCGACCAGCTCGATCGAGGCCAACCAGCTCCTCACGTCGATGTCGGGCGGCGGGGTCGGGGCGATCACCGCGTCGTGGGGCGGAATGCGCACTCCCGCGGTGTCGCCGGTGAACGCCTCGCCGCTCGCCTCGTGCAGGTAGCAGACGTGGTGGGAGGCGTGGCCGGGTGCGTACTCGACCTTGAAGCCCGCGATCGTCTCGCCGCCCGAGAGCACTCGCAGGCGCTCCTCGGGCACGGGCTCGACATCGCCCCAGAGCCGCTCCATGTCGTCGCCGTAGAGCCGGCCGGCGCTCTTCAGCAGGTTCGAGGGGTCGATCAGGTGGGGCGCCCCGAGCTCGTGTACGTAGACGGTCAGGTCCGGGAAGCGACGGGCAAGAGACCCCGAGGCGCCGGCGTGGTCGAGGTGGATGTGGGTGAGCAAGAGCCCGCGCGGCTCCTCGCCCCCGAGGCCCGCTACCAGGGCCTCGAGCCCGGTCGAGGGGCCCGGATCGACGATGATGCCGTCGACCAGGTGGGCGCCGATCACCCGGTCGCGGCCCAGGTGCATGGTGTCTATGACGCGGCTCACCCCCCGTAGAATGCCCGGTCGTGAGCTCTCGCGAACCCCGGCTTCCGAAGCCCGACCGCCCTTGGCTGATGCGCACCTACGCCGGTCACTCGAACGCCAGGGAGTCGAACGAGCTGTATCGAAGGAACCTGGCCAAGGGCCAGACCGGCCTCTCCGTGGCCTTCGACCTCCCCACGCAGACGGGCTATGACCCCGACCACGAGCTCTCCCGCGGCGAGGTGGGGAAGGTCGGCGCCTCCATCGCCCACAAGGGGGACATGCACACCCTGCTCGACGGGATCCCCCTCGACGAGATGAACACCTCGATGACGATCAACGCCACCGCCGCCTGGCTGCTGGCTCTCTACATGACCGTGGCCGAGGAGAACGGGGTCGACCGCCACGCGCTCCAGGGGACGACCCAGAACGACATCATCAAGGAGTTCCTCTCGCGCGGCACCTACGCGTTTCCGCCGGAGCCCTCGATGCGCCTGATCGCGGACACGATCGCGTTCACGGTCGACGAGGTCCCCAGGTGGAACCCGATCAACATCTGCTCCTATCACCTGCAGGAGGCCGGGGCCACGCCGGTGCAGGAGATCGCCTACTCGCTCTCCGCCGCCATCGGCGTGCTCGACGAGGTGCGTCCGCGCGTGCCCCCGGAGAGCTTCCCGCGCGTCTTCGGACGGATCTCGTTCTTCGTCAACGCCGGC
>Ga0126312_10001654_pt1 | contig 14729 bp, 18 predicted proteins | sample Plot104A_FD_92537 | JGI IMG/M metagenome (GOLD analysis project Ga0126312, IMG submission 92537) | Serpentine soil microbial communities from UC McLaughlin Reserve, CA, USA - Plot104A | ecosystem: Environmental > Terrestrial > Soil > Grasslands | place: USA: UC McLaughlin Reserve, Lake County...
AGCTGACGGCGGAGGCGCGCGCCCGTCTCGCCACCCTCGCCGACCACACCGAGCTCGGAGCGGGCTTCGCGATCGCCATGCGCGACCTCGAGATCCGCGGCGCCGGCGATCTCCTCGGCGGGGAGCAGTCGGGGCACGTCGCGGCGCTCGGCTTCGAGCTGTACGTCGAGATGCTCCACGAGGCGGTCGCAGAGCTCCAGGGCCGCCGCCGCCTCGCCGCGCGGCCGGTGCGCGTCGACGCGCGCGTCGATGCGTACGTGCCGGCGAGCTACATCGCGGGCGAGGCGCTCAAGATCGACCTCCACCGGAGGCTGGCGCTCGTCGAGGACGAGGACGAGCTGCGCGAGCTGCACGCTGCCACGCAGGACCGGTACGGGCCGATGCCCGAGCCGGTCGAGAACCTGTTCGCGATCCAGGAGGCGAAGCTCAAGCTGGCGCGGCTCGGAGCGGACTACCTGGTCTTCCGGGGCGGCCGCGCGTCGGTCGGGCCGGTCGTGCTGGGGAGCGGCGAGCTGCGCGAGCTGCGGAGCCACGTCGAGACCGCCGTGTACTCGACCGGGAACCGCGAGGTGTCGTTAAGGCACGGTGAATTCGACGGGGCGCTGCGACTGGTCGATGCTATGATCGCCGCGCGCCAGGCGGCTTAGCTGGCGCTTTTCGCTCGAAAGGACGCCTTTTGAAGATTCGCTTTCTGATCCCCTTCGCTCTCGTCGTCGCGCTCGTCGCGGGCTGCGGCGGCGGCGGCAGCGCCGACGTGAAGGATGAAGACGTGGCGGTCGTCGGCTCGGAGCACATCGACAAGTCGCAGTTCGACGCGCTCATCGGGCAGGCGGAGCGGAGCTTCAAGTCGCAGGGTCGCAAGTTCCCGAAGCAGGGATCGAGCGACTACGCGACGATCAAGAACCAGGCCGTGACGCTGCTCGTCCAGCAGGCCGAGCGCGAGGAGAAGGCCGCCGAGATGGGTGTCGAGCTGAGCGACGAGGACGTCGACAAGCGGCTCGCGCAGATCAAGAAGCAGTACTTCGGCGGCAGCGAGAAGAAGTACAAGGCGCAGCTGAAGACGCAGGGCCTGAACGACGAGCAGGTGCGCCGCGACATCCGCGCGCAGCTGGTCTCCGAGCGGATCTTCAAGAAGGTCACGGGCGACGTGAAGGTCACCGACGGACAGATCCACGACTACTACATCCAGCATCCGCAGCTGTACGCGCAGCCGCAGTCGCGCGACGTCCGGCACATCCTCGTCAAGAACAAGGCGCTGGCGGACAAGATCTACGCGCAGCTCAAGGCCGGCGGCAACTTCGCCGCGCTCGCGAAAAAGTATTCGCAGGATCCCGGCTCGAAGTCACAGGGCGGGAAGCTGACCGTCTCGAAGGGCCAGACGGTGCCGCAGTTCGACAAGAAGGCGTTCGAGCTGAAGACGAACGAGCTGTCGCAGCCGGTCAAGACGCAGTACGGCTGGCACATCATCCAGGCGATGACCGCCGTGAAGCCCCGGACGACGACGCCGGAGAAGAAGGTCAAGGAATCGATCCGGCAGCAGCTCGTCCAGCAGAACAAGAACGAGGCCATGACCGAGTGGGTCAACGACCTCACGAAGGACTACTGCAAGGGCGACAAGGTCAAGTACCAGGTCGGCTACAAGCCGAACCCGGACCCCTGCGCGCAGCTCAACGCGACGACGACCGACACCGCGCAGTAGCGCGCGCGGCGCGGTCCGGCCCGATGGCGCTCGCCGACGCGCTGCTCGAGCTCCAGGAGCTCACCGAGCGGCTGCGCCGCGAGTGCCCGTGGGACCGCGAGCAGACGACGAAGACGATCGTCCCACACACGGTCGAGGAGGCCTACGAGGTCGCCGACGCTGCGCTGCGCGGCGACGACGCGAAGCTGCGCGACGAGCTCGGCGACCTGCTCTTCCAGTCGTACTTCCTCGCGCTCCTGCTGCAGGAGCGCGGTGCCGGCGACCTCGAGCAGGTGGCGCGCGGCATCCACGCGAAGCTCGTCCTGCGCCACCCGCACGTCTTCGGAGACGCCGAGGCGCGCACGGCGGGCCGCGTGCGCGAGAACTGGGAGCGGATCAAGCGCGAGCACGAGGGCCGCGAGGGCGTCTTCCACGACGTGCCCGAGACGCTGCCGGCGCTCCTCTACGCGCGGAAGGTGCAGCGCCGCGCGGCCGCGGTCGGCTTCGAGTATCCCGACGTCGCGGGGGCGCTCGCCGACCTGGAGGACGAGCTGCGCGAGCTCCGCGCCGAGCTCCCGGCCGACGACCCGGCGCCGGAGACGGAGCCCGACGGGCGCGTCGCTGCCGAGCTCGGCGACGTCCTCTTCGCGTCCGTCAATGTCGCGCGGCGGCTGAACGTCGACCCGGAGCTCGAGCTGCGCGCGGCGACGCGGCGCTTCCGCGAGCGGGTAGAGACGGCGGAGCAGCTGGCGACGCGCGACGGGCACGAGTGGACGAAGCTGTCGCTGGGAGAGCAGGACCGGTACTTCGACGAGGCCAAGGAGGCGAAGTGACGACGATCACCGAGGTTCGGGGGCGGCAGGTCCTGGATTCGCGCGGCAACCCCACCGTCGAGGTCGACGTGCGGCTCGACTCCGGCACGCTCGGCCGCGCGGCGGTGCCGTCGGGCGCCTCGACCGGCGTCCACGAGGCGGTCGAGCTGCGCGACGGCGGCGAGGACTGGGGCGGCAAGGGCGTCACTCAGGCGGTCGCGAACGTGAACGGCGAGCTCGCAGACGCGGTCCGCGGCCGCGACGCGCGCGACCAGGAGGGTCTCGACCGCGCGCTGATCGACCTCGACGGCACGCCGAACAAGGGCCGGCTCGGAGCGAACGCGATTCTCGGCGTCTCGCTGGCCGCGGCGAAGGCCGCGGCGGCCGACGCCGGCGTTTCGCTCTTCCGCCACCTCGGCGGCGAGGACGCGGTGACGCTGCCCGTGCCGATGCTGAACGTGATCAACGGCGGCGCGCACGCCGACAACTCGATCGACCTGCAGGAGTTCATGGTCGTCCCCGTCGGCGCCTCGAGCTTCGCCGAGGCGGTGCGAGTCGGCTCCGAGGTCTACCACTCGCTGAAGAAGGTGCTCGGCGCACGGGGCCTCTCGACCGGCGTCGGCGACGAGGGCGGGTTCGCGCCGAACCTCGACTCGAGCGAGGCTGCGATCGACGCGATCCTCGAGGCGGCGGACGCGGCCGGCCACCGCGACCGGATCGCGATCGCGCTCGACCCGGCGACGAGCGAGGTCTTCTCCGACGGCGTCTACCGCTTCGAGGGGCGCGAGAAGCGCTCCGACGAGATGCCCGCGTTCTGGGGCGAGCTCATCGACCGCTACCCGATCGTCTCGATCGAGGACGGTCTCGCCGAGGACGACTGGGAGGCGTGGGCGCGGCTCACGTCGGAGCTCGGCGACCGCGTGCAGCTCGTCGGGGACGACCTCTTCGTGACGAACCCCGAGCGCCTGCGCCGCGGGATCGCAGGCGGCGTCGGGAACTCGATCCTCGTCAAGGTGAACCAGATCGGGACGCTGACCGAGACGCTCGAGGCGGTCCGTACCGCGCACGCGGCCGGCTACACGGCGGTCATCTCGCACCGCTCGGGCGAGACCGAGGACGCGACGATCGCCGATATCGCGGTGGCGACGAACGCGGGCCAGATCAAGACGGGCGCACCCGCGCGCTCGGACCGCGCCGCGAAGTACAACCAGCTGCTCCGCATCGAGGAGGAGCTCGGCGAGCGCGCGGTCTATCCCGCCTGGGACGCCTTCCCGCGCGCGCGACGCTGACGCGTTGCGAGCGCGCCCCACCGCGCTCGCTCGCGTCGTCCCCCTCGAACGTCGTCTAGGCCGCGTCCGCCAGGTGGTGCTCGCGGCCGCACGACGGGCAGAGCGCCCGCTGCGCGGACTGGATCAGCTCGAGCGCGGCCAGCGTCTCGCGTGCGCTGCGGCGCAGGCCGACGTGGCGGATCACGCCCTGCGGGTCGAGGATCAGCGTCACGCGGCGCGACTCCTCGACGTCGGTGAAGACCGGGAAGCGGACACCCTCGCTCTCGAGCCGCGCCGCAACGTCCTCGTAGTCGTGACCCGTTGCCGCGACGACGACGGCGGCGTCGGCGTTGAAGGCGTCGTCGAGCGCAGCCAGCTCGAGGATGTCGAAGGTGCGCGCGCCGAGTGCGACCACGAGCCACGAGCCGCGGAACTCGTCGATGCCGATGCAGCGCCGCTTCTCGCCGCGAACGTAGGCGTCGGCTGCGAGGGCGGGCGTCGTTCCGATCGTGATCCTCATGTGCGTACCTCCTGCGAGCGGTGTCGGAGCGAATCTACGGCGCGGACAGCCGCAGTTCGTCGGCCGCGCGGGCGATCTTCGGGTCGTCCTTGCGGACGATCCCGCCGCGCTACGCTGCGCGCGTGGCTGCACAACCGCGCCGGACGAAGATCGTCGCGACGCTGGGGCCGGCGTCCTCCAGCCCGGAGTCGGTGAAGGCGCTCGCGGTGGCGGGCATGGACGCGGCGCGCCTCAACTTCTCCCACGGGACACAGGAGGACCACGCCGCCCGGACGCGGATCGTGCGCGAGGTGCAGTCGGAGCTCCAGCGGCCGATCGCGCTGATCGCGGACCTCCAGGGCCCGAAGCTCCGGATCGGCGACCTGGCGGCGCCGCGCAACCTCGTCGCGGGCGAGGAGGTGACGGTCGCCGGCGACGCGCAGGCGTCGAACGGTGTGCTGCCCGTTGCGCCGTCGGTGATCGGCCAGGTGTTGCGGCCCGGCCACGACGTCCTGATCGACGACGGGCTCGTGCGCCTGCGCGTCGAGGAGGTCTCCGAGGGCCGCGCGCTCTGCCGCGTGATCGTCGGCGGCGAGGTGAAGGAGCACAAGGGCGTCAACCTCCCCGGCGTCCCGCTGCCGATCCCGTCCCTGACGCAGAAGGACCTGAGCGACCTGGAGTTCGCGCTCGGCCTCGGCGTCGACTTCGTCGCGCTCTCGTTCGTGCGCGCGGCGGCGGACGTCCGCGACCTCCAGGCGATGATCCGCCAGTACGGCTCGCCGGCGCGCGTGATCGCGAAGATCGAGAAGGCCGAGGCGGTCGAGTGCCTGGACGCGGTGCTCGAGGAATCGGATGCCGTCATGGTCGCGCGCGGCGACCTCGGCGTGGAGATCGGCGCGGCGACGGTGCCGCTCCTGCAGAAGAAGATCATCCTGCGGTCGCTCGAGGCGGGGAAGCCCGTGATCACGGCGACGCAGATGCTCGAGTCGATGATCGAGCACGCCGAGCCGACGCGTGCCGAGGCGAGCGACATCGCGAACGCGATCCTCGACGGCACGTCCGCGATCATGCTCTCGGGCGAGACGGCCGCCGGCGCCTATCCCGTCGAGTCGGTGCAGACGATGGACCGGATCGCGCGGACGATCGAGCCCGAGATGCGGTACCGCCACCAGATGCCCGAGGCAGGGGAGGAACCGACGGTCGGGCGCGCGATGTCGAACGCGGCCTGCGATCTCGCCGAGGCGCTTCGCGCGTCAGCGATCATCGTCCCGACCTTCACCGGCCGGACGGCGTCGGCCGTCGCGCGCCTGCGGCCGCGCCGGCCGATCATCGGGCTGTCGCACCACAAGATCGCGGTGCAGCAGATGGCGCTCGAGTGGGGGGTGACGCCGCTCCTGATGCCCGAGACGCGCGACGTCGAGGACCTGTGGGCGCGCTCGGTCGAGACCGCGCGCAGCGCCGGCTCCGTCGAGACCGGCGACCGCGTCGTCCTCACGGCGGGCACGGCGGTCAATCTCCCCGGCTCGACGAACGTGATCAAGGTCGACATTGCGTAGACGACTGCTCGGCGCGCAGTAGCGAGCCCCCGCAAGAGCACGGGGTGCGACGCTCCGCCGAATGGCGATCGCACGCGTGCTTGCCTTCGGTCGGCTCGTCTCGACCACGGGCGGATCGGCGGCGTCCATCGCGCTCGTCGCTGCACCAGCGTCGGAATCGCCTACGGTTCAGGCGTGACCGCCGGCGCGTACTCGATCCCCGAGGTGCAGCGTCTGCTCGCGACGCTCGTGGCGTCGAAGCCCGGCGGGCGGGTCGCCGAGATCGGGACCGCCTACGGCGAGGGGGCGCGCGCGATCGCCGACGCGCTCCCGTCCGGCGCGACGTTCGTCACCGTCGAGATCGACGCCGAGCGGGCGGCGCACGCGCGAGCGGCGCTCGCGGGGTCGCGCGCGGAAGTGCTCGACGGCGACTGGCGCGACCTGTTGCCGCAGCGCGGGCCGTTCGACCTCGTCTTCGCCGACGGCGGTCGCGACTACGACCTCGTGATCGACCTGCTCGCTCCCGGCGGCATCGTCGTCAAGGACGACCTGTCGCCGGACTGGCCGGACAAGGAGAGCGACCCGACGCGGCGCGCTCTTCTCGCCGACCCGCGCGTCGAGGCGATCGAGATCCTCGTTCGCGAGGACATGGCTGCGATCGTCGCGAGCAGGAAGGCGTAGCCGGCCGGCGAAGGGGCGAGCATGCTCCGGCCGACCCGCCTGCTCGCGCTCGGCGGCATCGCCCTGATCGGGTTCCTGTACTGGAAGCCGATCAAGACCTACTTCGAGACGAAGCACGAGCTCCAGCGGCAACAGGCGCAGGTCGCGGAACTCCGCGCTCAGAAGCTGCGGCTCGAGCAGCGGGTCGCGACGTCGCTCTCGGGCGAGGGGCTCGTCCGCGAAGCGCGGCGCCTCGGCCTCGTGCAGCCGGGCGAGCGGCTCTTCATCGTGAAGGGCATCGACGCCTGGCGCGCCAAGCGCTGACCCCGCAGCGCTAGCCTCGCCCCGTGGACGACGTCGAGATCGTCGCGCGGCAGCTCGGCCGCCGTCCGCGCGCGTTCCGCGGCGTCGCCGTCCGCTGCCCGTTCGGGCGGCCGGCGGTCGCCGAGCAGAAGGCGTTCGACGAGCGCGGGTCGCCGTTCCCGACGCAGTTCTGGCTCACCTGTCCGCACCTCGTCGCGCAGATCTCCCGCCTCGAGGCAGCCGGAGGCGTCGAGCGGTGGACGCGCGCGGCGGCCGAGAACGCCGGGCTCCGCGCGAGCCTCGAGCGCGCCCACGACGAGCAGCGGTCGCTGCGCCCCGAGCTGCCGGGCGGCGTGGGCGGCGCGACGCGCGGCGGGAGCCTCAAGTGCCTGCACGCGCACGCCGCGTTCGCGCTCGCGCGGCCGGGCTATGAGCTCGGCGACCGCATCCTCGCCGACGCGGGGGAGCTGTGGCCGCGGGACGCCTGCTGCACCGCTCTATAGTGGCGCGCCGGTGGACGTGGAGCTCGCACGGCAGCAGTGGGGGGACGGCTACCGGCGCCTGGAGGAGCTGCGCGGCGACCGGGGGCGCTACGAGCGCCTGCTCGGGCAGGTCGACGTCGTGACGGCGGAGCTTCGGCGGCGCGTCGGCCAGACGTTCAGCCTCGAGGAGCTGGCAGCCGTCTACGACGGAGCCGATGCGTGGGCGCGCGACGCGGTCGAGGACGCGGACGACGAACCGGGCGCGGTCCACGAGGTCTCGACCGTCGGCGACGCGGCGTTCCACCTGTACGCGCGCGGCGCGACGGACTACGCGCCGTGACCGACGCGCCGAGCCGCCCGCGGCGACCGCCGCGGCGGCGTCGATCGGCCCGGGCGACCGCCCTCGCGGTCGGAGGGGCGGTCGTCGCGTTCCTCGCCGGCATCGCCTTCGGCCAGGCGTTGGACGACAACGCGCCGCCCGGCGGGACGCAGACGATGATCCGGACGCTCAAGCCCCTCCAGCTCCCGCCGGCCGCGCGCGAAACCGTCACGGTCACCCGGACCGCGCGTTGACGCCGAGGGCGCGGCAGCTTTCGATAGATTTTGCGTGGATGAGCTTTCAGCGGCCAGGACCGAATCGCCGTGCGCCGGTCGGCGAGCCCGAGTGGCTCACGCTCGGGCAGGCGGCGAAGTTCCTCGGCGTCGCGCAGTCGACGATCCGCAAGTGGTCCGACCAGGGCCGCGTCCCCGCCTTCTACACCCCCGGCGGCCACCGCCGCTACCGGCGCCGCGATCTCGAGGCGTTCCTCGACCGCTCGGGCCCCGGGGGCCAGGAGACGGGCCCGCTCGTGCTCGTCGTCGACGACGACGACCGGCTGCGCGAGTTCATCCGCGTCAACCTCGAGCTCGAGGGCTACACCGTCCGTGAGGCCGAGAGCGGCGACGCCGGCCTCGCGGCGATCGAGGACCAGGCGCCGGACCTGGTGCTTCTCGACGTGATGATGCCCGGCGTCGACGGCTGGGAGATGCTCCAGCGCATGCAGGAGCGGCACGGCTCGATCCCCGTGATCATGTTCAGCGGCAAGGTCGACGAGGATTCGCTGGCGCAGGCCGCCGACCGCGGCGCGCGCGCGGTCGTCGGGAAGCCGTTCGACCCGCACCAGCTGATCGAGCGCGCGAAGCAGCTCGTGCCCGCGTAGCCCCGCGGGTGCTCGGCCTCGACCGGCACCTCGACCGGTGGGTCGTGCACCACCGCACCGAACCGTTCGACACGCTCTTCGTCTGGCTTTCGAAGGCCGGCTCGAGCGGGCTCATCTGGGTCGTCATCTCGGTCGTGGCCGGGATCGTGTGGCGCCGGTACGCGCTCTTCGGGGCGACGCTGCTGACGGTCGTCGTCGCAGACACGTCGAACTACCTGCTCAAGGACGTCTTCGACCGCCAGCGGCCCTCCGTCCGCTACGCCGAGCCCGACCCGCTCCTCCACGCGCCGTCGTCTCACTCGTTCCCGTCCGGCCACGCGGCGACGAGCTTCGCGTGCGCGACCGTGATCGGCGCCTCGGTCCCAAAGTTGCGCGTGCCGCTCTACGTCCTGGCGGCGCTGATCGCGTGGTCGCGCGTCTACGTCGGCGTCCACTACCCCCTCGACGTCCTCGTCGGAGCGCTCTACGGGCTGGCGGTGGGACTCGTCCTCGTCAGAGCTCTTCCGCGACTCGCAGAACTCCTCCTGCGATCACTCCGAGCGCGGAGACAAGGCTGATCCAGATCCCGAACCAGCGCCCGTCCGCCGGGAGGACCGACTCGGGGATGTCGATCACCCGCACGAGCACGAGGATCGTCGCGACCGCGCCCAGGGCGACGATCACGAGGCTCTCGGGCACCGTCGGCGGCAGCTCCACGCCCGACTCGCGGAGGGCGACGATCGCGAGCACGGCGAGCCCGACGAAGAAGACGATCTTCCCGACCAGGCCCGTGTGCCAGCCGGTCACGGCGAGCGTGACGCCGTCGCCCGAGCCCGTGTACCAGCCCATGAACGCCGACAGCGTGAGCACGAGGCCCGAGATCCAGGTGACGCGCTCTCCGGCCGCCCAGATCCCGCCGGCTGCAGGCCGGAGGTACCCGGTCGGAGTCGGCGCGCCCGGCTCCGGCACGTCGGCGAGCTGGCCCGGGGGTTCCACGGCCTGTAGTATCAGGTATCGGTCGGTCAGCATCCTCCCGCAACCTGCATGCGGCAGAAAGGGGACAACCGATGCTGCACGGAGAACGCGCCACCCTCGCCCCGGACGACGATTACGTCGAGTTTTTGAAAGCCGGAACGCACGCGACCGGACAGTTCCACTGTGCGGACTGCGGCTACGGCGTCACCATCCACACGGAGCTCCCGCAGTGCCCGATGTGCGGCGGCGACTCGTGGGAGGAAGCAGCCTGGAGCCCGCTCTCGCGCGCGCTCGAGCTCCAGTAGCGCGCGCGTCGCGGCGCCGAGACCCCGCGCCCGACGCGCCGCTGCGCCTAGATCCCGAAGATCTTCTGTACCTGGCTCCAGACCGTCAGAGCCACCACGACGGTCAGGAAGGTGAGCAGCACGAGGACGATCCAGAAGCGGACGTCTGACCGTCGCGCGGCGCTCCTGCGCGCGACCCTGGCGCGGCGGCGGGCGCGTTCGCGGGCGTACGCACGCTCGATCGCAGCCGGGTCGAGCGACGGCGCGTCGTCGTCGAGCGCCGGCGCGCGTCTCGCGGGCTCGGCCATGCCCGGATCCTAGTCATACTGGGCGGTCCGATGGCAGTCGAGGCCGAGCGGCTTCCGGTCGAGAGCCTCGCGCGCGTGGCCCAGCTGCTCGCGTCGGGCCTCGAGCTTCGGCCCGCGCTCGACCACATCGCAGACGCCGTCGCGGAGGCCACGGGCGCCGACGTCGCGGTCGTCCGCGTCCTCGACCACACCGGGATGCTGGTCGCGCGCGCGGTCGCTCCGGCCGACTCGGCGTTCGCGGCCGAGCTCGCGGGCTCGCGCGTCCCGCCGGAGGAGCTCGCCGACGGCCAGGTGCCCCAGTCGACGCTGAAGGTCGCGGAGCGGAGCGGCGCCTCCGGCATCCTCGTCGTGCCCGCGCGCGTCCGCGACCGCGTCGTCGCGGCGGTCGAGTTGCTGCGTGCGGACGAGCCGTTCGATTCCGCCGAGCGGGCCCTCACCGAGCTCGCGGCCGCGCAGCTTGCGCTCGTGGTCGGAAGGCTCGGCGTCTCCGCGGCCTCGGCGGGCGCAGACGGGCGCGTGCGGACGCTCGAAGCCGCCGGCGAGGCGCTGGCTGCCGGCGCCGACACGCGGCGCGCAGCGCAGCAGGCCGTGCGGCTCGCGTCGGACGCGACTGGCGCGACCGGCGCGGCCCTCTGGAGGACGTCCGCCGAGCGCGGCGCCGAGGTCGTCGCGCTCTTCGGCGACGCGGTGGAGGGCGTCCTCGACCGTGCGGGGGAGCTCGCGCGCGAGGCGCTCTCGGGGTGGCGGCCGCTCGCGGTCGAGCACGACGAGGCGCTCCCCGACGACGCGCGCTACGCGGCGTCGGTGCAGCTCGGGCAGCCGCCGTTCGGCGTCCTGCAGCTCTTCTTCGCCGAAGCGCCGTCGGAGCAGGAGCTCGCGGCGCTGGCCGCGTTCGGGGTCCGCGCGGCGCACGCGCTGCGCGTCGGCGACCACGTCCGCGAGGCGGAGCTGGAGCTCGACCGGACGCGCGCGCTCCTGTCCGTCGTCGGCGAGGCGATCTCGCGCCTCTCGCTCGCGCACACCCTCGAGACGGCGGTGGAGCGGATCGCCGAGCTGCTCGCGATCGAGCGCGTCGGCGTGTACCTCCGTGACGGCAACCGCCTCGTCGCCGCGGCCGGCCGCGGCCTCTCCGAGGGCCACGAAGCGGTCGCCGAGCGGCTCCTCGAGCTCGCGCTCGGGCCGCTCCGCGCGCGCGGGACGATCGCCGTCGCGCTCGGCGATCACGACGCGGCGCTCGCGTCGGTGCGGTCGGCGCTGCGAGACGCCGGCGTCGACGCGGCGCTTGCCGTCCCGCTCCACGTGCACGGCGACCCGATCGGGCTGCTCGTCGTCTACCCCGGCTCGCGGATCGTGGCGGAGACCGACAACCTCCTGCTCGCGTCGCTCGCGGCGCAGCTCGCGGTGGCGGTGCAGAATGCGCGCCTCCACGAGCAGGCGAAGGAGCTCGGCGAGCAGCGCGAGGCCGCGCTCCGCGCGGAGCAGGAGGCGTCGCGACAGGTCGGCGCGCTGTACGAGATTTCACGCTCGTTCGCGCAGAGCCTCTCGCTCGACACGACGCTCGAGGCCGTGACGAGCACGATCGTCGATGTGCTCGGCGTCGACGCGGCCGTGATTCGCGTTCCCGACGAGCGCGGCGACCTGCTCGTGCCGCGCAAGGTGCACGTCTCGGACGCGCGGCTGGAGGATCCGATCCGGACGATCCTCGCGCGGCCGCAGGCGCGCCCGCCGCGCGGCGCGCCCCCGACCCTTCTGGACGTGCCCACCGCAGCCGCCCTGGGCGGCGCGCACGCGCTGCTCGTCCCGTTCCTGGAGCAGGGGTCGACGGCGGCGATCCTGCCGATCGAGACGCCGGCCGAGCTGCTCGCGGAGCTGACGATCCTGTCGCTCGATCCCGCGCGGCCGATCGCCGTTGACACGGTCGCGACCGCCGCCACGATCGCCGCGCAGGCCGCCCTCGCGATCGACAACGCGCGCCTCTACCAGCAGCAGAAGGCGTTCGCGGAAACGATCCAGCACGCGCTCCTCCCGCGCGAGCAGCCCGACGTCCCGGGGCTCGATCTCGGCGCCGTCTACGAGTCGGCGGCGCGCGTCGATGTCGGCGGCGACGTCTACGACTTCCTCGAGCTCGCCGATGGGCGGCTCGCGGTCGTGCTGGGCGACGTCACCGGGCACGGCGTCGACGCGACCGCCGACATGGCGATGGCGAAGTTCGTCTTCCGGTCGCTCGCGCGCGAGCACTCGGAGCCGCAGGACTTCCTCGCGCACGCCAACGACGTCGTCGTCGGAGAGATCGCGACCGGGAAGTTCATCACGATGGCGTATCTCGCGATCGACCCGGCGGGGGAGGTGGCGTGCGCGAGCGCGGGTCACCCGGTCCCGCGACTTCTGCTGCCCGACGGAACCGTCGAGGGGATCGCCGTCGGCGGACTCGCGCTCGGGATCGACGCGCCGCAGTCGTACGCGGCGGTGCGCGCGAAGCTGCCCGTCGGCGCCGCCGTCGTGCTCTACACCGACGGCGTGGTCGAGTCGCGCGTCGGCCGCGACCTGTACGGGATCGAGCGCCTCGACGCTGCGCTCGCCGCGCGACACGGCTACGGCGCGCAGGAGCTCGCGGAGGGCGTGCTCGAGGAGTGCCGCGCCTTCGGCGGCGGAGAGCTCACGGACGACTGCGCGATCGTCGTCGTCAAGCGCACGGCGTAGTGGACCTTCGTCGCCGCGACGGCCGGCGGCCGCTCGTGATCGGCCACCGCGGCGCGGCGGCCGTCGCACCGGAGAACACGCTCGCGTCGCTCGAGGCGGCCGTCGCGGCCGGCGCCGACCTCGTCGAGTTCGACATCGGCCTCGACCTCACGCTCTCGCATTCGCGGCGGGAGGTCCCGGGGGAGACGGTCGACCTCGACGGGGCGCTCGACTTCCTGCGCGCTCACGGCTGCGGCGTCCACCTCGACCTGAAGTACGTCGGCGTCGAGCGGCCCGCCGTCGATGCGATCCACCGCCACGGCCTCGCGGGGCGCGCGCTCGTCTCGACCGCGTGGCCGCGGACGGGACGGCGGCTCGCCGCGATCGCACCCGATCTTCCCCGGGCGATCGGCTACCCGCGCGACCGCCTCGGCGTCGCGCGCTTCCGCTGGCCCGCCGGCCTCACCGCGACCGGTGCTGCGGCGCTGCGCACGGCGATGCCGGCGCGCGTGCCCGTGCTGCTGCGCTGGTCGAGGTCGAACGTGCTCGCGCTCCACCACGCGCTCGTCTCGCGCGCGGCGGTGCGGCGCGCGCACGCGCGGGGCGCGCCCGTGCTCGCGTGGACCGCGAACGACGAGGAGCTCGTCGTACGGCTCCGCGACCTGGGCGTCGACGCGATCGTCAGCGATGATCCCGCCATGGCCGTTGCTACCCTGGAAATGACGTGAAACGGGGTCTCTATGTGCTCGTGTTCGTCCTCGTCTTTGCCTGCGCCGGGACGTTCTCGGCCGTCGTCGTGGCGGAGACGCTGCCGACCACGACGGGGTCGACGTCGACCGTCACGACCGCGACGAGCACCGCTCCGACGACGACCACGACGACGGTGCCGACGACGACGACAACCGTCCCCACGACCCCGACCTCGACCACGATCTCGACGACCGTCGCGACGACGACGACCACCCGCACGACCACAACCACGACGACGACGCCGCGGCCACCGAGCAAGGTCGTACCGCCGCGCGTCCGGATCGCGAGCGTCGGCGTCGGAGGGCTGAACTCCGCCGCCGCGACTGCCGCCGTCCGCACCGCATTCGTCGCGCGGCTGCCCGTGATCGTCGACCGGACGAGGTTCGACCTGCGCCCCGAGAATCTTGCCAAGCCATACATCACAGGCGCCGTCGCGCGCGCGCGCACGTCGAGGCCCGGCGCGAACGTCAAGCTCGTCGTCGCGGTCCGCGGCGCCGCCGTCCGCGCGGTGACGGCCCGGCTCACGAAGCGCTTCGAGCGTCCAGCGGTCGACTCAGACCTCACGTTCCGGAACGCGCGGCCGTACGTCACGCGCGAGCGCGCGGGCCGCGACCTGGACGGCAGGGCGATCACGAAGGCGATCATCCGCGCGCTGACACGCAACACGCGTACGCCGCTGCGCTTCAAGACGACCGCCGTAACGCCGCAGGTCACGCGTCGCGGCGTCGGGCCGGTGATCGTCATCAACCGGCTCCTGAACCGGCTCAGCCTCTACCAGGGGATGACGTCGTGGCGAACCTTCGGCGTCGCGACCGGCCAGTCGAGCTATCCGACGCCGCGGGGCTGGTTCCACATCGTCGTCAAGGCGAGGAACCCGTGGTGGTACCCGCCGACGTCCTCCGACTGGGCGCGTGGGCTCGAGCCCGTGCCGCCGGGGCCGGGCAACCCGCTCGGGACGCGGTGGATGGGCATCAGCGCTCCGGGCGTCGGCATCCACGGCACACCCGACGCAGCATCGATCGGCTACTCGGCCTCCCACGGCTGCATCCGGATGAGGATCTCCGACGCCGAGTGGCTGTTCGAGCACGTGGGGATCGGGACGACGGTCTACATTGTTTGAGCAAATCCCGTGATGCGGCTGCTGCGCCTGCTCGCCGTCGCCGTCGTCGTGGCGCTGCTCGGCTTGCTCGTGTGGGACATGGCGCGGGCGGACGGGAGCAAGGTCGCGAAGAAGGTCGACCAGGGGGAGGTCGTCGCCGCGCCGAAGCTCGTGCTGCCGTACCACGACCGCGACGGGTCGTTCGATCTCGCCGCACAG
>Ga0126312_10001655_pt1 | contig 14725 bp, 13 predicted proteins | sample Plot104A_FD_92537 | JGI IMG/M metagenome (GOLD analysis project Ga0126312, IMG submission 92537) | Serpentine soil microbial communities from UC McLaughlin Reserve, CA, USA - Plot104A | ecosystem: Environmental > Terrestrial > Soil > Grasslands | place: USA: UC McLaughlin Reserve, Lake County...
ACCGGCCTACCCACCCTGCTTCACTCCCAGCGCCCCTCGTCCCGGACGGTCGCACCGTAACCCGACACCTGACCCCGACCAGAGCCAGGACGCCAGCAGGACCGGCGACGCTCACACCTTCATATCCGTTACTAATCAGCTCGAACTAGCCGCATCAGGCAGTTGCCGTGGCCACTGGCGAATACAGGCCTTTGCCAGAGTTAAGCCAAGCCGTCGGGCAAATCGAACAGCCGTGGGCTGCTTACCAAGCTGCTTACCAATCGGCTCGCCCCGCCAGAGATCTGCGCGAACGTCTATGTACCTTCAGACGCTCATTCGCCCGCGACCGGCACCATCGATTGTCGATGCCATGGAAGATCATGGTTCGAGTCTTTAAGCTTCATCTTTGCTCAACCTGAAGATTTGCCCCCACTTCCTTCAAGATCATATTCCGTCAAGATTCCGTCACTCGTTGAGAACTCGTGAATAACAACAAGCAATGCTGAGCAGTGAAATACCTAGTGAGAAGGCATTCGGGGTATGGACCTGATCCGAAAGCCCTGCGGAAAGGTTGGAATCCAACACCTGCCACAAAGAAACGGGCTCTGACTGACCCGTCTGCCGGCTAGCCATAATGCGATGATAGGCAATCAACGGTTCATGCCCGATGCTCCGCGGGTTTGCCTGAGCAATGGCCGGTTTTCAAGCACAAGCTGTTGGCCAGGCGGTCGCTGCTGCTGTCTGATCAAGGTTCCACTTACTGGGTGATCTTGGTCGGCGGCTCAGGTCAGGGTTCAGTGCATCCGGTTCGGGCTAGCTGCGAACCCCGATGGTGAGTAGCAGGTTTGCGTACGTCCGGAGGTCGGCGGTTGCGATCGCGAGAGCGAGGGTCATCGCTTCGCGCCTCAGCATAGAAACTGAACCGATCGAGTTCTGGATCGGAACACCGGCTAGACGGTCGCGACACTCCGTAATTGCATCCGGCTCGGGTCATCGCTTGGCGGCATCATGACCGCAGCACTTTCGATGGGAACGGTGCGAAGCAAGGCGTCCAGCACGACAGACACGTCGAGCAGAACGGGCCGAAGGTTCAGATAGATGGTCCGGGCATGGGCGGCCCACGGCGGTGCTCACGGGGTAGTGGCCACCGGCGAGCAATATTCGTCCCCCGTGACCAGCAGCGGCCAAGGCAGCCAGGATCGCTCCGTGCTCCCAATACCCGGTCTTGCATGGTGCCCGAGACTGCCACAAAGTTGAACATAGACAGGTGCTGCACCATCTCGCACAGTCCAACACCGCCCGCGTGCGGGCAGACTGGCACCCGAATTTTGGCGGCCAGCAGCAGAATCGCGATGTTCTCGTTGACACCACCGACGCGGGTGGCATCGATCTGAAGAACATCGGGGGCGTTGACCTGCAGGAGGTGTTGGAACACCACTCGGTTGGCGACGTGCACACCCGTGGCGATCTTGATCGGTGACAGCAGACGGCGAGTGGCGGCGTGGCCAAGGAGGATACGCTCAGGCGCCGAGGTCTCACAAAACCTCGACCTCTTTCATCGCGATCTGCCGTCCGCCTTGTGGTCGGACCTTCGGGACGCCGCTTGCCACGCGCGGATGCGCCAGCGCCCTGCGACTCCTCCAACGGCGCAACGGGCAGGGCCTTACCTGGACCTTGGGACGAGGACCGTCGCATCTATTGACGGAGTCGACCTAGATCCTGTTGCGGAGCGTCCCCCGGCTTGCCGATTAGGTTGGTGAGTCGACGCAACGACCAGAGAGGTAGTTGCGAAGGAAGGGGAGAAGATGCGCACAGTCGTGGTAACCGGTGGATCCGGGAAGCTGGGTGGCGCCTGCGTGGCGCATTTGGCGGAGAGCGGCTGGCACGTGGCCGTGTTCGACCGGGTCAAGCCGAACCAGGACGTTGCGTACGTTCCGGTCGACCTTACCGATTACGGCCAGGTCCTGGACGCCATGATGGGCGTCGAGGAGCGCTACGACCAGGTTGACGCCCTCGTCCACCTCGCGGCCATCCCAGCACCAGGCATCGCGCCGGACCACGCCACATTTTCCAACAACATGAACGCCACCTGGAACGTGGTCAGCGCGGCCCGGCGGACGGGAGTGACCAACATCGTCTGGGCCTCCAGCGAGACTGTGCTTGGCCTTCCGTTCGACATCCCGCCGCCGTACGTCCCGGTAGATGAGGACTATGCGCCGCGCCCCGAGTCGACTTACTCGCTGGTGAAGACCATGGAAGAGACCATGGCCGCTCAGCTTTGTCGCTGGAATCCCGAACTCAAGATGATCGGCCTTCGATTTTCCAACGTCATGCGACCAGAGGACTACGCGCGGTTTCCCAGCTTCCAGGACGACGCGACCAAGCGAAGGTGGAACCTGTGGAGCTACATCGATGCCCGCGACGGCGCACAGGCCGTCCGACTCGCCCTGGAGTCGGACCTCACCGGCTGCGAAATCTTCGTCATTGCGAACGCGGACACAGTGATGGAACGACCTAACGCCGAATTGCTGGCCGAGTGCTTTCCAGGCGTTGAGGTCCGCGGCCGCCCCGGTCCCCACGACACCCTGCTGTCCATCGACAAGGCGCGGCGCCTGCTCGGCTACGAACCTCGTTACGGGTGGCGCAGCGAGGTCGTCCAGCAGCGTCGCCAGGGTCAAGAGAACTGACGCGTTGCGGCACCGCTTTTGGCGGCTAGCTCGAGGATCGGCCCGACATGTCACCCATATCAGCGGCCGCGACACTGAGATCGCGTTCGCCCTCAGGGCTGGAGGTCGGGACGCATTCGGAAGTCGTAGCGGTACGGCAGTGGCCGGTCGGCGAACGCCGCGCGCCACAGCGCTCCCAGGGACTCCCCCTCCCGCAGATCGGGCACCTCAATCCCGTCCTCGAGGAGCGCACGGGCTGCATCGGCTTGCCCGTCGGCCAGCAGGGCCCGTGCCCGCTGCAGGACCAACCGGCCGTGCACAGCAACCTGCTTCGGCGCCGCGTCGATCATTGCCAGGCAAGCGGCGGGCCGACCGGCCGCGAGAAGTTGGTGGGTGGCCTCGACCAGCAGCGGCAGGCAGGTTGGCGCCTTGCCGACGGCGCGGGCGTACAGGTCCGCGGCGCTCCCCTGGTCGCCCCGTCCACTGGCGAGCAGGGCCAGACCGCGGGCCGCCCAGGGGGTCGACTTTAGCCGCTCGGAGTGCAGGTAGCCGAGCCTCGCCTTCTCAAGGTTTTGTCGAGAGTGGGACCGAATCGCGATCATAAGCCGGCCCCACCACCCCTCCGCCGCCCGGTCGAAAACCGCGACCCAGCGATCCGTAATCGGTGGCACCATCACGTCCGCAGCGGCCGCGTCCTGGTCGACCTCGCCAGTGCCAGCGAGCCGGACGAGATGGCGGAAGCCGTCGGAGAGCGGCTGTCCGAACGGGGTGCCCGGTAGACAGTCGGGATCCTTCCCACGTACAGCAAGTTCAGCCTGACCAGCCCCAGAGCCGGCGGTCAGCTGCTGCGGCCCCCGATCGGCCACCTCGGCTCGCCACCAGCGATGCCATTCCTCGAGCTCCTGGTTCTGAATTGCCCGAGCCAGCAGCTCGGTAACCTCGGCGAGCGCATCCGGCCAAGAACCATGTACCGCTCCCGGTGCCGCATTGATCGGCGCGTAGGCCTCCGCCCAGCTGATCTCCGCGCTCCCCTCCAATCGCAGGTGCTCGAGCTGGGTCGTGGCGAGACCGGCCTGGATCTCGAGGTACCGCGATCGCGGCCCGCACAGCCACTCCTGCCAGTGCCGGCCGCCTGCGGCCGTACCCCAACAGAACAGCTTCCGGCCGCGCAGCTGAGCCGTGGAGGTCTGGATGAGCCCGCGGCCGTCGGCCTGCACGGCGGCGATCCACGGCCGCCGCTCGGGAGGCACCTGGAAGAAGTAATCCGCGGCCCGTTGCGCCGGCAGCGGATAGCTCACATCGGTCACCGGGTCGTCGGCGAAGGGAACGTCGACGCGTGAAATGGATCCGTCGTAGCCGGTCCGCCATGCTCCAGCGGCGGGGGCCAAGACCCGCACGCCGGGTTCCTCGGGAGCGGCGATGTTCGTCCACCAGTACAGCGGTTTGGCCGCCGGGTCGGGATTGCGGACGCGGACGAAAGCCAGCAGCAGTGGCCGATCGGCCGGCATCAGCAAGTCGACCGAGAACACAAGATCTCGGGTGCGTTCCCACTCCCAGATCCGCAATGCGGCTCCACGGTTGGACGGCACGCTGCCCGCGAAGATCGGTCGGCTCGTCGTAGCCGAGTGGCCGGTGGAGCCCAGGTTCCACTCGATACCGCCTGCGAACCAGGCGTCGGTGATCGCGAAGTTGGCAAACTGCAGCCGCGGGTTGGTGAACACCAGGTCCCGATCGGCGACCAGGTCCCGCAGCGACCACAACCGCCCGCCTAGACCGGGAAGCACTTGCGCCTGAAGCCGGCCGTTGGTCAGCTGAAGTGCGGGGATTTGTTGAGGCCGCAAGTCGCGTTCATAGGAATTCTGCAACGGGTACGGCAACGGGTTGGCAAGCCGACCGTACGCGATGCGCTCCCGCATGTCCGCAGGCAGGTCGGGAGAACCGGAGGGGTCCGGAAGTCGCTGCAGTCCGGCCAACGGCGGTAGCGGCGACTCCGGGCCGAGTTCGGCTGCAAGCAGACGCAGCGTGACTTGGCTAACCACCCCCGCGAACATGCTTTCGACCCTAGTCAGCAGCTCGCGCCTGAGGAGGGCACCGGCCAGGCATAGCGGGCCTGATTGGGTCCGCGCCTTCGTTAGAGCGGCCGCGTGATGGACGCCAGCAGTGATCGCATAACGGCCTGATCGGGCGGCTGCTGTCTAAAGACCGCGAGCAGCCTGCTTTGCTCATGCACTGCGCCGAGGAGTGTGATCGGTGCTCGACCGGGATGGTGAACTCCAGTCCGACGTGCCGCGGCGCATCCTGGATCAGTCCCGCGATCTGCCGCTCGCCGTGCTGGAGGAACTCTAGATACGGTCGGCGCAGCTCGGGCTTCCGGCTGCGTGCAGCAGAAGCTCTCGGTTGGCCAGGGTGCCCTCACCCGGTTCTCGACCTGCTTCTGCGTTGGCCGTCAAGGCCCGCGAGACCAGCTCGTCGGCGGACAGGTCCGAAGCCGGCTTAATCACGGCGATGGCTCGTTTGGCGGCGACGACTTGTCTGGTGATGTTCTGCGAAATGATCGCCAGGACCAGAGCCGACTTGTCGGAAAAGTTGGAGTAGAAAGCACCCCGAGTGAACCCTGCCGCCTCGCAGATCTCCTCGACGCTGGCGCCGTTCACTCCGCGCTCGGCAAAACACGTGCATGGCGGCGGCAATCAACCGTTCCCGGGTGTGGGCCCTGCGTGGACTGACCGCCAACGCCTCGGGAACCAAGGCCTACGCCGGCGGAGTTCATAACTTCTCGGCCGGTGTCGTACTGGCGATCCTCAACCCAGACCTGACGCCCCCGCCCAAGTTTCGTCCATTGGATACGGCGCCTCAGCACAGCTGCTCGGTGGGTGCAACGCTCGACCTGCTCGGCGAGCCAGGAAAGCCGAAGCTGACCGTCATTTTCGGTCCAGGACCCGCCGGCAAAAACGCCAGCAAGCCCGATCTGGATCGGATCAGTCGAACCTTCTGCCCAGAAGGTTGCAAGATCACCGGTACTGAGTCCGTGCAGCTCTGGTGATAGTTTCTGCCCAGTCCTACTCACTGCAGTGCCCTTGCTCGCCGCCTTGCTGCTGCTCCTATTAGATCTCGGGGAGGATCAATCCCAGCCGGTTCTTGCCTGGTTGCACAAAGGGCCGTATGTCATGACTTGATGGGAAAGAGGTCTTGATCAGAAAGGCGGTCGGAACAGTGGTGCTTGACGTCGATCAGATCGGCGAGCGGATGGTCGCAGTCGGTGTGGAGGCCTCGCCGGAATCGGTGGCAGCAGCGCGGTACGCCGTCCATACCGCAAGTGACCGCAACCTCGACGTGGTGTTGGTCCATGCCTACGAGTTGCCCTCGGTCAGCGTTCCCCTGGAACCTGAGATCCTCGACATGTACCAGGAAGCCGCCCACAACGTGGTGCGGGACATTACCGCTCAGCTCGTGGTGCCCGGCCATATGAGTGTCGCCAGCTACGTTCGTGAGGGTTTCCCCGATGCTCTGCTCTTGAGGGTCGCCGAGCGAGTTCCCTTCCTCGTAGTTGGTCAGGACCATCTCACCTGGGGCGAGCGGTTGCTGTTCGGCCAGGTTGCAGCTCAGGTGGCCCAGAAGTCGGCCTGCCCGGTGGTGGTAGTGCCCGGAAACTGGCGAGCACCAAGTACGGGCCCAGGACATCCGGTCGTGGTCGCGCTCGAGGGAGATACGTCGGCCGCTGCTGCGCTGCGGATTGCCTTTGAGCAAGCAGACTTGCTCCGCACCGGGCTGCTGGCGCTGCACGCCTCACCCTCTGGTTCGCAGGAAGCTGAAATCGCCAGTCAGGCTGCAAATCTGACCGAGATGCTCGCAGGCTGGAAGCAGGACTATCCGGGAGTGACGGTGGATCGCCTCGTGGTTCTGGGTGATGAAGACGCAAACCTGGTCCAGTGGTCCCAGTCGGCAGCCGTTCTGGTGGTGGAACGGCCGGAACGGCACTGGTGGAAGCCCTGGGCGCACTCGGTCATCGGCGCTGTCTTAAAGCGGACCCAGTGTCCGCTGATCGTCACACCACGGCAGCGCGCGGCTGATCAGTAAAACGAGCCTCCGAGGGTCACCTGCTCAGACCCGAACTCAAAGGATCCGACGCAAGCTCGTACGGGTGACAAGGAACCAGCCGATCGCAAAGGATCCGAGGATCCCAAGCCCTCCGACCAGAACAGCTTTTGCCTCCGCCGGAATGGGCAGTGGCCGAGCAGCTATCTCCAGGGTGAGGAGCACCGGCACCTGCATCATGAAGGCGCAATATGCGCCACGGGCCGCCCCGCGCAAGATTGGAGATTCGGAGGCCAGTCGCCGATGAGCAAACGCCAGCAGAGCGATTGAGCCGGCAACGACGAGGGATGCCTCGACGACATCGAGCGCCACTGCCTGCCACCGCCATCCACCAAGAAATAACCCTTCTTGCCGCGCGAAGTTGGTCACCACCACAAGCGCCAATCCGATTGCCGCCACGAGTGTCACGAGCACGGCTATCCGGCATCGGCGCGCTATCTCAGCCGGAATTTCGCGGGCCCATCCCTGGCCGCTGACCATGGCCCCCAGGCAGAACATGCCAACGCATTGAGGCCACTGCCATAGGTGGAGATCCAGAATTTGCTGGCTCCGCGCCGGAAACCAGAGCCGGACCACGAAGGACGTTGCTGCGATGGCGACGGCTACAACGACAAGGTGTCTTCCGGTGATTGCTGCCGGCCGAAGGCGCCTGCCCCAGCCCAGCCGGGTCCACAGCGCGTAGCCGAGTGACACATACAGCAGCACCTGCACGAACCATAACGGTCCCGAATCCAGGAATGGCGTACGGCCCCGAAATGCCTGCCAGTATGACAAGTCGTTGCCCGCGGCCCGGTAGACCAGCCACATAAAGAACGGCCAGATCAGCAAGGTGAACAGGATCCATGGCACGCCGAGGCGAATAAGTCGGCTCCAAGCGAAACGCACTGGCCCCAAACGAGAGATCGCCTGGGGCGCGAAAAAGCCGGCGAGGAAGAAGAACGTCCCCATGGCAAACAAAGCGGTCGGACCAAGCAGCACAATCAGTACGTACTCCAACTGCGGGGACAAGGTCGTCTCCTGGACCTCGTCGTAGGGCCAGCCGCCGATGGCGGTATAGCCCATCAGCACATGGCAGCCGATTACCCAGGCGACCAAGGCCGACTTGAAGTTGTCTATCTCCACTATCCGTTGCGTCCCGGCAGCCCTGGATGCCAGGCCCTGTTCGGACATGGTCTGGCGCTTGGTAGCACTTGATTGAGCTGAGCTGCTCATGTGAAGTCGCCCCAATCCGGAAGCTGCAGAGCACACGAGAAGTGTCCATGACTAGGGTCACCCTGACCTGCTGAAGTACTCAAGAGCCTAATCACCCGGATCCGGACCCGATGTCCCACTGACCACTAAGAATTCCAGAAACTTGCAGCCAGGGAGCAAAAAATGAGGGGCAAGCATGCGGGCGCTGGCTCAGTGCTCTCTTAGCAGTCTGCTCGCTTGGCCGGGGAATCCCACTCCAGTCACTTCGGTTGTGCTGCGCGCACCTGCTTGCGGGTCGACATCGTTGGCTAACGGCACACTTCCCGGACATGGACCGAGCGCCGCGGTGGATTTCGCCGAAAAGGATGAGCTAATTCTCCTGCCGCATCAGCTCGATGGCCAACGCATTTGTTTGGGTTTCGGTCAGTCGGCCGTCGACAACGGCCACTTCGAAACGACGGCTCAGCACGCCGCCGGCAGGAAGGACCTTGGGACCGTCCCAGGCGAGGGCCGAGCCGAGACCCGGGTAGTCCCGTATCCGTAGGAACCAGGGCTCCGACGCCGCAGCGGATCCGGGGGCCGCGATGACGATGGTAGCCGGCCCGCTGATTCCCGGTCCGGCGGTGAAATCGGCGGACCAGGCAACCCATGGCGCCACGCTGCCGTGGACCTGGTCTTCACCGCGAGCTTCAGCGGTGTAGACCTCCACGTTATGGCAAGCCGGGAACCGCCAGAAGAAACCGCCGTAGCCACCTCCGATGCGCCCCTTACTGCCGGGAGAGCGAAGTTCGGCGGCGGCGGCGGCGCCCAGCCGGGACTCGAAGATAAATTTCCAGGTTTGTTGATCGACGGCGATCCAGCCGATCCGCCGCTGCTCGCGCAACTCAACGGATCCGTCGCGGCCGATCCACTGCAGCTGCTGGCTGAACGCGTCGCCCACCGGCTTCGGCGGCTCACCGATGATCACACCGTGATCGTCCAGCAGCTGATAGCCCTGCCCGTGGATGTAAGTACGACCACCCCAGAAGTTGGTGCCGTTCACGTCGGATATGGCCATGCCCACGCCGTTGTGCCAGTCGTGGTCCGCTGGGTGATGGGCCGACACCACCACGCCAGCCCGGGTCCGTACCGGGTGCAGATAGGGCCTAGGGCTGGAAGTCGGTATGGTGCCGCGGCCGTCCCGGTACTCCGCAACCTCGGCATCCGAGAGGTGCACCCGGACAAGCACAATGTCGCGTTCCCGGTGGGCCCATGGCACCTGGAGTTCGGCGAATGTCCGGCCGGTCGATGCGGACTGCTCCAGCCAATCCTCGACGTCGTCGACCACGGCTCGGCGGTCCGAGCCTTCACCTTGCCACTGGATGGCGCGGGGGTCGACCCGAACTGGCTCGTCGGCGGCCGCGACAGCAGCCAGCACCCGCATGAACGCTCCGGTGCTCGCCAGGGGGACAAGCAGCCGTGCTCGGTGCCGCCGGTGGGCCAGAAGGTTCTCGAGCAGGTCCACCCGGGTGGTGACCTCGGTGCGAACCCTGCCGGCCGTTTCCAGCTCCACTCGGTCGGCGGTGTAGGCGAAGGTGGCACGACCGTGCCTTCCCTCGACTCGTACGAGCGGCTCACGCTCAATAGGCGCGCAAAGCGTCAGAGCGCAGGTCACCTCCAAGCCGTCGATGGTTCGGATCCGCACTACAGAGGTGTCATCGCTGTCAATGGCGTTGGCCCGGTAGAGATTGGTGTCCACCCTCTCGACGTCGTCCATCCGGCGGCAGCCGGCGATGGCGAGCGACGTGACAACAGCATGGGCCAGTGGATTTGTAACGACCCCGTCGACGACGGGCCGGCCGTCCAAGCTCCGGTGACCAGCCCACGGCGAACGGGTCCAGTACCCAACGGTGCGCGACCACGCACCCACTGCGCTGACCCGGACTACCGGCCCCATCTCAAAGGCGTCCTCGGTCAGCATCTGCAGTGCGAGGGACCCAAGGCTTTGAAAGCCCACCTGGACGACGCCTCCAGTTTGCTGTTCAAGCGCAAGCAGCGAGGTGAAGTCGTCCAAAGAGGCCACTGGAGGCTTCTCGAGGTACACATCGGCGCCCGCGTTGAGGGCGATGTCGGCAAGTCGGAAATGCTCCGCGAGCGGTGCGGCGATCACCACCACGTCGACCGGGGCAACCGCAGATAGGGCGTCGGTCAGATCGGTGTACAGGTCAACGCCGTAGATCACCGGCGGATCCAGCCGGACCCCGGGATCGACAGCGGCAACCAGCTGGACCAGCCCGCCTTCCGCGAGCATAGCTATCCGTTCGGCGTGCACCTGGCCGAATCCGCGCACGCCCACCAAGACGAGGCGGGCTGGAGTATTGGAGGCATTCATCGGGAGGTGGCCTCCGCCGGCGCACCGGCAACCGCGCGGCTCATCGGGCAACAGACGCTGCGACGGAAAGGTTCATCCGATCCTCGTGCCCTTCGTTACGCAATCACACTAAAAACTACTAGAAAACGCTTTCCCAAAGGTACACGATAGGTCTATCCGGAGCCACAGGACGCAGCCGCCGGTGGCCCAATCGGAACTGACCAGAACGGACGCAACGTGGCTGAACCATCTCAGAATCGACCGCAGACCATCGCCGACGTCGCTGCCCGAGCAGGTGTCTCGCTTGCCACAGTGTCACGGGTGATGAACGGTAACGCCTCGGTCGATTCCGCGCTGGCCGAGCGGGTCCGTGCTGCGGCAGAGGAGCTCAACTACACAGCCAGCCCACTGGCTCGCAGCCTGGTCCTAGGCAAGACGAACACAATCGCCGTTGTCGTGCCCGATCTTGAAAATCCCACTTTCCACGGTGTGTTACGCGGTCTCAGTCGGGCTGCTGGGCGGGACGGCTATCACATCTTGATCGCCGACTCAGCCGAATCCGTGCCGGAGGAGCGAATCCTGGCTGTCGAGACTCGACGACGAAGCGACGGCGTCGTCCTGTGTGCGCCCCGGATGGCCGAGGCGGATCTTCAACGGCTACTCGAAGAGCTCAAGCCGGTCGTGCTAGTGAACCGGGATGTGGGATCGCCCAGTACGCCCGTGGTCGCCGCCGACTATCGAACGGCACTGACGGAGCTCCTGGACCTGCTGTACAACCTCGGTCACCGGTCAGTGGTGTTCCTTGCGGGCGCGCCGCAGAGCGGATCCAACGCTCGTCGCCTGGCCGCGGTTCGCGACTTTCTCGAGGATCACCCAGATGCAAAGATCAACGTTCTTCCCTGTGGGGTCACCTTCGCAGACGGCTATGGAGCCGCAGAACGCGTCCTCGCCTTGTCGGCGACCGGAGTGCTGGCCTTCAACGATCTCGTGGCGATGGGCTTGATGAGTGCGCTCAGCGAGCTAGGAGTGAGCGTGCCGGGGGACATCTCGGTCGCGGGATTCGACGACATCCCATTTGCTCGCTACATCACGCCACCCTTGACCACCGCGTCGGTTCCGGTTACCGAACTCGTTGAGCACGCCTGGCATCGGATGTGGGACCTGCTGAACCAGCGTGCGCCTGGCCATGCAATCTTCCTCAGGCCTCGGATCGAGAGTCGCGCCAGCACCGGGCCGGTGCGGCTCAGCAAGACAGTCCGCTGAGCACTGAGCCAGCCGGGCCGGGCAGTGCTCGCCCGAATCCGATCGCCGGCTACGAGGACTGGCCTGCTGCGGTGCGCTCAGCTGAGCCCTACAGCGGAGCAGACCCGCAGTCCACCGCGTTGGGCCGAGTGCTCGGACTCCGGCGGTCGCCCGAGCGTCCGACCGTATTCGACGAGGGCAGCCTGCGCCTGGATGGCGTCGTGATCCGCCGACTGCGCTGGTCGGTGGGGCACGGACCAGACACGAGCGCCTGGATGCTGCGTCCGGCAGGGGTTCGGCGCAGTCTTCCCGGCGTACTCGGCATGCACTGTCATGGCGGCGTCCGCTCAATCGGCGCTGAACAGCTGGTCGACCTCGGTACCAGCTCGAGTCCGCGGGCTATCTCGCTCCGCGCCTCGTACTACTCAGGACATGCCCCAGCCAACGAGTTGGCCCGACGGGGCTACGCAGTACTCGTCCACGACACGTTCTCGTGGGGCAGCCGGCGGTTCGACCTCTCCCGGCCTACCCCTCGGCTGGCCGCGCTGCTGGATGCCCAGAACGCGCTATGGCGGCAGCAAGGTGTCCATCCCAGTGAGGACGAACGCTTTGATGTGGCATCCGGACTGCATGAGGACACCCTGGCCAAGGCCGCTGGGGTGCTGGGCCAGACATTCGCGGGCGCGGTGTTGGCCGATGACCTGGTGGCGATGGAGGTGCTCGCCACCGAACCTGCAACCGATCCGAGACGGCTGGGAACGTTCGGGTTTTCTGGCGGGGGCGGCCGAAGCCTGCTGCTCGCGGCGCTGGATCGCCGGGTCACGGCCTGCGTGGTGAGCTGCATGATGGCCACCTTCGCGTCCCTGGTGCCCGGTGAGCTGGACACCCATTCCTGGCTGCTTCACATACCTGGTCTGTGGTCTCTAACGGACTGGCCTGACCTGACCGCAATGGGGCGAGCGCGGTTCCTGGTCCAGTACCGGACCAACGACGAGCTTTTTCCACTCACCGGTATGGAGGGCGCTCACGATCATCTAATCAAGCTGCATGCGGGCACCGGCCGTTATCACGGATCGTTCGGTGCGGGCGGCCACGCCTTTGACGCTGGCATGCAGGACGAGGCTTGGGCCTTTCTGGCTGAAACGTTGTGATCCGTCCCGCGGCAGAAGGCACATTGAACACGGTGCGGCTCAGTTACTCGCTCGAGCTGGCCTGTGCGTATTCTTCGAACTGCTTGCGCGGCAGATCGGCGAGGTAGGAGACGAGTGATGGCAGAAGCGAACGATCGCGATCCTCGACTCGCGACTCTGGACGTCTTCATCGGAGAGTGGATCGAGCAGGTCGAGCTTCCCGGCGCCCCACCTGGTCGGTCGATCTTTGAGTGGGATTTGCAGGGCCGCTTCCTGGTGCAGCGAGCGATCAACCCACTGCCGGAGTACCCGGACGGCCTGATGATCATTTCGCTAGAACCCCAGGGCTATCTCCAGCACTACTTCGACTCCCGCGGAGTCGTACGGCTGTACCGGATGACCTTGCAAGATGGCACCTGGACTCTGCTGCGCACCGAGCCCGACTTCACGCCGCTGGAGTTCTCACAGCGGTTCGTCGGCGCCATCTCGGCTGACGGCAACCGGATCGACGGGCAATGGGAAACCTCCTATGACGAGGGCGTGAGCTGGGAGCTCGACTTTCCCCTGAGCTACAGCCGCCTCCCGGCTGAGCGCCGGGCGGAGGTTTAGCCGCCTATGCGCTGAGCACAAGACTGGGCAGTTGAAGAAGGCCGGATTGCACTGTGGCCATGGCCTGATCCAGGTCCTGCATGCGAAACCGGGGCCCATATCGGGCTTGGCTCTCGGCGGCTAGCCGCCGTATGTGCTCGTCTGCAGCGACGGCGTTCGCCGCGGTGTTGTACACGGTGATCTCGATTTCGTTCCCCCCGCTTTGCAACGCGTCGGAAACCTCCACTCGGTACGGCGGGGACCAGGCCAGCCCGCAGTCGATGCCGTTCACCCTTACTTGGGCAACCTCGCCCACCGGACCACGGACCGCCGCCCGGTAGGACGGACCAACGAGGCCGCGCTCCGCAGAGCCGCCGCCGGAAGGCCGACAGCCGCCGAAATCGATCCATACCGGGCCACCGACGGCGCCGAGATCGAATTGAGCCGTGTAGGTGGCCGCTCCCGAGTAGTGCCGTCGGCCTGGCTCGGTCTCCCAGATGTGCGGCACGGTGGTCGGCTTCGGCCGCCCCTTGCCGTACGCAACCTGCCAGGGACCGGCCAACGGCAATCTGCGCTCGGGTCGAGTCTCGGCGGAGATCTGGTTGACCGGTTCGTTGCTCAGGACGACGACGGTCGCCTCGTACGGATGCACGGTAAGTGCGATCCCATCCGCTACAGCTCCAGCGCGCATCACTTGGCCAGACATGGCATCCCACTGTTCATAGCTCCGTGCGCCCGTCCGCGCAGCGATGCCGAAGGCAGCGGTTGTCGGCCCTGTATTGGCCACTAGATAGATCTCGGTATCCCGGTCGTGACGGTGTACGAAACCGATGTCCGGTGTCGGCGGCGAGATCGCCAGATCGGGGACAACAGCCTCCGCCAGCGCATCGGCCAGCCCCTCGGCCGTCAGGGTGAGTGCACCCGGCAGGTGCACCGTCGAGTCGACCGACAGCACAATGCCCCCGGTCGCGCCTACCCGACCGAGCCAGGCCGCGGTTGCCGCCGCAACACTGGTCGCGGTCGGGATGATGATCACGCGGTAGCGCTCTGGCGCGGTGACCTCAATGGCGTCGTCGTCAATCAAGTCGTAGTCCAGCCCGGCAGTCCGGATCGTCGCGGTGATCGCGCTTGATATTCGCCGGTGTGCCTCCTGCCAAGCGTCCAGCGAGCCGCCTTGAGCCCGGCCCATGGTCGCGAACAGGTCCTCGTTGGGCACGTACAGCGCGACATCGGCCACCGGCTCGCCCTGCTGCAGCAGCCAGCACAGCCGACTCAGATACTTGGTGAGCTCCGGCATGGCCGGCCACCAGGGGTTGCGATCATCGAGCGCCCCTGCAGCGTAGAAGAACCAGCCCAGGCCCGGCGCGTCGGTCGGCGAATACGGCCAGCCGTGCCCGATCAGCTGGTTGATGCCGTTGAGGAAGTGCTCATGCGCCTCGCCCTTCAGGTCGAGCGGGCTGGCGCGGAAAGAGGGGGAGTGCACC
>Ga0126312_10001656_pt1 | contig 14718 bp, 12 predicted proteins | sample Plot104A_FD_92537 | JGI IMG/M metagenome (GOLD analysis project Ga0126312, IMG submission 92537) | Serpentine soil microbial communities from UC McLaughlin Reserve, CA, USA - Plot104A | ecosystem: Environmental > Terrestrial > Soil > Grasslands | place: USA: UC McLaughlin Reserve, Lake County...
GCCCGCGGCTCTACGTCAATGCGGGGCTGGTCGCGCTGGGCGAACCGCTAGCCGATTGGCTGCTGCGCCGGTGGTGGGAGGCGACGGAGAGATTGCTCGACCAGCCCCTTGCTTCCGACCCAGCTTCCCCGATCTGGGATCTCGATCAGGACGCGCTCAATGCGTTGCTGATGAGCGAGGTGGAGCCCGACGACGTCGTCGATCTCCCTGACGAGATGGCGATTCCGCCGGGGATCTATCAGGCACGCGTAGTCGACAGGGACGCCCTCTCGGTTGCCCTCGACCGCCACGCCGTGCGGGTCCTGCACTACACAGCTGCACCGAAGCCGTGGGCCCGGCTCGGCTGGACACGTGTCCGCCGCGATGCCTACACGGAGCTCCTGCCCCGTCTTCTGTTCGGCAGCGACGTGCTCGTCAGGCTGGAGCACCAAGAAGTGCCGATCTGGCTGCGTGCGAACGGGACCGGCGAGCGGACGCTGTCGGCGCTGAACCTCGTCAACCGCGCCGCCCGCGGAGTGGCGACGCATGCCCCGCGTGCCGTCGAGGAGCGGCTACGCCGCCTGCGCGTCCGGCTGGCGAGACCTTAGGGGGATGGAGGCGGGCTCGCTGATCTCGGGGGACGACCTCGGGCGTCCGGTTGCTCGCAACCTCGCCGTCGTCTTCACCGGCCGGGCGGTCATGCTCGCGCTGCAATTCGTCGCCTTCGCGATCGCCGCCGCCTATCTCGAGCCAGCCCTCCTCGGCGTCTACACCTTCGCGATCGCGTTCGCGGCGCTTTTCCGGCTTCTTCCCGCCTTCTCGTTCGATCCGGTCGTCACCCGCGACCTGTCGCAGCGACCGGAGGACGAGGCCACGCTCGTGCCCAACGTCGCCTACCTCCGGGTCGCGCTGGCAGGCGTGGCATACGCGGCGCTCGCGGCGGCGCTCGTGCTGGTGGGCTACGGCGAAAACCGCGCCGAGGCCGCGCTCATCGCCGGCTTCGTGCTGCCGGCCATCGCGCTCGACACGTTCAGAAACTCGCTGGGCGTCCGGCTGCGGCTCGGATGGACGTCGTTTGCGGACATCCTGGAAGGTGTCGTCACCCTCGTCGGCGTCATCCTGCTGGCTGCGACGGACGCAGGCGTGTTCGCGTTCCTGTGGCTCTACGTCGGCGCGAAGTTCGTCAACGGGGTGGTACTGCTCGTCTGCGTGTCGCGGATCGCGGACTTCTCGTGGCGACCGCGACTCGAAGGCTGGCCGGGCCTACTCCGCGGTGCGGCGCCGCTCGCGCTCGCGACTGTGCTGACCGCGCTCTACTTCCGCATCGACATGGTCGTTCTCGCGCGGCTCAAGCCTGCGGCCGACGTCGGTCAGTACGGCGCAGCCTACAAGTTTTTCGACACGCTCCTGCTCATCCCGGCGCTCGTCGTCGGCGTTTTCCAGCCCGTGATCGCGCGGAGCGCGGTCCAGGATCCCGAGACACTCCGGCGCCGGTTCGCCCGCGCCGTCCAGTTGATGACGGTTGCCGGGCTCGGGGTTGCCGTGCTCGGCGCAATGACCGCGCCGCGCGCCCTTCCTGCGCTTCCAGGGTTCGACCGGTACGACGGCGCCGGCGACGCGCTCGCGCTGCTCGCCGTGGCCGCTGGGCTCTCCTTCGTGGGGACGGTCGTGCAAACGACGCTGATCGCAACCCACCGCCAGCGACAACTTGTGTACGTCGCCGGCGCGGCGCTCGCGCTCAACGTCGTCCTGAACGCGACGTTGATCCCTCCGTTCTCGTACATGGGTGCCGCGGCCGCGACCGTTGCGACCGAGGTGTTCGTGGTCTGCCTCTCGCTGCTGGCGATCCGGTCCCTGCGTCTTGGCTGGCCGCTGCGGGATCTCGCCCGCTCGCTCGCGGCCGCGGGGCTGCTGGCGGGGGCGCTCGGGGTTACCTATGCGCTGCCGCCACTGGCGCAGGTCGCCGTCGGTGCTGTCGCGTACGCGGTCGCCGTCCTGCTCACGGGCGCCGTCCCACGTTCCGACCTCGCCCTACTGCTGCGGCGCGCGTGAAGATCCTCGTCCTCGCCGGAGAGACGCCGCTGCCGCCGACGTCGGGCGCGCGACAGAGAGTCCTGTACCTGACGCGCGAGCTTGCACGCGTGGCGCAGGTCGACGTCGTCGCGCTCGGCCCGGTGCCGGACGCGGACACGGAGGCCTTCTCCTTGCGCGGGATCCCTCACATGGCCGGCCGCTACACGACGCTGGCCACCGCGCTGCGCCGCCCCTACATGGCCGTGAAGCTCGCCTCGCCCGCACTCGGCGAGCTCGCGGCGCAGGCCAGCGCGGACACCATCCAGGCCGAGTTTCCCTATCTGGTCCCGGCCGCGCTTCGCGCGGCCGCGCCCGTGGTCCTGAACGCCCAGAACGTCGAGACGGAGGTTCTCACCTCGCTGGCGCAGAGCGAGCGGCACGTGCGTCGCCTGCGCTGGGCCTGGGAGTCCCGGAAGACCGAGCGCTTCGAACGCTGGGCGGCGAGGCGCGTCGCGGCCGTGAGCGTTCCAAGCGAGCACGACGCCGCGATCTTCGAACGTTGGGGCGCGAAGAGGGTCGTCGTCGTTCCGAACGGTGTCGACACGGCGGCCGTCGAGCACCGACAGCCGCTACCCGGTGCAACGCTCGTCTACGTCGGCCACTACGGCTACCGCCCCAACATACTTGCGGCGCGGGAGCTGGCCGAGCAGATCCTGCCGCGGGTGATCGCCGAGGTGCCCGAGGCCTCCGTGCGGCTCGTCGGCCGCGAGCCCGGAGTCGACCTCCGCCGACTGGCGGCGCCAAGCGTCGAGATCACCGGCGAGGTCGCAGACCCGGTCGCGCAGCTGCACGCCGCGCGCGCGGTCGTGGTTCCGCTGCGGGCGGGCGGCGGCTCCCGCTTGAAGGTGCTGGAGGCATTGGCGGCCGGCACCCCCGTCGTCTCGACGCCGCTGGGAATCGCAGGTCTGGAGCTCGAACGCGGCGCGCACGTGCTCGTGGGCGAGACCCCCGCCGACCTGGCCGCGCTCGCAATCCGCGTAATCCGGGACGGCGACCTCGCCGCGTCGTTGTCCGATCGCGGACGCAGGCTCGTCGAGGAGCGCTACGACTGGACCGTCGCGGCCCGCCCGCTCGTCGAGCTCCACCGCGAGCTCGCCGGCCGCTGACGCGCCGTCTAGCATCGCCGTCGGTGACGCGCCTCGTCAGCGTCGTGGTGCCGGCGTATGGGCACCCGGATCGGCTCCGCCGCCTAATCGAGGCGCTCGCGGCCCAGGTGCGGGGCGAAACGCCGCTCACGCTGATCGTCTCCGACGATGCGTCGCCGGAACCGCTCGAGCCGAGCCTGCGGCCGCATGTTCCGGTAGGAATCGAGCTCGAGGTCATCCGCTCGGACGCCAACGGCGGACCGGGCGCGGCGCGAAACCGCGCGCTCGACCTCGTCCGCACACCGTGGGTCGCTTTCCTCGACGCGGACGAGCTCCCGGGCCCCGGTTGGCTCGAGCGGCTCGAGACGATCGTGCGCTCGCCCCACGCCCCAGACGGCGTCGAGGGTCGGCTCGACGCCGGCGCGGCAGGCCGACCGACGCCCTTCACACACATCGCCGAGGTGCACGGAGCCGACGACCAGCACGTCGCCGGCAACGTCCTTTTCCGGACGGAGGTGTTGCGAAGCGTAGGCGGCTTCGACGAGCGCTTCTATGACCCCCGGCGCAAGCTGCACTTTCGGGAGGACGTCGACCTCTACCTCCGGCTCGAGCACGCCGGGAAGCGACTCGAGTTCGATCCGGAGCTCCGAGCCGAGCATCCGCCCCTTCCCGGTTCGTTCTGGTCGCCGGTGCGCGACGCCCGCCGCTACTACTTCGATCCGCTCCTGAGCCGCGAGCACGGGGATCGGTTTCGCCGTTTCGTCCGCCTGCGACGAGCCGGCCCGGTCCCGCTGCGCTGGGCGCGCCACGCGGCCGCGTGGCTGTTCGTGGGCGCCGTGGTCGTGGCCGTCGTCGGATTCGTCGTGGGCTGGACCGCCGTGGGCGCCGCCGGCGCAATCGCCGCCGTCGTCGGCTTGGCCGCAAACGCATTCGCTCTCGCCTGGAACCGCCGTCTGACCGCCGGCTCGGCGCTGCTGCTCGTACCCGCGGCCGCGATCGTCCCCTGGGTCTATCTCTCGCACTACTACCGCGGAGTGCTGAGGTTCCGGCATCGTCCGAGACTCACATGACCGACCGCCCGCTCGTCTCGATCGTACTCGTCACCTACAACGACGAACGGTTCTTGCCCGAGTACCTGGCAAGGCTCGACGCGACGACCTACGAGCCGCGGGAGCTGATCGTGGTCGACAACGGCTCGACCGACGCAACACTCGAGCTCCTGCGCGCGCGCGACCACCGCCTGAACTTGATCGAAAACGCCCCGAGCGTCGGCTTCGGGGCGGCGTGCAACCAGGCGGCGGAGCTCGCCAAGGGCGAGTTCCTGGTGTTCATGAACGCGGACGTGTGGGTCACGCCCGACTGGCTTGCGCAACTCGTAACCCGCATGCGGGAGCACCCCGACGCCGGCATCGTCTCGCCCGTCACGTTGCCCATCTACAAGGGGGTCGAGCCTGCCGAGCAGCCGTACCGCGACGTGGCCGCGGTGCCGGGCTGCTCGATGATGGTTCGCCGGAGCGCCTGGGACGAGCTCGGCGGCTTCGAGCCGCACTTCTTCCTCACCTGGGAGGACACCGAGTTGTGCTGGCGGGCCCGGCTTGCGGGCTGGTGCGTGCTCGAGGACCTGGAGGCGCACGTGTGGCACCTCGGCCGCGGAAGCTGGCGCCGCTGGGCTGCGGAGGAGCTCCACAACGGCGTCTACAGCCATCTGAAGCTGATGCGGTGGCGGCGCGCAGTTCCGTTTCTCGGCAGGAGCGCCGTACGGACGGCGGTCAAGCTCGCCCTGCTACGAGACCCCTCGCTGCTCCGAGTCTGGTCGCGGGTCTATCGCGAGCTTCCAACCGCGCTGCGGGAACGCCGGCGCTGGCTCCAGGACGCACGCCGCTCACAGGCACTCGAGCGACTCGTGAGCGCGCACACGCGACGGCGGCGCCGTGAGCGTGTCGAGGAGTGGTACCACGGGCGCCGTGGGGAGCGGGCTTAGAGCCTCTTAGTGCGGGCGGAGAAAACGTTCGTACGCCGCCACGGTCCCGTCCGCCATTCGGTCGACTGAGAAGAGCTCGCCGGCCGTCTTTGCATTCTCGCTCAGAGACTCGAGCCCCGGCAGCATCCGTTCGACCTCGGCCGCCCACGCGTCGCCGCTTGCGCCGACCGGAACGACGCGGAGCGCGGCGCACTCCCGCGCGAGCTCCCGGTGCGGCGGAATATCGGACGCGAGGACCGGGAGCCCCGACGCCAGCGCCTCCATCGGCGCGAGCGGCAGGCCCTCGAACTCGCCGGGCGCAAGGAGGACATGAGCGTCGAGCAGCTGCGGCGCCGGATCGGCGACGAAGCCGACGAACTCGACGGCGTCGAGGAGCCCGAGCTCGCCCGCTTCTCGCTCGAGCGACGGCGCCAGACTGCCGACGCCGACGAACCGGAGACACGCCGGGACACCGCGGTCCCGAAGGGCCGCCAGGGCGGCGAGTGCGGCAGCGGGGCCCTTTTGCCGCTCGAGGCGGCCGACGAACAACAACCGCACCGCCTCGTCCTCCGGCGGCGTCCGCAACTTGGCCTCAGCAACCTTCACGCCGTTGCGGACGACCGCGAGCGGCGGAAGGTGGCGCCAGTGACTTCGCGCTTCCTCCTCTGAGGAATGGCTCACCAGGATGATCCCGGACAGGCGTCGGTTGACCAGGCGGCGGACGAGCTCATAGTGGAGCCCGTCGCGCATCATCGGCAGGTGATCGGTCAGTACCGACGGCACGCCCCACGGCAAAGCGGCCAGGAGACCGCCTCGGTAGAGAAACGGCTCGGGCATGTTCCAATGGAGCAGATCGGGCTCGGCCTCCCGGAACGCCCGGCGGAGGCCCCATGGAGTCGTCGCTCCAGGCTCGGTACGGATCGGCGCAAAGGCCTCCACGCGGGACAGGAGCCCCCTGGCGTGCAGCGTTCGGGTGCCGAACAGCACGACCGCGGGCTCGACCAGTCGCTCGCGAAGCGCCGGCAGCAGTAGCTCCAGATAGCGCTCGGCCCCGCCGAAGGAGCCGAGGAACTGATGGACGAAGAGAATCCGGCGCGGCCTCGTCACCCGGCCGGGTCCGCCGGGGTGGGCGCCGAAGCGAGAGTCCTGCTCGGGATCGCATGCACCCGGGCGGCCGCGAGCCAGCCGATCACCGCTCCCATGATCACGCTGAAGCGATAGTCGACGCCGGTGTACGACCCGGTCGTCTCCGCGACCATCAGGCCGACCAGCCCCGTCGCGGTCGCCAGTCCGGCGACCTTGAACCAGTCGCCGTCCGAGAAGCGCCAGATCCGGATCGCGGTGAGGATCGCAACGGCCATCAGCCAGAGGTACGCGGCCAGGCCGAGGAGGCCGAACTTGAGCCAGTAATGAAGGACGACGACGTGGGTGTAGAAGCGGCCGCCGTCGTGCTCTTCCGGCAACGGGTTGTCCACCGCGCTCCAGGGGACGCCGAGCCCGAGCCCGGCAATCGGATGGTTCTTGAGCTCGAGCAGGACGTTCTTGACCTCCTGAAGGCGGTAGGCGTCCTGCTTCCGTGCGTCGAGCTTCGTCGGCGCGAGCGTCTGCGCGCGCTCGACGAGCGGGCCCTGCACATAGCTCACGCCGCCGGCGGAGATCGCGATCCAGATCGACGCCAACAAGACGACCATCGTCGGGAAGACGAGCCGGCGACCGCGAATCCCGCTCGTAAGCATGATCGTCAGCAGGAACCCCAAGCAGAGTGCGATCCAGAAGTTCCTCCTGAACGCGAGAACGAGCGCGGCCAGGACGACAGGCGACGTGAGCTTGATCCAGAGCGGGAGCGGCACACGCATCATCAACGCGCCTGCGCCCGCGAGCAGAAAGAGCAGCATGATGAAGTTCGCAGTCGGCTCGTAGTAGGTCAGAACCGTGCCCGCGAAGGCACCGCCTTCCTCGAGTGGGCGCCCGGTGCCGAGCACCCAGAAAACCATGCCCTCGATGCCCTTGAAGACAGCAAGCAGGGCGGCGCCGGCCGCGAAGAGCCAGACCTTCCTGCGGTCGCCGAGGAGGTTCACGACCAAGAACGAGACGAGGACCATGTAGCCGATCGGCCTCATCACCCACAGGACCTCGGAAAAGTCGCCCTGTTGAAAATGGCCGTTCACCGTCCCGGCGACGAACGCGAGCCCGAGCAGGGCGAGCGGGAGCGTGAAGGGCTCAGGAAGGATGGGCACGCGGTGGCGAATGCCGAGGTCGAGAAGCAGGCCGACCGCTGCTGTGGCCATTACGACCTCGTTGATTGAGGGCGGCCCCTCGTAGAACCTCGCGGTGATCGGCAAGAAGCCGAATGGGTCATCCTCGAAGAGGACGGTGGAGACGAGCAGGACGGCAAGTCCAATCCCAGGCCTGCGGATCAGGAGCAGGATGCCGAGGAGTCCGACGACGGCCGGGCCGACGATCGGTCCGATCATGACCAGAGCCGCACCAGTGATGACGCAGGCGCCCAAGGCACCAAGCGCCGGCCACGGCGGAGCCACTCGCCGGTCGACGGCAGCGGCGGCGCGGTTCATGCCCCACTCCCCGCCGGTATCGCCTCGCGAGAGCCGCGCACGTGCACGGCTCGCTCGATCGTGTCCCGAATCTCGCGCCGGAAGCGCCCGGCGGCAAAACGCTCGGCGTTCTGCCGGATCTCAGCTGAGTCCAGGTCCTCCGCGGCGGCCCGCCTGACCACGTCGCGCACGGCGTCGACGTCGTGTCGCTCGAACAGCCAGCCGGTCGTCCCGTCACGCACGATGTCCACCGCGCCGCCCGCCGTCGGCGCGATCACCGGTGTACCGCACGCCTGCGCCTCGGCCATCACGATCCCAAAGTCCTCCACGGCCGGGTAGACGAGCGCCCTGGCCCGGCGATACAAAGCTCGCAGCTGCTCGGCGGGCACCTCCCCGAGGAATTCGACGTTGGCGGGTGCACGCCGCTCGAGCGCTTTGCGCAGATGCCCGTCGCCGACGACCAGCAGCCGCTCACCGAGCCCGCGAAAGGCCTCGAGCGCAAGGTCGAGGCGCTTGTAGCTGACGAGTCGCCCGACGTAGAGGAAAGAGTCCTCCCGCTCGCCGTCAGGGCTGTAGAACTCCGTGTCGACCGGCGGATGCACGACCTCGGCCGTTCGGCCATAGAAGCGCCTGATCCGCTCGGCGACCGCCGTCGAGTTGGCGACGAATTGGTCGACGCGCGTGGCCGTCCCTCGATCCCACCGTCTGAACCAGGCCATCAGGGCGCGGGCGGCGGGCCGCAGCGCGAGCGGGAAGCGCTGGGCCTCGGCCCCGAAGTCCCACGCGTACCGCATCGGCGTGTGGCAATAGCAAACGTGTGCGATTCCGTTCCCCACTCGGACGGCCTTCGCGCAGGCATGACTCGAAGACAAGACGGCGTCGACATCCTGGACCGGGGAGCGCAGCCGCCACGCGAGCGGCATCAGCGGCAGCAGCCACTCGTGGTGCGACGGCGCGCCCGGGATCCGTTGAAGGAAGGACGACTCGGCAGCCTGAAGCTCCGGCGGCAGGGTGCCGGCCTCCAACAGGGTCGTGAGCAGGCGCGCCCCGGGAAAAACGGCGAGCACCTCGGCGACCACGCGTTCCGAGCCCGCGTAGCGAACGAGCCATTCGTGGGCGACGGCGACCCGCACCGCTTCGCCCTCGCCGCTCGGGCTCAGCGCCGCGACGCGCTCTCGCGCAGTCGCTGGGCGAGTCTCGCGCCACGCGGCAGATCCTGTGGCCGGTACTTGTAGTAGTACGAGACCCCGTAGTCCTCACCCAGGTCGGCGTCGGTGATCACGAAGCCGAGCTTAGTGGCCGGGGTGGTCTCGAGCAGCCGGACGAGCTCGTCGACCGTCGAGCGGCGAACCACCCGCAGCCTCGCGACGACCAGCATCGCGTCGACTACGGCGCTCAGGGCCATCGCGTCGCCGACATGCAGGACCGGCGGCGCGTCGATCAGGACGACGTCCCCGCGGTCCTTGAGCTCCTCGAGGATGCGGGCCAGCGACCGCGTACCGACGAACTCGCCCGTGTTTGGCGGAGTCGGGCCGGACGGAAGCACCTCCAGCACACCCTCGGCACGAGCGCCGTTGACGCCGTCGAGCAGAGTCTCTCCCTCACCGCGCTGGATCGGGAGTCTCGCGAGGGCGTCCTCGAGCGTCGCATCCTCGAGGATGACGTCGGTGATGCCCGGCCTGCCCTCCAGGCGGAAGAAACGGCCGACGAAGGGGCGGCGCAGGTCGAGGTCGACGAGCACGACGTGGCGCCCCGCCTTCGCCATCGCGACGGCCAGATTTGCGACCGTCGTCGACTTGCCCTCTTGTTCGAGCGCGCTCGTGACCATGATCGTCCGGGCACCGCGTTCGAGATTGACGAAATCGATGTTCGTCCGGAGCATCCGGAAGGCCTCGGCCTGGACGCTGTTCGGATCCTCGATCATCGTCAAGCGGTTGGCCCGCTGGAGGGTGCGGGCCGGGCGCGGAATGCGGCCGAGGAGTGGCAGGCGCATCCGCTCGGTGATCTCGTCGGCCGAGCGCAGACGGGTGTCGAGCGCCTCCCAGAGGAATGCGAAGAGCAGCCCGAACGCGAGCCCGAACATGATCGCGAGGATCACGTTCCTGGTCGTCTTCGGCTGCACCTGGACCGCAGCGGTCGAGGGTCGGACGACGAACGCATTCGAGGTCTGGAGCGCCTCGAGCAGCCGGAGCTCCTGCTCCTTGTCGACGAGGCTCGCGTAGAGCTGGGAGCTCGTGCCGCCTCGGGTTTGCTCGAGTTCCTTGATTCGCTCCTCGAGTTTCACGAGCGCGGTCTTCAGCGCCTCGGTGTCGATCTCGCGACGGTAGATCCTGAACTGCTCCGCGTACTCGGTTGCCAGCGTCGCCGCGAGCTCCGGGTCAGCGTTGCGGACCCGGAACTCGAGCAGGTCGACATTCGGCTTCGCCTCTACCTCCGAGTTCGCGAGCAGTTCGAGCGGGGTGCACTCCGGCCACGGGACGTTCGTGCAGACGCGCCCGGCGACCTCCGGGACCGAGGCCAGGTCGGCCTGGGTTTCGGCGAAGCGCTCCGCGTCCTGGAAGAAGCTCGAGTCGCCCGTGTTCGTGAGTGCCTGAGCCAGGTTCTGCGGGCTGAGATAGACCTCGGACGATCCCTGGTAGATCTCTTGCTGGCGCGAGGAGAGCAGCAACGCGACCAGTGGGAGCAGGACGACGCACGCGGCGATGATCCACTTGCGGCGCCGGATGACCCGAAAGTAGTCGGGAAGGGTAGGCGCGATACTCGTCTGGACGTTAGACATGGGCGTTTTCGCCTGCTCGGCGGGCGATTCGGTTCATGCCGGCACCGGGCAGGCCTCGCTTCCTACTATAGATTGACATTTGCCCCGGTTCTCGCCGCCGGCCCCGCGCGTGGGCAGCAAGCGACCATGACCGCAACCACCTTCCGGCTCATCGTCCTGTGCACCGGGAATCGTTTTCGGAGTCCTCTTGCCGAGGTCCTGCTCCGAGATCTGACTCAGGGCCTTCGCGTCGAGGTCTCGTCGGGCGGAACGCTCTCGCTCGGGCCTGTTCCGGCGCTCCGTCAGGCGCTCGAATCCGCGACGGCGATGGGCCTCGACCTGAGCGCGCATCGGTGCCGGCACTTCAGCGAGACCGAGCTTCCTACCGCCGACCTCGTGCTGGGCTTCGAGCGGACGCATGTCGCAGCCGCCGTCGTCGACGGTGGAGCGCGTCCGGAGCGGACGTTCACCCTCCCAGAGCTCGTCGAGCTCCTCCGGCAGGTCGAGCCGCGGGCAAACGATCCGATCGACCGCGCGCGAGAGGCGATCGCGCTTGCCCACGAGAGCCGCAGCGACCGTCCGGAGCTCCTAGAAGTGAGCCAGCTCGCGGACCCGTACGGACGCTCGCACAAGGTCTACCGCGAGACGGGCGAACGCGTCGAGGCGCTGTGCGAGGAGCTCGCGGCCCGCCTGTTCCGGGCTCCGCCACGCCGGCACCGCGACGTCGACGAGGGCTGGCTAAAGCGGCTCGTCTCGCGCTAGCTGATGAAGATCCTGCTCACCGGACACCACGGCTACATCGGCTCGGTCTGCGGGCCGCTGCTCGCGGCTGCCGGACACGATGTCGTCGGCCTCGACACGCTGCTCTACCGGGACTGCGACCTGGCCTCAGCCCGGGCGACTGCGGTTGCCGCGCTGCTGCTCGACGTGCGCGACGTCCGGCCCGGCCAGCTCGAAGGCTTCGATGCGGTCGTCCACCTCGCCGCGCTCTCGAACGATCCGCTCGGCGACTTCAGCCCCGAGCTCACGCGCGAGATCAACTACGAAGCCACCGTCTCTCTCGCCCGTGCGGCCCGGGAGGCGGGTGTCCGGCGCTTCGTGTTCTCGTCCTCCTGCAGCATGTACGGCACCTCCTCCGACGAGGCGGTGGACGAGAGCGCGCCGCTGAAGCCCCTGACCGTGTACTCCGAGTCGAAGGTGCGCTCGGAGGAGGCGCTCGTCGACCTCGCCGGACCCAACTTCGCGCCGGTCTCGATGCGTAACGCCACGGCGTACGGCGTCTCGGCCCGGCTCCGCGTCGACCTCGTCCTCAACAACCTCGTCGGCTGGGCCCACACGACCGGCAAGGTCAAGATCATGAGCGACGGCACGCCCTGGCGGCCGCTCATTCACGTCGAGGACACGGCGAGAGCGGCTCTCGCCGCACTCGAGGCGCCGGAAGACGTCGTGCGCGGCGAAGCCTTCAACGTCGGCCGCGAGAGTGAGAACTACCAGGTGCGCGAGCTCGGGGACATCGTCGAGGAGGTAGTCGCCGGCTCCGAGGTCGAGTACGCCGGCTCCGGCGACCCCGATCCGCGCAGTTACCGCGTGAACTTCGACAAGCTCACGCGGACCTTCCCGGAGCTCGAGCTGAAGTGGACCGCCCGTGCGGGCGCCGAAGAGCTCGCCGCCGCCTACCGTGCCGCCGGCTTGACGCTCGAGATGTTCGACAGCGACCGTTTCACGCGGCTCAAGCGGCTGCGCTCGCTCCTCGAGCGCGGCGACCTCGACCAGTCGCTCCGCTGGCGGAAGGCCGCATGAGGTTCGAAGAGACCGAGCTCTCCGGCGCCTTCGTGATCGACCTCGAACGGCGGGAAGACGAGCGCGGCTTCTTCGCGCGCAGCTGGTGCGCGAACGAGTTCGCCGAGCAAGGTCTCTTGAACCGGCTCGTCCAGGCGAACCTCTCCTGGAACCCGCGTCAGGGGACGCTGCGGGGCATGCACTTTCAGCACGCGCCGCACGCCGAGGTCAAGGTCGTCCGCGCAACCCGTGGTGCGATTTACGACGTGATCATCGATCTCCGCGAGGAGTCACCGACCTTCAAGGAGTGGATCGGCGTCGAGCTGAACGCAGACAATCGGCGGGCGCTCTACGTGCCCGAAGGGTTCGCGCACGGCTTCCAAACCCTTCTCCCGGATTGCGAGGTTCACTACCTCGTGACCGAGTTCTATACCCCGTCGGCTGAGGGCGGCGTTCGCTGGAACGACCCGGCGTTCGGGATCGACTGGCCGGATCCCGCGAACGCGGTCCTGTCCGAGAAGGACGCCAACTGGCCTGACTTCGAGCGATGATCATTGTTGATACCGCGCTCGAAGAGCGCCGACGCGCCGGAAATCCGATCCGCGTAGCGATGGTCGGCGCCGGCTTCATGGGCCGCGGCATAGCGCTTCAGATCCTGAGCGCCGTCCCGGGCATGCGGCTCGTGGCGATCGCGAACAGGAACATCGAAAAGGCACATCGCGCCTACGCGGAGGCTGGTGCCGGGGATGTCGTCGAGACCACGAACGAGGCGGAACTCGACGAAGCGATCGGCGCCGATCGCTACGCGGTGACGCAGGATCCGCTGCTGCTCGCCCGCCACCCGCAGGTCGAGGCCTTGATCGAGGTCACCGGCGCAGTCGAGAACGGCGCGCGCGCCGTCTCGACCGCGATCGAGCACGGCAAGCACGTGATCCTGATGAACGCCGAGCTGGACGGCACGGTCGGGCCGATCCTGCGCCAGAAGGCCGACGCGGCCGGGGTCGTCTATACCAACGCCGACGGCGACCAGCCGGGCGTGCAGCTGAACCTTTACCGCTTCGTCAAGACGATCGGGGTCAAGCCCGTCCTCTGCGGAAACATCAAGGGCCTGCATGACCCCTACCGCAACCCGACGACGCAGGAGGGCTTCGCCAAACAGTGGGGTCAGAACCCCCGCATGGTCACCTCCTTCGCCGACGGGACGAAGATCTCGTTCGAGCAGGCGATCGTCGCCAACGCGACGGGCATGCGAGTCGCCCGGCGAGGGATGTACGGGCCCACAGTCGAGACGGGCACGCACATCGACGCGTCGCGCGAGCTCTTCCCGCTCGAAGAGCTCGCCGACGGTCCGGGAATCGTCGACTACGTGGTCGGCGCCGTCCCGAGCCCCGGCGTGTTCGTGCTCGGGAGCCACGACAATCCGATGCAGCAGCACTACCTCAACCTCTACAAGCTGGGCGAGGGGCCGCTGTACTGCTTCTACACGCCGTGGCACCTCTGTCACTTCGAGGTGCCGATCACTGTCGCGAGAGCCGTGCTCTTCGGGGACGCCGCGATCGCCCCGCTCGGACCACCGCTCGTCGAGGTGGTCGCGACGGCCAAGGTCGATCTCGAGGCCGGGCAGGAGATCGACTCGCTCGGCGGCTATCTGACCTACGGCCTCGCCGAGAACGCCGACCTCGCGACGGCCGAGCAGCTGCTGCCGATGGGGCTCGCCGAGGGCTGCCGCCTGCGCCGGCACGTCGAGAAGGACGCCGTGCTCACCTACGACGACGTCGAAATCCCCGGTGGCCGTCTGATCGACGAGCTGCGCCGGAAACAAGCCGCCAGCTTTTCCTGACGGCGGCTACTTGACCGCCTCGACGTACAGCGAGCCGATGCGGCGGTGCTCGCTGTCCGGCACCGGCTCGAGCTGACTGTCGCCGAACGGCCTCTGCTCCACTGTCGGGAATCCAGCGGCGTTCAAGACGAGACTGAGCGTCTCCGCGTCGTACATCGTTCGGTGCCCCGCCTCGGCGAAGAACTCCTGAAGCGCCAGCAGGCCGGTCGGCGCGTCGGGCCACGCGATGTGCGGCGCGCCGCAGTCGGGAACGCCGATCCGGAGGACTCCCGCCGGTCGCAGGACGCGATACGACTCGCACGCGAGGCGGTAGCCCTCTTCCAGCGAAAGATGCTCGAGGAGGTGTTCATGAAAAATGGCGTCCACCGTCCCCTCGCCGAACGGGAGCGGCCTGAGGAGGTTCCAAGCCAGGTCGACGCGATCGCCCAGCAGGTCGACGTTAACCCAGCCGGGTTTGCGGACGGGGCCGCTTCCGAGATGAAGACGCGCCGCGCTGGTCGCACCGATGCGCTGTGCTCGGCGACGAGCTGGCCGTGCCGCGAGCGCCGTTGCGGCCACGCGCATGCGGAGCCGGAAACGCTGCGGAACGACACGCCGCCCCCAGCGCCGGACGCGCGACGCAGGGTCAGACACACCCGTCTGCGCGGAACCGTCGCCGTATCGATTCGCGAGATACGCCTCGAAGAGAGCCC
>Ga0126312_10001658_pt1 | contig 14710 bp, 12 predicted proteins | sample Plot104A_FD_92537 | JGI IMG/M metagenome (GOLD analysis project Ga0126312, IMG submission 92537) | Serpentine soil microbial communities from UC McLaughlin Reserve, CA, USA - Plot104A | ecosystem: Environmental > Terrestrial > Soil > Grasslands | place: USA: UC McLaughlin Reserve, Lake County...
CGGATGCAATACCCGGTCCAAGTCGCGGCACACGCCTGTTCGGTAACCGCAACTGAAACGTTTAGGAACCGCGCAGGATTCCCAATGTTCACTCAGTCTTCGGTGGTTATCTGGCTAATGATCCAGGCGTACTCGAAGGCCAATTCCCGCCAGCTCTTGTAACGGCCGCTCACTCCGCCATGCCCAGCGACCATCTCGGTCTTGAGCAGGATCTGGCGGTTCTCGGAGTTTTTGGCGGAGTGTCGCAGCGCCGCAACCCATTTCGCGGGTTCGACATAGAAGACCCGAGTGTCGTTAAGGCTTGTTGTCGCCAAAACGGCCGGGTAATCGATCGAGCGCACATTCTCGTACGGCGTGTACGTCTTCATGTACGAATAGACCTCGGGGTTGTGCAGCGGATCGCCCCACTCCTCCCATTCGATAACGGTCAGCGGCAGATCTGGATTCAGGATCGTGGTCAAGGCGTCGACAAAGGGCACCGCGGCATGAATCGCGTGGAACTTGTCGGGAGCCAAGTTGGCCACCGCGCCCATCAGCAGGCCCCCCGCGCTACCGCCCCGAGCAGCCAGCCGGGCAGGTGAGGTGTATCGGTGCTCGATGAGATAGTCAGCGCACGCAATGAAGTCGGTGAAGGTGTTCTTTTTGGTCAGCGTCTTCCCATGCTCGTACCAGCTTCGGCCGAGCTCACCGCCGCCGCGGATATGGGCTATCGCGTAGACGATCCCGCGGTCCAGTACAGAGAGACGAGGGATCGAGAAGCCGGGATCCATGGACATCTCGTACGCCCCATAGCCGTAGAGCAAGGCTGGTGCTGAGCCGTCCAACGGAGTGTCAGCCTTCCGGACGATCGACAGCGGCACCGGTGTGCCGTCTGGCGCGGTGGCCCAGCCGCGTTCTTGGACATAACTCTCCGGCTGATAGGGGCCGAAGCGAGGGTCGTCCAGGACCGGGGTGCGCTTCAGCAGCTTCAGTTCTGAGGTTGCAAGGTTGTAGTCATACACCGAGTCAGGCGTCAACATCGAGGCGTAGTTCACTCGGATGGTGGGCGTGTCGTACTCAGACTCACCGGGGGCCTGTACCACAAAAAGAGGTTCGTTGAACGCCACGTCGGCGCCTGGCTGCAGATTCCCGCCGGTATCGCGTGGCATCACATGAAGGCCGGTGAGGCCGTCGCGCCGCAGCGAGACGACGGCATGGCTGGCGTACGCGCTAATGGACAGGATTCGCACACCTTGGCGGTGGGGGATCACCGGAGTCCATTCGGTGTGACTGCTGGCTGTGAGCGGCGCCTCGGCGAGCTCGAAGTCTTCGGCTCCATCGTTGTGCACGATCAGCAAGCGATCACCCGCGGGCTCGACGTCGTACTCGACACCCTGGCGTCGCGGCGCGACGATACGCGGCTCGCCCTCCGGATCGTCGGTGTTGAGCAGCCGGAACTCTGAGGTGATCTTGCTTCCAGCTCCGATGATGATCCAGCGGTCGTCCCGGCTGGCATCAACCCCGAGCCAGAAGCGCTCGTCGGCTTCGGTCAGCACTTCGACGTCTTGTGATGGGTCGGTACCCACCCGATGCCGTAGCGCGATGTAAGGCCGCCAAGCCTCGTCCGCTCTGGTGTAGAACAGATGACTATTCTTCGCCCAGGCCACCCCGTACGCCGTGTCGCTGATCTGTTCGGCCAACAGCTCACCCGACACCAAATCCTTGATCATGATCGTGAACCGCTCGGCGCCGGTTAGATCGGTCGAGTACGCCAGTAGCCGTCCGTCCAGAGACACACTGAAGGCACCGAGAGCGAAGAATTCATGCCCTTCTGCCTCGAGGTTGCCATCCAGGAGCACCTCCTCACCAACAATCTGTTGTTCCGGGTCTGGCATATGCTGCCGATCTTCCGCGACAACTCGGCAGTAGATCGGGTACTCCGATCCCTCGACAGTGCGGACGTAGTACCAGTAGGCGGAGCCACCGGGATGAGAGGTATAGGTCGGCACGCTGAGGTCGGTTTCCTTGGTGCGTGACTTGATCTCGTTGAAGATCGATTCGGAGAGCTCCGAGAGGTGCGTCGTCTGCGCTTCGGTGTAAGCATTCTCCGCCTCCAGGTAGCTGATCACCTCTGGATTGTCCTTGTCGCGCAGCCACTCGTAGTGGTCGACGAACACGTCACCGTGATGGACCCGCCTTGTCGGCACCCTCTTTGCTACGGGCGGCGCGGCGATGAGCGAAGCATTAGCTCTCATGGTGGACGAGCGTAGTGTTCCGGCAACGGCCGCGATGCGTGAGGATAGCTTCATGGGTGCTGAGGTCGACGCGAAAGAGTTCAGCCGGGAAGACCGCAAGCGTCACCGAGACAAGGTGCGCAAGGGGCTCGACGTGCTAGCTCGGATGCTTACGGAGTCTCGGTTCGACTTCGAGCGGCCGATGAGTGGTCTGGAGATCGAGCTCAATCTCGTTGACACGGACTGCCAGCCAGCCATGCGCAACGCCGAGGTGTTGGCGGCGATCGCCGATCCGTCTTTCCAGACCGAGCTCGGGCGGTTCAACATCGAGATCAACGTCGCACCGCGCCGGCTTGCCGAGTTCGGTTTCTCCGACTTCGAACAGTCTGTCCGGAAATCCCTCAACGACGCCGATCCGCGGGCATGGGCCGTCGGTGCGCGCTTAGTGGTTATCGGCATCCTGCCAACCTTGATGCCACACCATGTGACGCTGGACAGCGTCAGCGAGAATCCGCGCTATTCACTGCTCGATCAGCAAATCTTCGCGGCTCGTGGTGAAGACCTGGAGATCATCATCGACGGTGCAGAGCGCCTGGCGATGGTCTCTAACACGATCATGCCTGAGGCCGCCTGCACCTCGACGCAAGTCCATTTACAGGTAAGCCCGGACGACTTTGCCGGCTACTGGAATGCCGCTCAGGCGATCGCAGGCGTACAGGTGGCGCTCGGTGCCAACTCGCCGTTCCTCTTTGGAAAGCAGCTAGTCGCCGAATCCCGTATTCCGCTCTTCGAGCAGAGCACCGACACCCGCAGTGAGGACCTCAAGGCCCAGGGCGTACGTCCAAGGGTGTGGTTCGGCGAGCGCTGGATCACCTCCATCTTCGACTTGTTCGAGGAGAACTCGCGGTACTTCTCGGCACTGCTGCCGATCAGCTCCGACGAGGATCCGGTCGCGGTCCTCGACAATGGCGGGGTGCCGCGCCTGGATGAGCTGCGGCTGCACAACGGCACCATTTACCGCTGGAACCGACCGGTTTACGACATCGGCGGTGACCGTCCTCATCTCCGAGTGGAGAACCGGGTACTTCCCGCAGGGCCCACGGTGGTGGACACCATGGCCAACGCCGCATTCTTCGCCGGCATCGTGCGTGCCTTGGCGAGCGAGGACCGCCCGATCTGGACTCAGATGTCCTTCCAAGCGGCCGAGGAGAACTTCGTGTCCGGCATTCGACACGGCATCAATGCCGAGGTCTACTGGCCGCAGGTCGGCCAGGTGAAGGTGGCTGAACTGGTAGTTCGGAAGTTGTTGCCGCTAGCGGCCGACGGGCTGCGGCAATGGGAGGTCGACGAAGCCGAGATCAGTCGCCTGTTGGACATCATCGAGCACCGGTGCCTGCGGCTCGCCAATGGAGCGACCTGGCAGGTTGCGGAGGTCGCACGACGCGAACAAGCCGGGGAAACGAGGCAGCAGGCCCTTAGCGGCATGCTGGCCAGCTACCTGCCGCGGATGCACAGCAACGAACCGGTCCACACCTGGGAGGTGGACTGATGTCGGAGCTGGTTCAGTCCGCGCTGGATCAGCCCCTTGCCGGTCATTCCCGCACCGGGAAAGCCGAGCGCTCAGACGTCCCAGTCGCGCCACAAGCCCAGGCGCGGATCGTGGTGGGTTACTCCTCACAGCCGGAGGGCCGGGCCGCACTCAGCCGGGCATTGAGTGAGGCGAAGCTACGCGGCGCTGCCCTGGTAGTAGTGGACACTTCCGCCGATACCGAGGGGGACGATTTGGCCGAGCAGCTAGCCGCGTCAGGGACGACGTATGAGATTCGGACGGCAGGAGCACAAGACGCAGCGGCAGAGTTGATCAGCACGGCCGAGGCGACCGCCGCCGATTTCATTGTGATTGGACTTCGCCGCCGATCCCCCGTAGGGAAGTTGCTGCTGGGCAGCAACGCCCAGCGGATCCTGCTCGATGCTGCCTGTCCCGTGCTCGCTGTGAAAGCTGAGCTCCGGGTTAGTGACTGATTGCTCCGCTCACTGCTTCCTCCGCAACCGCGACACAAAATCGTTGATGAACAGAGGGTTTGGAGATTCGTGCCAAAATACCCCGTGGAGCGCCTATTGACATCCGATGGGCGTTGCGTGCCCTTGTTCCGCTTGCACCAGTTCAACCAGGTCAGTCCGAGAGGCTCTTTGTGACACCCCCCTCCAAACTGCACAGATCGACCCGCGCGGTGGCTGCGTCCGCCAGCCGGGCACGGCAAGAAAGCGTTCCGATCAAGAAGGCCGCAGCGGCCAAGAAAGCTACCGCCAAAAAGGCGCAGTTGAAATCGGTCGACAGCGGCCGGGCCACGAAGACAGCTGCACCGCCGCCTGTCATTGACGATGAACCAGTGGACAGCAATGAGGTAGCCGTAGCCGCTGAGCCGGACGTCTCAGACTCTGATGTCGCCGATCCTGATGCCGTTGAGCCTGATTCGGTCGATGACGTTCAGCTTGAGGATCTAGCTCTGGATCAACTCGATGTCGATCTTGAAAGCGAAGAGCTTACCGCCGACGTGGTGGTCGATCTGGAAAGTGACGAGGTCGTACTCACCGTCGGTAAGAAGCGGACGCTCGACGATGTCGATGAGTCGGCGTTCGAGCCTGCTGAAGAGGCCAAGCTCGAAGAGGAGCTTGCCGAAGACGAGGGCTTTACGCTCTCCGAAGCCGACGACGCCGACGAACCGGAGCAGCAAGTCATGGCCGCCGGTGCCACTGCTGATCCGGTAAAGGATTACTTGAAGCAGATCGGTAAGGTCGCGCTGCTCAACGCCGAGCAGGAGGTGGAGCTCGCCAAGCGGATCGAAGCCGGATTGTTCGCCGACGAAAAGCTCAACGACGACCGAACCAAGATCAAATCCTCGCAGCTCGACGACTACGAATGGATCGCCGAAGACGGTCGCCGTGCGAAGAACCACCTTCTGGAAGCCAACCTCCGGCTGGTGGTTTCGCTGGCGAAGCGATACACCGGACGCGGCATGCTATTCCTGGACCTGATTCAAGAGGGCAACCTGGGCCTCATCCGTGCAGTCGAGAAGTTTGACTACACGAAGGGTTACAAGTTCTCCACGTACGCAACCTGGTGGATTCGGCAGGCTATTACCCGAGCCATGGCCGACCAGGCGCGTACCATCCGAATCCCTGTCCACATGGTCGAGGTGATCAATAAGCTGGCCCGCGTGCAGCGCCAGATGCTGCAAGATCTCGGCCGGGAGCCGACACCGGAGGAGCTGGCGCGCGAGCTCGACATGACCCCCGAGAAGGTCGTCGAGGTCCAAAAATACGGACGTGAGCCGATCTCATTGCACACACCGCTGGGCGAAGACGGCGACTCTGAGTTCGGCGACCTGATCGAGGACTCCGAGGCAGTCGTTCCCGCAGATGCCGTCAGCTTCACGCTGCTGCAAGAGCAACTACACGACGTCTTGGACACACTCAGCGAACGCGAGGCCGGCGTCGTTTCGATGCGGTTCGGATTGACCGACGGCCAGCCGAAGACGCTTGACGAAATCGGCAAGGTTTACGGCGTGACTCGGGAACGGATCCGTCAGATCGAATCCAAGACCATGAGCAAGCTGCGCCACCCGTCGCGGTCGCAAGTGCTGCGGGACTATCTGGACTGACGGAGTTCAGCCCGGGGGCAGGCGCCGTGGACTATCGGTTCAGCGGCGAACTGTGGCAATACGATGGCGAGGCGCCGTGGTGCTTCGTAACGTTGCCGGCGGAGGTATCCGATGACATCCGCGTCGAGCATGGGGTAACTGGGACGGCCTTCGGATCGATCAAGGTAACCGCCACTGTTGGAGCGACCCGCTGGGCGACATCGTTGTTCCCTGACAAGAGGTTGGGCAGTTACGTGCTGCCAGTAAAGAAGACCGTCCGGAATGCGGAAAGACTCGAGATCGGATCTCTCGTGAACGTTCAACTGGAGTTCTCGTGAGGCTCGGTAGACTAATCGAATTTGTATTCGATACGCTGGAGTATGTCCGCAGAAGATAGAGCTCTCTACAACGTCTTACATGCCGCGGCCATGCGGTATGCCGCTGAGCGGCGGAACCTCGCCGACTCCATCGCCGAGCTGCGCGAACTGGCTGGCGGCAGAGACGACATTCTCGCCGAGGCTGCCGGAATTGACGCGGGATCGTGGTACGCCTCGCCAGCTACACACGCTGGTTATGAGTTGGTTGCGGCGGGAATGTTAATCATGGCCGGCGGCCATGACGGCAAGCCTTTGGACTATGACGCGCTGGAGCGGTGGACGCGGATCGGTTATGAGCGCGAGCTCATGTCACATAAGAGCGAGCAGTCAATGTGAGCGAGCTCAACCGCTCATTAACCGATTCGCTGTGACTCGTCGTGGATCTTGAGTGCTACTTGCTTGAGCTTGTCGGCGTGCTCCTTGCTGTGATGTGAACAAAAGAACAGCTCGAAGCCATTGGCCATGGTTACTCGGACAAATGCTTGCGCGCCGCACCGATCGCAACGATCTGAGGCGTTCAATGCGGGACCATCAATGACTGGAGTGTTCACGGTGGGCCTCGCTTCCCTGACGATCAGATGATCTTGTCTGTCTGAGGTAGGTATCGCCCTGCTGATACCCACCCGGCATATCCACAACATCTCGCCTGCGTCTGATTGTTCCGGTTCTCGGTCTCGGACCAATGACTGTTGTGTAACGAATCCTGTGAATCGCCATGAGGTGAGAGATTGTCACGTCGGTTTCGTGTCCCGACACGGCGCTGGATTGGCGGCCTATGGCATCTCTCCGGTGCCTCGAGCGAGGTACTCTCAGCCCGTGCCAACTGCCAGCCCAGCAACGGAGAGCCGCGGCTATGAAGCGCGGCATCTGCTGGTCCTGGAGGGGCTCGAGGCGGTTCGCAAACGGCCCGCGATGTACATCGGCTCTACCGATACCCGAGGGCTGATGCACTGCCTCTGGGAGATCATCGACAACGCCGTGGACGAGGCACTCGGCGGCTACGGCAAGGAGATCTTCGTCACATTGCGCACCGACGGTGGCATCTCCGTACGCGATCAGGGCCGGGGCATTCCGGTGGACATCGAGCCTCGCACCGGCCTGTCCGGTGTCGAGGTGGTCTTTACCAAGCTCCATGCGGGTGGCAAGTTCGGCGCTGGCTCCTACAACGCGACTGGGGGACTGCACGGCGTCGGCTCGTCGGTTGTCAACGCGTTGTCAAGCCGACTTGACGTTGAGGTCGACCGGAATTCTGCAACTTGGGCCATGTCCTTCCGGCGCGGCGTTCCGGGCACCTTCGACGGCCCGGGACCGACAGCGAAGTTCACGCCGGGAGCTGCCCTGCGCAACATTGCCCGGGTCCGCAAGGGCACCACCGGGACGCGGGTGACGTACTGGCCGGACCGACAGATCTTCCTGCACGACGCTCAGCTGTCGCTGCGGGATCTTCAGGACCGTGCGCGGCAGACGAGCTTCTTGGTGCCTGGACTGGCGCTGCACGTGATTGACGCTCGCAGCAAAGAGTTGGTCGAAGAGACATACCTGCACCAGGGCGGCATATCGGAGTTCTGTGAGTTTCTGGCTCGGGATCAGCCGATCACCGACGTCATCCGGCTCCGGGGTACGGATCGCTTTACCGAGACGGTTCCGATGCTTGACGACGAAGGGCATATGGAGCCCGCTGATGTCGAGCGTGACCTTGACATCGACATCGCCGTGCGCTGGGGAGACGGCTATGAGACGCGTACCCAGTCGTTCGTCAACATCATCGCTACGCCCAAAGGCGGCACTCATATCGCGGGCTTCGAACGCGGGCTGACCAGGGCTTTCGCAAATGCCCTGCAGAACACCCGGCTGTTGAAGAACGGCGACGAAGTGATCAAGGAGGATGTGCTTGAGGGCCTGACGGCGGTCGTCACCGTACGACTGGCCGAACCGCAGTTCGAGGGGCAGACCAAGGAGGTGCTCGGTACGCCGGCAGTCTCGCGGCTGGTTACCAAAGCGGTGGAAGCCGAGCTCTCGAAGGTTCTCGGGTCGACCAAGGCGGCGACTCGGGCACAAGCGCGTGCGGTGCTGGAGAAGGTCGTCGGCGCCTCCCGCGCGCGGGTAGCTGCCCGCCAACATCGAGAGGCGCAGCGCCGTAAGAATGCGCTGGAATCCTCATCGCTGCCGGCGAAACTGGTCGACTGCCGCAGCAATGATGTCGACCGCTCCGAGCTGTTCATTGTGGAGGGTGACTCCGCGCTGGGTACGGCCAAACTGGCCAGGAACTCTGAGTTCCAGGCACTGCTGCCAATTCGTGGCAAGATCCTCAACGTCCAAAAGGCTTCCGTCGGCGACATGCTCAAAAACGCGGAGTGCGCTTCGATCATCCAAGTTGTCGGCGCCGGGTCAGGCCGAAGTTTCGACCTTGATGCGGCTCGCTACGGCAAGATCATCTTCATGGCCGATGCCGACTCCGACGGTGCCCATATCCGCTGCCTGCTCGCGACCCTGTTCTTCAGGTATATGCGGCCGCTGGTGGATGCAGGGCGGGTTTTCACCGCGGTGCCACCGCTGCATCGGTTCGAACTCAGCAACGCCCGTAAGGGGCAGGAGAAGTACATCTACACCTACTCTGACGCGGAGTACCAGCGGAAAGCGGCCGAGCTGACTAAGAGAGGGCTGCACTTCAAGGAACCGCAGCGCTACAAAGGGCTCGGTGAGATGGATGCTGATCAGCTGGCCGAGACCACGATGAATCCTCGGTACCGGACACTGCGCCGGATGACCGTCGATGACGGGCTGATCGCCGAGACCACATTCGAGATGCTGATGGGCAATAACGTCGGCCCTCGCAAGGAGTTCATCATCGACGGGGCCTACCAGCTTGACGCCGCGGTGATCGACGCTTGACGTTTCCTACACTCCACTTGATGCGGAGTAGCGGGCGGCCCCCGCTCGGTGCAGGCGTATCAGCTGAAGGCTGGTCTCGCCGCTAATCCCAGCGTTCCAAGAGGCCAGTGTCGACGTCGTAATAGAAGCCACCAATGACTGCTTTATCGGCGATCAGTGGGTGCTTGCGTAACTTCTCCACGTCGCGGTGCAGCGTACGCCGCTGGTCCGCTGACGCGCCGAACCGCACCCATGAGGCGTCCGCACCACTGGCATTCCGGATCATCTCGATGATCACATCGTCGTCGGCCGCCGCCATTGCGCAGCGGCTGTGCGGGATCACCATAATGCGGTTGACGTTCAGCAGATGCACTCCGGCGATGCAGCCGCCAGCGCTGATGTGGTCACTCGGCCACCAGGCGTCCGGATGATTTTGGCATCCCCAAAGGTGAGCCCAACCATTTCCAGCGGCATGATGCGCGAGTCCATGCAGGTGATCATCAATACCCCCGCATTGGCCATCCCATCGAAGCCATGCTGATCAAAGCTCTCAGCAAACTTCTTGTTGTTGGCAACAAGATCATCGAAAGCGTCGTCAATGACCACCGGCTGATCCGATCGCCGCGATCGGCTGAGACGCGGGCGTCCCTGACCCATCCCGGCGGCCATCCGCGGCCGGCAATGGAACGGGACTGCCGCTGGTGGCTGCGGCAATGGCAGGTGCCTGTCCCGCCCATGCCACCAATAAGGAATCCTCGCCCTTGAGGAACCGGTGGCAGCGTACCCCGCCAGTAGCCCGGCCTTTCGCCGGATAGTGTCCAAAGCTGGTGACTTTCACCGAGCCGGCATCCGTCCCCGGCAGCGCCCGAGAACTGCCTGAGACGGTGACGACCACCGCGTCAGCTCCGGATACCGCCCCGAAAAAGATCACGCTGGCACCGATGCCAAGCTTGATGCCGGCCATACCGCCACCCGAGCGTCCTTGTGGGCGTACCGCCGAAGCCGGAAAATGCAGCAGCTGCGCATCGTTGGTGATGAAGGCCAACTCGGCCTGCGTTGTTGTCAGCTCGACTGCACCGACGACTCGATCACCTGCCTCGAGCCGGATCAGCTCCCATGAGTCCTTGCCGAGTATTTCTGGATTGACTCGCTTCACGACCCCACCTGCAGTGCCTAATGCCAAACCCAGCGAATCGGCTGCCAGAGTTGTCAGGCAGAGGATGTTCTCTCCTCGATCCAAGGTGACGAGCTCGCTGACATGTGTGCCGCCCTGGAGATTCGGTGCGTGCGCGGTGATCGGAACGGTCGGAAGGTCCAATGCGCTGATCTTGATCAGCCGACCGGTGCTGGTGATCACGCCAACGTTTCCACGTGCCGTGGAAATGATCTTGGAAATAATGACGTCATGGTTGGCGCGCAGGCCCACCGGTGGTAGCGGCTGCGCATGATTTGTCCGGGCTAGCAGGCCGGCGGAGGACAGCAGCACCCAGCAGGGATCGTCGGTGACTTCCAGCGGAGCTGCGGTGGCGATCGCCGCCACGCCGCTCGCTGCTAGCAAGATCGTCCGGCGGGGGGTGCCGTGCTGCTGAGCGATGTCGGCAAGCTGGTTGCCTACCAAAGCGCGTAACTGCTCGGGGTTCTCCAAGATCTCGCTCAGCTCTGCGATGGTCGCCTCCAATTTTCCCCGCTCAGCTTCCAGTTCTATCCGGCTGAATCGGGTAAGCCTTCGCAGCGGCATCTCGAGGATGTAGTTGGTCTGCGTCTCCGATAGCTCAAAGACCTCCATAAGTCGGGCGCGGGCCTGAGCCGTGTCATCAGAGGAACGGATGATCGCGATGACATCGTCGATGTCCACGATCGCAATTAACAGCCCTTCCACCAGGTGCAGGCGCTCCTGGGCCCTGGTCCGCGCGAATTCGGTACGCCGCCGTGTCACCTCGTAGCGGTGCTCGAGGTAGACGGTCAGGAGGTCGCGGAGCGTCAGCGTACGCGGCTGGCCATCCACTAACGCGACGGCGTTGATCGCGTAGTTGTCTTCGATCTTGGTCAGCTTGTACAACTGCTCCAAGATCGCATCCGGATTGAAGCCGCCCTTGATCTCGATCACCAGGCGGGTCCCGTTCGCCCGATCCGACAGGTCCTTGACGTCGGCGATGCCTTGTAGCCTGCGGGCGTTGACCAGACTCTTGATCTGCTCGATCACGCGCTCCGGCCCGATGAGGTATGGCAATTCGGTGATCACGATGCCCTTGCGGCGCGGATGGACTTGCTCGATACGGGCGGTTGCGCGCATCCGGAACGAGCCCTTCCCGGTGTGGTACGCGTCCCGAATTCCATCCAGCCCGATGATCTTGCCTCCACCTGGCAGGTCGGGTCCCGGAATGAAGCGCATCAGCACATCAATGTCGGCGTCCGGATGCTTGATCAGGTGCCGCAGAGCCTGAATGACCTCCACAAGGTTGTGTGGCGGGCAGTTCGTGGCCATGCCCACTGCGATGCCTGTTGCTCCATTGACAAGCAGGTTCGGAAATGCCGCGGGAAGGACGGTTGGCTCGACGTCCTTGCCGTCGTAGTTGGGCTTGAAGTCGACGGTGTCCTCATCCAGGCCGTCGGTCATCGCCGCCGCGGCTGGAGCCATTCGGCACTCGGTGTAACGCATGGCGGCAGGGCCGTCGTCAAGCGATCCGAAGTTGCCGTGACCATCGATCAGCGGCAATCGCATGCTCCAGGGCTGAGCCATGCGGACCAGCGCGTCATAGATGGCGGTGTCGCCATGGGGATGGTATTGCCCCATGACCTGACCGACCACGCGCGCGCATTTGACGTGTGCACGGTCCGGCCGGATGCCCATCTCATCCATCGAGTACAAGATCCGTCGTTGCACCGGCTTGAGCCCGTCCCTGGCATCCGGTAGGGCTCGGGAGTAGATCACCGAGTAGGCGTACTCCAGGAAGCTGGTCTGCATTTCTGAGGAGACATCGATGTCGACGATTCGCTCTGTGAAGTCGTCCTCGGGTGGCGCGGGTGTTCTGGCCATTAAGTTCGGATCCTCCCTTCTGCCTCGGGAGTCTTAAAGGAAAGGCTTGAGGTCGTCTAGCAGCGCATCGCGGGCGGCAAGCTCACGACCGTACAGAATTCCATAGGTAAAGCCGTTCTGGCCGGAACGCATCCCGCGGCGTGCACCTAGGTCGCGAAGGAATGCCGCGCTCACGATGCTGTCCTGATGATTGCCAAGCAGATCTTGCAGGTCCTTGCGCTCTGAAATGATCTTGTCTGCCTTGCTGCCCCAAACCGGCAATGCGGCCTCCACCGCATAACGATGGCGTTTGGATGCCTTGCGAGCACGATGAAACAGTGCATCGGACGGCTCGTCCGCACGGTGTGCCGTAACTGCTGTAGTGAGTCGCTTACCGGCTTTCTTCCTGGCCTTCTTGATAGCTGCGTCGATCGAGTCCGCGGAGGCCTCAGCAGCGGCGGTAAACGGCGGATCGCTGCGCCAGTGGTGCACCATCCCGATGAGCTTCCGGTAGCGGTCAGTGTTCAGCGCCTCGAGCATGTCATCCATTGCCTGCTTGCGCTGGACGGCCAGTTCTTCGCTGATGGTTGACTCGACCGGACCGAGGATGAGCTCTGGCGGGAGCTCGGCAAGCAAAGCTTGTTGGCGATGGGTCAGGATGTCCATGTCCCGTACCTGGCCGAGTATGCCCGCCCACCACACCAGCTCACCTTCCAGGCGCGCTGCCTGTTCCGCATCGAAGAGCTCGGCGAACACCCGGATGGTGCTGCGTAGTCGGCGTACCGCCACTCGAACCTTGTGGATGACGTTTTCACCGGCACGCAGCTCAGCCTCAGAGTCAATGATTACGGTGCACTGCTCGGCCACATAGTCGCCGATGATGTCGCGAGCAGTGGCAGGTTTAGTGCTCATGCTGCGACTGTCCAGGTGACTGCCTGAGCGCTTTGCGCAGGATAAGCAAAAAAGGTTGGACTGGTGGGCATGCCGTGACATTACGCCGAGCCGTCAATCTCTGGGCTCTTGTAGATCGAGTGTCTATCAGTTACCCGCCGTTATGGCAGCATCCGCGTATCAGCGACCGTGCCCGGCCGTCCTATGTGGCGTTAGAGCGAAGGGGCAAACTATGGCGAAACCATCTGGCAAGGCACCGTTCCCTACCGCGATCGATCACCCAACTGCGGGCCGTAGCGCGCTGGATCCATCACGTCTAGCGATCCGCTGGCGTCCGGGCACCACCGAAGCGCAGCGGGAAGCCCTTCTCGAGGAGCTTGCGCTCGTGCCCCGCTGCGCTTGAGAACGCTCAGCGGCCGGCGCTGGCGATCAACCGCACCGAGGGACTTTGGTGGACTCGCACACCAGGCGATGTCCTCTCCGCCGAGACCGTGGAGAGGCTTGAGGCGAGCGATGTTGTCGAATGGATAAGCCGTGCCTACCGCTCTGGCGATGCGAGCGACGACGGCACGCGGTACGCGGTCAACCCGACCCGGCTCTTCATCAGGCAAGAGTCGCTTGACGCTATGGGCGGTGTCACGGCGCTCGGGCCCGATCTTGCGATCGACACAACACAGGTCACGGCAATTCCGAGCCTCGTGGCGCTCCGAGTGGAGCAGCCAAGCGCGTCACAAGGTCGCACAGCGCTCCACATCGCCGCCCGGCTACCGCAGTCTCAACGGACAGCCGTGCGGTTCGAGAACATTCCTTACCTGTCGCCGACCGCGTCCGTAGATCGCCGTTGCGCCCCACCAATCAGCCAATTCGTGCCTGACGACCCACTCTTTGCCAACCAGTGGGGACTGCAAAGGGTGGGCCTGGGCAGACATCGACGTCGCAGAGGGCCTCTACTTCGCCACCGATAACGGCGCGCGCGTTGTCAGCATGAGCTTCGGCGTCTATCCGTCGTGGAACGTATGGGATTTCGACCTCATTCGCGATGCCCTCCAGTACGCCCAGGACGCCGGCCTGGTTTTAGTCGCCGCGACGGGCAACGAGGATATCGCGCAATCTCGGTTCCCGGGCAGCGACTCACGCACCATCGCCGTCGGCGGTAGCAACCGGGATGACGAACGCAAACGCGTCGGCGACGCCTCGAGCGAACCGACTTGGGGCGCATGCTATGGACCCGACCTCGACGTTGTCGCACCGTGCATTGAGATCCCCACGACGGATCGCCTGGGTGGTGCCGGCTACGGCCCAGGCGACTATTACGACCGCTTCAACGGAACGTCTGCCGCCACTCCGCACGTTGCGGGGCTGGCGGGACTGATCCTGAGCTTGCGTCCCACACTCTCAAACGTCGAAGTGCGAACGATCATAGAAAGCACTGCCGACAAGATCTCGCCCTCTCTTTACGCCTATTCACTGATCGGCACCAAGCCCAACGGCACGTGGAATGAAGAGGTCGGGTACGGCCGAATCAACGTCGAACGCGCGCTGCTCGCGGCGTGCGCCGCTGGATATGAAGAGCGCGGCGGCTGCAGCGGATGCGGTGGCGAGTCCTCCAAGGAAACGCCAACGGCCTGCCAGGGGCCAGCTCCAGTGCCTGGCTGCCCAGCGATCGCTGCATGATGTTCTACGAGTCGCGGATCTTTGACG
>Ga0126312_10001659_pt1 | contig 14709 bp, 14 predicted proteins | sample Plot104A_FD_92537 | JGI IMG/M metagenome (GOLD analysis project Ga0126312, IMG submission 92537) | Serpentine soil microbial communities from UC McLaughlin Reserve, CA, USA - Plot104A | ecosystem: Environmental > Terrestrial > Soil > Grasslands | place: USA: UC McLaughlin Reserve, Lake County...
CCCCACTTATAGCCGGTACCGGAAACATAACTCGCTGGGAGAGGCTCCTCGGCGTCTTCGACTCGCACGCTTTCACGGGCAACCCAGATCTACGTAGGCCGCTCCCTCCGAGCACCAGCCCCGAGGACCGGGGCTTTAGCCCGCGCAACTACTGGCGCGGGCCCGTCTGGCCCGTGATGAACTGGCTGTTGTGGTGGTCTCTGGAATGCTCGGGGGAACGGAAGAGAGCTGCCCGGCTCAAGGGGTACGCCCTCGCGCAACTCTCTGACGGGCGCTTCGGGGAGTACTACGAGCCCTTCACGGGCGAGGCATTGGGCTCGGACGATCAATCGTGGACGGCGGCCGTTGCCCTCGACTGGCTGGCGAACGGGGAGGCACCATCACCCACGCTATGATCCGAAGGAAGGTGGTGGGTAGAAGCGTCAGTGGCGGGCGCCCATCCCCCTCCTCTATTTGAGAGCGAAGCCCGGCTGGCAAGCGATATTGGTGCCTCGATCCTGAAGGCACCGGTACTATCGCTCGTGCCCATGGCGACTCCGTTGACCGTGATCGTCTTGTCGGCGGCAGCCTGACCCTCTATTCGCAGTTTTGTCCCGCTCAGTTCCGCGCGCGAGATGCTGACCGTGGCTTGTGCCGTGGAAACCGCGATATGAACAGGACGAGCAACCCCACCAATCCCGCCAGTGTAAACGCGCCCAAGGCCCGAGGCGCTCGTTCCCTCGTCAGCATCCCTCCTCCATCTGAAGCCGCATCGTTACTTTGCCATCGTGAGTCTCCTCACCTCTTCGGTTGGTCCCGCCGAAGATCTGTTCATACACGCGGCCGTAGCGTTCGGATCGAGTGAGTTCGAAAGATTTTGACCTGTGCCTGCCAGACGAAGGCGTTACCACGCAGGTGCTGCCCTTACCCGGGCTAAGGTATTTCTGAGAGCTTCGCTACCAGAGCAGGCTCACGCATCGCTGCTTCGCCTACGAGCACCGCGTCCGCGCCTGCGTCGCGCAGGCGCTTCGCGTCCTCGGGGCTCTTAATACCGCTTTCGGCGACGATGGTGGCGCTGGCGAGCCTGGGGGCGAGCCGTTCGAAGGTGCCGAGGTCCACGGTGAAATCTCTGAGATCGCGGTTGTTGACGCCGATGACGCGGGCGCCTGATTCGAGGGACAGGACCGCCTCTTCTTCGTCGTGGATCTCCACAAGGGGCGTCAGGCCGACCTCCACGGCCAGAGAGACGTAGCGGGCGAGCGCCGGCGCGTCGAAGAGTGCCGCTATGAGCAGGACGGCGTCGGCCCTGGTGCCGGTCTCGAGGATCTGGGCTTCATCGACGGTGAAGTCTTTGCGGAGGACGGGGAGAGTAGTGTTGTTCCGCGCGGCGTCGAGGTCTTCGAGATTCCCCTCGAATCGCTCGGGCTCTGTCAAGACGGAGAGGCATCTCGCGCCTTCGGACTCGTAGCGGGCGCCCCACGCGGCCGGCTCTGCCTCGCGGATAAAGCCTGCCGATGGCGAGGCGCGCTTTATCTCGGAGATCACGGAGAGGCCTGGCGCGGAGAGAGCCCCGGCGAAGTCCCGCTTCTCGAAGAGAAGCGCCTCCTGGTAGAGGTTGCCGAGATGCGTGCTGTCGCGGAGTTCTTGCGCCCTCTTTACGGCCGCTGTGGCCAGCTCGTCGAGAACGGTGGCGCGCTTCATACGGTCCCCGAGAGGCGACGGGTGATCTTTATGAAGTCTTCCAGGGCCGTCGCGGCGGCCCCGTCGCCTATGGAATCCCTAGCCAGACGCACGCCTTCTTCTATCGTCTTCGCTTTGCCCGAGACGTGGATCGCGGCGCCGGCGTTGAGGAGGACGATGTCGCGGGACGCCCCACGCTCCTCGCCGGTGAGGATATCGCGAAGAATGCGGGCGTTGAGGTGTGCGTCGCCGCCGAGCAGGCCGTCTGGAGCGTGGCGGGAGAGGCCGTACTCTTCGGGTGAGATCTCGTACTCCTGCAACTCGCCGTCGGAGACGTCGGCGACGAGGGTCTTATCCGTCACCGTGATCTCATCCATCCCGTCGGTCCCGTGGACGACGAGCGCCTTTTCGGCCCCCAGGTCCCGCAGCGCCTCGGCGACGGGGCGCACGTAGGCCCCGCCGAAGACCCCGACGAGCTGGCGCCTGGCCCCGGCTGGGTTGGTCAGCGGCCCGAGCAGATTGAAGACGGTTCTGAAAGGCAACTCGGCCCGCACGGGGGCCACGAACCGCATCGCGGGGTGGTGCGTGCGGGCGAACATGAACCCGATGCCGGCCTCAGCGATACATTGGGAGACCTCATCGGGGCCGAGTTCGATCTCCGCGCCGAGCGCCTCGAGCACGTCGGCGCTACCGGCCTGGCTCGTCGCCGCCCTGTTGCCGTGTTTGGCGACGATGACGCCGGCGCCCCGCGCCACGAACGCGGCCGCCGTGGAGACGTTTATGGTCCCCTTCGCGTCACCGCCCGTGCCGCAGGTGTCGACGACGTCCTCAGGAGCCTCAACCTTTGCGGCGAAGCGGCGCATCGCGCGGGCGAAACCGACGATCTCGGGCACTCTCTCCCCCTTTACGCGCAACGCGGTAAGGAGCGCCGCCGTGGCTGCAGCGGGAACGTTGCCCTCCATGACGGTCTCGAGCGCGCGTTCCGCCTCGCCCTCGGTCAGGATCTCCCCGTCGGCGGCTTTGCGAAGCGTCTCGCGCAGCAAGAGCTCTGCTCAGAGCTCCAGGAAGTTCTTCAGGAGATCGTGACCGCTGCGGGTCAGGATGCTCTCGGGGTGGAACTGGACGCCCTCGACGGGGTACTCGCGGTGCCTGACGCCCATGATGGTACCGTCTTGCGTGCGGCTGGTGACGATCAGGCATTCTGGCACCGACGATAGTTCGATAACGAGCGAGTGGTAGCGGGTCGCCTCGAAGCCCTGGTCCAGGCCCTTGTAGACCCCTCGGCCGTCGTGCATTATCCTCGCCGTCTTGCCGTGGACGGGCTCGCCGCGCACTACCTCGGCGCCGAAAGCCTGTCCGATGGACTGGTGGCCGAGGCAGACGCCCAAAGTGGGGATGCTCTCGCCGGTCTGCTCGATGAGTTCCACAGAGACACCCGCCTCGTTCGGCGTGCAGGGACCGGGAGAGACTACTATCCTATCCGGGTGGAGCGCGGAGACGTCCTCTGGCGTGACCTCGTCGTTGCGCCGCACGAGGACCTCGGCCCCGAGCTCCCCGAGGTACTGGACCAGGTTGTATGTAAAGGAGTCGTAGTTGTCTATGACGAGAACCCGCATGAGTGGAGCGATTTTAGCGGATAAGCAGCCCGTGAACAGGGAGGAGACGCCTTGACGCTGCTCCTTAACGAGAACGAGGTCGAAGACCTGCTCGACATGCCATCGACGCTGGATGCCGTCGAGTCCGTCCTGCGCCAGCATGCAGAAGGACGCGCCACCAACCGCGCCCGGCGCCGGGTAGCCCTCCCGACGGGCGGGCTCAACTACATGGCCGCCGGGGCGCCCGAGATCGGGGCTCTTGGTCTCAAGGTCTACAGCGTCGCCCGCACGGGGGCCCGCTTCTACACGATGCTCTTCGACCCTGAAGGCGGGGAGCTGCTCTCCATCATGCAGTCGGACAGGCTAGGGCAGGTGCGCACGGGCGCGGCGAGCGGGGTCGCGACGAAGCACCTCGCGCGTGAGGACGCAAGCACTCTGGGCATCTATGGAGCCGGCTGGCAGGCCGAGAGCCAGCTCGAGGCCATAGCCGCCGTCAGGGACCTCGACCGGATCATCGTCTACAGCCGCAGTGAGGAATCGCGCAAGATGTTCGCGGAGAAGATGGGCGGGCGGCTCGAGATGGAGATAGAGACGACCCACGCGGCGGAGGAACCGGCGGCCCAGGACATCGTCGTCACCGTGACGTCATCGAGGGAGCCCGTGCTCCTCGGCGAGTGGCTCAGGCCGGGGGCCCACGTCAACGCCGCCGGATCCAACTTCCTGTTCAAGACCGAGATCGACCGCGAGGTCGTCAGGCGGGCGAGCTTCGTGTGCGCCGATTCGCGCGAGGAGCTCGGTCTGGAAGCAGGCGATCTTATGCAATCCCTCGAGACCGGCGCCATCCTCCCCGAGGCCGTCTACGAACTCGGCCAGGTCATCGCGGGACAGGTACCTGGCCGCCGCGGCCCTGAAGATATAACCCTCTTTGCGAGCCAGGGCCTCGCCCTGGAAGACATGGCCGCGTCCCGCGTCGTCTACGACCGCGCACTCGAGCGCGACGTGGGCAGAGAAATTGAACTCTAGAGGTACGAAACCCATAGTGGGGGCAGCTCGCGAACCGCCCCTACATGCACCGCGATCGAAATACGTCCGTGGGGCACGGGTGCGGCCGTGAGCGGCGCTTCCGGATCTAGCCGGCCGGCGCTGCGCGCGTCCCGGCTCGCGGTGCTCGGGGTATTTTTCGCGAACGGCGTGGTGATCGGAACCTGGGTCGTAAGGATACCCGCCGTGCAACAGAGGCTCGGCCTCGGCGAAGGCCTGCTCGGCGTCGCCCTGCTCGGGGCCGCGGTTGGGGCCCTGGCCGCCATGCCCCTGGTCGGTGCCCTGGTCTCCCGCTTCGGGAGCCGACGCATCGTTGGTGTGACGGCGCTGCTGCTCGTCTTCTCGCTCGTATTGCCTGCGCTGGCGCCGAACCTGTTCTTGCTCGCACCTTCCCTCTTGCTGCTCGGGGCGTCGAACGGTGGACTGGACGTCGCGATGAACGCACAGGCCGTCGCGGTCGAGAGAGGCTACGGGCGTCCGATCATGTCCTCCTTCCACGCCGCCTGGAGTTTCGGAGGCCTCGGCGGGGCCGCGCTCGGCGGGCTCCTGGCATCCCGCGGAGTAGGGCCTCTGCCCCACTTCTCGGCGGTAGCCTTCCTGGCCGCGATAGCCTTCGCCGGAGCCTACGGGGCACTCTTGCCATCGCACACCGACGCCTCGGAAGAAGGGATGCCGGCGTTCGCCCGTCCGACGCGTTCCCTACTAGGGCTGGGGATCATCTCGTTCTGCGTCCTCCTCGGGGAGGGCGCGATGGGTGACTGGAGCGCCGTCTACCTGGAAAATACCCTCGAGACGGGCCCTGGCTTCGCGGCAGCGGGATACGCGGCGTTCTCCGTCTCGATGGCCTTCGGACGCCTCTTCGGCGACAAGTTCACTGAACGCCTGGGCCCGGCCACACTCGTCCGCTCGTGCGGGGCCCTGGCCGCCATAGGCCTGGGCACCGCGCTGGCCGTGGGGCAACCCCTCGTCGCTCTCTTCGGCTTCGCCTGCGCCGGTACCGGTTTCTCCATAGTCTTCCCCGCAGCCCTAAGCGCCGCAGGCCGCGCCGAAGGCATAGCCCCGGGGCCCGCCCTGGCCGCCGTATCCACCACAGCGTACACAGGCTTCCTCGTCGGACCGCCCACTATCGGGTTCCTCGCCGAACTGACGAACCTGGGCTACGCTCTCTACCTCGTTGTAGCCCTCAGCCTCGCCATAGTAATCTTCGCCGGAGCCGTAAAGACGGGAGGCGGCAAGGTAGTAGACTAAAATGCCAGCCTCAACCAAGACCTGACCAGCTGAAATGCTGACAAGCGAAGGCCTTAAGGCCGGAGCGTGCTGAAATGCTGACTAGCTGACCAGCTTCCGAGCGCAGGGAGGAACATTGTCCGAAACCTTCGAGAAACGGCCCGCGACAGGGGGCGCATACGAGCCGCTCGGCGCCGCGGAGTTACTCGACCATGACGACAGGGGCTTGCGGGTGGGGGCAGGGTCCACGACGGTCGAAGTGGCGGCCCTGGCCCCCGATCTATTCCGGGTCGGGATGTTCCCCGCTGGCGGCCAGCCGAGGTACGACTCGGCGGCCATCGCCAATGAGGACTGGGTCCCCGTCGAGGTCTCCATGCAGGAATCCGACGAGGAGCTCACGCTCTCTACCACAGCAGCGACGGCCCGCATCTCGTTGAATCCCCTGCGTATAGGATTCACTGACGCTTCCGGCAGAGAGTTCGCGGTCGACGACGAAGAGCGTGGGATGGGCGCCGTCGAGAACCCGGGGGTCGACGTCTTTTCGGAACCCCTTGGCAGTCCGGTACGGCTCTACAAGAGGCGAGAGAGAGGAGAGAGGTACTTCGGCTGCGGCGAGCGGACGAGCGGGCTGGAGAAGACAGGCTCGCACCAGATCTTCTACAACGTCGACCCGCCACTGGGGCACACCGCCTCCTTCAATAATCTCTACAGTTCCATCCCCTTTACCCTCTCGATGACTAACGGCAGGGCCCACGGCCTCTTCTTCGACAACACCCACAGGGTCGAGTTCGACCTCGCGCTGGAGGACGAGAACTGCGCCTACTACGGGGCCGAGGGTGGGGACATCGTGTACTACGTCTTCTGTGGGCCAACCCCGAGGGAGGTCGTCGACCGCTATACCGAGCTCACGGGCCGCACTCCGATGCCGCCGCTGTGGGCTTTAGGGAACCAGCAGTGCCGCTATTCCTATATGAACGAGGAAGAGGTGCGCGAGGTTGCCAATGGTTTCCGGGAGCACGACATCCCGTGCGATGTGATCTACCTCGACATCCATTACATGGACGGCTATAGGGTCTTCACCTGGAACGAGGACCGCTTCCCCGACCCACGGCGCCTCATCTCCGACCTGCTCGAGCAGGGCTTCCGCGTCGTAACCATCGTCGACCCCGGCGTGAAGGTAGACGAAAACTACTCCGTCTACACCGAGGGACGAGCGAGGGATCTGTACTGCAAGACGCGCGAGGGCGGTGAGTACCACAACGTCGTCTGGCCAGGCGTGTGTGCCTTCCCTGACTTCACCAACCCCGAGACTCGCGAGTGGTGGGGCGAGAACCAGAGGACCCTCACCGATGCCGGGGTGGCCGGGATCTGGTGCGACATGAACGAGCCGGCGCTCTTCGTTCCCCACGTGTCTACCCTCCCGGACGACGTGGTCCATCCTGGCGGACGGACCGGCGAGGCCAGGTGGCACGCCCAGATCCACAACACCTACGGCTCCCTGATGGCCCGCGCCGCCAGAGAGGGCCTCCTGGCCTTGCGGCCCGATGAGCGTCCGTTCGTGATCACCCGCGCCGGCTATGCCGGTCTGCAGCGCCACGCCATGCAGTGGACCGGGGACAACTCCAGCTGGTGGGAGCACCTGTGGATGAGCATGCCACAGCTCCAGAACCTGGCCCTCTCTGGCGTCGCCTGGGCCGGCGTCGACATCGGGGGCTTCGGGGGCGACACGAACGGAGAGCTCCTGGCCCGCTGGACGGAGTTCGGGGTCTTCCAGCCCTACTGCCGCAACCACACTACTCTGGGGACCCGCCGCCAGGAGCCGTGGGCCTTCGGCGAGCCATACGAGTCGGTGTGCAGGGAGATGATCAAACTTCGCCAGCGGCTCCTCCCCTACTTCTACTCGCTCTTCGAGGAGTGCCACCGGACGGGCACGCCGATCCTGCGCCCCCTCCTCTTCGAGTACCCCGAAGACGAGACCACCTACACGGCCGACGACGAGTTCCTCCTCGGCGACGCCCTCCTCGTGGCCCCCATAACCCGTCCCGGTATCGAGCACCGCCACGTGTACCTGCCCGAAGGCACCTGGTTCCATTACTACAGCGGCGAGCGCTTCGAGGGGCCTGCCCACATCCTGGCGCACGCGCCGCTCGGAGAGCCCGCCGTCTACGTAAAGGGGAACTCTCCCATTCCGATGGGACCCGACGCCGCCCACACGGGTGAGACGCCGGCCGACCCGCTGACGCTGCTCGTCTACCCTGCCGAGGGCACAGGGGAATCCACTCTCTACGAGGATGCAGGAAACGGCTTCGGCTACGAAGAAGGTGAGTACGCCCGGCGCAGGATCTCTTGCGAATCCTCGGACGGTCATATCATCATCCACCTGGCTGAACGCGAGGGCTCGTTCATCCCCGAGCGCCGGGAGGTACGTTTGGAGTTACGCGGCGTCGCGGCGGCACAGAGGGTACTCATAGACGGCGAGGAGCACGGGCCGGATCAAGGACCGGATGGCGCAGTTACTGTCTCGCTCGGGGAAGAAGCCGGTCCGATGAGGGTGGAGGTGGTCTTCTAGCACCTTGGCGACCGGAGGAAGAAAGTAGTGCTCCGCCGCATGCTCGTCTTTCTCAGTACCCTGTTTGTGGGGTACTTCGGCGTGGGATTGCTAGTGGTCCTATGGATGAGCTCCCCGCGGCGCAGATGGCCGGAGGCGACGCCCGCGTCCGTCGGACTCGAATACAGGGAGGTCGAGCTCCGGAGCACGGACGGGGTCCGTCTGAGCGCCTGGTGGGTGCCTGCCGGGGACACCTCCAGGGCAGCGGTGCTCGTCCCCGGCTGGGGCGGGTACAAGTACGACGAGCACCTGCTGCAGACCGTGCCCGTCTACCATGACGCCGGCTACGGTGTGCTCATGCTGGATCTGCGGGCACAGGGCGAGTCGGCCGGTACGCGCCGCACTCTCGGCTACAGGGAGGTTCGCGACGTGCGCGGTGCGCTCGCCTGGTTACGGCGGCAAGGCTACGCGCTGGATCAGGTGGTGCTCCACGGCTGGTCCATGGGGGGATCGACGGCCCTGCGCGCGGCACCGGGAACGGGTGTCGCCGCAGTTATCGAGGAAGCCGGGTATGGGGATCTCCCGCTCCTCTTAAAGGGCGAGATTCCTGAGTTCGTACGCTTCGGGAGGCCCCTTCGGCCGGCGATCCTGCTCGCAGGGAGGCTCTTCCCCGACTTCGATCCCTGGGATGTGATACCGAAGAACGAGGCCGCGAAGCTCTCAGATGAGGGTGTACCCTTATTCATCATCCACTCGACAGAAGATGACATAGTTCCCTACGAACAGGCGAGGATCCTCGCCACAGCCTACCCCGATGCGCACATCTGGAAGCTGGAGGACTACGGACACGTCGAGGCTTATAAGCATCCCGAGTATGCGCGGAGGTTGCTGGCGTTCTTGGACGAAGCCTTGTAGGGAAGATCCCGGTGGCGCTGTTCGCGCACCGCCGTTGCCGGGCCCGCCCCTACGCGCCGATCAAGGCCAGGAGCTGCGGGTCGGTGAAGTCCTCTGCCGTCATGAAGGCACCTGCCCCGAGAAGCCTGTCGGGGTCCTGACTGGAGGCGATGCCTACGGTCGGGATACCCGCGGCAACGGAGGAGGAGATGCCCGAGACCGAGTCTTCGAAGGCGAGAGCTTCCTCGGCAGGGACGTCCGTCTTCCGAAGGGCGGCCCTGTAGGGGGCTGGATCTGGCTTCACAGCCTCGACCTCATCGGCGAGCACGATGGTGTCGAAGTAGTCTCGAAGCTTCAGGGCGAGCAGGATCGCCTCGACGTTCTCTTCAGGGGCGTTGGTTACGAGCGCGATCTTCATTCCCCGTTCTCTTCCTCGCTCTACAAACTCAACGAGACCGGGCAGGGGTTCTAGCTCCGAGGTGCGCTCGCGGAAGCTCGCCTCCTTGGCGTCGCCGATAGACCTTCCTTCCTCGTCGGTGAGGTTGGGGAGCAATTCGCGCACGATCTCGGCCGTGCTCCGGCCGCTGATGCTGTCGCGATAGAGCTTCTCATCCACTTCGACGCCGTACGGTTCGAGCGTGTCCACCCACGTTGGCAGGTGCAGAGAGTCGGTCTCCGCGAGCGTGCCGTCGAGGTCGAAGAGCAGGGCCCGGTACAAACGGCTAACCGGCGTAAAGGACCATGTTCAAAGCGCGGGTCACTATCAGCAGGGCACCGATGTACAGAAGGATGAAGAGGTGGCCGCGTTCCCTACCCTTGCGCAGGGGGCTCGTCTTGTACTCGGCCATCCCGAGTAGTATCACGACGGCGCAGAGCCCCCACACCCAGTAGTACGCGAAGTATCGCGCGAAGTTGCCGGGGTGCGGATTGAGCGAAGCCCACGCAAAAGCGAGCGTCACGGAGGCGGCGAGAGCGAGCGAGAGCACGAACAGCACCCTGTTCGCCGGGCCCCTGCGCCGCCACGCGAGCCAGTCGGTAAAGATGGTACGGATACTGCTCACATTGCCCATGTTAGCAGCCAGGACGCGGAACGCCGTGAAAGCATCCGGTCCACGCACCGTTCTCAGGCATTAGAATAACGCGCATGCGCCGACTCCTAGCCCTCAGCTGCGCGATAGTGCTGGTAGATACGATCTTCTACGCTGCGCTCTACCCACTCGTCCCCTACTTCCAGGAGGAGTTCGGCCTCTCCAAGTCCGTGGTCGGCATCCTGAGCGGGGCCTACGGGGCAGGCGTCCTGGTAGGCAGCGCGCCGGGCGGGTACCTGGCTTCGCGGTTCGGAGTGAGGATCACGGCCCTCGTTGGGTTGACACTGATGTCCGTAACCAGCGTGATGTTCGCGCTCGTTGACACGGCGTGGTTGCTCGTGGCGGCCCGGTTCGTCGGCGGGTTTGGAAGCGCTCTCTCCTGGGTCGCGGCGTTCACCTGGCTCGTGGACCGGGCGCCCGAGGGGCGGCGGGCCGAGATGATCGGGGTGATGATCAGCGCAGCCGTGGTCGGGGCGCTACTCGGACCCATCCTGGGGAGCGTGGCCGCCACCGTCGGACTCTTGCCGGCCTTCGCGGCGGTGGCACTCGCCGGCGGGGCCATCGCCTTCTGGGCCGTCCTGGAGCCGGCGCCGGCCAACTCGGGAAACGTGTCCTTGCTGCCGGCGCTCAGGACGGTGCGGCAACCGCTGCTTCTTACCGGCCTGTGGTTCATAGGGCTCTCCCCGCTGCTCTTCAGCGCGCTGGCAGTCCTGATACCGCTCGATCTGCACAGGCTCGGATGGGGAGCTGCGGCGGTAGGGACGGTCTTCTTTGTGAGCGCCGTCTTCGAGGCCTTCGTCCATCCTTTGCTCGGCCGCTGGTCCGACCGCTCGGGCTACCGTCCGCCCGTCTTTATCGGGTTGCTCACCTCCATCGGCATCCTCCTCGTCCTGACGTGGGTCGGGAACCCCTGGGTGATCGGCCTCCTCGTCGTGCTCGCAGCCGGGGCCTTCAACGCGACGCTGGTCCCCGGGACGGCGCTCTTCTCACGCGGCACCGAGAAGGCCGGGATGAATGGAGCTGTGGCCTTCGCGATCACGAACTTCGCCTGGGCCGCCGGATACGCCGTCGGTGCTCCACTCGGAGGCTTCCTCGCAGACCTCCGGGGCGATGCCCTCTCCTACCTCGCGCTTACGGTGGTTTGCCTGCTTACGATCGTCTTTGTACGGCGTACGGCCTGAAACGGTTCTTGTAAGCATTTCAGCACGCGCCCTGTCGGGCGCTTGTCAGCACTTCAGCTGGTCAGCTTCTTGTTTTCGCCCACAGCCTCTCGCTCGGAGACGAATGGGCAATCGGAAGCAGGACGGTGTCTCTGCAAATTACCCTAGTATTTCGCTATGACCCATACGGCGTGGACTATGCCTGGGATGTAGCCGAGGATTGTAAGCAGGATGTTGATCCAGAATTGCTTGCCGATGCCCACCTGCAAGAACACCCCAAGGGGCGGGAGAAGTATCGCAACTATGATTCGTAGCAGATCCATCGGTGGTCTCTTCCTGTCGCTTTGTCTCGCTACCTTATACGTTACCCTATTCAAGCAGTTGCAAGTACCGAGGAATCCCGATCTGGGTCGGACCTCAGAAGCCGACATGCGTTGCCCCCCCACAAGACAACCACATCTTGGGGCCGTTTCCGAGATGCATGATACATAGTGTGTTTCATGCATGAATCTACACAAACTGCTAGGCTGATGGAGGTTTTCGCGAGGTTTTTCGGTAGTAGCCGTGTATCCGGAGGAGGGAGGTTGGTCGTGAGAGAGACCGATGGAGAGAAGGCCAGGGCCAGGGAAAGGAACTTGCGCTGGATGGAGGCGCTGTGGGAGGGTACGAGCACGACCGCCAGGGAGGAAGAGCAGAAAGAAGAGGTGCTTGGGGTCTTTCGTGATCTGGTGAGGGAGTCCAGAAGCGGTAGAGTAGTTCGCGAGTACGTGCCCTGGCAACCGCTGTGGTAACGGTAGGCGTTTGACGATCGTGCTTCTCTGCTGCATGGCCTGATACGTAATCGGGTAGATCGATTGTGGTAGGAGGAGCAGAGTGCTCTCCGCGGTGGATTCCCGCTTGCGCGGGAATGACGGTTGTGCTGGGAGCAACGGGGTAGGAGCTACTCTCGCCAGGGAAGTTATGCACCGTGGGAAAGTGATCCCGCATGAAGGGGCACCGCTTCTCCTATACTATGTCCTTACAGGATTGCTAGACCTACGTAGGGTATCCACCGAGAGTAAGGAGAAGCCAGATGGCGCAGCCGATAGATCTCTACTACTGGCCGACCCCGAACGGCTGGAAGATCACGATCTTTCTGGAAGAAGCAGGGCTTCCTTACAACCTGGTGCCTGTGGACATAACGTCGGGCGACCAGTACGAGCCGGCGTTTCTGGAGATCAGCCCGAACAACAAGATTCCGGCCATCGTAGACCCGGAGGGTCCTAACGGAGAGCCCATGTCGCTCTCCGAGTCGGGGGCCATCCTGATCTACCTGGCTGACAAAACGGGTGAGTTTCTACCCGAGTCTCCACACGACAGGTACCTGGTGCTGCAGTGGCTGATGTTCCAGATGGGACATGTTGGGCCGATGCTTGGGCAGGCGCACCACTTCAGGGCTTACGCCCCCGAGAAGATCCCCTACGCCATCGAGCGCTACACGGACGAGGCTTCCAGGCTCTACAGGGTCATGGACCAGCGGCTCTCGGAGGCCGAGTACTTCGCCGGTGACGAGTACACGATCGCTGACATGGCGATCTACCCCTGGCTCGTCTCGCACGAGCGGCAGGACCAGGATTTGGATGATTACCCGGACCTGAGACGCTGGTACGAGGCCATGGAGGCGCGGCCCGCCGTCAGCCGGGCGCTCGAGGTCGGCAAAGAGCTACGCCGCTCGCTGGACGACATGGACGACAAGACCCGCCAGAGCCTTTTCGGAGGCGGACCGAAAAGGGGCTAGAACCGCTCTAGTAGTCGCGCAGAGCGGTGCGGTATCCGACGGCGAGCAAGGGCGCCCCCCAGATGATCGCGGAGACGGCGGCCAAGCAGAGACCGGGCACCAAGAAAGGCGCGCCGAAGCCGAACGAGGAGGCCAGCAGACCGCCGGCCGCGGGTCCGACAGCGTTGCCTGCCGACGTGGCGGTGGCGGCGACGCCGAACGCCTCACCCTGGCGGCTGGGGTGTACTGCGCCCCGGATCGCGAGGTTGGCGACAGGGACGGCGGTCCCGACGAAGAGACCCGTCGCCAGGCGCAGGGCCCACAGCAGGGTGACGGAGTCGACCTCGGCCTGGGGCAGCGCCGAGATACCTGCCAACAGCAGGGTCCAGATGATGACCTTCCGTGTCCCGAACCTCGCCGCGAGCTTGCCTCCGATCACGGATCCAAGGGAGGCGGCCAGCGCGCCGGTCGCGATGATCCAACCCGCCAGCGTCGCCACCCGTACCGGTTCTTCCATCAAGGTGGAGAGGAAACCTGGCAGCGCGGGCGCGGCGCTCATGATCGCGACCTGCACCACGAAGAGCGCGAGAAGATTCGGCGCGAGCCTCCTGTGCGGCAACGGGCCTTCTGCCCCATCGGACTCCACTTCCTCGGCCTCCTCTTCAGCAGGCCGATCCTCCTTGACCCAGAAGGAGATCAAAACCGCAGACGCCGCCAGGAGAGCCGCGGTAACCCCGAAAGAAGCCCTGATACCGACGAGGTCGGCGAATGCCCCCCCGAAGAACGGCCCGGCCGCCGCTGCCACGAAGATGACCATCTGCAGGGTTCCAAGCCTCTCCCCGGCCCTCTGCGGCGGGGCCGTCGCAGATACTAGAACCGTCGCCGCCGCGACCGTGCCGGTCAGGCATCCCTGCAGCGTCTTGAGGGCCAGTAGCTGCCACGGGCTCCCCACGAGCCCCATCAACCCGACGACCACGGAACCCGCGACCGTCGCCCTGAGTAGCATCGGCTTGAGCCCCACGCGGTCGCCGAGCCTGCCCCACAGCGGAGCGGCGAGGGCCATCGTCACGGCGGTAGAGCTGTTGATCACCCCGGCCCACGCCGCCGCATTACCTCCGTCCTCGACGCCGAGCGCCTGGACGTAGATCGGGATGAAAGGCAAGACGAACGTGAACCCCATCGTCGCGGCGAGCTGTGAGACGAGCAGCACAACGAAAGATAGCCTCCCATCGACCCGTGAAGCCTTCATACGCCGCCCCCTTCCGCAAAGCAGCGGTTGCCTGGGACGGCGAGGTCTCCTCTGGCAAATGAGCTTCTGTACCAGGCTGCCGGAAACGGCTGCCCTACTATCCTATGTAGCGTAGCTCTCCTTCCCGGATAGTCCGAGGCTCGTGAGCAGCGGCGAACGCCGCCGCAAAATCGCGACGCAACAGGCCGCGCAAATGAGGGAGGCTACTGGCGGTCTCGGACCAGCGCCTGATGACAGCCCTACGAACACAATCGGAAACACTCACTCCGGATACGTCTCTCAAAACCTTCGCTACCGAGTGTAGCAAACACCCCGCCGCAAATCCGACTTTGTAACCACCTGAGACGCCACCAGAGTGAAAGAGCTCACGCGTGTGGGGGGCGTGAATCCCTCAGGTCTAGAGAGATTTTGCGGAGGCATCGACCAACCACCGGCTAACGCCGGTAACGAGGCCAGACGGCACGGCCGCTGGCGTCGTTCACTCAATCCGCC
>Ga0126312_10001660_pt1 | contig 14708 bp, 18 predicted proteins | sample Plot104A_FD_92537 | JGI IMG/M metagenome (GOLD analysis project Ga0126312, IMG submission 92537) | Serpentine soil microbial communities from UC McLaughlin Reserve, CA, USA - Plot104A | ecosystem: Environmental > Terrestrial > Soil > Grasslands | place: USA: UC McLaughlin Reserve, Lake County...
CACCACCTCGACCACGGTTCCCTCCCCCGGCTGGGAGAAGACCTCGAGCGTGCCTCCCAGGTCCGCGGCCCGCTCGCGCATGCTGGTGAGCCCGAAGCCTCCACTACGGCCCGGGCCGCGCGCGTCGAAGCCGCCCCCGTTGTCGCGCACCGCCAGCCGGACGCCTCCGTCCATCGCCAGCTCGACCACTATCTGGGTCGCCTTCCCGTGGCGGAGGCCGTTCATCACGGCCTCGCGCAGGATCCGCAGCAACTGCTCACGGGACTCGGCCGGGAGCATGACGCTCGGCTGGAGGTCGAGCCGGAGGCGCGCGCCGGCCCGAGCGGCGAGCTGCTCGGCGACCTCTGCGACCTCCGAGTCGAAGGGGTCCTCGGTCCTACGGGTGAGCGCCCGGATGGCGCTCCGCGACTCGTCGAGCGCGCGCTCTGCGGCGTGCGCGACGCGCTCGCCGACCGGGTCGTCCTTAAGCCGCCTGCTCTGCGTGGAGATGAAGGCGAGCTCCTGGGCGAACCCGTCGTGGAGGTCGCGCGCCATCCGCCGACGCTCCTCGGCCACCGCCGCAGCCGCCAGTCGACGCTGATGGTGCCGGAGCTCGCGTAGGGCGCCGGCCAGCAAGGCAAGCCAAGACGCGAACCGGAGCAAGTCTCCGCTGAGGACGGCCTCGGGGCTCGCGCCCGGGAAGAGGAGATAGTGCAGGCCCGCCCCGGCTGCCAGGCACGTGGCGACCGCGAGCCAGAGCGCGAGCTCGTCGTGGGTGCGCTCCGCGCGGAGCGTGAAGCCGACCGCCGCGCCACCGTAGGCGAGTAGCGCAACGGCGGCGATCGCCGTGAGACCGGCGGTAGCGGCGAGCTTGGGAGCCTCGGAGGCGGAGAGGGGCGCGCCGGCGCCGGCGGGGAGGCCCGCGCCCAGAACCAGGGTCGCCAACGCGGCGGCCGCGAGCAGGGCGACCGTCCCCGAAAGCGCCGCCGCCCGGCCCGGGCTTGGAAGGCGCACGTCGGGAAGCAACGCCGCGGCGGCAAGCCCGAGCGCGCCGAGCGCCCCGCCAAGGGGGGGCGCCCAGGTCGTGAGCTCGGTCCGGCCGGAGTCCAGCAGCGCCGGGACGGTCGCGAAGGCCAGTGTGGACAAGGCGAGCAGCGCGAGCGCCGCCACGAGGACGAGATCGCCGAGTGCGTGGGTCAGCGCGTAGCGGCCGGCGAGCAGGTAGGCGGCGAGCAGGGAAACCACCGTGATCGCCGTCTCGAGCCCGAGGTGAAGCGCGGGCGAGCGCCAGGCGAAGACGAGGTGCGGCATGGCGGCGATGGAGACCGCCACCGCCAGGGACAATGCGGCGAGCGCGCCGACGACCGCGCCCGCCCGAACGACGAGCCGCCCGCGAGATACCGCGGCACGCGGTTGCGGGTGCTCGGTCCCAATCGTCGCCCCGTAGGGGCTCCCGGCCTCGAGCGCAAGGGGCATACCACACAATCGGCACGATCCGCGCCGATCTCAACTCGCTGCTAGCGGACTTGCGACTGTCGTCCAGCCCGGCGCAACAGCGCGAGGCGGCCCCGGAGCACATCGAGCTCGCGCGTGACGACCCGCCGTTCGCGCCGAATCGAGGCGAAGGCGTCCAGATCGCCGTGAGCCCTGACGGCGGCCCGGCCGCGGTGCTCGAGCTGGATAGCCCGCCGCTCGAGCGCGTGAGCGCGCGCGCAGCCGTCGTTCAGGAGTCGCTCGAGCTCGTGTGGTCCGAGCTCCCTGCCCCGGCCGAGGGCGTCGAGCGCTTCGAGCATTCGAGCCGCGAGCGGTCCGGCGGCCCCGCCGCTTCCGACTCCGGAGACCGGGTCGATGCTGTCGTTCGCTGTCAATGCGTGGCCTCAGGGCTCGCGTGCTTGGCGGGCCTCACTCCAGTCTGCGGCCGGGGCCGGCTCGACCATGGGCCAACCGGCTCATCTTGCGTTCACGGCGGTGAACGCCGATTGGCTACCGGTACGAGATGAGCTCGAGCAGGCTTCCGTCGGGGTCGCGGAAGTAGAGGCTCGTGCCGCGGCCCTGGCCGCCGTGGCGGGTCACGGGCCCCTCCTCGATCGCCACGTCGTGACGCTTCAAATGCTCCACGGCGTCCTCGATCGGATCGTCCCAGACGAAGCAGAGGTCGGTGCTGCCCGGGCGCCCGGGGTGGCGCGCCACGGGCCGGGGATCGACACCCGGCCCGTGGACGTTCAGCTGCTGGTCGCCGAAGCGGTAGTGGTGGCGGTTGCCCTCGCGCTCGATCAGCTCCGCGCCGAGCACATCCCGGTAGAAGGCGTCGGCGGCCTCCCAGCTCGACACCTGGATCACCACGTGATCGAGCCGGAGACGCACCCCTCGCCTACTTGAGCTCGACGCTCCCGCCGGCCTCCTCGATGTCCGCCTTCAGCTTGTCCGCCTCCTCGCGCTCGATGCCCTCCTTGACCGGCTTCGGAGCCTCGTCCACGAGCGCCTTGGCCTCCTTGAGGCCCAGGCCGGTGGCCGCGCGAACGACCTTGATCACCTGGATCTTCTTGTCGCCGGGGCCGGTGAGCACCACGTCGACGGTGCCCGCCTCCTCCTCGGGCTCGGCGCCGTCGCCGGCGGGCGCCCCCGCGGCCGGGGCGGCCGCGGCGACCGCCGTGGCGGACACGCCGAACTCCTCCTCGAGCGCCTTGATCAGCTCGGACAGCTCGAGGACGGACATCTTCTTGATCTCTTCGATCAGCTCTGCTGGGGTGGCCATCTAGCCCTCCTTCTCTTCCTCGCCCTCGGAGGGCGGCTTCTCTGACGTTTCCTGTTCGGCCTCGGCCTCGGTGCCGGGCCCCTCCGGGGCCGGCTCCTCGGCGGGGGCGGAGTCCGGCGCGGCCTCGGCCGCCGCCGGCAGCAGCCCCTCGTCGGCGATCTGCTTCAGCTGGATCGCGAGACCGGCGATCAGCGCGTTCAGCCCACGGACGAGGCCAGTGATCGGCGCGGCGATCATCGCCACGAGCTGCCCGTGGAGGACATCGCGCGCGGGCAGGCGCGCCAGCTCCTCGATCTGCTCGATCGTGAGCGGCTCGCCGCCCATGCGACCGCCCTTGAGCTCGAGCAGATGCGTGGCGCGGCGGAACTGGGCGAGCGCCTTGGCCGCCATGGCAATGTCGCCGTCCTCGGGCCTCACGAAGGTGAAGGCCGTCGGGCCCTCCAGCAGCTCCTTGAGCTCGTCGGCGCCGGCCTGCTCGGCGGCGCGGATCGTGAGCGTGTTCTTCACGACCCGGAAGCGGGCGCCGGCCTCGGTCAGCCGCTGGCGCAGCTCGGCCGCCTGGGGCACGGAGATGCCGCGGTAGTCGACGGCGAAGACCGCCTCCGCCCGCTGGATCTGCGCCGCCACCTCGTCGACGACGGCTGCCTTTTGCTCCTTGTTCACGGTTCTGCGTTCTCCAAAGTAGAAAGCCCGCACACAGGCGGGCTCCACGCGAGATGGCTCTCAGCGGGCCCCGCCTGCACCGGTCTTACGGGCCGCCGGTGGTCTCGGGCAGGAGTGCTGTCTCCACGGCTCAGGCTACCGCGGCTGCCTCCTCGACGATGCCGCGGGTGCGAGCGGGGTCCACCCGCACGCCCGGACCCATGGTCGTGGTGAGCGTCACGGTCCGGAGGTAACGGCCCTTCGCGGCCGCCGGCTTGGCGCGCATGATCTCGTCGAGCAGCGCCGCGTAGTTCTCGAGCAGCGCGCGCTCCTCGAAGCCCGCCTTGCCGATCGGAAGGTGCACGATCGCCATGCGGTCGGTGCGGTACTCGATCTTGCCGGCCTTCGAGTCGGACACCGCCTTGGCGATGTCGTTCGTGACCGTGCCCACCTTCGGGTTCGGCATCTTGCCCTGCGGCCCGAGGATGCGGCCGAGCCGGCCGACCACCGGCATCAGGTCCGGGGTCGCGATCGCCACGTCGAAGTCGGTGAAGCCGTCGTTCTGGACGCGCTCGGCGAGGTCCTCCGCGCCCACGTGGTCGGCCCCGGCCTCCTCGGCCTCGCGCGCCTTGTCGCCCTTGGCGAAGACCGCGACGGTCATCTCCTTGCCGAGACCGTTTGGTAGCGCGATCGTGCCTCGGAGCTGCTGGTCGGCGTGGCGGACGTTCAGGCCGGTTCGGATGTGGCACTCGACGGTCTCGTCGAACTTCGTGCCTTCGAACTCCTTGATCAGGCGCACCGCCGCGGCCGGCGAGTACTGCTGCTCGCGGTCTACCCGATCGTAGTTGCGCCGGTAGCGCTTCCCGTGCCTCGGCATCGCTAGCCGACCTCCACGCCCATCGAGCGCGCTGTGCCCTCGATGATCTTCTCGGCCTGGTCGAGGTCGTTCGCGTTCAGGTCGGACATCTTTCTCTCGGCGATCTCACGCACCTGGGCGCGGCTGATCGCGCCGACCTTGTTGCGGTTCGGCTCGCCGGAGCCCTTCTCGAGCCCGATCGCCTGCTTTATCAGCACCGCGGCCGGCGGCGTCTTGGTGATGAAGGTGAACGAGCGGTCCTCGAAGACCGTGATCTCGACGGGGATGATCGTGCCCGTGTCGCCCTGCGTCTGGGCGTTGAAGGCCTTGCAGAACTCCATGATGTTCACGCCGTGCTGGCCGAGCGCGGGGCCGACCGGCGGCGCGGGGTTGGCCTGCCCGCCGGGCACCTGGAGCTTGATGAGGGTGAGGACCTTCCTGGCCATACCGAGCTAGATCCGAGGCTGGGTGTCGAAGCTTTCCATCAGAGCGCGGGCAGGATGCCCGCGGAGGTATTCATACCTTCTTCACCTGGTCGAAGCCGACCTCGACCGGCGTCTCCCGGCCGAAGATCGAGACCAGCACCTTCAGCTTGGCGGCATCCTCGTTGATCTCCGAGATCTCGCCGGAGAAGTCCGACAGCGGGCCGGAGACGACCTTGACGGACTCGCCGATCGAGAACTGGGCGCGCGCCCGTGGGCGCTCGGCCACCTCGCGGTTCAGCAGGCGGTCGACCTCCGGCTGGCTCAGCGGCACCGGCTTCTGCTGCGCGCCGACGAAGCCCGTCACGCCGGGCGTGTTCTTCACGAGCGACCAGGAGTCGTCGGTGAGGTTCATGTTCACGAGCAGGTAGCCGGGCATGGTCCGCTGCTCCTTCTGGATCTTCTGCCCGTCCTTCAGCTCCTGGACCTGCTCGGTCGGGATCACGATCTGACGGATGCTGCCCTGCTGCCCGAGCGAGACACGCCGGTGCTCGAGGTTCTGCTTGACCTTGTTCTCGTGACCCGAATATGTGTTGACGGCGTACCAGCGAAACATCAGAGGATTCCGTTGATGATGCGGGAGAAGATGGCGTCGAGCAGGCCCAGATAGCCGCCGACGACGAGGACGAATCCGAGCGTGACGCCCGTGAGCGTGGTGAGGGCCTGCCGGTTCGGCCACTGGACCCGCTGAAGCTCGGCCCAGACGGCGATCAAGAACTGTATGACACGCGAGCGGCCCCTGCCCTCCACGGCCCGCGCGCGCCCGCGACGGCCACGCGGCGCGTAGGCCGCCTCGGCCCCGTCGCCGTTGGCCGCCTCGTCGAGATCGAGCGCTCGCTCGTCGAGCAGGTCCTCCTCGGCCTCGGACTCCGCCTGCTCCGAGGCGAGCACGGCCTCGGAGTGACCCTCGTCCGCCGGCGGGGCGCCGACCGTCAGGTTCGGGTCGATCCCGGGCGAGGGACGCAGGCCGGTGGGATCCTGGATCGCGCCATCGTCGGGGCGCGGGCGCGATGCCTGCCCCGAGGCCTGGCGTGCCTTTCGCTCCGCCTGGCGCTGCTTCGCCCGCTGGCGGTTACGCGCCATCGCTCGGCCCTACCGGGTCTCCCTGTGCGGTGTGTGGCGACCGCACCAGCGGCAGTACTTGCGCAGCTCGACCCGGTCGGGGTTGTTGCGCTTCGACTTCTCGGTCTGGTAGTTGCGCCGCTTGCACTCCTCGCAGGCGAGGGTTACGGCGATTCGGACGTCTCCGCGAGCCATGACTCCCTGGTGTTCGCATGCGCGGCCGGGGGTCGAAGAAAAACCCCGCCGGCCGCGAGGTCGCAGGTCAGTCTAGCGCGCCGACGCGGCCTTCTTGCGGCGCTCGTCGAGGGCGTCGAGCACCTCCGCATCGACTCTCACGTCGAACTTGCGCGCAAAGAGCGCGCTCGAGCGCTGGAGCTCGGGGAGGTCGGCGCTCGTGAGGGTGTCGGGGTGGGGCGCGCCCTCGTGTGGAAAGCGAATGAAGCGCCGGTGATCGAGGCCGATGCTCAGCGCTTCGTCCCGCATGAGCGCGGTGGCGAACAGGGCCTCGGAGGGGACGGCCACGCGGCGGAAGTAGCGCATCGCCGCCGACTGCTCGCGCACGTATCTCTCGATCGAGGCGACCGCGCGGCGCGAGACGGTCAGCCAGTCGGCCGAGACGAAGACGCTGCTCGGCCTGCGCAGCCGCCGGACCCCCAGCCTCGGCGGCATTTCGCGCGTGTATAGGACAGGCCGGAGACGCCGCGGCAGCTCCCCGAGCCCGGGCGGCCGGCGGTAGTGGCGATACGCGTAGCGGGTGAAGAACTCGTCGCGCGGCGGGCCCGGATCCCTCGCAAGGTCGAGCTCCCAGGCGTCGCCAAGCAGCGCCTCGTGCTCGGTTCCTCCGAAGAACGCCTGGATCTCGGCGAGCGGCCTGAGCGGATAGTCCTGCCCCGAGAGAACCACCACCCAGTCGGTGTCGAGCCGGCGGATCCCGTTCAGCAGCACCTCTGCCTGACCCCAGCCGCCCCACTCGAGCTCGAGCCCGTCGTCGAGCAGCCGGCCGCCGGCGTCCTCGACCTCATCGCGGGGGAGCGGCGAGCGTCGCTGGTCGTGCCGCACGAGGACCTCTGCGCCGGGTGTCTCGTTCAGGACCCGGACGAGCCGGCGCACCTGGCCCGGATCACGATGGGAGACGACGAGGTAGCCGATGCGCACGTCGAGGGATCGTCGCAGCGCTGAGGCCGGGTCTACAATCGACCGCCACGCCGCCGTAGCTCAGTAGGCCAGAGCACGTGCATGGTAAGCACGGGGTCCCCGGTTCGAATCCGGGCGGCGGCTTGCGTGGCCGTCGAGCGCGCGCCGTGGATCGGGCTCGAGTGGGGGGAGCAGGATTCGAACCTGCGTAGGCTTCAGCCGTCGCGTTTACAGCGCGATCCCTTTGGCCGCTCGGGCATCCCCCCGAGTCAAACGAGTTTCGATTCTAGAGCCGCGTCACTGGGGGGAATGGGCTCGCCTCCCTCGACCTCGAACCTCGCGTATTTCGGGCCACCGAGAGGGATCGCCGAGCCTCCGCCGAGCGCACGGGAGGGGATGAACCAGCGCCGACCGTCGCGCACCAGCGCGAAGAGGTCCTCGCACACGGAAGCCGCTTGCCTACGACGCGTCGCGCAGCCGCTGCGCCTCGGGCAAACCCTCGAGCTTCTTCAGCGTGTTGTTCTCGATCTGGCGAATTCGCTCGCGCGTCACGCCGAAGGCGCGCCCCACCTCCTCGAGCGTTCGGGCCTGGTGGCCCTTGAGCCCGTAGCGCATCTCGATCACCTCGCGCTCGCGCCGGGGCAGCGTGTCGAGCGCGCGGCGGACGTTCTCGCGGCGGAGGTTCTCGCTCGCCAGCTCGAAGGGAGACTCGGCGGCCTCGTCCTCCACGAAGTCGCCGAGCTCGGAGTCCTCCTCCTCACCGATCGGCTTCTCGAGCGACACCGGCAGCTGGGCGATGCGCAGGATGTCCTTCACCTCGCGCGCCGTCCACTGCAGCTCGAGGGCGATCTCCTCGGGCGAGGGCTCGCGACCGAACTCCTGCACTAGCTGGCGCTCGACGTGCACCACCTTGTTCAGCTTCTCGACCATGTGCACGGGGATGCGGATCGTGCGCGCCTTGTCGGCGATCGCGCGCGTTACGGCCTGGCGGATCCACCACGTCGCGTAGGTGGAGAACTTGTAGCCGCGCCGGTAGTCGAACTTCTCGACGGCGCGGATCAGGCCGAGCGAGCCCTCCTGGATCAGGTCGAGGAAGGAGAGCCCGCGGCCCAGGTAACCCTTGGCGATCGAGACGACCAGGCGCAGATTGGCCTCGATCATCTGCTGCTTCGCGTGCATGTCCCCGCGCTCGATGCGCTGGGCGAGGGACACCTCCTGACCGGCGGTGAGCAGCTCGACCCGCCCGATCGAGCGCAGGTAGAGGCGCAGGGAGTCGAGGCTCGGCTCGACCGTGAGGTCGATCTCGGGGCGCTTGGGCGCCTGGGGCACGGCCTCGGCCCGACCCTCGGCCGCCACGACCTCGACGCCCGATTCCACTAGCTGGACGTGCAGGTCGCGCACCTGCTCCTTGGTGACCTCGACCTCCTCGAGGCAGGCGGCGATCTCCTCGAAGGTCAGGAAGCCGCGCTCGCGCCCCTCGGCGACCAGCGCGCGCAACTCCTCGTTCTCGAGCGAGGGGCCATCACCCTGGTCGGGCAGCAAACCAACACCCTCGAGCTTCTCCGTCAACCCCTCGCTCCTTCGGGACCGTGAGCGGTCCGCCTTCGGGACCGCGAGCGGCCCGGTCGGCGAATCCTGGATTTTATCCGCGGCGCACGCCGCGAGGGGCTGTGCCAACAAAGGCATCGAGCCAGTCATTCGAGTGTACCGCGAAAGCGGGACGGGAAAATAAACGACGCCCAGGTATCGTCAGGGACCGCCATGAGCGACCGCACAGCACTGCTCGGCTCGGACGTCCAGGCCCGCCGGCCGGCCACCCACGTGAGCCTCTCGCGCGTCGGGGTGACCGAAGTCGAGAAGGTGATCCGGATCCGCGCGAACGGAAGCGAGCAGCTCTTCTACGCCGAGCTCGAGTGCTTCGTTGATCTGGGCCCGGAGCAGAAGGGCGCCCACATGTCCCGCTTCGAGGAGGACGTAAACGAGGCGATCGACGCCGTGATCCTCGGCGAGGCCTTCAAGGCGGAGACGCTGGCCGCCCACATCGCCGAGCGCGTGCGCGATCGCCAGGACGGCCGCCGCGCCGAGGTCACGATCGCGGCGCGCTACCCCGAGCACAAGGAGGCTCCCGTCTCGGGCGTCCGCACGCAGGAGATCTACACGCTGTTCGGGAGCGCGGTGGCCTCCGAGCGCGGCACCCGCCGGCTCGTCGGCGTCGAGGCCCAGGGCATGACCGCCTGCCCGTGCGCGCAGGAGCTCGTGATGGACCGAGCGCAGGAGCGCCTCGCCGAGGAGGGCTTCACCGACGACGAGATCGCCCGCGTGTTCCAGGCGGTGCCGGTGGCCACCCACAACCAGCGCGGCATCGGCACCCTCTGGATCGGCTGTCCCGAGGGCTGCGACCAGCCGGTCGAGGCCCAGGCCCTGCTCGAGATAGTCGAGGCCGCGATGAGCTCCGAGATCTACGAGCTGATGAAGCGCTCCGACGAGCGGGAGGTCGTCGAGAAGGCTCACTTTCAGCCGCGCTTCGTGGAGGACTGCGTGCGCGAGATGGTGCGCATGGCGGTCGAGCGCTTCCGCTCCTTCGGCGGGAACGCCTTCGTCGGGGCCCGTCAGGAGAACCTCGAGACGATCCACAAGCACAAGGTCGTGGCCGAGCGCCACGGTCTGCTGGGCGACCTGGAGCGAGAGCTTCGTCAGCAGGAGCGAGGCAGCCCCCACGTGACCATGCGCGAGTGGCTCGACTCCCCCGGCTAGTACGCTCGGCCAGGCCGGGTCAGCGATGGAGGGGAAGCGGGCACTCCCGGTCGAAAGGCACCGGAACCGACGCACGGAGGCGCACTTGACGAACGAGGCACCACATCTCCCGCTCTCGCAGGACGCCGCGCTGGTGATGGCCCTGGCGGGAACCGCGATGCCCTTCGCCCACTCGGCCGAGGACGAGGCCGAGCGCTGGCTGCGGGCGCTGCGGCTGCAGGGACGGGTGGGAACGGCGCTCCAGGCACTGGGCGTGGGAGAGGCCCCGCTGATGACGGGCTCCGAGCGCGCGCGGCCCGAGACTCCGGTGGGCGGCACGCCCCTCGGTCCCGACGTCGTGGAGGACGTGGCGAGCCGCGCCCGCAAGTTCGCCGCCTCCCGCGAGGCGAACACGGTCGGCACGGCAGACGTCCTGTTCGCGGTGCTCGACGTGTACGGGCAACTGTTCGACCGCGCGCTCTACCTGCGCGGGACCTCGCGGGACGAGCTGCTCGAGCGGCTCAGCCTGGTCGAGTCACGCGGCTAGCCGCCGCGCCCGACGGCGCCCGGCGTGTGCGAACGGCGTCCGCGGGCAGCACGGGCGCGTCGCAGAAGTCGACCATCCGCCGGCTTCTCGCCGTAGCCGCGCCAGCGCTGGAGCGGGTCGGTCAGGGCGCCACCTCCACTTCCGGCGCGGCCGTGGCCAGTGCGGCCGAGCGGGCCAGGCGATCCTCCGCGAGCCGCCGCGCCTCGCGCTCGAACCCGGATTGGCCGGCCACGGCGGCCAGGAACTCCTCCCTGTCGAGCGCGTACAGGGCCGCCTCGTGACGCGCCCCGACCGACGCCGTTCGCGGCCGGTCCTCGAGCAGGGCGATCTCCCCGAACGCGTCGCCGCGACTCAGCTCGTTCACCCGCCGGCCGTCCTCGATCACCTCGAGCTCGCCGCTGGCGACGAAGTAGAAGCGGTCGCCCGGGTCGCCCTGCCGGAACACGAGCTCGCCGGCGGGGACGGACACTGGGGCGAGCGCGCGGGCCAGGCGCTCGAGCTCCGGGCCGCCCAGCGCCGCGGTCACCGGAGCCGAGCGGAGCAGCGCGAGCTGCACGATCGGCACGTCCGCGCTCCGGTCGATGCGCGCGAGCCGGGCCCCCGCGACCAGCGCGAGCGTCGGAAGCAGTGCCGCCGCGCCGAGAAAGGCCGCCTCCGCTCCGCCGACCGCCACGAGCGCCGGCGCCAGGAGCGAGCCCAGCGCGAGCCCGGCCATCGACAGCCCCTCGAGCACGCCGAACACGCGCCCGAGCACGTCCGCCGGCGCCGCGCGCTGCAGCAGCGAGCGTCCCGCGACGTCGAACAGGCTGCGCCCCAACCCGGCGGCGGCGAGCAGGAGAAAGGCGCCGGCCGTGGACGGCGCCAGGCCGATCGCGGCGAATGCCAGCGACCAGACGCCGATGCCGAAGAGCAGCGGCGGGACGAACAGGCGCCGCCCCACGAGCGCCGAGGTGGCCGCGATCCCCACCACGCCCCCGGCCCCGAAGGCCGCGTTCAGGTAGCCGGCCCCGGAGTCGCCCAGGTCGAGGACCCCCAGCGCCAGCACCACGAACAGCACGTCGAGGGCGCCGATCAGGATGAACTGCGCGCCGAGCAGACCGACCAGCAGGCGCGACTCGGGATGACGCCCGAGCGCCCGAAACCCGGCAGCGACCTCGGCGACGGCCCCGGCCGGCGCCTCGTCCGGCTGGCCGCCGAGGAAGGCGCCGCCCCGCTCCCCGCCGGCCGGCGGCGCTCCGGCGATCGGGCCAACGAACAACGCCGAGGCAAGCGCGAGCGCGGCCATCGCCGCGAACACGAGCCCGGCGTCCCCCAGGCCGAGCAGCAGGCCCGCGAGCGCGGGGCCGGCGAGCACGCTCGCGCTCTCGATCCAGCCCGAGGCGACGTTGGCCGCGGTGAGCTCGTCCGGGGTGCGCGCGAGCGCGGGCAGGAGGGCGGCCTGCGTGGGCCGGGTGACGGTGACCGCCGAGGCGGCCACGGCGGCCAGTGCGTAGGCGGCCAGGGGCGGCGCGCCCGCCAGCAGCGCCGTCGCCGTCGCTCCCATGGCGGCCGCCTGGGCGAGATAGCCGGCGGCGAGCACCGCCGCCGGCCGGTGCCGGTCGGCGAGCGTCGCGGCGAACGGCGCGAACAGCGCGGCGGGAACCAGCTGGACGATCGCCACGACGCCGGCGGTGGTAGCGCCGCCGCGCCCGTACGCGTAGACGAGCATGGCGATCCACACGGCCCACTCGGCGGCGTTGAAGCCCGCGAAGGCGAGCCCCAGGCGGCGAAGCTCCCGGTTGCGGGCCACGGCCGCGAGCACCCGCGCGGCGTGTGCCATCCGCGAGCGCCGTGCCTCCACGGTCAGACCTTCTGGAGGTGCTGCTCGACGGCGGTCCTGATTCGGGTCTCGATTACCGGGAGCTCCTCCACGAGCCGGCGGAGCTCCTCCGCCGAGACGAGCATGTCGACCGTCCGGTAGCCGAGCGAGCGCATCGTCTCGCGGTCCAGGGCCAGCGGGCCGCCGTCGTCCACGCTCCGATTCTGCGCGGGGGGCCGGCCGGCTGTCAACCGGCGCCCGCATGGGCGCGCGCCCTCGCCACCTGCTCGAGCCGGCGGCGGAAGTTCAGGAAGTAGTCGGCCCCCGAGGCCACGGTGAGCACCACCATCAGGTAGACGAGGGCCTGCACCCACGCCGCGTCGGCGTCGGAGGCGGCGATCAGGGCGAGCACCGCGGCCACCTGGGCGACCGTCTTCGCCTTGCCGAGACGGCTGGCGGGAATCACGACGCCCTGTTGGCCCGCCGCGATACGCAGGCCGCTGACCGCGAACTCGCGCGCGATGATCACCATCGCCACCCACGCGGCCAGGCGATCGAGCGAGACGAGCGAGATCAGCGCGGCCGCGATCAGCAGCTTGTCGGCGACCGGGTCCATCACCTTGCCGAACGTGGTCACGGTCTGGCGGCTGCGGGCGATGTAGCCGTCGAGCCCGTCCGTGAACGCGGCCAGGGCGAACACCGCCGCCGCTATCGCGGAGCCGCCCGGGGTCTCCACCGTCAACGCGACCACCAGCACCGGCACGAGCAGGATGCGCACCAGAGTGAGCGCGTTGGGCAGGTTGAGGGGAAACATGAACGGGCGGGATCAGGCTACCCGGCGCTGGCGAGCGCTCAGCACCTCGAGGCCGATCGTGCTGCCCAATGGGCCGAGCGGCGACACGGTGGCGCCGAGCAGGGCCCACGGGAACAGTCCTCGGCGGCAGCCGACGAGCACGGCCACACACAGGAGGATCCATCCCACGCCGTGGGTCCAGCCGAGCACGAGCTCGGCGCGCTCGCTCACGCCGGCGATCGCCACCACCACGAGCGAGCTGAATATGCAGAGCTCGATCGCCGAGTAGACGCGCACGGCGCGGAAGTACGACACGACGCTGAGGGTAGGGCGCCGCTCAGCCCGGGCGCTCGGCCAGCACCTGCCGGCGCGCGATCACGAGCCCCACCGCCGCCGCCGCGAGCAGCACGCCCACGGCGGCCTTGGCCTCCGTCGAGCCGAGGTCCGTGAGGCTGCCTCCCAGCGCGACGTAGGCGAACACCTTCGGCGGGGCGCCGATGAGCGTGCCGAGCGCGAGCTCGCGGAAGCGGACCCGCGTGAGGCCGGCCCCGTAGTTAACGGCGCCCCAGGGCAGCGCCGGGATGATGCGCGAGTAGAGCGCGGCCACGAGCCCGCGCCGCTCCAGGAAGGCCTCGAAGCGGGCGACTCGCGCCGGCAGCAGTCGCCCGACCGCCGGACCCGCCAGGTAGCGGGCGATCGCCATCTGAGCCACCGCCGCCAGCGTCACGCCCGCCAGGGACACCGCGGTGCCGACCGCCGTACCGAATACCACCCCCGCGGCTCCGGCCAGGATCGGCCACGTGACGAGGAAGTTGAGCGCCACGAACAGGCCGACGAACAGCACCGGCGCGAGCGGTCCCAGGCCGTCGCCCCATTCTCGTACGTCGTCGGCCGAGGGCAGCGAGCCGGTGGCCGAGGCGATCGCGAAGGCCACGGCCACCGTGGCGGCGAACGCCGCAATGCGGAGGTACGCGGCGCGCCGTCCACCGGCCATGGATCGAGAGTAGAGCGCCCGAGTAGGGTCTCGGCATGGACCAAGTGGTGCAGGTGATCGGCGCCCTGCTGATCCTCGCGGCGTTCACGGCCGCTCAGTTCGACGTCATGAGCCCCCACTCCCGGCTCTACCTGCTGCTGAACGCGGTCGGCTCGGCCGTGCTGACCGTGCTCGCGCTCGTCGAGCGGCAGTGGGGCTTCCTGCTGCTCGAGGCCGTCTGGGCGGTCGTGTCCGTGTGGGGGCTCTTCCAGGTGCTCCGCGGCCGCCGACCGAGCGCCGCGCACTAGGCATCGGCCGCTTACCCCTCGTCGGGCTGAGCCCGCGGGGTCGCCTCGGCGCGATGGTGGCGGCGGTGCACGAACACCGCCGCGGCGCCGGCCGGGAGCGGCAGCCAGTAGGAGACGAGCCGGTAGGCGAGGGTGGCCAGGGCGGCCTTCCCCGGGGCCACTCCCGCGAGCGCCAGGAGCCCTGTGAGCCCGGCCTCGACGAAGCCGAGCCCGCCGGGAGTGATCGGGATCTGGGTCAGGACCTGCGAGGCGGCGTAGGCGAGCAGCACGACGGCCGGGTCCGGACGCGCTCCGACCGCCGCGAGCGCGAGCACGAGCGCGCCGTAGTCGAGCAGCCAGCGACCCACCGCGGCGAGCAGGGCCTGCCACCAGCGCTCGCCGATCGCCCGCAGGATCACGCCCCGCTCGAGCAGCAGGCGGCTGGCCAGCCCCTCGAGCGGCTCCCGCCTCGGCAGCAGCCGGTTGCGCACCCGCTCGACCGTGCGGCCGGTCAGCTCGAGCGGGCGGTCGGTGGCCAGGAACAGGGCACCGACCGCTGCCATCAGCACGAAGCCGCCGGCGCCGAGCCAGGCCGCCTGGGCGAGTCCCGGGCGGACGGGCACACCGGCCAAGATCGCCGGCAGCACGAGCACCGGCAGCGCGAGCA
>Ga0126312_10001661_pt1 | contig 14705 bp, 12 predicted proteins | sample Plot104A_FD_92537 | JGI IMG/M metagenome (GOLD analysis project Ga0126312, IMG submission 92537) | Serpentine soil microbial communities from UC McLaughlin Reserve, CA, USA - Plot104A | ecosystem: Environmental > Terrestrial > Soil > Grasslands | place: USA: UC McLaughlin Reserve, Lake County...
CGAGAGGCGCTGCATGTGGACGTTCTCCCTGCGAGCCCCCACGCTCTGCAGTATCGGAGAACCTATGACGAAGCCTATGAACAGTTGCGCGAAGAACATGTGGATGAGCATCACTATTCCGGTTAGCCCGCGGGTCCCGAGATAAGGAAAACTGATGCTCGGAAGCTCGGGACCACTGGCCCCTTCCTGGAACAGGTAGAGGAGAAGGCTCGGCTCCGGAGACACCATCTCAGCTCTCCCCAACTTTATCGGGGTACTCTTCTTCGCGCCTCTCGCTGCCCTCGGGTGTCGCCCAGTGCAACACGGCTTCGTTCACCGGCTGGGGCCTGAGCCTACGTCCGACTATGTCGAAGTACGCTCCCTGCTCCTGAAAGACCTCCCAGATGGGCTTGAGGGTTCGCCGGTCCGCCGTGCTGGCGAACAGCAGTATCCTGCCCTTCTCGAACTCGTCGTTCCAGAACCCCGACTCCTCCGCGGGCGCGCCCACGTCGATGAGAATGGGTGTAACCCCTACCCTGGTGAAAGTTGCGGCGACCAGGATCGCGGCCAGGGCGATAAAAAACATGAAGAGGATCAAACCGATCTGGGGGGTGGTGAACGCGAAGAGGAGCCCCGAGATCACGAAGACCGCGGCAAACCCCACGGCGATCTCGAGACCTCGGGAATCGTCGGGGATCAAAATGTAGCGTGTTCCCTCCGGGAAGGGCTCCGGCTCGTCGGGATCCTCGCGCTTCAAGATCACCGTGAGGTCCTCGCCTGTTACGCCAAGCTCCCTCAGGTTTGAGACGGTTTCGTTGAGCTCGGCACCGTCGTCCATGATCCCGACCACCGTGTACCCGGAATCCTGTCCCGGAGCCGCATCTTGGGATTGGTCCAACGCCACCCCTCTACCCGTAGGGCGTACGTCTGCCACTATACGTCGGTGAGGAAGTCGTAGGCAAGCGCGACGGTCAGGCCGTAGGCGAGGTGAGGGACTGTATCCGAGACCCAGCTATCGAGGCTCCACTCGCTCGGATCCGTCACCCCGAGAGTGGTTGCCGGCACGTCGCTTCCGGCCATCGCCGCAAGCCCGAGGAAGACGCCCGCGCGCAGTATGGAGACATCGCCCAGGAGCGGCCGGGCGAGCTCGTAGGCAGTTCCGACACCGAGCCCGACGGCGAACCCCGACAGCGCGCCCAAAGCGCTCTTGCGGTTCTGGACGGTTTCCTCGTCTGAACTCCCGCCGGACAGGTCGACGTCCGCCCTCTCGGCAAGCATGCCGGCGACACCGGCGACGGTTCCCAGCAGCATCTCACGTAGCACGTCCGTCACCTCCGAAAGTCTCGGTGCGCCTCCGGCTGTACTCCCGCATCGGGCTCTAGCTTTATATCTTCATTTATATCTTCATCAACTTTCTTCCAAGATTCCATAACAGAGCACCGCCTGCAACCGTCCCACCAACGAGGGCTACGGTCTTGAGGTCGCGTCCCGCGCCGTTCAGCACGACATCGGGGTAGCGGCGCTCGGGGTAGCCGCCTTCGGGGCCGTTCTCGCCGTGGTCTAGGGCCATCTTGATTATCTGGGCGGTGTGCAGCGCGCGACGGTCGGTGGCGTGCTCGACCTGCGTCTTGCAGGAGAAGCCGTCGGCGATGAGCAGGATATCCTTCCCGGCGTTGCGGACCGTCGGCAAGAGGCGCCGCTCGCCGATCTTCATCGAAAGGTCGTACTTGTCGTGCTCGAAGCCCCAGGACCCCGCCAACCCGCAGCACCCCGAGTCGAGCACCTCGAAGTCGAGGCCGAGCCTGGAGTACAGCTCCTGCTCGGCGCTCATCCCCATGATCGCCTTCTGGTGGCAGTGGCCGTGCACGAGGGCCTTGCGGTTCAACTGCGGCGGGTCGAAATGCTGTGCCTCCTGGATGAGGAACTCGCCTAAAGTGAGGGTGTCCCGGCTCAACCTTCTGGCGTCTTCGTCGTGGGGGAGCATGTTGGGAAGCTCCTCCCGGAAGGCTGCCACACAGCTCGGCTCGAGACCGATTATGGGGATGCCTTCCCGGATGTAGGGCCGCAAGCCCTCCACGAGCCTCTCGAAGAAGGTCTTCGCGGTGTCGAGCATGCCGTAGTCGAAGAGCGGGCGTCCGCAGCAGAGGGGCTGTTGCGGCACGATCACCCGGTAGCCGGCGTGCTCCAACACTTCGGTAGCAGCCTTCGCCGCCTCGGGGTGGAGGTAGTTGTTGAAGGTGTCAGGAAAGAGGACAACCGGCGGAGCGGTGGGATTGACCATGCCCCGCTCCCTGTACCAGGCCTTGAAGGTCTGGGTGGCGAAGGGTGGCATCTCGCGCTCGGTGGCGAGGCCGCCGGCCTTCTGGATCAGCTCTTTCAGTCCCGGCGTATGGGTGGTTAGGTTCGCCAGGCGCGGCACGTACTGGGTGAGACGTGCGTGGAACATGATCAGACCCATCGCGTAGGCGTAGCGCGGCCTGAGCCTGCCCTTGTAGTACTTGGAGAGGAACTCGGCCTTGTAGGTGGCCATGTCCACCTGCACCGGGCAGTCGCCCTTGCAGCCCTTGCACGAGAGGCAGAGATCGAGGGAGTCGAAGACCTCTTCGCTCTTGAACCCGTTCTTTACGGTCTCGCCCCGCAGCATCTCGAAGAGGATGCGGGCCCGCCCGCGCGTCGAGTGCTCCTCGTCGAACGTGACCATGTAGCTGGGGCACATGGTGCCGGTCTCGGTGTCGCGGCACTTGCCGGCGCCCACGCAGCGCAGGGCCGCGTGGGCGAAGCTGCCGTGATCCTCGGGGTAGGCGAAGTGCGTCTTTACGTTGGGTGGGCTGTAGTCTGCACCCAGTTTGAGGTTTTCGGTGATGTGGTAGGGCTCGACGACCTTGCCGGGGTTCATCTTGCCTTCCGGGTCCCAGATGGCCCTGAACTCGCGGAAGGCTCGCAGCAGTTCGGGGCCGTACATATTTCCGAGCAGCTCGGCACGCGACTGGCCGTCGCCGTGCTCGCCGGAGAGCGAGCCGCCGTAGCGGACGACAAGGTCGGCGGCCTCATCCAGGAACGACCGCCAGTGCCGGAGGCCCCGGGCGCTCTTCAGGTCGAAGTTGATGCGGCAGTGCACGAGGCCTTGCCCAAAGTGGCCGTACATGGGGGTGCTGTAGCCGTAGCGGTCGAGTAGATCCTGGAAGTCGCGCAGGTAATCCCCGAGGTCCTCGGGCGGTACCGCCGTGTCCTCCCAGCCCTCGTAGTGGTCGGCACCACCGGGGTAGTACGCGGAGGCCCCGAGCCCCGACTCGCGCACCTCCCACAGCTTCTGCTCCTCGGCCTCATCGTCGAAGAGGCGCATACGTGGTGGGGTATCGTCGGACTCCAGCGCCTCCATCACCTCGCGGGCCCGGGCGTCGCTCTCCTCGCGCGTCTGGCCGCCGAACTCGACCATCAGCCAGCCGTCTCCGTCGGGCAGCAGGGGGATCTCGCTCTCGTGCATGCCCTGGCGGCGCATGTCGTCTACGAGCTCCCGGTCTATGGCCTCGCAGGCCATCGGACCGTGGGACATCACCTCGGGCACGTGGTCGGCGGCCTCGAAGATCGAAGGGTAGCCGAGCACTAGGAGCGAGCGTGCCGGCGGCCAGGGGGTGAGCCTGACGGTGGCCTCCAGCACGAACGCGCACGTGCCCTCGGTGCCGACCAGCGCGCGGGCGACGTTGAAGCCCTTCTCGGGGAGCAGCTCGTCGAGGTTGTAGCCGGAGACCCGGCGCGGGATGTCGGGGTAGCACTCGCGGATGAGGTCGGCGTAGGGGTCGCGCAGGTCGCGGAGGAGGGTGTAGATCTCGCCCCTACGCCCGCCTTCGTGGATGATCCGCTCCAGCTCCTCCTCGCTCGTGGCGCTCACCCGCATACGGGTACGGTCGTAGAGCACGACCTCCATCTCCTCGACGTTGTCGGAGGTGCGCCCGGACATGACGGAGTGGGCGCCGCAGGAGTTGTTGCCGATCATGCCCCCGAAGGTGGCGTAGGCGTGGGTGGAGGTGTCGGGCGGGAAGGAGAGGCCGTGCTCGGCCTCGAGCGGCTTGGCCAGGTGGTCCCGGATCACGCCGGGCTGCACGCGCGCGAGCTTCTTCTCGAGGTCCACCTCGACGATCTCGCGCATGTACCTGGAGGTGTCGAGGACCACCGCGGCGTTGGTTCCCTGGCCGGCCAGGCTGGTACCGCAGCCCCGCGCCGTCACCGGGACCCGGTGACGGTGGCAGACGGCCAGCGCGGCCACGACGTCGTCGGGGTCTCGGGGAACGACGACGCCGAGCGGCGCTTGACGGTAGTTCGAGCTATCGGTCGAGTAGGCCGCACGGTAGCCCCCGTCAAAGCGCACCTCGCCGCGCACCTCATCTCTTAGCTCGGCCTCCAGCGCCCGGACGTCCAGAGTGGAAGAGCCGCTGCGGCCGTTTTTCTTCCCCACGTTCACTCGCATGGTCTTCTCCTTCCGAGCGCTTCAGGCGGCGTAGCGTGCGGCGTCGGCTCGTTTCAGCTCGATCCCCAGGCCCGGCCTCGACGGGTGCGGGGTGAGGACGCCTTCCTCCGGACTCAACGCCCCATCGAATAGCATTTTTTCGATGCGCGCGTGGTCGTGGAAGTACTCGCAGTGGACGAGCATCTCCGCAGCGCAGCAGGCGTGGGCGTGGATCTGGGGCGCACAGTGCGCCGAGAGCGGCACGTTGTGCGCCTTGCACAGGGCATCGACCTTCAGGAGACCCGTGATCCCGGCGCACCGCGTGACGTCGGCCTGCAGGACGTCCACCGCTCCTGCCTCCAGCAGCCGGTGGAAGTGGAAGATATCGTAGCCGTACTCGCCGGCCGCAACCGCCATGCCCGCCGGTCCCCGGTCGCGCAATAAGCGCAAACCTCCGAGATCATCGGAAGAGACGGGCTCCTCGTACCAGACCACACCCAGTCGGGAGAAAACTTGTGCTTTCTCCAGCGCCTGCTTGCGGTCGTAAGCGCCGTTGGCGTCCACCATCAGTTCCGCGTCCGGGCCGATGGCCTCGCGGGCGGCGATGACGCGCCCCAAGTCCTGATGCGGCTCTCGCCCCACCTTCATCTTGACGCGGGGGATCCCCTCTGCGACCCAGCCGGAGAGCTGCTCACGCAGACGCACGACGGAGTACGAGGTGAAGCCTCCGCTGCCGTAAACGGGTACGCCTTCGTGGAAGCGTCCGAGCAGGTCGGCGAGCGGGACTTTAAGGAGCCTAGCTTTCAGGTCCCAGAGCGCGGTATCTACGGCGGCGACGGCCATCGCGCCGATGCCCGACCGTCCGGCGTTGCGGAGGGCTCGCTGCATCGCGGCCCAGGAAGCCTGGACGTGCATCGCGTCGCATCCCTGCACCGCATCTGCCAGTCTGGACTCGATCAACCTCCCGGTAGAGACGTCGCCGTAGGTGTAGCCGAGGCCACGTTCCCCACCGCCCGTGGCCTCGACCACGATCGTGGTCGTCGAGTCCCAACTCAGGGTGCCATCGGACTCCGGTGCGTCGGTCGGAACCGTGTAGGCGGACACTTCGAGGCTCTCGACCGTTGGCCCGTTCATCGCGTGGTGAACTCCTGGAGTTTGCCCTTCAGGGACTGCATGACGATCCTCAAAGTGTGCGGCTCACCCTTGCTGATCGCCCGGGCGAGGCTCGTCGCCTGCTCGAAGCGGATGTGCGGTGGGAGCGGTGGCACCTCGGGGTCGGTTACGGCCTCGTAGACGACGGGGCGGTCTGCGCTGAGCGCCTCATCCCAGGCGGGGGCTACGTCGTCGGGGTTGTCCACCCGGATGCCCTTGAAGCCGAGCATCTCCGCGTAGCGGGCGAAGGGGAAGTCGGGGATGATCTGCGAGGCCTCGAGTTTGGGGTCGCCGGCCAGCACGCGCTGCTCCCAGGTCACCTGGTTGAGATCCTGGTTATTGAGGACCAGAATGATCAGGTGCGGGTCACTCCAGCGGCGCCAGTACTTGGCGATGTCGATCAGGGCGTTGATCCCGAGCATCTGCATCGCCCCGTCACCCACCGAGGCGATCACGGGCCGGTCGGGGTAGGCGAACTTCGCGGCCAGAGCATACGGGACGCCCGGGCACATCGTCGCGAGCGTGCCCGAGAGCGCCGCCTGCATCCCGTCGCGCAGCTTGAGCTGCCTGGCCCACCAGTTGGTGGCGGATCCGGAATCAGCGGTGAGGATGCAACGGTCGGGCAACCGGGGTGAGAGCTCGTGGTAGACCCTCTGGGGATTGAGGGGCTGGGCGTCCTCCATCGCCCTATTCCTGAGTATCTCCCACCAGCGCTCGACGCCCTTCTCGATCTCCTCGCGCCAGGAGCGATCCTGCTTTCGCCTGAGATGCGGAATGAGAGCCCTCAAAGTCTCCTTCGAATCGCCGACCAGGTTGACCTCCATCGGGTAGCGGATGCCGACCATCTTGCCGTCTATATCGATCTGCACACCGCGTGCTTGGCCAGGCTCCGGCAGCCACTCCGAGTACGGAAAGCCCGAGCCCACCATGAACAGCGTGTCGCAGTTCTCCATCATGTCGTTGGAGGGCTTGGTCCCCAGAAGGCCTATGGAGCCCGTGACGAACGGCAGATCATCCGGCAGCGCCGCCTTGCCGTTGAGGGCCTTCGCCACCCCGCAGCCGAGGAGGTCGGCAACCTCCTTGACCTCCTCGGCTGCGCCGAACGCTCCGGCGCCGATCAGCATGGCGACCCTCTCGCCCTGATTCAGCACCTCGGCTGCGCGGCGCACGTCCTCATCCTGCGGAACCACGCGTGGAGGATTCGGAAACCCGACCTCGGAGAAGACCGCACCGTGCGCGACGGGTGGCTCCTCGTAATCGGTCTCGGCCACGTCGTCCGGCACGATGATGCAGGTGACCGAGCGGGTCGTCTTGGCGATACGAATAGCCCGGTCGATCAGGTGCGGCGCCTGTTGCGGGACCATGCAAACCTGGACGAACTCGTGCGCCACGTCCTTGTAGAGGCTGGCGAGATCCACCTCCTGCTGGTAGTTGCTCCCGAGGCCCATGCGCTTCTGCTGGCCGACGATGGCTACGACGGGCTGGTGGTCGAGCTTGGCGTCGTAGAGCCCGTTGAGGAGGTGGATGGCGCCGGGACCGGAGGTGGCCATGCACACGCCCACCTCGCCGGTGAACTTGGCGTGGGCGCACGCCGCAAACGCCGCTATCTCTTCGTGGGCCGTCTGGGTGAACTCGACGCGGTCACCGACCTCGTGGAAGGCGCCGAGCAACCCGTTGATGCCGTCGCCGGGGTAACCGTAGATCCGGCTCACGCCCCAGTCGGCGAGGCGGTTGAGCATGAACTGCGCCACGTTTGGCATCTGAGTAACCCCCTACTCGTTGCTCGCGTACGCTATTGTGGAGAGTAGCGCGTTCTCGGCCTGACGCGAGTCGAGCCGGGTGTGCTGCACCACGATGGGTACGTCCGACTCGATGTCGCTCGCGTAGTCCGTGTCCACCGGAATGGGCTCGGGGTCCTCTAGCTCGTTGAAGCGCACGTGCAGCGTGCGCCGGGCCGGGACCGTCAGGCGGTAGGGCCCTACGGGCTCCCGATCCGAGAAGAACACCGTCATCTCGACGTGCGCGTCTTCGTCCGACGCGTTGAGCAGGCACGCGGTCTCGTGGCTGGTGAACTGTGGCTCGGGACCGTTGCTCCAGCCAGGAATGTAGCCCTCGGCGATTGCCCAGCGTCTGTGCCCGATGGGCGCGACCATCGCTCATCACCTCCGAGGATCCAGCGAGAGGTGCTCCACAGGATCTCGCGCTTCTTCTTCGCCATATTCAACACGCCGTTCCATCTGCTCCGGTTAGCAGCGGGTAAAGAAACGGTTAAGGCCTCTTTGCAGAACCGCCGGGCCTTCGGAGCCTTCCTGCCCAGAGACCGGACTCGTTCCAATATGGCCACCCATGGGCACCTTGGGAAACAGGGGATACAATAGGCTTGATGGGTTTCTCGAACGCAGGCTGTGTTGTGGGGATGAAGCAGATTGCCCTCCGAGCTGTCTAAGAACCTGAACTCCTCCGCCTCAAACTTCGTAGACCCTTCGGCCCAGCTGGAGGAGCGGGAGGAGACGCTAGAGACCATCCTCGACAACCTCAACGAGGGGGTGCTGGCCACTGATCTGAAGGGCAAGCCGATCTTCGCCAACCCGAAGGTCCGCGAGATCCTGGACCTGGGCGACGAACGTCCGCCCAGGGAGATACCGGAGCACTTCGGCGATTTCGACCTGAGAGAGACGATCCTTCGGTGCGCCACGCGCCACGAGTGCGACGAGAGGTGGGTGCGCGGCACCGACACTCTCTTTCGGGTGAAGTTCGACCACCTGCCCAAGTTCGACAACTACCGGGGCGGGGTGCTCGTCATGATCCGGGATCTCTCCGAAGGGAGACGCCTGGAGATGAACCAGCAACGCTTCCTGGCAAACGCCGCCCACGAGCTGAAAACCCCCATCACCACCATCCTGGGCGCCGCGGAGCTGCTGCTCACGGGAGCCGACGAAGACCCCGAGGCGAGACGTCGCTTTCTGGAGCACATCCTCTCCGAAGGACGGCGGATGCAGCGCCTCTCGGATACCCTCTTGCGCCTGGCAAGGATCGGTGCCGAGAAGAGGGAGCCCGAGCTGCAGAACGTGGACCCGGGGGCGGTGGCGCGCAGAGCCGCCGAGAGGATCGAACCGCTGGCGCACAGCGCGGACGTGGAGATCGAAATAGAGGTCCTTGACGACCTCCGGGTTCGCGCCGATCCCGAGCAGCTGGAGCAGGTTCTCCTGGCCCTCTTGAGCAACGCCATCCAGCACTCCGAGCGCGGCGGCAACGTGCAACTGAGCGTGGACGGCGGGACGCTCATCGTGGAAGACGAAGGAAGCGGGATAGATTCCGAAGACCTCCCCCACCTCTTCGAGCGCTTCTACCGGGGCAAGGGCGCCGCCGGGGGCTTCGGTCTCGGACTCTCTATTTGCCGCGACCTCGTCGAGGGGATGGGAGGGGGGATCATCCTCCGTTCCCGGGAAGGGGGCGGTACAGCCGCCGAGGTAAAGCTACCGGAGGCCGATGCCTAAGATACTCATAGTCGAGGACGATCCAGCGGTGCGGGACGTGATGGAGTACGCCCTCTCGCGCGAAGGTATGGAGACGGAGGCCGTCTCGAGCGGCGAAGCAGCGACCGAGCACCTCTTCTCCGGCGACCCTTTCGACCTGGTGATCCTCGACGTGATGCTCCCGGACACCGACGGCGTGACCCTCTGCCGAGAACTCCGGTCGGCAGACTGCGCGTTGCGTGATGTGCCCGTGATCATGGTCACCGCCCGCGACGACGAGACGAGCGTCGTGGTGGGCCTGGAGGTCGGGGCCGACGACTATGTGACCAAACCCTTCTCTCCCCGACAGCTCGTGAGCCGGGTGAGGGCGCACCTGAGACGACGGAGGCTGGACGCCCGCGGCCCCGAGCACAGACTCGAGTTCCCCGGCCTTACCGTAGACCTCCTGCGTCGGGAGGTGCTGGTGGGAGACAGGCCCGTCGAGCTGACCGCCAAGGAGTTCGAGATTCTGGCGCTCTTGGCCTCCTATCCGGGGCGGGTCTATGGCCGGGAGCAGATCATGGCCCACCTCTGGGGCGGTGACTTCTACGGCGAGGTCCGCGCCGCGGACGTGCACATCCAGCACATCCGCAGGAAGATAGAACCGGACCCCAAGAACCCGCGCTACATCGAGACCGCACGCGGGGCGGGCTACAAGTTCGCGGAGTTGTAAACCCACAGCGGCTCGGCAGACGATCAGTCCGCGGGAGCCATAAGGGCGAGCGCGAAGCATCCGAGGCCGGATACCGCCGTCAATCGGGGCGCGGAGGAATCAGGGTGCCCTAGATCCGGAACACGAGGGGCGTTCGTTTGTCCCAGGACCTTCAGCGAACGCTTCTTCTCGCGCCGTCACGTTCGGTTAACAGAACCTTTACTGACCGTTTACCTCCCGCGGGCAGCGCGGTGCTACGCTCGTACCCGAGGAGGTGCATGATGAGCCGAGACGAGCTAGCTATAGCCATAGCCGCCTTGGTCGCGTGGGGACTCACGACGGCGGCCGTGGTTCTCGACTGAAAACTCCGTGCCAAACTCAGGCTGGGACGACATACTCGCCACATCCTGGAGGTTTTTGATGGTGGTGCTCGACGATCAGCGCCTCACGGAAGCAGTGCTCTGGTCGTGGGTTGTGCTCTGGGCAACGCGACCGAACTACGAGTGAGAAGCGCGCGAGGACCCTCATAACGATGTCTAGAGAAAGAAGGACTCATGATGGAGCAACGGCATGGACGATACTTCGCCCAGGAACTGATGCTGGACCAGGCCGTGAACATCAGGGAGCAGATCCAGGATGCTCTCGACGCCGGTGAAAGACTAGAGTGGCACTTGACGGGGGTATCGGACGTGCTGCCGGAGCGCGGTGTCATCCTCTTCTGGGACACCACGAGGCCTAGCTTCGGCAGAACCTCCAGGTAGTTATCGTCCGCTACCTCCTACAGTTGTTGCGCCAGTTCCGTCAGAGCCACGGCGGCGGCGATGTGCGAGAAATGGGTAAGGGCTTGCGGGAAGTTCCCGAGCATCTCGTCGGCTTCGGGGTCGTACTCCTCTGGGAAGAGCCCGAGCTCGTTGCCGGTGGATACCGTCCGATCGAAGACGCTCCGGGCCCGCTCTAGCCGTCCCTGGCGGGCGAGGCACTCGGCGAGCCAGAAAGAACATGGCATAAAGGCTCCTTCCTCACCCTCGAGGCCATCTTTCATCTCCTTGCCAGGCAGGTAGCGTCGTAGGAGACTGGCGGCGGCGAGTTCTTCGCTGATCGCGTCCGTGGTGCGGAGCATGCGCTCGTCGTCGTAGGCGACGAACTCGAGGCTCGGAAGCAGCAGCAGCGCGGCGTCGAGCGCGGATCCTCCGAAGGTCTGGACGAAGACCCCACGATCCGGGTCGTAGCCCTCGGACTCGACGGCGGCGCGTACCTCGTCTCTCACCTTTCCCCAGCGCTTCACCGGGGCTCGCCGGAGGCATTCCTCGGCAAGCCTGATGCCGCGGTCGAGGGCGGCCCAGCACATGACCTTCGAGTGCGTGAAGTGGCATGGTTCGCCGCGAATCTCCCAGATCCCGCGGTCGGGCTCCTGCCAGTGCTCGGCGGCGGCGTCGATCAGGGCGAGAAGGAAACGCCAGTAATCGTCGTCGGGAGAGCGGCCGCGCTGGTGCCAGCGCCAGGTTTGCTCGACGAGCAGGCCGAAGACGTCGAGCTGCACCTGATCCTCGGCGGCGTTGCCGACACGCACGGGTGTCGAACCCCGATATCCACTCAAGTGGTCGAGGGTCACTTCGGTCAGGCGGCGCTCACCCCCCAAGCCGTACATGATCTGGAGGTCCTCGGCGCGTCCGGCGGCGCTACGCTCGATGAAGCCTCGGAAAGCGTCGGCCTCGGCCCTGCACCCGATGTCGGCGAGCGAGCGCACGCTGAAGCAGGAGTCCCGGACCCAGCTGTAGCGGTAATCCCAATTGCGGTTTCCACCGGGGCTCTCGGGCAGCGAGGTGGTAGCCGCCGCGGCGATGGCCCCCGTATCGGTGTTGGTCAGCGCCTTGAGGACTATGGCGGAGCTCACCACCCCCGGGCCTTCCGGTCCCTTGAGCTGAACCTGGGAGGACCACTCGCGCCACCACTCGATCGTATGCTCCAGTTTTTGGTCGAGCTCGGCGTCCTCCGTGGGCTGAGGCCCAACCACCTCGATTTCGTTGGGAGGGACGAAGGCTATAGAGATCCGCGCACGTTCGCCGGCGCGCACGGCGAACGTCGCCTCCAGGGTGTGCCTGTCGGTCATGGTCAGGCCGAAGTCGGTCGAGATCATGAGCGCGTCGTCCCCGCCGGTGGCGCTGTAGACGTGCATACCGTGGTGCCTCAGCCAGGGTTCCACCTCCCCGTAGTCGAAGCGCGGGACCACCTGCAAGCGGAGATCCGTGTGCCCCCTCACGCCATCTATCACGCGGAGCAGCCTACAGCGCGGCCCCTCCCGTTTGTGGCTTTCGTCTATCGTGAAGCAGTCGAAGAGTTGTGCCTCCCCACCGCTGCTGCGGAAGGTCGTTTCCAGCACGAGAGTGCCATCCACGTAACGCCGAAAAAGGGTAGTCTCACCATCTGCGGGATCCAGGGAACAGAAACCTCCCTGCTCCCAGTCGAGCAGCCGCCCGAAGCAGCTGCCCTCATCCAGGCGGGGTATGCAGCACCAGTCTATGGAACCGCTGCTCGATACCAGCGCCGCGGACCGGCAGTCGCTGATGAGGGCGTAGTCGGCGATCGGGGGATACGGCGAGGGTTCGCTCATCTGGGTCCTCCGCAAATGATTTCATTTATCGTCGGTGGTGCGTTCATGGAGCGCTGAAGAACTACGCTGAGCGGCCAGCCGGGACCACGAAGGGTGCCGCGCCGATGAAGCGGACCCATATCTCCTGACTCTTTCCTTCTCGACGGATGCCAAACATAGCCTGCCGACCGTCGAGCCCCCAAACGCACGCCGGATCGAGGCTCCGGAAGCGCGTACTCGCTTCAGACACTGGAGCGCGGCCAGCGACTCTCTTGCGCCCAATCCGAAGATGGCGAAAGAGAACGAGGGTCGAGACCAGGCACAGCGCGCACCACGCCCCAGCCACGACCGGCTGGACGATCACCAGCGCGCCGCAGACGATGACGAGCCCCAGAGCCAGCACCGTCCACGGCGCCGTGCGCCACCGGTTCTCACCCCCGATCAGGCTCAATATGACCTCCGTCAGATATGCCAGAGCGCCCAGAGCAGCATCGGGGAGAGGTTCCATCAAATGTAGAACCTTCGGGCTCCCGCCCGGGAAGAACGGGTCCCAGACCTCCGTAAAGACTCCCAACTGGTAGAGCGTCAGGTAGGACGCGATGCAAAACCCGACGAAGGCGAGGATGATCAGCCTCATCCGTTTTGGCCAGGCGGTAGGGTTCTCGTTCCAGCCGGGCGGAACTGTGCCGTGCTGCATCATCGCCGGACGAGCGCGGTGCCGGCGAGTGTAGTGAGACCGACTCCCACGGCGATCAGCCAGCCGCGGTGGGTATTCGCCCACCACTGGTAGCTCTTGTCCAGAGAACGGTCGTCGAAGTCGCCGTGGGCACCGGCGTCACCGGGCAGCGCCTCGTAGAGGTTGTCCTTGCGATCCGGGTCTTCGAGTTCGTCGGTCTGCTGGGAGTCGTAGCCCGTCCAGGCCAGGTAGCGGTCGAGCGCGCGGGGTATGATCCTGTTGCCTACGATGGCCTTGACCGAGGAGCCTCCGACCCACAGCTCGTCGCAGTCGTGGTGGGCGGCATAAAGGATAGCCTCGGCAGCCACTTCGGGCTGAAAGATCGGGGGCACCGGCTGCGGTTTGCGCGGCAGGCGGCTTCTGACCCACCCGAACTGCGGGGTGTTGAGCGCCGGCATCTGAACCATCGTGAGCTGGACGTCGCTGCGGTCGTGGATCAGCTCGCTCCGCAAGGACTCCGTGAAGCCCTGGATGGCGTGCTTGGAGGCACAGTAAGCTGACTGTAGCGGTATGCCTCGATAGGCCAGGGCCGAACCCACCTGCACGATAGAGCCACGGTTGCGCGGCAGCATGCGCCTCAGCGCCGCCAGCGTACCGTACACCGTGCCCAGATATGTCACCTCGGTAACCCTTCGAAACTCTTCGGGGGTCATCTCCTTGACGGGAGAGAACACCGACGTCATCGCGTTGTTGACCCACACGTCTATGGGCCCGAGATCTTCTTCGACCCTCCGCGCGGCCTCTTCGACCGCGTCCGCATCGGAGACGTCGGTGGGCACGACGAGCGCCTTACCACCGGCAGCCTCCACCTCCTTCTTGGCCCCTTCAAGCCCGTCGCGCCCGCGGGCCAGCAGGCCGACGTGGGCTCCGTGCCCGGCGAAGGTTACCGCGGTTGCCCGTCCGACGCCGGCCGAGGCGCCGGTCACGACGACTACTTCTGGTGTGCCGTTTAGCTGGTGCATGAGATCTCACCCCTCGACAAGAGTTGCTTCGTTCCAAAGGAACCCGGCGCGGCGTATCCGTCTGCGGACGAACCCGCCCTAGAGGCTTTCATCCTGGAAGTGAATCACGGTCGCCTTCCCACTGGCTCGTTCTTTTACCGGCTGATCTTATTACGCCCGTTCACAGCTCTTGGTAAGTTCCCTGTAAAGCTTTGTTAACATATGCCAAGAAAGCCTCCGGTCCTCCTCTCAGAGCATTTACGCTTGGAACATACATGGAGGGATGGGCGAGGTCGTGATGGAGAGCTTCTTCGGCATACTGGGCTTACTCTCTCTGATCGCCGCCATCGTCATCGGATCTCTTGCGGCAATCGGGGGAGGTGTTATTTGAGGCACAGGGCGTTTTCGAAGTGGAGCCCTGTTCAGGTACCCGCGTACTGCTCGTCCGTGACCGGTTCCAGCCAGTCTGTGGTGCCGTCGGTGCTCAACGCCGGGCTTATGGCTATGTGGACCATGAAGGTGTCGGGTCCCGCGCCGTGCCAGTGCTTCTCGTCCGGGGCGAAGTAGACGAGATCTCCGGCTTCGATCTCGACGACGGGCTCGCCCTCCCTCTGGACGCGACCGGCGCCGGTGACGACGTAGAGGAACTGGCCCTCCGGATGGGTGTGCCAGTTGGTGCGCGCCCCCGGCTCGAAG
>Ga0126312_10001662_pt1 | contig 14702 bp, 11 predicted proteins | sample Plot104A_FD_92537 | JGI IMG/M metagenome (GOLD analysis project Ga0126312, IMG submission 92537) | Serpentine soil microbial communities from UC McLaughlin Reserve, CA, USA - Plot104A | ecosystem: Environmental > Terrestrial > Soil > Grasslands | place: USA: UC McLaughlin Reserve, Lake County...
CAGCTCGGCCGGAGCGAGCGCGACGGCGTCCGCGTTGCCGTCCGACGTCCAAGCCGGGTCGTCGCCCACGCTCGCCAGGACGTGGACGCTCCCGTTCGCTGGCACGGGCAGCGTGCCCTCGACCGCGGCGTCGTGGAGCCTCAGTCGTCGCAGTCGCGAATCGAGCGGAGCTCGATCGGCGAGCTCGACGAGAGCTCCGGTCGGGTCATGCGGCGCGCCGAGGGGCGCCGGCGGCGGGGCCGCGCCCTCCTCAGCGAAGGCAACCAGGCGAGGCAGCGATGGAGGCAGCGCGTCGGCCAGCTGGGCCGCCGCCGGCAGCACGAGCGCCGCATCTACGTCGCCGTGCTCCTCCGGCTGCCGGCCCTCGAAGCGCACGGGGAAGGCCTGTTCGACGGCATCGAACAACCTGCCTCGAAGCGATCGCTCGCGTGCGGGCATGACGCCAATGAGCTTGCGCACCACACAAGAAACGGGGGCCGGTGAGGCGTTCTTGCAATTGCCATGGCAAGAGCAGTCCGAGTTCGAGGCGGCCGGTCGGTCGGCTGTGTCGTCGGGGCGCGGCCCAACTTCGTCAAAGCCGCGCCCGTGGTGCAGGCCTTGATCGAGCGTGGGGTGGACGTCCGCGTCCTGAACACCGGCCAGCACTACGATCGCGCGCTCGCCGGCAATTTCATCGAGCAGCTAGAGATGCCCTGGCCGGAACACGACCTTGGCGTCGGCTCGGGCTCCCACGCAGAGCAGACGGCCGCTGTATTGGTGGGCATGGAGCGGCTGCTCGTGGCGGACACTCCCGACGCGTTGATCGTCGTCGGCGACGTGAACTCGACTCTGGGCGCGGCTCTCGTCGCGGCCAAGCTGGGAGTCCCGATCGCACATGTCGAGTCGGGCCTGCGCTCGGGGGACTGGAGCATGCCCGAGGAGGTGAACCGCGTGCTCACGGACCGCTTGTCCGACCTGCTGCTGTGCCATTGTGCGGAGGCGGTCGAGAACCTGCTCGCCGAGGGGATTGGCGGCGATCGGGTCGCCCTGGTCGGCAACACGATGATCGACAGCCTGTTCCGGCTCATTCCTTCGGCACGGGCGCGCAAGGCCGTGGAGCGGCACGAGCTGGAGCCCAGCAACTACCTGCTCGTGACTCTGCACAGGCCTGCGTTGGTGGACGACCCGGCTCGACTGGCGGCCGTGGTCAGAACGCTTGCTGACCTAGCCGAGACGCTGCCGGTGGTCTTCCCGCTGCATCCGCGCACGAGGGCGCGGATGGACAGTGCCGAGCTACCGCTCGAGCGCCTCGTCCTGACCGAGCCACTCGACTACCTCGACTTCGTCGCCCTCCAGTCTTCGGCCCGGCTCGTGGTGACCGATTCCGGAGGTGTGCAGGAAGAGACTTCCGCGCTGGGCGTTCCCTGCCTGACGTACCGCGACAACACCGAGCGCCGGGTGACGATCGACCTCGGGACCAATCGCCTTGTCGGCGTCGATCCGGCCGCGCTCGCGCGCGCTGCCGCCGAGGAGCTCGCTCGTCCGCGCGAGTCGGTGCGACCGATACCGCTCTGGGATGGACAGGCCGGCGAGCGCGCGGCGGACGCCGTCGTCGCGCTGCTCGATCGCCGCGACGATACGTGGCAGCGGTCTCACGCAGCTTAGGTCGGGTCGCAGCGAACAGGTCAGGCGGCGGCGTGACTGAGCGCCGGCACGGCGGGCGCCGCACCATCGACGAACTCTCGGTGCCACAGTTCGTGAACGAGCAAGGCCCAGATTCGACTCGAGTGGTCCGCAGATCCGGCAACGTGACTGTTGAGCATGTCGCTCACCGCCCCCTCGCGGAAGTACCCACGATCGCGAGACCTGGGGTCGAGCAAGATGGCGGTCGCGAAGTCGCGGAGGTCCGTGCGCAGCCAGTCGGCCAGGGGTACCGAAAAACCCTGCTTCGGGCGCGTGAGGATGTCCTCCGGGAGCCACGGACGAAGTGCGTCGCGCAACAGCCCCTTCTTACGCATATGCGGAAGCTTGAGCTCCGCAGGGATCGAGGCCGCGAACTGCATCAGCTCGTGGTCCAGCAACGGCGACCGTGCCTCGAGGGCGTGCGCCATCGTAGCGATGTCCACCTTCGGAATCAGGTCTCCGGGCAGCCAGGTCGTGATGTCGACCTCCTGCATCACGTCCAGCATCGTCTCTCCGCTCGCGCGCTCCCAGGCCTCCCTGATCAGGGACTCCGGACTGGAGCCGTCCAGCAGCGTCCTGTAGTCGTCGGTGTACAGGCGCTCTCGCTCAGGCCGGTCAAAGCAGCTCATATAGCGCGAGAAACGTGCCGGCGGGTCCAGCGTCAGCCCGCTCGACAAGCGCCGAGCGCGGCTGAGGGTGCTGCGGTTCTCGCAGCTGGTCGGGAGGTGCGCGCCGATGCCGGCCCCCAGCCGGCGGAGCGACAGCGGTATGCGATCCAGCCGGCTTGCGAGCAGGCTGAAGATGTATGAGTAGTAGCCGGCGAAGGACTCGTCGCCGCCGTCGCCGTTCAGCGCGACCGTGACATGCTCCCTGGTCAGGGCGGATACGTAGAAGCTCGGTATCGCGGACGAGTCGCCGAAGGGCTCGCCGTAGTGGCGAACCATCCGCGGCAGTACGTCGATTGCACTTGGCCGGACGGTGAACTCGTGGTGATCGGTCGCGAAGCGTTCAGCGACGCGGCGCGCGGCGGGAAGCTCGTCGAATGCCGAGTTGCCGAAGCCGATCGAGAAGGTCTTGACCTGGCCGCTTGCCTGCTGAGCCATGGCGGCGACCACCGCCGATGAGTCGATCCCACCGGAGAGATGGGCGCCCACGGGGACGTCCGCGACCAGGCGCAGCCGTACGGCGGCGCGGATCGCCTCGCGGATCTGCTCGTGTAGCTCTTCGATCCGCCCAACCTCGCGCTTGGCCGCGAAGTCGAGCGACCAATAGCGCTGCAGCGAGGCACGACCGGCGCGATAGACGAGGGTGGTCGCCGGGGGAAGCTTGCGCACCGCCCGGAAGGCGCTGAGCGGCGCGGGCACGTACAGATACGTCATGTAGGCATCCAGCGCCCGGTGGTCGATCTCCCGGGGAATCTCTTCGTCTTGGAGCAGTGCGCCGAGCTCGGAGGCGAAACTCAGCACGCCGTGTCGCTCTGCGTAGAACAGCGGCTTCTTACCGACGCGGTCCCGCGCTATCAGGAGCTGCTGCCTGCGACTGTCCCAGAGCGCAAAGGCGAACATACCGTGCAGCGAACTGACGCAGTCAGGCCCCTCCTCCTCGTATAGGTGCACGATCGCCTCGGTGTCGCCCTCGGTCGCGAAGCGGTGACCCGAGCGCTGGAGCCGCGCGCGTAGCTCTGCGTAGTTGTAGATCTCGCCGTTGAGGACGACCGCGATGCTGCGGTTCTCGTTGTAGATCGGCTGGTCGCCGGTCTCCAGATCGATCACGCGTAGGCGCTGGATGCCAAGGCCGGCTCCCGGAGAGCAGTGCAAGCCCCGCGAGTCTGGCCCGCGGTGAGCGAGCGCCGAACACATGCGTTCGAGCAGCGGAGGTCCTACCGGGCCGCCGTCGGCGCGCACCTGTCCGACGATCCCACACATTCAAATGAAACAACGCCCTTGCGGTCGGGCAACTTCCGACGCCGCCGGCGGCGCAAGCTCGGGCCTCCGCGTTTATCGCCCGGCCGACAAGCTTGGGCCCGCAACGAAGAAAAGCGGCGTCAGCGTCGTTGATTGAAAGAAGTACAGGTCTAGCTCGTCCCTGAACAGCCGTGGACACGATCACGATATTGCGAGAGCTATGGCGCCGCCGGCTGGCGCTCGGCATCGCCGCAGTCTTGGCGCTCCTGGTGGGAGCCGTCGTTGCATTCAACATCTCGCCGCTTCCGCCGCAGCTCGAGAGCCGCTCGTACACCGTTGCCATCGCGAACTCCCGCATATTCGTGGATACGCCGGCGTCTCAGGTGGTCGAAGTGAGCCCCAAGGGCTCGGATACGCTCGGCGCCCGCGCCACCCTGCTCTCGAACCTGATGACCGAGGGTGTGGTTCGAGCGGCCATCGCCAGGGCCGCGGGACTTCGGCCGCACCAGATCGTGGCCACCTCAGACACAGCAGTGGGCGAGCCTAGACCGGACCCGAGCGCGGCCGACACTCGCAAGGCCTACGTCGTCAAGACCCGGGTTGTGACCAACACCGCCGGAGAGCAGCTGCCGATCATCGAGATCGAGGCCCAGGCCCCTGATGCGCCGCGCGCCGTGGCGCTCGCCAGCGCCACGGTCAGCGGTCTGAGCAACTACCTCGAGCGGCGGGCGATCGCGGAAAAGGTGGCTCCGACCAAGCGACTTCGGGTGAGCGGACTTGGTGCTCCACAGGCGCACGAAGTGACTCGCGGGCCGGGGCTGCTCATGGCGCTGGCAGCCGCCGTGCTCAGTTTCCTGGCCGGCTGCGGGCTGATCCTTGCGTCGTCCGCACTGGTCCGCGGGTGGCGGCAGGCCGACGCCGCCGAGCGGCATGAAGACCGGGCCGCTCGCTCCGAAAGCCTGGTGATCGATCACCTGCGCGAGCACCGGCGCGCGGTCCGGGAGGTGCCGGAGGTGGAGTCCGCGGAGTTGCGATCCAGGGTCTCGTGAGGCCCTGGCCGTGCGGATGACGAGCCATCCGCCCGAACGATGAGTCGCCCAGACCTCTCTGATCGCGCTCGCCAGGTGCGGCGCCTCATGCGCAGCGAGGGTGCTGCCGGCATCGTCGCGCGACTGCGCGTTCGGGCCTCGAATCGGATCGCGCCGCCGGGCCAGGAGCGTGTCCCGGTCTCACACGACGACCTCCGACGCGCCGCCGAGATTGCCGCGGCGGGCTGGACGCTGCCCCCTCCCCTTGTCCATCGGCGAGGGGAATCGCTTCGGATCGCGTGGGTCTGCGTACCCCCTGTGGAGGGCGCCGGCGGTCACACGACCATGCTCCGCATCGTCGCCGAGCTCGAGCGCGCGGGCCACGAATGCACTCTCTACCTTCAAGATCGCCACGGCTGGTCGCTCGACCAGCACCGCGCGACCCTCAGCAGGTGGTGGCCCTCCTTGCGGGCGTCCGTGCGCGACGTGACCCAAGGCATCGACGACTCGCACGCCATCTTTGCGACCTCCTGGCAGACCGCCTATCCGGTGCTCGCATCCCGGGCTCGGGGTGTCCGTTTCTACTTCGTCCAGGACTTCGAGCCCGCGTTCTATCCCGCGGGAACGGAGGCACTGCTCGCCGAGGCGACGTTCCGGTTCGGCTTTCACGGCGTAACGGCCGGTCGCTGGCTCTCCGACGTTCTGCGCCGCGACTACGGGATGCCGGCCGATCACTTCGACTTCGGTTGCGACCTCGACCGCTACGGGCTCGACCGCGGCGCCGCATCCAGCAGGAAGGGGGTCTGCTTCTACGCGCGCCCCAGCACGGCGCGACGCGCGTGCTCGCTCGGGCTGGCTGCGCTCGAGCTCCTGGCCTCGCGCCACCCGGAAGTGGATATCCATCTCTTCGGGGAACCCGTGAAGCGGGTCGGATTTCCGGCGACCCTGCACGGGAAGACCAGTCCGGATCAGCTGAATAGGCTCTACAACCGCTGCGCCGCCGGCCTCGTGCTGTCCGCGACCAACGTTTCGCTGGTTCCCAACGAGATGCTGGCCGCCGGTTGCATTCCGGTCGTCAATGAGGCCGACCACAACCGCATCGTGCTCGACAACGACGAGGTCGTGTACGCCCCGGCCACACCGTTCGAGCTCGAGAGTGCGCTATCCCGCCTGGTGGAGCGCTCGCTTCCCGCTCGCGAGGCCGCGGCGGAGGCGGCCGCCGCCAGCGTCCGCGCGAGGTCGTGGCGAGACGCGGGCGCAGCGGTGGAGAGAATCGTCCGGTGCGTTGTCGAGGCCGGAGCTCGGTCGACGCCGGAGCCAGGCCGTAGCGTCGCCTGAGGGCTAGGGGGCCGTGTGGCCTGCGGGCGCCACCCTGTAGCCGACGTCCTCGTAACCGGCCGGCAGGTTGGTGGGCCTGTAGTCAATCTGGTCGGCGAATTGCGGAGCTGTCGTCAAGTCGTGAGCTCCCGCGCGGTAGCCGTTCCGGATCACGTTGTAGTCCTCGTAGGAGAACTGGCTGCCCGTGTCGACGCTCAAGCTCGCCAGGATGTTCCGCTCGACCCGGTTCGAGGCTCCCGCCGTCGCCGGCCCGTCGGACAGTAGCCCGTAGGTACCGCCGAAGCCGCCGCCGTTGTAGTCGGAGCCACAGTCGTAGATCGTGTTGCGGATCCAGGTGTAGCGGACGAGCCCTTGCGAGCTGCTGCCGGTGGTCCCGCCGTCGTGGCACCAGTTGTCGATGCGGGCAATCAGGTTGTTCTCCATCCGGACATCGGTGGTCGACCCGGACATGAGGACCCCGTTCCCGTCCGTGAACCGGTTGTCCTTGATCAGGCCGTTGTTCGAGTTCGCCCAGACCATGAGCGCGTCCGCGTGGGGGTCGGGAGTCGGCGGGGCCGGCGGATTGACGTTTTGAACCACGTTGCCGACGATCTCGAACCCAGCCATCTCACCGAGCTCCATTGCGTCGTTCTCGGTGTGGTCGAAGGTGTTGTAGCGGACCTTCAGGTCGTCGGCACCGTCGTTCTTGACACCCCAGCCGCTCGTATAGGTGCCGTTGTAGCGGATGTTCCGCACGAGGTTGTGGTCGAAGAGGATGCTCCTGTCGCCCTCTGACAGCTGCAGTGCGCCCTCGCTGGCGTCGTGTATCCGGTTGCCGACTATCTCGATGTTGTGGCTCCCGGTCGAAGAGTTGCCGCGGTGGTTCGTGTCAAAGCCTCCGCGGGGCATGTCGAAACCCTCGAAGCGCACCTTGTCGACGCCGTTCAGGTCGATCGGTCCGATGGTTGCTGTCTCACCGGGGTACGGTTTGAGTGTCAGCTGCGTCGTCTGGCGGACGCTGATCGCGGGGCTGCCGTAGTCGCCGGCGTGCGCGCAGACCGTCTTGCCGCCGTTGGCGAGGTTCTGCACCGCCGACAGGAGAGCCGTACCGGTGCTGACCACGAGGTCGCAGCTGCCGCTGGGAGGCGGCGGAACGCTGACCGTCCAGGTCCGCGACGCGGGACTCGCGTCCACGTTGCCCGCGGTGTCCTTGGCGCGCACGTCGAAGGTGTGCGATCCGTTCACGAGCGAGATGAAGCTCTTGGGCGAGGTGCAGCCGCCCCAGGCGCCGCCGTCGAGTCGGCACTCGAAGGTCGAGCCGGATTCGGTCGAGCTGAACGCGAAGCTTGCGTCGCCGGTGGAGACCGTGCCGGACGGCCCGGAGCTGATGGTCGTGTCGGGCGGGGTGGTGTCGGGAGGCGGCGGCGTGCCGCCGGCCACGCCCGTATCCCTGTCGCTCGCGACCTCGAGCGCGGACAGGCCGCGGTTGTAGACCCTGACCTCGTCGATCGTTCCCTGGAACCACTCTCCCCAGACGGAGTTGCCGCCCATCCGCAACGGTCCGGAGGATGTGGCGAAGGCGGCTACCTGGGGCTTGCTCGCCACTTCGTTGCCGTTGACATAGAGCTTCCACATGCCGCCGTCGTACGTTGCGGCGACGTGGCTCCAGAGGTTCGCCGGCAGCGCACCGGATCCGACCACGTAGGAGCCCTGGCCAATCCAGCTCCCCGGGGCAGCCGTCGGCCCGGGCTCAGGACCGGTCTCGGGGTAAAGCGCGTAGACAAGGTCGCTAGTGGTCTCCTTGAGGATTCCCGTGCGCCAGCCGGTGGTGGCGATTGGCTTCACCCAGGCCTCGAGCGTCATTCCGCCGGTCAGGTCGAGCGATGGGCTGTCGGCCACCGTGACCCAATCGTTGACGCCGTCGAATGAAAGTGCTCCCCCGAAGCGGCCGGCGGTCGTCCAGGTCGCGCCGGAGAGGATTCCCGTATTGCCTAGTCCGGAGGCGTCCACGGCGCTCGCACCGGTGCCCTCGTTGAACGAGTAGGCGGCCACGAGGCCCGTGGGTGGCGGCGGGAGCGGAGCCGTGTTGCTCACCGTCACCTGGACCGCGGGCGAGGTCGACGAGTTGCCAGCTGCGTCACGCGCAACCGCCTGGAGCGTGTGCGACCCGTTGAGGCTCGTCGTGGTGTCCCAGTTGATCGAGTAGGGGGCGGACGTGTCCTCGCTACCGGCGTTCGCGCCGTCGAGCTTGAATCGGACGCCGGCGACTCCCCCGGAGTCGGAGGCGCTTGCGGTGACCGTGATGGTGTTGGAGACGGTCGCCGCCGCCGTCGGGGCAGTGACAGAGACTGCTGGAGGGGTCGTATCGGGCGGCGTCGTGTCCGGCGGGGGAAGCACGGAGACGACGGTGAAGCTGCGCGTGGCCGGTGACTTGTCCATGTTGCCGGCGGCGTCGCGGGCGCGCACCGAGAACGTGTGAGAGCCGAGCGCGAGACCCGAGTAGGCCTTCGGCGAGGCGCAGGAGGTCCACCCCATTGAGTCGAGCTTGCACTGGAAGGTCGAGCCGAGTTCGGAGGAGGTGAACGAGAACGTCGCCGAGCTCGAGCTGACCGACCCCAACGGGCCGGTCAGGATCGTCGTCTCGGGTGGCGTCTTGTCGCCGCGCGACGAAAGTCGGGTCGGGCTGCGGGAGTCGCGAGGGTTCGAGCCGAGGAGGAGCTCGGCGACGTCGCTGTAGCCGTCCTCGTCGGTGTCGCTGCGGAGCGGGTCGGTCTTGGACACCTTGACCTCATGGCCGTCGAGGAGCGCGTCGCGGTCGGTGTCCGGCTTGACCGGGCTGGTCTTTGACTTGCGCAGCTCGTAACGATCGCGGAGCCGATCGCGGTCTGTGTCGCGGCGACGCGGGCTCGTGCGGCTGTTGCGGACCTCGTAGCCGTCGCTGAGCCCGTCGCCGTCGCTGTCGCGGTTGCGCGGGCTGGTCCCGATCCGGAGTTCCTTGCGGTCCGAGAGCCCGTCGTGATCACGATCCCGGTGCTTGCGCGCGGCCGCGGTCGCGGGAGCCAGCGCGACGATCGCGAGCAGCGCGAGCGTGACGAGCCAGACCCGCGCGCAGCGGCGATGGGCCGAAGGAAGATCGCGTACCAGGTACGGGGAGTCGGGGGTTCCCACCACGGTGGGCCTCGACCCGGGCTATGCCCAGGGTTAGCAGTCCGTTCAGGAGCTGGACGAGCGGTGGACGCGCGTTGACGTTAAAGAGTCCAGCCCGTGCTCATCTGGAGGTCCGCCGGCCGTGGAGGATCGGTGCTGACGCCGGCCCGGGAACCTGTGCAATCTCTTCCGGGGCCGGCGCGTTGTGGGCGAAAACTCCCACCGGAGTCGCCGTAAGAACAGGGCGGCCGTCGGCGTTGGTCTCGCGAATCGTCCGACCGAGCCCAGATCGAGACCCAATGAAGACCCTGGTCACCGGAGGCGCCGGTTTCATCGGCTCCCACCTAGTGCGCGCGCTCGTCGAGCGCGGCGAGGACGTCGTCGTGCTCGACTCGCTGGAGGCGCAGGTACACGGGGGCAGCCCGTCCGAGCTGCCCAGCTCCGCCGACCTGCTGATCGGCGACGTGGGCGACCCCGAACTGGTCGACCGAGCCCTCGCCGGTTGCGAGCGGATCGTTCATCTCGCCGCCGCGGTCGGCGTCGGGCAGTCCATGTACGAAATCGCTCGCTACACCCGGCTGAACACGATGGCGACCGCCTCCTTCCTCGAGCGTGTCGTCGCCCAGCGCCCGCTGCCGACCAGGCTCGTGGTCGCGTCGTCGATGTCGATCTACGGCGAGGGTGAGTACGAGTGCCAGGAACATGGCCGCGCGGCGCCCACGATGCGCGCGGAGGAACAGCTGCTGGCCCGCCACTGGGAGCTCGAGTGCCCTGGCTGCGGCCGCACACTGAGGCCGGTCCCGACCAGCGAGGACAAGCTGCTCTTACCGACGTCCATCTACGCGATCAACAAGCGTGACCACGAGGAGATGTCCCTTGTCACCGGCGCCGCCTACGGGATCCCCACCGTGGCGCTGCGCTTCTTCAATGTCTACGGGCCCGGTCAGGCGCTGTCGAATCCATACACCGGCGTCGCGGCGATCTTCGCCTCGCGGCTGCTGAACGGGAATGCGCCGGTCATCTTCGAGGACGGCGAGCAGTCACGCGACTTTACCCACGTGTCCGACATCGTCCAGGGCATCCTGCTGGCACTCGAATCCGATCGGGCGGCTGGCGCGGCTGTCAATCTGGGCACGGGCACTCAGACGACTGTCGCCCGGGTGGCCGAGGTCCTGTCTGCCGGCGTCGGGGTCGACATCGAGCCCGAGCGCAACGCTCAGTACCGCGCGGGGGACATCCGGCACTGCTTCGCCGATATCACTCGCGCCGAAGCGCTGCTCGGCTATCGACCGCTCGTCGCCTTCGAGGACGGCATTGCGGCGCTGGTCGACTGGCTGGCGGATCAGCAGGCGGTCGACCGTGTGGACGTGGCGACGAGCGAGCTCGCTGCCCGCGGCCTGACCCGGTGACTCGCCGGGGATGACCGTCGCTACCGCAGCTCACGATCTCGCGGTCATCATCGTCTCGACCAACGAGGCGCAGTGGCTCGAGCCGTGCCTGGGCACGCTGTTCGAACACGCCGGAGACATTGCCCTCGACGTAGTCGTCGTGGACAACGACTCGAGCGACGGCACGCGGGAGTACGTTGAATCGAACTTCCCTGCCGCCCGCGTGGTGCACTCGCTCAATAGGGGCTTTGCCCATGCCAACAACCGCGGCGCGATGACCTGCGACGCGCGCTATGTGCTGTTCCTGAATCCGGATACGGAGATCGTCTCCGGCAGCCTCGGCCACCTGGTGGCTGCCATGGACGAGCGTCCGCAGGTGGGGCTGGTAGGGGTGCGCCAGCTGGCCGGCGACGGGACGCTGTGGCCCACGGTCCGCTACTTCCCCAGCGCGGCGCGCGCCGCGGCCGACGCGCTCGGCTTCGAGCGCTTGCCGTCGCGGCTCCGCTGTTTGGGTGAACGCGAGCTGCGCCTCGAGCGCTACGACCGGGAGGTCGTCTGCGACTGGACGTCCGGTTCCTTCATGCTCGCCCGGCGCGAGGCGCTCCTCAGCGCCGGCCTGATGGACGAGCGCTTCTTCATCTACTCCGAGGAGCCCGATCTGTGCCTCCGGCTCAAGCGGGCCGGTTGGGAGACGCGCCACTTGCCGACGATGACGATCATCCACCACGCCGGGAAGGGCGGGGTGCGGCCGAAGATGATCGCCCAGGACCTCTTCAGTCGCCGCCAGTATGCGCACAAGCATCTGTCTCCATTCGCCCGGCGCGCCTACCTCGGCGCCATGTTCGCGCGGCACGCGATTCGGGCCTTCGCGCCCGTCCCTCGCGACGGCTCGGAGGACCGAAAGGCCGCGGGGCGGCGGGCTGTGAGGACGCTCCTGGGAAGGGTGCCGCCGCCGTACGGCGAGCCTGCTCGCGTGGCGGTGGCTCCCGCGCGGGACCCGCACCCCGTTGCGCAGGCCCCTAACGGCCGTCCCGTGCTTCGCTGACCGCTCCGTCCCGGCGCTGGCGCACGGTGAAGATCACGACGTCCGCCACGACGCTCCAGAGGTGGCCGAGCGGGCCGGTGTAGAGCCAGGCGAGCGCGCGCTCGGTCGGAGGGCGATGAAGGCGGACCACCGGCTTCACGCTATCGTCACCGCCGCATGCCCGCTGCGGTCAAGACGACCACCACCGAGCTCGGCGAGTCGCGTGTCCGCGTGAATGTGGAGGTACCGACCGAGGCCCTCGAGCATGAGCTCCGGACGGCCGCCAGCGCCATCGGCCGCGAGATGCGCGTGCCCGGCTTTCGCAAGGGCAAGATCCCGCCGCAGGTCGTGATCCAACAGGTCGGGCGTGATGCCGTTCTCGACGAAGCCGTCCGTCGCGCGCTTCCGGGCTGGTACGAGGAGGCCCTGCACCACGCCGGCCTGGCCGCCATCGGCGACCCCAAGCTCGACCTCAGCGAGCTGCCCGAGAGGGGCGCCCCGCTCGCGTTCACGATCGAGGTCGGGGTGCGCCCGCCGGCCGAGCTCGGGGACTGGAGGGGTGTTGAGGTCGGCCGGCGCGAGCCAGCGGTCGATCCCCAGGAGGTCCAGGCCGAGCTCGAGCGGCTGCGCGAGTCGGTGGCCTCGCTCGAGACCGTGGAGCGGGAGGCGGGGGAGGGCGACTTCGTGGTCATGGACTTCAGCGGAACGGTCGGCGGCGAGTCCTTCGAGGGCGGCGAGGCGCGCGGCTACCTGGCCGAGATCGGCGCCGGCCGGCTGATACCCGGCTTCGAGGACCAGCTGAAGGGCGTCCGCGCGGGCGAGCGGCGTGAGGTGCGCGTTACGTTTCCCGGCGACTACCCGGCGGAGCATCTCGCGGGAAAGGAGGCGCTCTTCGCGGTCGAGGCCAAGGAGGTCAAGGAGAAGCGCCTTCCCGAGCTAGACGACGACTTCGCCGTAGAGGCCGGCGGCTATGACACGCTCGAAGAGCTGCGCGCCGAGGTCGAGGGCCGCCTGCGCGAGCTCGACGAGCGCCAGATCGAGGTGGAGTTCCGCGAGGCCGCAGTTGATGCGGTGGTGGCCGAGTCGAAGATCGAGGTCCCTCACGAGGTGGTGCACGCCAAGGCCCACGAGATGTGGCACCGGACGGCGAACCGGCTCGCCCAGCAGGGGGTAGACCCCCAACGCTACGTGGAGCTCACGGGCAAGGACGAGGAGCAGCTCGTCACCGAGGCCGAGCCGGAAGCGGAGCGGGCGCTGCGGCGCGAGAGCGTGCTGGCGGCGGTCGTCGACTCGGAGGGCATCGAGGTCACCGACGAGGAGCTGCTCGACGCGCTCCGCCGGGCGAGCGCGGATCAGGCCGGCCGGGAACCGAGCGAGAAGGCGCTCCAGCGCTCGCTCAAGCGAGCCAGGGCGCAGGGCGCCGACGAGGCGCTGCGCGAGGACATCGCCCTGCGCAAGGCCGCGGACCTGGTCGTGGAGGACGCGAAGGCGATCCCCGTCGAGCAGGCCAAGGCCCGCGACAAGCTCTGGACCCCCGAGAAGGAAGGCGGCAAGAAGCCGGCCGGGGAAATCTGGACACCGGGCTCCTAGACCCGCCCGGTCACTGCCTCCCGGGCCCGCCCACGGGCATCGCTAGACTGGCGCGTCCATGAGCCCACTGGTCCCGATGGTCGTCGAGCAGACCTCTCGCGGGGAGCGCGCGTTCGACATCTATTCGCGCCTCCTCAACGAGCGGATCGTGTTCCTCGGCACTCCCGTGACCGAGGACATCGCGAACCTCGTCGTCGCCCAGCTCCTCCACCTCGAGTCGGAGGATCCCGACAAGGACGTCTCGCTCTACATCAACTCGCCGGGCGGCTCCGTGTACGCGGGCCTCGCCATCTACGACACGATGCAGTTCATCAAGCCCGACGTGCAGACGATCTGCGTCGGGATCGCGATGTCGATGGGGGCGCTCCTGCTCGGCGGCGGCGCCGACGGCAAGCGCATGGCGCTGCCCAACGCGAAGATCCTGATCCACCAGGTCTCCTCCGCGTTCCAGGGCCAGGCCACCGACATCGAGATCCACGCCAAGGAGATCATCGACGTGCGCCGTCGGCTCGACGAGATCCTCGCCAAGCACACGGGACAGGAGCTGGACAAGGTCTCGCACGACACCGAGCGCGACTACTTCATGTCGGCCGACGAGGCGAAGGACTACCGCCTCATCGACCGCGTGATCACCCAGCACTAGCCGCCCGTGGGGGCGCGGGGCCGGGGGCCGGCGCGGGGCCGGGGGCTGGCGCCGGCCCGCGCCCGGCCGGAAGCTCTCGGACTGTCCTACTTGGCTGGGCCAGGCGCCCAGCAAACCACCACAGCGGCCACTAACCGCGGTGCCACCATGGCGGCGCGTCGAGGGCGGATCGGAGCGCCGCGCGCCCGTTCGTGAGGATCGGATCCCCGTGGGTCGTCAGCACGCGCTCGAAGTCGAGCTCGAGGAGAGGGAGCAGGCTCGGCAGGAACTTCTGCTCGTACCACTCGCGCCGGTTCGCGGTGCTCGACGCCTGCTCCCAGACACGCAGCTCACCGCCCGCGGTCACGACGGCGTCGCCGAACGCGAGCGCGCTCTGCGACGGGATCAGCAGCGGCGTCTCGTAGCGGCGCGGGTTGCCGATCCTCTGGGGGACGGCGCCTCCAGGCAGGTCGTCGCCGGTCTCGAACGCCTCGAAGGGGACGCCGTCCGCGAGGCGCTTCGCCACCGCCCGGTGGCCGTGCACGGTCGCTCCGTAGCGCTTCGAGAGCGGCTCGGCGCTCCGCACGTGGTATGTGATCGTGATCAGGATCGAGACGCTTCGGCCGCGGACGAAGGAGTCGAGCTCGGCGGAGATCTCGTCGTCCGCGCCCGGCATGAGCGGGTCGATCAGGACCGCCTCGCGGCCGACGCGGAACGCATAGCTGTTCACCTCTGCGCCGAACTCGCCCGGATGCCATTCGGGATGGCGGGCGGCCCAGCGCACCAGGTCGGGCCCGAGCTCGTGCATGGCACGAGCCTAGTGCGAGCTCAGGCCGAGGCGACGAGGAAGTGGAACTCGTTCTCGAGCCGGTAGCCGCCCTCGGCCGTCCGGGTGGGCGTGCAGGCGCTTCAAAGGCGCCGCCTTCCGCTCTGGCGGCAACGTGCGCGTCGTCGGGGCACCTACGCGTTTCCGCCCGGATGTGCACCTCGCGGCCGGTTCGGGGAGGGACTCGGCCCCTG
>Ga0126312_10001663_pt1 | contig 14700 bp, 12 predicted proteins | sample Plot104A_FD_92537 | JGI IMG/M metagenome (GOLD analysis project Ga0126312, IMG submission 92537) | Serpentine soil microbial communities from UC McLaughlin Reserve, CA, USA - Plot104A | ecosystem: Environmental > Terrestrial > Soil > Grasslands | place: USA: UC McLaughlin Reserve, Lake County...
CGGAGCAGGGGGTCACGTCTTTTCCTGGATCGACGATCCTGCGGCGCGTGTCGCGGCGCCCGGTTTGCACGGCCGCAGCATCCTCTCCGACCTCGATTTGTCCCGCGCTGACGTCGATGCCCTGGTCGAAACCGCGCTCTGGCTCAAGCTCCAGCGTGAGCGGGGGCAGCCGCACCCGTATCTGGCCGGAAAGACCTTGGGCATGCTCTTCCAGCATCCCAGCACACGCACCCGTAACGCCTTCCAGGCTGGCATGGAGCAGCTCGGAGGCCACGCGACCTTTCTCGGCGCGCGCGACCTTCAGCTCACTCGCGGTGAGACCCTGCCCGATACCGCGCAGATCCTCAGCCGCTACGTGGACGGCATAGCCGCCCGATTCGGCGCCCACGACGATCTCATCGTCTTCATGGGCGGTGCCTCCGTGCCCGTCTACAACGCGCTCACGGAGCGCTTCCACCCCATCGAGGCTCTGAGTGACCTGTTGACCTTGCACGATCAGTTCGGCGGGCTCAAGGGACTCAAGCTTGCCTACGTCGGAGACGGGAACAACGTCTGCCACTCACTGGTGCTCAGTGGCGCGGCCGCGGGCATGCACGTCGCCGTTGCCTCACCTGAACCTTTCGCTCCCGATCACACGTTGGTCGAACGTGCCCGCGAGCTGGCGGCCCAGGCCGGAGGGTCGATCGTCGTCTCCGGCGACCCGGTGCAGGCCGCCGCCGAAGCGGACGCGGTCTACACCGATGTCCACGAGAGCATGGGACAGCCGGACGATCCGCAGAAGAGGTTGGCGTTGGCGCCGTACAAGGTGACCGTGGCGTTGATGGCGCAGGCCCGGCCATCCGCGGTCTTCATGCACTGTCTGCCAATACAACGGGACATGGAGGTGGAAGCGGCGGTAGCGGACGGTCCGCAGTCGATCGTCTTCGAGCAAGCTGCGAACCGGCTGCATATGCACAAGGCCGTGCTCTTGCTGACGATGGGGTAGCACTGAAAGCGTGACGTAAGCAGTAGGGCGGGGGCCCTACTGCCAAGAATGGATACTGAACGAGCAACTGCTCGGGACGGAGGAGAACTGATGAACGTGACCTGTCCGGAGTGTGGCGCCGAGTGGGAATTGAGTGGCGTCGAACAGGGTGAGATCGTCACCTGCCCCGAGTGTGGAGTCGATCTCGAAGTATTGACGGCCGACCCTATCACCGTCGGTCTCGCCCCCGAGGAGGGTGAGGACTGGGGCGAATAGGCGCGATTCAGAAGTGGCCGGGAAGACCAGGACGGCAGAGAAGGGGTCCATGATGGCGACGGTAGGCGTGCTCTGCGCGCGCGGTCGGGTTGAAGAAAACGCACTCATGGCGGCGCTGGCCGAAGCCGGTATCGTCTCCGCGCTCTTCCCGCCTGCGGACGAACCGCTGCCGGTCGGTCCCTTGTCACCTTCACCGATCGGGCGCCCGTTCCCCGTGCCGCAGATCGTCGTCGATCGCCATCCGACGCGGCAGATCGCCCGCGTGGTGCTTGCGACATGCGGTGCGCTCGGTGTCCCTGTCCTGTGCGCGGGCATCGCCGCAACCGGCGACCGCCTCGACGTGGCATCGGCTCTGGCCTCGCACGGCCTGCCGCGTCCGCTCACGGCCCTCTGCACGTCAGAAGACGCCGCGCTCGAAGCCGTCGCGGCGATGGCACTGCCGGCGACGCTGCTGCCGCTCGATTTGAGGTCCACGCCGATCCCGCTCTTGGATCGGGACGCCGCCGAGGCAGTCCTTGAGCACCGCGCCGTCCTGGGCGGCGTAGACGGGTCCCTGGGCCTTATCCAAGCAGGATCGCCGGGCACCGAGAATCTTGTGAAAGTGATCGTGGTCGAGGGAGCGGCCTACGCCATCGAAACCGCGCCCGGTACGACCGTTCCAGACCAGGCGCTCCGCTTGGCCGAGGAGGGTGCCCGCGCCCTGAACGCTGACCTCGTGGCCATGATAATCGCCTTGAACTCCACGGAACCCGTGGTTTGGGACGTGCGGCCGGTCCCGGATTTCCGGGAAGCTATGCCGATTACCGGCCTCACCGTCGCGCAAACGATTGCACTGGCGGTCGAGCGCAGACTGGCGGCGACGGTCCCGGACCTCCCAGCAAACCGCGATCCCGTATGGCCCGGTTTTTCAGCCCGCGCGCAACCACAAGGACAAGGACTCCGACGTGATCTCGTCATCAGCGCCTGAGGTTGCACTGGCAGCCGCATTCAGCAACCAGCCGCCGGACGAAGGCGACGTCGATCTGCTTCGGCGAATAGTCGACATTCCGAGTCTCTCCGACCACGAAGGCACGGCGGTCGCGGAGCTTTGCCGTCAGATGGAAACGCGTGGCTTTCATGCCGAGATCGACGCCGCTGGCAACGCGATCGGGACCATCGGCACCGGCACGCGCCAGATTGTGCTCCTCGGGCATATCGACACGGTTCCCGGGCACATCCCGGTCCGCATTGAGAACGGCGAATTGTGGGGCCGCGGCGCGGTCGATGCCAAGGGACCACTCTGCACCTTCGTCGCCGCCGCCAGGGCGGCTGCCCCGGACCTCAGGGCCAGAGTGACCGTCGTCGGGGCGGTGGGCGAGGAGCGCCTCGGTTCGCCCGGCGCCAGAGCGGTCGCCACGTGGGACGCTCCGGACTATTGCGTCATCGGCGAGCCAAGCGGCTGGGATGCTGTCTGCCTTGGGTACCGCGGGACGCTCGGGTTCCACTACCTGCTGCGTCAACCGTCGCGCCACACCGCCGGTCCCGGCGAGTCAGCCGGCGAACAAGCGATCGCGTTTTGGAACGCCCTTGTTGCCGAGCTCGACACGATGAATGCCGCCAGTGGTGCCTCGACCGGGTTTACGACCATCGCTCCCGCGCTGCGCGAGATGCGCTCGGGCGGGAATGGACTGCAAGACGAAGCAGTCATGTCAATCGGCCTGCGTCTCCCCCCGGGCGTCGATACGGACCGCCTCCAAGAACGCATACAAGAGCTCGCGGGATCGGCAATGATTGAGGTTGACGGGGTGCAACCGGGTTTTCGCTCGCCGAAGCAGACTCCGCTGGTCCCGCCGTTCCTGCGCGCCATCCGAGCCGTGGGCGGTTCGCCCCGTTTCACCCTGAAACTCGGGACATCGGACATGACCGTCGTCGGACCGGTGTGGAACTGCCCGATGGTTACCTACGGACCGGGCGATGCCTCGCTCGACCACACCCCGCACGAGCGGATCGATCTCGATCATTACGGTCGCGCCATCCACGTCCTGCGCGACGTCCTGGTGTCGCTGTGACTGGAACCAGCCCCAACGGCCACTCTCTGCTCGCCGCATCCCGTCCCACCCGGCTCGGCGTGCTCGTCTCCTATCTGCGCCCTGAGGAGAAATCGATCCTGGCCGCAGCCCGCGAACGCGGCATCGAGGTCGCGCCCATTTTCGATCGCGACCTGGTGCTCGATCTCTCTTCCCTGCATGCCCCAGGTAGCGGGCTCGACTTCGACGTCGTCCTTGACCGCTGTGTCGCCCACTCGCGCTCCGGATACACGCTCCGCGCCCTGCGCCGCTGGGGCATCCCCACGCTGAACGACGCCGAGGCGGTCCGCCTCTGCGACGACAAAGCCGAGAACAGTCTCGTGCTGGAAGCTGCGGGCATTCCCACCCCACGGACGCTGATCGCCTTCGACGTCGCGTCTGCCATCCGCGCCTGTGAGACGCTCGGCTATCCCGCCGTGCTCAAACCGGTCACCGGCTCCTGGGGCCGTCTCCTGGCCCGCGTCAATGGACCCGATCAGGCGCGGACGATCCTCGAGCAGAAGAAAGAGCTTGGCTCTTTCCACCACGCCATCTTTTATGTCCAGGAGTACGTCGAGAAACCGGACCGTGACATCCGCGCCTACGTCGTCGGCGATCGCGTACTGGCGGCCTCCTACCGCACCGCGAAGCATTGGGTGACAAATGCCGCCCGCGGCGCCGAGTCCGTGCCCTGTCCGATCACTCCCGACATCGAGGACCTCTCCCTGCGCGCGTGCGCCGCCGTCGGAGCCCGCCTCGCCGGCGTAGATCTGATCGAGACCCGCGATGGGCTCGAGGTGATCGAGGTCAACACCGGCGGTGAGTTCAAAGGACTCATGTCCACGACCGACGTCGACATCGCTGGCGCTATCGTCGACGAGGCTCTCCGCCTAGCTGGGGTAAGTGTTGCATGAGCACTCCCCTCGTCGTCGGCGTGCTCCTCTCCCGGGTCCGCGTCGAGGAAAAGCTGCTTCTAGCGGAACTGGAGCGACGCGGCGTCGAGATCGTCCGCTTCGACGACCGCGAGTTCTGGCTGGATCTCGCCGCTCCTAACTCCGCCATGCTCCGCTGCGACGTCGTGCTGGAGCGCTGCATCAACCACCTGCGCGCGCTCTACACCCTGCGCGTTCTGAACGACTGGGACGTGCCGACCGTCAATAGCTACGAGGTGGCCAACATCTGCGGCGACAAGCTCCTCACCTCAACGGCGTTGGAGCGCGCCGGCATTCCCACACCGCGAACACTGATCGCCTTCACACCGGCATCGGCGCTGATGGCCTGTGAAGAGATCGGGTACCCGGTGGTCATGAAGCCCGCCGTCGGCTCGTGGGGCCGGCTTCTGGCCCGGGTCAACGACCAGGACGCGGCCGAGGCGCTGCTGGAGCACAAAGTCACGCTCGGCTCGTTTCACCATGGCGCGTTCTACATTCAGGAGTTCGTGCGCAAGCCGGGACGCGATATCCGTACCTTCGTCGTCAGCGAAGAGACGATCTGCGCCATCTACCGCGACTCACCGCACTGGATCACGAACACCGCTCGCGGCGCCTCTGCAAGCAACTGCCCCGTCAGCGACGAGTTGCACTCGCTCTCCCACGCGGCCGCGCAAGCGATTGGGGGCGGCGTGGTCGCCATCGATCTCTTCGAGAGCGATCGCGGTCTGCTGGTCAACGAGGTCAACTACACTATGGAGTTCCGCAACAGTATCGACACCACCGGGGTCGATATTCCGGCCCGCATCGTCGACTACGTCATGGCGGTTGGTCAGGCGGAACGGACCCGCCGTGAGGCGTTGGTCCCTTCCTCCGTCGGCGCCGCTGCCGACGACTGATGAGTACCATGGCGGAGCCGAATCCATTTCGGCTTTGGCGCCCACTACAGCTTGAGGAGGCAGTAGTCCATCAATGAACGTTTCGATTATTGGCGGCAGCGGCTACGCGGGCGGTGAGCTCGTCCGCCTCCTGCTTGACCATCCCGAGGTCACGATCCAGCAAGTCACGTCGGAGCGCAACGCTGGCAAGTTCGTCCGTTCCGTCCACCCTAATCTGCGCAAGCGGTCCGACCTCAAGTTTTCGTCGCTGGCTGAATTACAACCGACCGATGTTTTGTTCAGTGCCCTGCCTCACGGCGTTGCCATGGGCCAGATGGCCGCGCTCCGCCAGACGGCGCCGATTGTCATCGACCTCAGCGCCGACTTCCGGCTGCGCGATGCCGCCGACTACCCAAAGTGGTACGGCCACGAGCACCAGAATCCGGACCTCCTGGGATCGTTCGTCTACGGCATACCTGAACTGCATCGCCAGGAGTTGCGCGATGCCGACCTGATCTCCAGCGCCGGGTGCATGGCGGCGACAAGCATCCTCGGACTCTATCCCCTCTTCCAAGCGAAGGTCGTGGACCTCTCCCGACCGGTTGTGGTCGAGGCCAAGACGGGATCGTCCGGGTCGGGCGGCGCGCCCGGACTCGGGTCGCATCATCCCGAGCGGAGCGGCGCGATGCGCTCGTTCAAGCCAACAGGCCACCGCCACTCGGCCGAGATCATCCAGGAGCTGACCGTCGATGGGCAAGGACCGGAGGTCGCCTTCTCCGCCACCGCAATCGAGGCGGTGCGCGGCATCCTGGCCACCTCCCACGTCTTCCTCAGGGATCCCTTGCCGGATAAGGAGATCTGGGCCATCTACCGGGCGGCCTACAAGGACGAGCCGTTCATGAGGCTGGTCAAGGAGGCCTCCGGCGTCCACCGCTACCCGGAGCCGAAGCTCCTCTCCGGGTCCAACTGGTGTGACGTTGGCTTCGAGCGTGATCCCAATTCCAACCGTGTCGTCGTCATGGCCGCGCTAGACAATCTGATGAAAGGCGCGGCCGGGCAGGCGGTGCAAGCCCTCAACATCCGCTGTGGATTCCCCGAGACGACGGCGCTCGCGTTCGCGGGGCTCCATCCCATTTAGCTAGACCGTCTCGGAGGTCAAGGCGACCGATGCTCGTGATCAAGATCGGCGGCGGCGCGGCCATCGGCGAGGGCGGCTACACCAACTTCGCTGAGGATCTCGCTGCTATCACCGAACCGGTCGTGGTGGTTCATGGGGGGAACGCCGAGTTCAGCGACCTCAGCACCCGGCTTGGCATGCCACCGCGCATGATCACCTCGTCGAGTGGACGTATCACCCGCTACACCGACGCGGCGACCATGGACTCAATGCTGATGGCCTACTGTGGCAAAGTGAACAAGCGTCTCGTCGCCACGCTGCGCGCCGCCGGGGTCAACGCCGTGGGGCTCAGTGCCATCGACGGTGGTATTGCGGTCGGCAGGCGTAAGCCGGTCTTACGCGGCTCCGAGGACGGCAAGACCAAGGTGCTCCGTGACGACCATGCGGGAACCTTGGAGACGATCGATCCCTCGGTCGTGCAACTCCTGTTGCAGAACGGTTACACACCCGTGCTCACTCCTCCCGCGCTTGGCGCAGAAGGCGTGCCGATCAACGTCGACGGCGACAAGCTCGCTCTTGAGCTGGCGACGGCGCTCCAGGCCAACGGCCTGCTCTTCTTTTCCGACACTCCTGGACTACTGCGTGACCGGCATGACGAGTCCTCGCTGATCGACGAGATCGATACCTCATCGCCAGAGTCGGCGCTGGGGGCGGCCGCAGGCCGCATGGTGGTCAAAGTCGAAGCCGCACTCGGTGCCGTCGACCGCGGCGTCGGTCGCGTCGTCTTCGCCGATGGCCGCATCGCCAACCCAATCCAGGCCGCACTCAATGGACAAGGAACGACTGTACGCCGCACGAGTGCCGTAGCGTCCCAAACAGGTGGTCAGTGACGTGCGGAGCCACTTGGTCCCAATTCTGGCTATAGGGGCGACGCCCGCGTGACTCGCACTGCCTAGACGACGACGGCGGGCCAGACCTGCACGAAATTTTTCCACTAAAGGAGCAACAACGAAATGACTGTCGGCACTCTTGACCTGTCGCAGATCCAACAACTCGAAAATGAACACCAGCCACCGCTCTACGCCAAACGCGAGATCGCCCTCGTCCGCGGTGAGGGAGCCTATCTTTTCGACTCAGACGGGCGCCGGTATCTCGACGCCATGAGCAATTACGGCGTGGCAATCCTTGGTCACGCCGACCCAGAGTTCGCCACCGCGCTGAGCGAGCAGTTGCGCACCCTTGCCACGGGGCACCAGAGCTTCTACAGCGACGTTCGCGCCGACCTGCTCAGCGAGATCGCCGAAATCGCCCCGGCTGGTTTAACCCGCCATTTCCTCTCCAACTCGGGCGCGGAGGCTATCGAGGCCGCCATCAAGTTCGCTCGCGTCGCCACCGGGCGACCCAATCTCGTCGCCGCCAAGCGGGGTTATCACGGCCGCACCCTCGGCGCCCTGGCCGCGACCGCCGACCAGAAGTATCGGGCGCCGTTCGAACCGCTGGTGCCAGCAACCACGCATGTCTCGTTCAGCGACGTTGACTCGCTCGCAACCGCCGTCAATGACCAGACCGCGGCAATCTTGCTGGAGCCGATCCAGGGCGAGGGCGGCATCTGGCCCGCTTCACCTGATTATCTTCAGTCCGCTCGGGACATCGCCGCTGCGAAGGGGGCCCTGCTCATCGCCGACGAAATCCAGACTGGATTCCGCACGGGCGCTCCGTGGGTGATCGACGCGTCAGGTGTGGTTCCTGACATCCTGGTGACCGCAAAGGCGCTTGCCAACGGATTCCCGATCGGCCTCACCATGTTTACGGAGGCAATCTCGGCTGCGATCCCGGCCGGTGCCCACGGTACGACCTTCGGAGCCAGCCCACTGGCCTGCCGTGCAGCGATCGTGACCCTGCGCGCGCTGCGTGAGCGCGACCTCTATGCGCGGTCGGCGGCTCTCGGCGCAGAGCTCATGGATCGTCTCTCCGGCATCGGCAGCCCCAAAGTACGCCAGGTTCGCGGCCGCGGCATGATGATCGGGGTCGAGCTCAAGGAGCGGGTGACCCCGACCCTGCGCGCGCTGCAAAAGCGCGGCGTCCTAGTCCTCCCCGCTGGACCGACCACCTTCCGCCTCCTCCCCCCGCTCATCTGGGAGCAGCAGCAGGTCGACGAGCTCATCGCGGTGGTTGAATCGACCCTGAGTGCATGAAGTTACGGCTAATCCCCGTTTCTTACGCCCCGCCGCCCGCTCCAACTTCCGTCTGCCGGCGCGTATGAAGCGCCTCATCGACCTGCTCGCGGGTCAGCCCGGACTCTTCATACGCGAGTTCCCGCACCGTTCTCCCGGTCGCGTGCGATTTCTTGGCGATCTTGGCCGCGTTGTCGTAGCCGATCAGCGGGTTGAGGGCAGTAGCCATGCTGATCGAGCCCTCGATATAGCCCTCCGCCTGCTCCCGATTCGCCTCGAGACCCACCAGCGCCTTGTCGACGAAGACGCGCGAGACGTTTGCCAGCAGTCGCACGCTCTCCAACATGTTCCTCGCCATCATCGGCAGCATCACGTTCAGGTCGAGCTGTCCCCACTGACCGCCGATCGTTATCGCCTGGCAGTTGCCTGTCACCTGCGCGCCGACCTGGATGACGACCTCGCTGATGACCGGGTTGACCTTGCCCGGCATGATCGAGCTTCCAGGCTGGATCGCCGGCAGCACGAGCTCGCCCAGTCCGGCCTGAGGTCCCGACGCAAGTAATCGGACGTCGTTCGCGATCTTCATCAGCGCCGCGGCCAGTGAGGCGAGCGCCCCAGCAGTGAAGACATAGGCGTCGCGGGAGCCCTGGGCCTCGAAGTGGTTCTCGGCCTCCCGGAACTCTGTCCCGGTGAGGTCCGACAGTTCGAGCGCCATTCTTGCCCCGAATTCGGGATGAGTATTCAGTCCGGTTCCGACTGCGGTGCCCCCAATAGCCAGCTCACGCAGACCCGGCAGCGTCGCCTCGATGCGCTCGATTGCGAGTTCGACCTGCCGCGCGTAGCCACTGAACTCCTGGCCGAGTCTGATCGGCACCGCGTCCATCAGGTGCGTGCGGCCGATCTTCACTACGTCGTCGAACTCTTTGGCCTTCCGTACGAGCACGCCGTGCAGGGAGCGAAGCGCCGGGATCAACTGACCCTCGATGGCCATCACCGCCGAGACGTGCAGCACTGCTGGGATCACGTCGTTGGACGATTGTCCGAGATTGACCTGGTCGTTCGGGTGAACTCTCCGGCCTAACTCTGCCGAGGCAACCGCGGCGATAACCTCGTTGGCATTCATGTTCGACGAAGTTCCGGACCCTGTCTGGAAGATGTCGATCGGAAACTCGCCATCGAGCTCCCCGCCAGCGACGGATCGCGCGGCGTGCTCGATTGCACTGGCTTCGTCTGGCGGCAACAGCCCCAGCTCGCGATTGACCCGCGCCGCGGCAAGCTTCACCAGTCCCAGCGCGTGGATGAATTCGGCGGGCATCGGCTGACCGGAGATCGGGAAATTCTCGACCGCCCGTTGCGTCTGCGCCCCATAAAGCGCCTTGGCGGGGAGAACCACCTCGCCCATCGTATCGCGCTCAACCCGCGTCTCGGTCATACCGTCGAATCTCCAGGTCTCGCCTGAGCGACAAAGTGCTCGTGCCATTTTGGATGGTGCAACTCACGGGTTGTGCCATTCTGACCCGCAAGCGAAGAGTTTCGGTGCTCCAGAACAAACACGTCGTGCGGCCGAGATGCTTCGTATCTCAGCATGACACCCTTACCCTGTTGCGATACTCAAGCTAATTGTCAGACGGCAGGCGCATCACCCGTCAGTTCTCCATACAACTCGTCCAGCATCCCGCGCACTGACGGCACGACCTCAGTGAGCGGTACGAAGACTGCCTCCTCAGCCGAGCGCAGCTTGATCTCCGCTTCGCCCTTGGCAAGGGTCCGCGCGCTGACCGAGACGCGGACCGGGTTGCCGATTAGATCCGCGTCGTTGAACTTCACGCCGGCGCGCTCGGGCCGGTCGTCGTAGAGGACTTCGACGCCAGCCATCGTCAGCTCGTCGCAGAGCCAGTCGGCTGCCTCCTGTGGCTCGGTGTCATCCGCCCCTCCGATCCACAACAGCGACACTTCGTAGGGAGCCACCGTCACCGGCCAGATGATCCCGCGATCGTCATGGTGCTGCTCGACCACGGTCGCGGAGACGCGTCCGGAACCGATCCCATACGATCCCATAAAGATCGGGTGACTGATCCCCTCGGCGTCTAGGTACTCGGCGCCCAGCGCCTTGGAATAGCGCGTCCCGAGCTTGAAGATATTCCCGACCTCGATGGCGCGTTCCGCGGTCAACGCAGCGCCGCACGTCGGGCAAGGGAACCCTGCCTCGGCCGAGGCGATGTCGGCGACCACGTCCGGTGCGTAGTCGCGTCCGGGGTTCGTGTTGAGCACGTGCCAGCCGACCCGGTTAGCTCCCGCCACCAGATTCGGCGTATCTTGCACGCTCTCGTCGATGACGATCAGCGCATCTCGTACCCCGACCGGCGATCCGTACCCTGGTTCCGCGCCGATTGCCCGGATCTCCTCGACAGTTGCCGGTGTGAGTCCGGTCTCCCCGGAGGCCTTGCGCAGCTTCGTCTCATTGACGTCGAGATCGCCCCGGATCACGGCGAAGACGAACCGACCGGAATCGCCTTTATAGAACACTGCCTTGGCCGTATTCGCGAGGGGGATATTCAAGAAATCGGCGAGCGCCTGGATGGTGGTCGTGCTCGGCGTCTCGACCTCCTCCATCGGCAGCGGCGCTTCTCCGGTCGGGGCATCACGCTCGAACGTGGCCACCTCACGGTTGTCCGCGTAACCGCATTCCGGGCAGATGAGCACGATGTCCTCCCCGTAGGGAGAGAGGGCCATGAACTCATGGGAGGCGCTTCCGCCCATCATGCCGGTGTCCGCGCCGACGACGACGAAGTCGAGTCCGACCCGTCGGAAGATCCGCTCGTAGGCTCGCCAGTGGTTCTGGTACTGCTTGTCTAATCCCGCCTCGTCCCGATCGAGTGTGTAGGAATCCTTCATCGTGAATTCGCGGACCCGGATCAATCCACCGCGGGAGCGAGGCTCGTCGCGCCACTTGGTCTGGATGTGATAGACGACCATCGGCAGCTGGCGGTAGGAGCTAATCTCCTGTCGCGCCAGGTCGGTCACGATCTCCTCGTGGGTCATCGCCAGAACCATGTCGCGATCGGCGCGGTCCTTGAACCGGGTCAACTCCGGCCCCACGGCGTCGTACCGTCCCGATTCCCGCCAAATATCAGCCGGGTGGACGACCGGCATTAGCAGCTCCTGCCCGCCGATGGCGTTCATCTCTTCACGAATGATTTGTTCGACCTTACGCACGACCCGCCAGCCTAATGGCAGTAGGCTGTAGATGCCCGCCCCCAGCGGGCGCATCAGTGCCGCTCGCAGCATCAAGCGGTGGCTGGGCAGCTCGACATCGCCCGGCGCCTCGCGCAGCGTCCGGCCAAACAGGTGTGACATCCGCATCGACTACTGAACCTCACCTTCAGGAACACAAGAGGGCATCGCGACAAGGTGAGGATACCAGTCTCGTCAGATGGGCATGGCCTCAAATGGCCGGAATTCAGCGCACCTTGGCCCGCTGCGGTTGGCCTCCCGCCGCCCGGTCCTCGACCCTGGCGGCGATGAAGAGCAGCGACGAGAGCCGATTCAGATAGCCAATTATCGTCGGGTTGACCTCATAACCGGTATGGACCAGTGCCACCACCTGTCGCTCGCCGCGGCGAGTCACGGTCCGGGCCACGTCGAGCGCCGCTCCCGGAGTCGATTCTCCTGGCAGGATGAACTCTCGTGGCAGATCGACACTGGCCGCCATGGCATCAGTCTCGGCTTCCAGCCAGTCGACGCGATCCTGTGCAAAAGAATATGCCGCCGGGCGCAGTTCCGGAGTGAACGCCAGTTCGGCCATGATCCGGTAGAGATCGCGCTGCACCGCGACCAGATCCTCGCGCACTCGACCATCCGCCGCCATCGATCGTGCCAGTCCTATCGCCGAGGTCGCCTCGTCCAGGCTCCCCAGCGCGTCGATGCGCGGGTCGTCCTTGGCCACGCGCGCGCCGAGCAAATCAGTCGTACCGTCGTCGCCAAGCCTGGTGTAAAACTGCACCACTTCCCTCCAGCCATCTAAACTATCTGCACGCTCCGCGTGTGGTAGCATCCGTGCCCCGGAGCGCCCCAGTCCCGCCTAACGCCTGGCCGTTCCTCGGTCACGCCAGGAACATGAAGTAGTGTGAGCCACTCCCAACCCCTGTCCGGAACCATCTTCGAGAGCAATCCCAGGGAGCCGGTCCGCGTCGGCGTCATCGGCACCGGCTTCGGCGCGTCGTTGCACTTGTCGGCGCTACGCGAAGACCCGGACTTCCTGACGGCGGCGATTTGCTCCCGCCGGCCCGAGCGGGCGAGAGCTGCGGCCCTTGACCATGGTATCTCCGCGCATCTCTCCGACTATCGCGAGCTTGTCCGGGATCGCGAGATCGACGCGGTCATCGTCGCCTCACCGCCCCACCTCCATCACGGCATGGTGATTGCCGCGCTCGAAGCGGGGAAGCATGTCCTCTGTGAAAAGCCCATGGCCAGAAACCTCGCCGAAGCCAGGGACATGCAGCGGATCGCGGAGCGGGTCGGCACTGTCGCCATGGTCAATAATCAACTGCGGTTCCTCCCGATCCGGATGCGTATCCGCGAGCTGATCGGCGAGGGGTACATCGGCGAGCCGCACGCCGCCAGCGTCGTCGTCCATCGCTCCAGTCTGAACGACCCGCACGAGCGGCCCTGGGGCTGGCTGATGGAGCAGGAGAAAGCGGGAGGGATGCTGGGTGCCACTGGCGCGCATTACCTCGACGCCTTGCGCTGGTGGTTCGGCGAAGTCAAGGCCGTTGCCGGAGCCGTCTCCACGATGGTCCGTCAGCGGCGGCTACCCGATTCGTCTGCCATGGCCAAAGTCGACGCCGACGACAACTTCTCGGTCATCCTTCGCTTCGCCAACGGCGCTCTCGGCACAATTCACGTCTCGGCCACCTCCGGACACGAGGGCGATGAAGAGGTGACCCTTTCGGGATCCGAGGGCACCCTGCAGATTCGTCAGGGACACCTCTGGGCCGCCCGTAGCGGCGAGTTCAGCCTCAGCGAGCTGCCCGTGCCCGAGCGCCTGTCGGGTGGGGTGATTCCGGGCGGTCACTACCTCGTGCAGCCGACGGCATTGCTGCTCCGCGCTTGGGCGAATGCGATTCGCGACAACAGTCCGGCGTCGCCATCGTTCGCAGATGGCGTTAAGACGCAGGAGCTGATCGACGGCGCATTGCGCTCCAGCCAGCAGGGGCGCTGGATCGACACCAGCGGCGCGCGCTGGCCTATGGCCGGATCGGCCCAATGACCACGGAGCAGGCTCGAGAATGAGCTTGGCGAGCGCGGTTTCAGTGGTAACCGAGTTTCGCATCATCGCTGGCGATCAATCGCTCGACACGCCGCTCATCGCCGTCGATCTCGACGTGCTCCAGCGCAACATTGCTGAGATGGCGGCCCTCGCGGCAAGCTATGGCGTGGCGCTGCGGCCACACGCCAAGACCCACAAGAGCCCGCACATCGCCCGCATGCAGGTCGAGGCGGGTGCGGTCGGACTGACCTGTGCCAAGCTCGGCGAGGCAGAGGTGCTCGTTGATCAGGCTGGCGTCACCGACATCCTGATCGCCTACCCCATCGTCGGCGATATCAAGATCCAGCGCCTCCTGCATCTGCTCGAACGCGCCCACGTCACCGTCGCGGTCGACACCCACCAGGCAGCCGCGGCGTTATCAGAGGCCGTCGCCGTCAACGATCGGATACTCGATGTCTACCTTGAGGTGAATACCGGACAGGACCGCGCCGGAGCGCGCGCCGGTCAAGAGGCAGTTGAGCTCGCGGTCACCATCTCGCGAATGCCGGGGCTACGCCTCGCTGGCATCATGACGCACGAGGGTCACGCCGGATTCAGCGACCCGGACCAGATCGCCACCGTCGCCGAGAATGCCGGTCAAGCCCTGGTCGATACGGCGGAGCGCATCCGCAGGCAGTGTATCGAAGTCGCCCAAGTCAGCGTCGGCTCGACTCCAGCCTCGTGGTTTACGCCGCGGGTGCCAGGGATCACCGAGATGCGACCGGGAACCTACGTTTTCCATGACAACAACGCGTTCCGACATGGCCGCATTAGTCCCGATCGCTGCGCGGCACGAGTCGTCTCCACCGTCGTCAGCCGCCCGGCGGGGCACCTCAAGGGTGATCGGGCCGTGATCGATGCCGGCTCCAAAGCGTTAGCCCTCGACCCCAGCTCCAGTCACCCGGGTCACGGCTACATCGTGGGACACCCAAGTTCGATAATCGCCCGCCTCAGCGAGGAACATGGCGTCGTCACGCTTTCGCCCGACGAACGCGGATTCGACGTCGGC
>Ga0126312_10001664_pt1 | contig 14700 bp, 18 predicted proteins | sample Plot104A_FD_92537 | JGI IMG/M metagenome (GOLD analysis project Ga0126312, IMG submission 92537) | Serpentine soil microbial communities from UC McLaughlin Reserve, CA, USA - Plot104A | ecosystem: Environmental > Terrestrial > Soil > Grasslands | place: USA: UC McLaughlin Reserve, Lake County...
GCAGGCATGCACTCGCTCCTCGGTGTCGGCGGCCTCGTCGGGCTCGCGCAGGTAGTTGATCGCGACGTTGGCGCCGAACTGGGCGAAGCGGACGGCGATCGCCTGGCCGATGCCCGAACTGCCGCCGGTGACGAAGACGTTCTTGCCCTTCAGCCCGGGCATGGCCTCGGCCGGGGAGACGGTGGGAGCGGCGGTCGACATGGTGCGTTCTCCTTGGCGGACGGTGGTTGCCGCCGTTGGTCCGTCGGGGCGCCAGGCCGTTACATCGCGCCCAGCGGAACGTCTTCCGCCACCCTGGTGTATCCGATGGTCGACCGCTTCCCCCCACTATGAGGCTGGCCTACCTCGACAACCTGAAGGTGCTCCTGGTGGTCGGAGTGATCGCCGTGCACACCGCCATCGTCTACGGAGTCGACGGGTCGTTCTACCTCGAGGGCTACGAGGAGATGGGCAGCGGCAGCATCGCCGTCATCACGGTCTTCGTGGCCGTCGGCTTCCTGTTCGGGCTCGGTGCGTTCTTCCTGATTGCCGGGCGGTTGAGCGGACCGTCGCTGGACCGGAAGGGTCCGCTGCCGTTCGTGCGCGATCGCCTGCTTCGGCTGGGGATCCCGGTGGCCTTCTACGTGCTGGTCATCGCGCCGCCGATGGAGTACGTCAAGTACCGGGACGAGGGCGGGCATGGCGGCTTCCTTCGGTATGCGCGCGATCAGCTCACGGATCCGGCACCAGGACCGACGTGGTTCCTGGAAGCCCTGCTGGCGTTCTCGCTCGCCTACGGGCTCGTGCGCTGGCTGCGCCCTGCCCGGGGCGAGCCGTCGCGCGAGCCGCTGCGCGGAGAGCAGGTCGCCGGCGTCGCGGTCGCCATCGCGGTGCTCTCGTTCTCGACCCATCTCGTCGTTCCCTATGGCGAGGAGCACCTGCACATCCAGTTCGCGCTCTTCCCGCAGTACGCGATTCTGTTCGCGCTCGGCTGCGCCGCCGGACGACGAGGCTGGCTGGAGACGTTGACGCCGGAGCTGCGCCGCCGCTGCGGTATCGCGGCCATGGCGGCCGTTGTCGCGCTCGCCGCGCTGCTGCTCGCCGGCGGGTTCACCGACGGCGAAGCCGAGCGCGACCGCTACGCCGGCGGGTGGCACTGGCAGGCAGCCGGCACGTCGCTCGTGGAGGGGGCGCTCGCTGCCACGCTGCCCTTGTTCCTGATCGACTGGTTCCGTGTGCACGGCAGCCGGCAGGGCCGGTTGCTCCGCAGCATGGCGCCCAGCGCGTACGGGGCGTTCGTCATCCATCCTCCGGTGGTGGTCGGGCTGGCGCTGGCGCTACACCGCGTGGCCCTCCCGGCGGAGGCGAAGTTCGCCTTGGTCCTCGCCGGCGCGGTGGCGGGCTCGTTTGCCATCACGGCGCTGGCCATGCGCAACCCGGGCGTCGGCCGCATCATCGGGTCGGCGCCACGAGCTCGCGTCAGCGCGCCCTAGTTCCACGGCAGGGCCGAGCGCCGCGACCAGTAGGCGTCGGGTGGCTCGGGCTGGACCTCCGGCACGGGCCCGCGCCGGTCGCACGCGACGAGGTTGCTGCGAACGTGCTGGACGGTGGCGGCGCCGCTGAGCACGACGTCGCACCACGGCTGAGCCAGCGCGGCCGCGATGCCGACGGCATCCCAATCCGGACCGAGCGCCTCCGCGAGCCTGCCGTTCGCCAGCGCCTCCTTGACGATGACGCCCAGGTCCGCGTCGTGAGCGCGCGCGAGCGCCGGCCCGACCGAGGGCTCGAGCAGGTTCCAGGTGGCCTGGACGCAGTCGAAGCCGTCGACGGCGAGCGCGCGGTCGATGGTCGCGGCCTGATCCGGGCCCGTGGTCGTCAGCCCGATCGCCACTCCGGTGCCGCGCAGGGCGTCGAGCTCGGCGCGCACGGCGCCGTCGTCGAGCACGCCGCTGTCGATCGTCGCCGAGTGGATCTGGTACAGCGAGAGGTGCGCGCCGAGCAGGGCGCGCGTCTCGCCGAGCTGGCGGCGGAGCGCGTCGACCGAGAGGTCCTTGACCTCGGGTGGATCGGCGTCCACCTGCCAGTCGGCCGTATAGGTGTAGCCCCACTTCGAGCCGACGGTCACGTCCCCGGGTGCCAGGCCGCGGGCAGCGAGCCAGGAAGCGAGGAACGCCTCGGCGCGGCCGTAGGAGCGCGCGGCGTCGAAGTAGCGGATGCCGCCGGCGTAGGCGGCGTCGAGCACCTCGTGCGCGTGCCGCTCCATGGCCTCGACGGAGCGGTCGGGACCGAGGTCGCGGCCGTGGCCGATCGTCAGATAGCCCGGCCGCCCGAGGGCGGCGAGCCCGAGGCCGATCGCCGTGACGGGCAGCCCCGACCGGCCGAGCCGGCGTTCCCACCCCCCGCGCGCCTCAGCCATCGGTCATGCCAGACCGCGCGCCGCGTGCCGGTCTCAACCGGTCGCCGCTTGGGCGAAGCCAGGGGCCATGATGCGCCCGAGCCGCAGCGTCCCGTGGGACTGGTCGACCGGATGGCCGCAGAGCTGGAGCTCGTAGACGGCGTCACCCGGCCAGCGCACGCCACCCGCCGAGAGCTCCTCGTAGGTGATCGGGCCGTCCGCCTCGCGGAGGATCTCGAGCGCTCGTTCGGCATCGGGCGTGAGCACGGTCTCGTGTTGCCCAGCCGGCGCGGCCGTCACACGCCTTTCCTCCGGCATCGCCGAAGAGATTCGGAACGCCCCGCGCCCGGCGGGTGTACAAGCGGCAGTGGTGGTCCGGCCGCTCGATCATCCGGGGCTCGCCGATGTCGAGCTCGTGGAGCGCGCACAGCGTGGCGACGTCGTGGCATACGAACAGCTCGTCGAGCGGTACCGGGAGCCGGTGTTCCGGGCGGCGTACCTCGTGACGCGATCGGCGGCCGAGGCCGAGGAGGCCGCGCAGGAGGCATTCGTCAAGGCGCACGGGGCGCTGCACCGCTTCCGCGCGGGCTCCCCGCTGCGGCCCTGGCTGCTGCGGATCGCCGTCAACGAGTCGCGCAATCGCCGGCGCTCCGCGCACCGGCGCGAGGCGCTGACGCTGCGCGCGGCGCAGGAGCGGCCTGCCGGGGACGCGGACCCGTCCCCGGAGGCCGCCCTGCTCGCCGGCGAGCGCCGCCGCACGCTGCTGCGGGCGCTCGAGGGCCTGCGCACGGACGACCAGCTCGTGATCGCATGCCGATTCTTCCTCGAGCTGTCCGAGCGTGAGACCGCCGCCGTGCTCGGCTGGCGCCTCGGGACGGTCAAGTCGCGGCTGTCGCGGGCGCTCGGCCGCCTGCAAACCGAGCTGGGGGAGGAGGCCCCGTGAGCGTCGAGCGGCTCGAGCGCGAGCTTGATGTCCTGGCCGGTGAGCTCGCCTACCCGCCCACTCCGGCGCTGGCTCCGGCCGTGCGGGCGCGCCTGGAGGCCGAGCCGGCCCGCCGTCGCCGGGTGCCGGCCCGGCGCATGCTGGCCCTCGCGCTGGCGCTCCTGCTCGTCCTGGCCACGGCCGCGGTGGCGGCATCGCCCGACCTCCGGCACTCCGTCCTCGAATGGCTCGGCCTGCGTAGCGTGCGCATCGAGCGGGTCCCGAGCCTTCCGCACCTTCCTCCCGGCCGTGCCGGGGGCGGGCTCGGGCTCGGGCAGCGGACGACCCTCGCTGCCGCACGCGCCCGTGTCGGCTTCCGCGTGCTCGTCCCGGCGGCCGCCCCGCAGGAGGTGTACGTCGCGAGCTCGCCGCCCGGCGGGCGTGTCACCTTCGCCTACCGCCCGCGCCCCGGGCTGCCCCGCGCCCGCGGGACCGGGGCGGGCCTCATGATCACCGAGCTGCGCGGCCGCCAGGACACGACGCTGATCGACAAGTCGCTCGGGCCGGCGACGAGCATCACGCGCGTACGCGTCGGCGCCGACCCGGGCGTCTGGATCGCGGGCTCGCCCCACGAGTTCGCGTTCGTCGACGCGCGCGGGCAGGTCCGGGCCGAGAACCTGCGCCTCGCCGGCAACACGCTCGTCTGGCGGCACGGCGACGTCCTCCTGCGGCTGGAGGCCGTCGTATCCCAGGCGCGGGCGCTGGCGATCGCGCACACGCTGCGCTGACGCGGAACCCGATTGCCCTGCCGGTTGTAGAGAGGGCATGCACGCTCTCCGCCTTGCCGTTGCGGTGCTCCTTCTGACCGCCCCCGCCGCGGCGGCCAAGTCCGGGGTCGAGCTCAGCACGCCGCCCGACGGCTTGCGCGCCGGCCGGCCGTGGGTCGTCGACCTCACTCCGATCCGTGGCGAGCGCCCCGCTCCGATGCCGGGGAACGTCCCCGTCACGGTCGTGATCGAGAAGGTCGGGACCGGGGAACGGCACGTCGTGCGGGCGCGCCCGCTGCGCAACGGCGCGTTCCGGGCCCGCGTGGTGTTCTCCTCCGGCGGGCGGTGGGTCTACCGCGTGACGGGGTTCGGCCCCGAGGGTCAGGAATGGCCGCCGGCGGCGATCCTGCCGGCCGAGCGCGCCGGCGCGCCCGACAGCGCGCCACAGGAATCCGCGGGCGGCTTCCCGTTCGGGTGGGTCGTCGCGGGCCTGGGGGTGGTGGCGATCGGCTCCGCCGCGTTCGTCATGCGGCGGCGGCGCAGCTGAGCTACCAGGAGGTGTTCGACCTTCCTCTGAATAATTCCGAGGAACGTCGAACACCTCCGCACTATGAGCACGGACACGCCGCGCGCCACCGAGTCGCTCTGGCTCGACACCGCCGAGGCCACGCGCCATCCGGCGCTTGACCGCGAGCTCGAGGTCGACGTGGCGATCGTCGGCGGCGGCATCGCGGGCCTGACCACCGCGTTGTTGCTCAAGCGGGCGGGCATGCGTGTGGCCGTGCTCGAGCGCCGCACGGTCGCGGGTGGCGCGACCGGCCTGACGACGGCAAAGGTGTCGGCGCTGCAGGAGGTCAAGTACTCGGAGATCGCGAAGCTGCACGGCGAGCGCGGCGCGACCGCCTACGCGTCCGCCAGCCTCGCCGCGGTCGACCGGGTGGAGCGGATCGCCAGCGAGGAGGGCATCGACTGCGCCTGGGAGCGCCTGCCCGCGTACACCTATGCGGCGCACCCGGGACAGGTGGATGCGGTCCAGCGCGAGGCCGAGGCGGCGCTGGCCGCCGGCCTGCCGGTCACAACGACGAGCGAGACACCGCTGCCGTTTGCGGTGCCGCTTGCCGTGCGGCTCGACGACCAAGCCCAGTTCCACCCCGTCCGCTACGTGGACGGGCTGGCGGCGGCCGTCGCGGGCGACGGCTCCCATGTCTTCGAGCACAGCGGCGTCGCCGGCGTCCACGAGGGCTCGCCGTGCCGGCTGCGCACGCTCGACGGCATCGCCATGACCGCGCGCGAGGTCGTTGTGGCGACGAACTACCCGCTGCTCGACCGGGGGTTGTTCTTCGCGCGCATGGAGGCCGCGCGGTCCTACGTGGTCGCCGCGCGCGTTCGCGGGCCGGTGCCGGAGGGGATGCTGATCAGCGCGGGGTCGCCGACGCGCTCGCTGCGCCCGCACCGCGACGGCGACGAGCAGTGGCTGCTGGTGGGGGGCGAGGGGCACCTGACCGGCGCGGACGAGGCCGAGCCGGAGCGCTTCGAGCAGCTCGACCGCTTCGCGCGCGAGCACTTCGACGTCGTCGACATCCCCTACCGGTGGTCGACCCAGGACGGGATGCCGACCGACAAGCTGCCCTACATCGGTCCCTACACGCCGCTCTCGTCGCACCTGTGCGTGGCGAGCGGGTTCCAGAAGTGGGGGATGACGGGGGCGACGATCGCGGCCGAGGTGCTGTGCGATCGCCTGACCGGCCGCGACAACCCCTACGCCGACGTCTTCGATCCGAACCGCCTGACCGTGCGCTCGGCCCCCGAGGTGGCCAAGGCGCAGTGGTGGGTGGCGCGCCACCTGGTCGGCGACCGGCTCACGCCCGCCGAGGCCGGCTCGGCCGACGAGGTGCCGGCCGGCGAGGCGCGCGTCGTCCGCTCGGGGCTGGGGAAGGTCGGGGTCTATCGCGACGACGGCGGCGCCGTCCACGCCGTCTCGCTGCGGTGCACCCACCTCGGCTGCCTGTTGCACTTCAACGACGCCGAGCGCAGCTGGGACTGCCCGTGCCACGGCTCGCGGTTCGACGTCGACGGCGAAGTGCTGGCGGGTCCGGCCGTGCACCCGCTCGCGCGGCGCGATCCCGGCTGACCGCCGCTAGTGGGGTGCCCCGTGGACGTTGCCAGGTGCTCCACTACCCCGCGTGGTGGGCGTGCACGACCGCGTGCCCGCGGCCGCGCGCGATCAGCCAGCGGTTGATGGGATAGGCGACGACGCCGGCGATGAGCAGCCCGGCACCGAGGCTCCACCAGAACAGCGGATCGCCGAGGCCGGCGGCGATGGCCCCGGGGACGATGAGGATGAAGAGGTTGTCGACGACCTCCATGGTCGCGATCGAGGCGGTGTCGGAGGCGAAGGCCAGCGGGGCGACGCGCCGGACGCTCATGCCCGAGCGCAGCAGCGGCAGGCTCGTGAGCAGGTAGCCGAAGAAGAACGCCAGCACGATCGCGAGCGCGATCGACGCAGCGTCGCCCCAGCCCCACCACGTGCTCAGCACCATGCCGAGCACCTCGCCGATCGCGCATCCGGTCAGGCAGTGAGCCGTGGCGCTGAAGGCGAGCCGGCCAAGCGGTTGTTCGGTGGCGTGGTCCACCGAGACACCGTAGCCGCGTGCGGTATCAGTACTCGGAACGGCATGGGTCCCGAACGGAAGACGATCGACGAGCTGCTGCGCGAGTCGCGCGCCCGGCTGGATCGACTGACCGCCGAGGAGGCCCATGCCGCAGCGGACCGTGGCGCCTTGCTCGTCGACATCCGCTCCGAGCGCCAGCGGGAGGCCGACGGCGCGGTCCCCGGAGCGCTGTGCATCCCTCGCAACGTGCTCGAGTGGCGGCTGGATCCGTCCTCCGGCCATCAGGACCCGTCCGTGGGCGGGCTCGACCGGCACGTCGTCCTGATGTGCAACGAGGGCTACCAGTCCAGCCTCGCGGCGGCCACGCTTCAGACGCTCGGCTTTGCCCGCGCGACCGACGTGGTGGGCGGCTTCCAGGCCTGGCGCCACGCCGGTCTGCCGGTGGTCCCGGCGTGACCGAGGCCAACGTCGCGACGCTTCGCCGCGGCTATGCGGCGCTCAACCGCGGCGATGTCTCCGGCGTGCTGGAGATGATCGCGCCGGACATCGCCTGGCACAGCGGCCAGGGGACCCCCGAGGGGGAGGATGGTCGCGGCCGTGAGTCGTTTGGCCGCTTCCTGCAGTCCTGGCTCGAGAGCTTCGGGGACTTCCGCGTCGAGCCCGAGGAGATCCTCGAGCGCGGCGAGCACCTCGTGGCGGTCGTCCGGCAGAGCGGGAGGGGGCGGGTGAGCGGGATCGAGGTCGCGATCCGCGTCGCGCACGTGTGGACCGTCGCGGGAGACCAGGCGATCGGCTGGCGGGGCTATCCCAACCCGGAGGCGGCGCTTGAGGCGATCGGCGCCGAGACCTGAGTGCAAGTGCGCATCTGTTAGGCTACACTTACCGTAGGCAACCACTTACGAAGGGAGACGCAAAGATGAGCACGGAGACGGCCCGGACGGCGGTCCGATCGTCGGTCGTGGTCGACGCTCCGATCGACCGCGCGTTCACGGTGTTCACGGAGGGGATCGGCAGCTGGTTCCCGCCCGAGTACAACCTGCTGCCCGTGCCGATCGCCGAGCGGGTGTTCGAGCCGCGCGTCGGCGGGCGCATCTACGACCGCGGCGAGGACGGCAGCGAGTGCCGCTGGGCGCGCGTGCTGGCGTTCGAGCCGCCCGCACGCGTCGTCTTCAGCTGGGACATCGGTCCGCAATGGCAGATCGAGACCGACCCGGCGCGGACGAGCGAGGTCGAGGTGCGCTTCCTCGAGGAGCTGCCGGACCGCACGCGTGTCGAGCTCGAGCACCGCAAGCTCCACCACCACGGCGAGGGCTGGGAACAGATCCGCGAGAGCGTCGCCTCCGACGGCGGCTGGCCCGGCTGCCTGCGCGCGTTCGCCGAGCGGATGGCAGCGTGACCATGGCCCCCCTGGTCTCCACCATCGAGGTCACCCGGCCGGCCGACAAGGTCTTCGCCTATGTGACCGATCCGTCGCGCTTCGGCGAGTGGCAGCACGGCATGGTCAGCGGGCACATGGACGGCGCCGGTCCGGTCGAGGTCGGGTCGAAGTGCATCACCACCCGCCGGATCGGGTTCGGCGAGCGGCCGAGCAGGTCCGAGGTGACACGGATGCAACCGCCCCGGCGGTGGGCCGTCCACGGCACCGACGGGCCCATTCGCGCGGTCGTCGATGTCGAAGTCGAGCCGCTCCACGGCGACGCCCGGTCGCGCGTCACCATCGCGCTGGACTTCTAGGGGCACGGGATCGGAAGGGTCCTCGTCCCCCTCGCCGTCCGCCGGCAGGCCCGGCGCGAGATGCCGGACAACCTCCGCGCGCTCAAGGAGCGCCTCGAGCGCGGGGGGTAGCCGAGGCGGATGCGGCCGTCGGACGCGAGGAGCAGGAGCTCGCGCCCGGCGGCCGGTCCCGCCCGTGCCTCACGACGCCGCCTCGGCAACGGCCGCGCCCGCGGGCGCGGCGACCGTGCGCCGGCGCGGCAGGGCCAGGCCGGTCACCGCGCCGATCACCGCGAGGCCCGCGCTCACGCCGGCCGCGGGGCCGAACCCGTCGACGAACGCGGCCGGAGAGGCGTACCCGCCCGTGCCGGCGAACACTGCCACCAGCAGCGCGATCCCGAACACGCCGCCCAGCTGGCGCATCGTGTTGAACGTGCCCGACGCCTTGCCGGCCTCGGCCGGGGCGACCGCGCCCATCACCGCGGTCTGGGCCGCCGGCAACGCCATCGACACGCCGGCGCCCGCGATGACGAAGGCGGGGACGAGCTCGCGGTAGGGCACGCTCGGGTCGGCGACGAGGGCGATCCACGCCATGCCGGCCGCCTGCAGGCTCAGCCCGGTGACGATCAGCCGGCGCTCGCCGAGCCGGTTGAGCAGCGACCCGGCGATGGGGGCGACGAAGAACAGCATCGCCGTCCACGGCAGCAGCCGCAGCCCCGCGTCCAGCGGGCCGTAGCCAAGCGCGGTTTGCAGGAACTGGGCGGCGAAGAACACCGCGCCGAACAGCGATGCGAGGAGGAAGAAGGTCGTCGCGCTGCCGGCCGCGAAGGGCCGCGAGCGGAACAGCCGCATCGGCAGCATCGGCGCGCACACGCGCAACTCGACGACCACGAAGCCGATTCCGAGCGCGATGCCGGCCGCGAGCGAGCCGACCACCTCGAGGCTTCCCCACCCGGCGGAGTTGCCGCGCACGAGCCCCCACACGATGCCGAGCGCGGCTCCGGTCACCAGCGCCAGGCCGGCCACGTCGATGCGCGCCCGCGCGCCGAAGCTCTCGGGCATGTGCCGCAGCACCAGCGGGATGGCGACGAGGCCGATCGGGACGTTGACCCAGAAGATCCACTCCCACGCCGCGCCCTGCGCGAGCGCCCCGCCGACGACGGGGCCGCTGAGCACCGCCAGGCCGGTGATGCCGGAGAAGAGCCCCATGGCGCGGCCGCGCAGCTCGGTTGGAAACGAAGCGCTCAGCAGCGCCAGCGCCGTCGGCATGATGGCGGCCGCGCCTGCGCCCTGGATCGCCCGCGCGGCGATCAGCGTGCCGACGTCGGTGGCGAGCGCGCACACCGCGGAGGCCGCCACGAACAGCGCCAGGCCGCCGGCGAACACGCGGCGCCGGCCGAGCCGGTCGCCGATGGCCGCGCCGGTCATCAGGAGCACCGCGAAGCTGAGGTTGTACGCGTTGACCGTCCACTCGAGCTGCTCGATCGAGGCGCCGAGGTCGAGCCGGATCGTGGGCAGTGCGGTCGTCACGACGAGCGCATCGAGGGCGACCATCAGCGAGGCCACCGAGCTGAGGATGAGGACCCAGGTCCTCGTGCGAGAAGTTGTCATACCGCCACTGACTGAGGCGGCGGCCGGAACTCATCGCAGCTCGGCCGGCAGCCCGAACGACGGGAATAGCGAGCCGTCCACGAAGCCGGTGAGGTCGGTGATGCGGCCCTCGTCGTCGAGCGTGACCACCTGCAGGACGTGCGCACGGAATGCCTGCGCGGCGTCGTCCCACCGGTATGAGCCGAAGGCGAGTTGGCCGTTGGCGCGGGAGGGCACGATCCGCGCACCCTGGCCCCGGCGCTGGTCGAACGCCCATTGCAAGAAGGCCGCCACCTCCTCGCGCCCGGCGAACCACGACGCCATCGGGGGCATGGCGATCAGCGCCTCGTCGGAGAGCATCGCGGCCAGGGCCTCGACGTCGCCGCGCTCCCACGCGTCGACGTAGCTGGCAACCATCTCCCGCATCCGCCGGTCTCCGAGCGAGCGAGCGGTGGCCTGCTGACTGCGCTGCGGCAGCCGCTCGCCGATCGCCTTGCGCGCGCGCTGCAGGGCGCTGTTGACCGAGGCCACCGTGGTGTCGAGCGCCTCGGCCACCTCGCGCGCCGAGTAGCCCAGCACCTCGCGCAGGATGAGCACGGCGCGCTGATTCGGTGGCAAGTGCTGGAGCGCGGCGACGAACGCCAGCTCGACGCTCTCGCGCTGCTCGTAGCCGAGGTGCTCGTCCGGGTAGGGCTCGACCCAGACCGATTCGATCAGGGGCTCGCCGGGGCCGTCGTGCGGGTCGCCGGGCGGGCCGTAGTCGATCGGCAGCACGCGCTTGAGCCGCCGCGCGGACAGGTCGAGGCTGGCGTTGGTGGCGATCCGGTGCAGCCACGTCCGCAACGATGCGCGCTCCTCGAAGCGGGGCAGGCCGCGCCAGGCGCGTAGCAGCGCGTCCTGCAGCGCGTCCTCGGCGTCCTGGACGGAGCCGAGCATGCGGTAGCAGAGCGCGTGCAGGTCGGCGCGGAAGGGCTCAACCAGGCGCCGGAAGGCGTCCTCGTCGCCGCGCCGGGCGGCGGCGAGCAGGTCGGTGGTGGTGGGCACGCTCATGCCTCTATTGGGGTTGGACTGCCCAGCCGACGGAGATTCATCGCCCGCGACCGATGAATTTGGCGCGTTGCGCCGGTCAAACCCCCCAGACATGCAACCGATCGTCCACCTCGAGCTCCATACCGGCGACCTCTCCGCCGCGCGCGACTACTACTCGCGGTTGTGCGGCTGGGCGAGCGAGCCCGTCCCCACCGGCAACGGCCCCTATCAGGCGATGGACGTGGGAAACGGGGGAGTCGGTGGCGGGATCGTCCAGTGCGGCACGCCGCGCGCGCTGTGGCTGCCCTACGTCGAGGTCGACCGGGTCGATTCGGCCACCGAGCGGGCCCGCGACCTCGGCGCCCGCGTCCTGCTGCCGCCGCGCGAGGGCCCGGCGGGCTGGCGCAGCGTCGTGCGCTCGGCGACGGGAGCCGAGCTGGCGTTCTGGCAGCCGAAGCGCTGACCGAGCTCGCGTATCGCCGGCGGATACACGAGCACGTGCCGGAACGGTGCGATTGCGGCCATGTAGGCGCCCCCCAGGACTCCGTTGCGCCTCACGAGAACCGCCATCTGGCCGCGGTAGCCGCCGCCCTCGTCCGGGACCCAGCCGAGGTGCAGGACCCCGTGCATGGTCCGATTGGCGATCTCCGCGGCAAACTCGTCCCCGAGCAGGTAGAGCGGGGTGAACGGGAGCGCCGTGAACGCCGGGCCGGCCGGCGCGGCGCGCAGATCGGCGGGCAACCGGTCGCGGAGGGTCGGCACCCGGGAGCCGACGCCGGTGTCCTCGCGGTCCCACCCGAGCAGGGCGCCGAACCTCCACCGCAGCGCAAAGAGCGACCGTACCGCCGGCGAGGCGCTGCGCGCCGGGTCGAGCTCGGTCGCCGCCTGCACGAGCCGCGGGAAGTCGTCCGCACTGCCGGGCGTCGGCAGCGCCCATACGTCCTCGAGGCGGAAGTCGCGCGTGAGCTCGTGGATGCGCCAGGGCCGGGCCGTGTGCGCGGTGTCCGGCAGCCTCATTGCCCCAATGATACATACATGCGTGTACGTAGGTTCTAGCTCATCCGCCGGTAGCGCCACACGCAGAGGGGGATGAACACCACCAGCAGGCCGACGATCCAGGCAGTGGCCCCGCCGAGCGAGCCCGGAATGCCGGGCTGCAGCGAGAACGAGCGCGCCGCATTCGCCGTCAGCGTCACCGGCGACACCTTCGCGAACGCCTGCAGCCAGTCGGGCATGCTCGCGACCGGCACGAACACCGAGCTGGCGAACACGAGCGGGAAGATCACTACGAAGCCGGCCGCCTGCGCCGCCTCGGCGCCCTTCACCGTCAACGCGACGAAGGCGAAGATCCAGCTCAGCGCCAAGCCGAACGCCGCCACCACCGCGATCGCCGCGAGGGCCTGCAGCACGCCGGCGCCGAAGCGGAAGCCGATGATGTAGCCGACCACGATCATCAACGCGATGATCACGACGTTGCGCACCAGGTCGGCCACCGTCCGCCCCCCCAGCACGGCGGACCGCGCCATCGGCATCGAACGGAACCGGTCGACCACGCCGCGCTCGAGGTCCTGCGAGAGTCCGATCGCCGTCTGGGTCGCGCGGAACGACACCGACTGCACGAAGATCCCCGGCAGGAGGAAGTCGATGTAGTCGACGCCCTCGGGCAGCGAGCCCTTCACCGCGCCGCCGAACACGTACGCGAACAGCAGCACGAACATGATCGGCTGAATCGTGGAGAAGATCAGGAGCTGCGGCTGACGGACGAAGTGGCGGAGGTTCCGGCCGGTGACGACGAGCGCGTCCTCCACCGACGAGCGCAGCGCGGTCCAGGAGGGGCGGCGGAAGTGGAGGAAGGGGCGCGCGGAGGGCGCAGGAGGCGAAGCGGCCGCGACCGCGGCGGCGGCCGGGCCGGCCCCGTCGCCTCCGCCGTCCTCGGTCGGGGGCGCTCCCGTCAACTGCAGGAAGACGTCGTCGAGCGTCGGCCGGCGCAGCCCCAGGTCGGTTACGCCGATGCCCGCCCGCCGCAGTGCGGCCGCGGCGTCCTCGACGAGCTCGAGGCCGTCCGCGGCCGGCGCCGGCAGGGTCAGGCGGTCGAGCCGCTCGCCGGGCTCCGGTTCCGCACAGCCCACCGCCGCCAGCGCCACGCATGCCTGCTTGCGCTGCTTTGCGCTCACCAGCTCGACCTCGAGCAGGTGCCCGCCGACCCGGTCCTTGAGCTCGCTGCCGGTCCCCTGGGCGATGACCCGCCCGTGATCGATCACCGCGATGCGGTCGGCGAGCTCGTCGGCCTCCTCGAGGTACTGGGTGGTGAGGAGAATCGTCGTGCCCTCCCGGACGAGCTCGCGCACGATCATCCAGATCTCGTTGCGCGACCGCGGGTCGAGGCCGGTGGTGGGTTCGTCAAGGAAGAGGATCCGCGGGCGCGTCAGGAGGCTCGAGGCGAGGTCGAGACGCCGCCGCATCCCGCCGGAATAGGTGCGAGCGGGGCGGTCCGCCGCGTCGGCCAGGTCGAAGCGCTCGAGCAGCTCGTCGGCGTGCCGCTTGGCGTCTGCGGCGCTCAGGTCGAACAGCCGCCCGAACATGACCAGGTTCTCGCGCCCGGTGAGGATCTCGTCGACCGCAGCGAACTGACCGGTCAGGCCGAGCAGCTCGCGCACCGCGGGGGCGTCGCTCACCACATCGAGCCCGAAGACCTCGGCGCGCCCCGCGTCGGGCGCGAGCAGCGTCGCCAGCACGCGCACCAGCGTCGTCTTGCCGGCGCCGTTGGGACCGAGCAGGCCGAACACCGCGCCCGGAGTGACCTCCAGGTCCACGCCGGCCAGGGCCACGGTCTCACCGAAGCGCTTGACGACGCCTTCGACGCGGACGGCGGGGGACGATGCCGGCACCCCGGCGACGATACCCGTCGGGGGACTGGAGCCCCCCGGACCGCTACGCTCCGCGCGTGATCGACGATCGCGAGCACGAGGACGCCATCGGCACCGTCGCCCGCTACTTCGCGCAGCGCGTCCGTCCGGTGAGCCGCGGCTTTGCCTGGGCGGTGCTGTGGAAGGCGCGCGGGTCGCTCGAAGAGGCGCTCGATCTGGTCGACGCGCTGGCGGCCCAGGTCGCGGTCTACCGCTACAGCCGCGAGCGGTCCGTGACGCGGATGCTGGCCCAGATCGAGCTCACCGCCGACCCGCGGCGGCGGTTCGTCCCGAGCCGCCACCCGCTGCGGGTCGCCTACCTCCGCGGCGACGGCCGGATCGTCAACGTCGAGGTTCCGACGCCGTAGACGGCGAGCCCGTAGACCACCAGCAGGTCGAGGGCGAAGAGCGCGAGCGACAGCAGGGGGTAGGCGGGCAAGAACAGCAGCCGCGAGATCATGTTCAGGGCGGCGAGGGCGATAGCCGTGTAGACCGCCCATAGGGCGCGGGCCCAGATGCCGAACACGACGCAGATCAGCAGCGCGCCGAGTGCGAGGTGGATCCATCCCCAGACGTGCAGGCTGCCGAAGATGTAATCGACGTGGCCCTCGATATAAGAGTTCTCGTAATACTGCCGCCCGTTCTTCGCGTACAGCGTGTCCTGCCAACCCAGAAATCTGCAGTTCCTGAAAACGGCACGATCGGCCTCGACCAGAACTGCAACTGCTTGCGATCCGGTTCCGAATGAGTTTTCGAAAGTGATGTTCTCGGCGTGAAAATCATGCCC
>Ga0126312_10001665_pt1 | contig 14699 bp, 16 predicted proteins | sample Plot104A_FD_92537 | JGI IMG/M metagenome (GOLD analysis project Ga0126312, IMG submission 92537) | Serpentine soil microbial communities from UC McLaughlin Reserve, CA, USA - Plot104A | ecosystem: Environmental > Terrestrial > Soil > Grasslands | place: USA: UC McLaughlin Reserve, Lake County...
ATGATGGACCGGCTCCAGTCGCTGGACATGGCCAACCCCGAGGCCCTCCAGGAGCTGCTCGCCGGCGGCGGGGAGGGGCTGCTGGGGCCGCCCAGCGCCGCCCTCCAGGCGGCCACCGGGCGGCTGGAGGTGCTGCTGGCCCTGGTGGCCGGCTACTCCCTGGTGATCGCCGGGCAGGCCCTGGAGGGCCGGCTCCCCGGGCTGGGCGCCATCCAGGCCGCGGTCGGCCGGCGCGACGCCGACCCCCAGTCCCCGGCCCGCCTGTTCGCCCTGCTGCTACGGGCCGACCCCGACCGGGCGGCCGCGGCCAGGGGCGAGCGCTTCTGCCGGGAGGTCCTGGGTGCCACCGACATCGAGGGCCTGGACCGCGCCTGGTCGCACCCGGAGAACCTGCCAACGGCCGAGGAGCTGGACGTGCCCGGCCGCTGGCTGGAGCGGGTCGGGCTGATCGGCGGGACCGAGGTCGACCTGGATGAGGGCCTGCGGGCCCTGCTGGAGGCCGAGGAGGCCGGCGAGGACCGGCCCCAGGAGCGGGACGACCGGGAAGGGGACGGCGATGGGGATGGGGATGACCGTCCCCGGCCCGGCTAGTCCTCGTCCTTCTCCATTCCTTCTGCGTTGTTGGTCCCTCTAGTCCTCGTCCTCCTCCATTCCCTTGGCGATCAGGAACCCGCGGGCTCGCTCCGACAGCGGGTAGCGGTCGACCAGGCGCCAGAACGCCGGCGAGTGGTCGGGCACGGCCAGGTGGGCGAGCTCGTGGACGAGCACGTAGTCGCGGACCCACGGCGGCCAGGGGGCCAGCCGGTCCGACAGGCGGATGGTGCCATCGTCGGGGGTGCAGGAGCCGTAGCGGGACCGCATGTTCCCGACCCAGCGGACCGAGCGGGGCTCGACCATGCCCTCGAGATAGCGGCGGGCCAGTAGGCGGGCCCGCCGCTCCAGCTCGGCGTCGCCGGGGACGACCCGGTGAGCCCGCCGCTCCAGGCGCTTCAGCATGGTCGCGACCCAGTGGTCCTCCTCCCGCCGGCTCATGCGGGCGGGCAGCAGGACGACCACGGTCTCCCCCTGGCGGTAGGCGGTGACGGTCTTGCGCCGCCGGGGGCTCCGGACCACCTTGACCGGCGGCCGGCTCGAGTCGGGTGACTTCTGTGTGCTCATCGCCCGGAGTATCGCATCGGGTCGCGACACCGCGTCCGCAACTTTTTCCTGTCCACAGGACCCCGGCGGGCCTTCGGAGCAGGTCGCGCCAGGCAGAGTAATTTCTTGTTCAACAAGTCGTCCCCAGCACGCCGCCGGGTTGTCCACAGCCGTCCCGGCGGCCGTCAACAACTGTGCCCGACTTGTCCCCAGCGTCATCCACAGGCCGCTGACCGTTCGCGTTGACGCCCCCCGAACCGCGTGCGATCGTGCTCGGCGACACGAGACCTCCGGAGAGACAACGGCTCTCGCTCTGTAAGGGGAAGGCAGAGCGCGGGACCCGCGACTCACCGGGGGTCTCGTGAGTCTACCAGGGCAAACGCCACGCATGGGAGCCACGGGCAGCAACCCCGTGGTGTGGGTTGCTTGGCGTCCTTCGGCTGCGCTCAACCGGCCTCTGGCAATCCCTCGGCTGGTTCCCAGCGGCCCCCTGCCGGGTAGCCGCGACGGGAACGACCGCAACAGGTACGGGCAACGTCGTCCGACAGGAGGGTGTCGCCGTGGCAACGATTCCAAGGTTGGACAACCCCGGCGCCCTCAGTGGCGTGCTGACGGGGGTCAGCTTCATCGGGGGCCTGGCCACCGGCCTGAGCCTGGCCGACACGCCCTTTCCCCAGCCCGGCGCCGACGTCAAGGACGTCCAGCGGTTCTTCCTTGGCAATGCCGGACCGGAACGCATCAACGTAGGCGGTCAGCTCCTCTCTGCCGCCTCCCTGGCGGTGTTCTCGGCGTCGGTGGCCCGGCTGGCCGGCCGCGCCGGCCCGAGATCGCGGGCGCTCCCGGCCATGGCCATCACGGGGGGCGCGCTGGCCAGCGTTTCCCTGGCCGCCTCGGCGACGGCCGCGGCCGCCCTCACCACAGGTCCCGGCCGGGACGAGGACCGGGCCAGGTCCCTGCACCGGTTCCTGTTCGCCGCCGGCGGGCCCGTGCATGGGGCCGGGCTGGCGCTGCTGCTGGGCGCGCTCGGGCTGGCCGGGCGGCGCACCGGAGCGCTGCCGCGGCCGCTGACGACCGCCGCTCTCGCCTCGGCCGGCGTCAACGCCCTGGCCCCGGTCGTGCTCGCCGTCCCCAAGGCCGCCCTGGTCATCCCCGCCGGACGGTTCCCCACGTTCGTGGTCCTCGGCATCAGCGGCATCCGCCTGGCCCGCGGCGCCGGGGCTGGCTGACCGCCAGAGCGATGCGCGATCCCCATCCTTGCCGCTCGTCAAGGGTCGGCTTCCACAGGGCAGTGTGCGCAGGTTGAAGGTATCGGTTCTCCCCGGCAAGGTCCTGCGCTTGGCGTCGATTGCGTGCCGGACTACAGGTCACAGAGTTCCGCGACCTCTTGAAGATCCTTGATCTGGCCTGACCTCGAATCGGCGGTCCCGGACAGACAGTCCTGCCGGCGGACGCTCGAGGCGGTGGGCACCCCGCGCGGGGCGACGTCCCGTGGCGGCTGCCCCAAACTCTCTCTGTGCACGACTGTCGATCCGGGCGGCTGCCGTTCGTGTCGGTGGTGACAGGGGTTCCCGTCGATGCGGAGGAGTGACCACGATGACCGAGGTCCTGCTGACCGGGTTGAAGATCGGCGAGTCGGCGCGCTGGCACGATGGCCGGCTGTGGCTGTCCAACTGGGGGGCGCAGCAGATCCTGGCGGTCGATCTCGACGGCACCGCCCAGGTGATGGCCACGGTGACGACCACCATTCCGTTCTCGATCGACTGGCTGCCGGACGGGCGGCTGCTGGTGGTTGCCGGGCCCGAGGGCCGGCTGCTGCGCCAGGAGCCCGACGGCTCCCTGGTCGACCACGCCGACCTGAGCGGTCTCGGCGCGGGCCTCAACGAGATCGTCGTGGACGGTCGGGGCAGGATCTACGTCAACGGCGGCACGGACTTCCACCCAGACGAGGGCGAGGCGCCCGGGTTCGTCGCGCTGGTCACGGCCGATGGCGCGGTCCGGCGGGTCGCGGAAGGGATCGCGTTCCCCAACGGGATGGCGGTCACCCCGGACGACTCCACGCTGATCGTCTCGGAGTCGTTCGGGGGCACGCTCACCGCGTTCGACATCGGCCCCGACGGGAGCCTGTCGAACCGGCGGGTGTGGGCCGCGCTGCCCGGCGACGGCATCGTCCTGGACAGCGAAGGAGCCGTGTGGACACCAGGATGGACCGAGACCGGCCCGGCCTGCCTGCGGGTCGCCGAGGGCGGTGAGGTGCTGGACACGGTCCCCCTCGACCGGGCCGGGTTCGCATGCACGCTCGGCGGCGAGGACGGACGGACCCTGTTCATGCTGGCGGCCGACTGGCGGATGCAGGACGGCTTCGAGGACAACCTCAGGCGCCTGACGACCGGACCGGAGACCGGCCAGGTCCTCACCGCCCGCGCCCCGGCCGCCCATGCCGGCCATCCCTGACCGACCTACCGGGTCTCGTCCGCGTCACACGACCAGGGCGTGGAAGGCGGCGGTCGGCCAGCCGGCGGACAGCAGCAGGCCGGCCGGCAGGGGACGCCGTGCGCCTCCGGCCCGAGGTCGGCGGGCGCCAGGGCCAGCCGGTAGAAGAACTGCCCGTCGTCGTCGTCGCCCGGCTCGATCGGAGGTCGGTCAGCTCCCAACCATGAACCGGGTTGGGATAACCGGCGGCTGGCCCGGGTATGCCAACCCAGATGGACCTGGATGGACGCCCTCGCCATGACCGCTGACCGCGGCCAGCCCGCCGTGCGGCTCGGCCGGGCCGGCGCCATGCCGCTGGTCGGCTTCGGCACCTGGCAGATGAGCGGCGCCCAGTGCCGCGAGGCCGTCGGGTATGCCCTGAAGGTCGGCTACCGCCATGTCGACACGGCCACCGTGTACCGCAACGAGCGGGAGGTCGGCCGGGCGATCCGCGACAGCGGGGTCCCGCGCGAGGAGGTGTTCGTCACCACCAAGCTGCCGCCGGGCGCCGCCGGCCGGGAGCGGCGCACCCTCGACGACAGCCTGCGGGCCCTGGGGACCGACTACGTGGACCTGTGGCTGGTCCACTGGCCGCCGCGCGGCCGGGCCCTGGTCTCGACCTGGCGGCAGCTGCTGGCCGCCCGCGACGCCGGGCTGGCCCGCGCCGTCGGGGTCAGCAACTACGGCATCGGCGAGCTCGACCAGGTGACCAGGGCGACCGGGCAGGCGCCCCAGGTCAACCAGATCCCGTGGGCGCCGGCCCTGTACGACGCCGCCCTGCTGGCCCAGCACCGCGAGCGCGGGGTCGTGCTGGAGGGCTACAGCCCGTTCAAGAACACCGACCTGCGCCACCCGGTGCTGACCGAGACCGCCGCCGACCACAGCGTCACCCCCGCCCAGGTGGTGGTGCGCTGGCACGTCGACCACGAGGTGGTGGTGATCCCCAAGTCGGTCACGCCCGAGCGGATCGCCGCCAACTTCGACGTGTTCGGCTTCTCCCTCACCGAGGAGGAGCTGCGCCGCATCGACGGGCTGTCGGGCTCCCGTCGCCGGTAGCGTTCATGGGCCGGCCGGTCGACGTCACCCCCGGCCGGGACTTCGCGGATCGCGCCGTGGATCATCTCTCGCGACACCGTCGCCGAGATCGACTTCCTGGGCGCGGTCTTCGGCGCCGTGGAGCAACCCGGGGCGCGGATCATGAACGGCGACCGGGTCGGGCACGCGGAGATCGACCTGGCCGGCATGGCGGTGCTGATGTTCGACTCCGGCCCCGGGTGGGCGCCGACGCCGGCGCACATGCGGGTCTACGTCGACGACGTCCAGCGCACGCTCCGAGCGGCCACCGAGCGCGGCGCCCGGGTGGTCACCGAACCCACCGAGCTGGCGTTCGGCGACGTGGTCGCCCGCTTCCGCGACCCCCAGGGACACCTGTGGTGGGTCCACCAGCACGTCGAGGACGTCGACCCCACGGAGCTCGGTCGGCGGTTCCAGCAGGAGGCCGCCGTCAAGGCGATGCAGTACGTCGGCGACACGCTGGAGCAGGAGATGAGCCGCGGTGTCGCCGGCGCCTGAGTGGAGTCGACCCTCGGCCTAGGGCAGGCCGTCGTCGAGGGGGCGCTCCTCGACGATCTCGACCGGGTCCTCGAGGCCGACCAGGCGGCGCCGGGCGGCGACCCGGCGGCGGCCCCAGGGGGTGAGGGGGCTCCAGAACAGCAGCGAGTAGAGGGCGATGACGAAGCCGATGATCAGCAGGATGACCCCGAGGGTGTTGACGTTGATCCCCGGGACGTCGGTCTCGACCGCGAACGCCATGATGGCGCCCAGCACCATCAGAAAGATGCCAACCCCGATGCTCATCGTCTCTCCACCGTCCATCCGGCCGCCGACGGCCGAGCTTCCTGACCTCTAGGGCTTGCACCACCTGGGACGGCCCCAAACCGGCCGGAGACGTTACGACCCGGCGACGACCTGCGGTCAGCGAACAGGTGCAGGGGGGTGATGGGCTGGCGGGCGATGTTGACGATGGTCGCGACCGGCACCACCATCAGCTGGGAGGCGGCGATGATGGTGAGGGCGAGCGCCGGGTGGTAGCCGCGCCGGGCCGCACCGGCCGGTCGCGGGCTGGCCGACTCGAGGACCGTCATGGCTGTCCCGATCCCTTGCCCGACGACTACGTGGTGTCGGTCCTGGACGAGGTCGTCATGCCGCCGCCGTAGTCGGCCGGCGACCCTGTCGATCCGGGGTCGACCCGTTCGTGTAGAGGGTGAGACGACCCCGACCGGAGGAGCACCTCGATGAAGCAGTACCTGCTCAGCGTCTACCAGCCGAACGGGCCGACGCCCCCGCCCGAGGTGCTGGAGCGGATCGGCCGCGACCTCGACGCCCTGAACCAGGAGCTCAAGGCGGCCGGGGCCTGGGTGTTCGCCGGGGGGCTGCACCCGCCGAGCACGGCCACGGTGGTGCGGGCCCGCGACGGCGCGGTGCTCACCACCGACGGCCCGTACGCCGAGGGCAAGGAGCACATCGGCGGGTTCACCATCGTCAGGGCCCCCGACCTGGACGCCGCGCTCGCCTGGGCCGCCAAGCTCACCCAGGCGACCACCCTGCCGATCGAGGTCCGGCCGTTCCAGGGCGAGGTCGAGGACTGAGCTTGCCGGCCCACCCCGCCCCCGACGTCGAGCGTGTCTTCCGTGAGCAGTACGGGCGCGCGGTCTCGGTCCTGGTCCGGGTGTTCGGCGACATCGACGTCGCCGAGGAGGCCGTCCAGGACGCGTTCGCGGCGGCGGTGCAGCGGTGGCCGTCCACCGGGCCGCCTCCGAGCCCGGCCGGGTGGGTCATCACCACCGCCCGCAACAAGGCCATCGACCGGCTGCGCCGGGAGGCCTCCCGCGACGACCGCCACGCCCAGGCCGCCCTGGTCCACGCCCGCGACGAACCGCTCGAGGAGGGCGCCGTGCGCGACGACCGGCTGCGGCTGATCTTCACCTGCTGCCACCCGGCCCTCGACCCAGGGGTCCAGGTCGCGCTCACCCTGAGGCTGCTGGGCGGGCTGACCACGGCCGAGATCGCCCGGGCGTTCCTGGTGCCCGAGGCGACCATGGCCCAGCGGCTGGTCAGGGCCAAGGGCAAGATCCGCGACGCCAGGATCCCCTACCGGGTGCCGGAGGAGGCCGACCTCCCCGACCGCCTCCGGGCCGTGCTGGCCGTGGTCTACCTGATCTTCAACGAGGGCTACACGGCCAGCTCGGGCGACCGGCTGGTCCGTGAGCACCTGTGTGAGGAGGCCATCCGCCTGGGGCGGCTCCTGGCCGAGCTGATGCCCGACGAGCCGGAGGTCATGGGGCTGCTCGCCCTCATGCTGCTCGTCTCCTCGCGCCGGGCCGCCCGCGCCACCCCCGACGGCGACCTGGTGGTGCTGGCCGACCAGGACCGCTCACGCTGGGACCGCGACCGCATCGCCGAGGGGCAGGCCATCGTCCGCCGATGCCTGCGGCGCAACCGGCCCGGCTCCTACCAGGTCCAGGCGGCGATCAACGCCGTCCACAGCGACGCCCCGGCCGCGGCCGCCACCGACTGGTGGCAGATCCTGGAGCTGTACGACCAGCTCATGGAGGTCGCCGGATCGCCGGTGGTGGCCCTGAACCACGCGGTCGCGGTGGCCGAGGTCGAGGGCCCGGAGGCGGCGCTCGCCCTGGTGGACGGCCTGGACCTGGACGGCTACCACCTGTTCCACGCCATCCGGGCCGACCTGCTGCGCCGCCTGGGCCGCGACGCCGAGGCGGCCCTGGCCTACGAGGCGGCCATCGCCCGCACCGAGAACGCGGCCGAGCGGGCCTTCCTGGAGCGCCGCCGCCGGAGCCTCCCGGGGACCTGACACCGGCGATTGCACCGGTACGACGCGTGCCGCCGGTGCTGGAGGCTGGGAGCGACCGAGCGACCGGCCCCTGGAGGATCAGCATGCGCGCCCCCGTTCCGGCGAGGCTCCTGCTCGCCGCCCTGGTCTGCCTGGCCGCCGCCTGCGGGGTCCGGGAACGACCCCCCGAGCGCGGCCCCGGCCACCACCGCGGCCGCGGCCACCACGACGGCCGCGGCCTCCCAGGCGTGCGCCGATGCGGCCGCGCTCAAGGCGTCGGTGGACGAGCTGGACCGACTCGACCCGCCCGAGGCCGGCAAGGCCGGGACCCTGGCCGCCCTCCAGAAGGTCAGGGACAGCCTGACCAGGCTCAAGACCAGCGCCGGGACCGAGTGGAGCGGTCAGGTCGCCGAGCTGGACGGGGCCGTGAACGCCCTCCAGACCACCCTCACCGGGGTCGACGGCGACAGCCTGCTCTCGACCCTGCCCGCCATCGTCAGGGACCTGGAGCGGATCGACACCGCCTGGACCGCCCTGGACCAGCGGATCGAGCAGACCTGCGGGTAGGCCCGTTGGCCTGGTCTGGGCTCGTGGGCGGGGCCCGCGTTTGGTCTAATCGTTCCCACGATGACGGCGGGCCTACTGGAGCGGGACGCCGAGCTTCGTCGGCTGCGGGAGACGCTCAGGGGGGCCGGGCAGGGTCGAGGCTCGGCCGTGCTCGTCTCCGGTGAGGCCGGGATCGGCAAGACCAGCCTGGTCCGGGCGTTCGCCCAGGAGGCGTCCGGGTCGGTCCGGGTGCTGGTGGGCACCTGCGACGACCTGGTGACGCCGCGGACCCTGGGCCCGTTCCGGGACATGGCCCACGACACCGACGGGCCCCTGGCCGAGGCCGTCGACCAGGTCGCCGGCCGGGACGCGGTGTTCGGGGCCGTGCACCAGGAGCTGGCCGGCCGGCCGACGGCGATGATCGTCGAGGACGTCCACTGGGCCGACGACGCCACCCTGGACGTGCTCCGCTACCTGGCCTGGCGAATCCCGTCCCTGCCCAGCGTGCTGGTGCTCACCTACCGCGACGACGAGCTGGGCGACGACCATCCGCTGCGCCGGGTCCTCGGCGCTCTCGCCTCCTCGGAGGTGCGGCGGCTGGCCCTGCAACCGCTGTCGCCGCGTGCGGTCGAGGAGTTGTCCGGCGGCCGCGGCGCCGACGCCGCGGTGCTGGCGGCGACCGCCGGCAACCCCTTCTTCGTGACCGAGGTGCTGGCCAACCCCGGGATCGAGGTGCCGGCCACGGTCCGCGACGCCGTCCTGGCCCGCCTGGCCGGCCTGGGGGAGGAGACCCAGCAGGCCCTGGAGCTGCTGTCCACCGTCCCCGGCCGGGTCGAGCGCTGGCTGGTCGAGCGGCTGCTCGCCGACCCGGCGGCCCTGGACGAGGCCGAGCGGCGCGGCGTGCTCGAGGCCGACCCCGGGCACGTCTGGTTCCGTCACGAGCTGGCCCGCCGGGCCATCGAGCGCCAGCTCACCTCCGGCGCCCGCGTGGCCTGCAACCGGCGGGTCCTGGCCGAGCTCGAAGGGCGCCCGAATGTCGAGCTGTCGCGGCTGGCCCACCACGCGCAGGAGGCCGGCGACCCCGAGGCGGTCATCCGCCACGGCCTGGCCGCCGCCCGGGAGGCGGCCGGGGCCGGCGCCTTCTCCGAGGCCCTGGCCCACTTCGAGCTCGTCCTCGGCTGGTCCGGCCAGCTGCCGGGCGAGCAGCTGGCAACAGTGCAGGAGGAGAGCATCTGGGTGCTCTACAACCTGTCGCGCTTCGACGAGGCGGTCGCCCGGGCCGGACGGGTGGTGGCCCTGCGGGAGCGGACCGGCGACCCGGCGGCCCTCGGGCAGGCGCTCACCACCCTGTCGCGGATGCGCTACATGGTCAACGACCCCGCCGGGTCCGAGGAGGCCGCGATCCGCGCGGTGGCCCTGCTGGAGCCGCTCGGCGACCGGCCCCAGCTGGCCCGCGCCTACGCCTACCTGGCGGCCATCCTGAAGCTGACCGACCGCCTGGACGAGGCCATCGCCCGGGCCCGGCAGGCCCTGGAGCTGGGCGAGCGAACCGGCCAGCAGGACGTCGTCGCCCACTCGCTCAACTATCTCGGCTACGCCCTGCTCGACCTGGGCGACCCCTCGGGCGCGGACCACCTGCGGCGCTCGGCCGCGGTGGCCGGGGCCGCCTCCCACTACGAGTACGCCCAGCGGGCCTACACCAACCTGGTCGAGGGGCTGTACCGGCTGGGGCGGTTCGCCGAGCTCGACCAGCCGCTGGCCGACGGGCTGGCGCATGCCCGCGAGTACGGCTTCGCCTCCCACGAGTACAACCTGGAGGCGCACCGCTGCATGCTGCTCACTCTGCGGGGGCGCTGGGACGAGGCCGAGGCCGGGCTGCGCCGGCTGCTCGCCGGCGAGGACCCCGGGGTCCTGGCCAGCTTCGGCCTGTCGGCCCTGGGGCGGCTGTTGGTCCGCAAGGGCGACCCGGCCGCCGGGGACCTGCTGGAGCGGGCCTGGGGCACGGCCACCCGGACCAACTCGGTCCAGCCGATCGCGCTGGCCGGCATCGCCCGGGTCGAGGCGGCCTGGCTGGCTGGCGACCACCGGGCCGCCGCCGAGCTGGCCCGGGTCCCGCTGGAGCGCACCGCCGGCCGGGGGGCCGAGCGCTACCACGGCGAGCTGCTGCGCTACCTGGCCCGCAGCGGGCACCAGGTGACGGCCCCGGCCGGCTGCCCGCGTGAGTTCGCCCTCGGCATCGGCGGGGACTGGCGGGGCGCGGCCGAGCTGTGGCGCTCCCTCGGCGCCCCCTACGAGCACGCCCTTGAACTGGCCGACTCCGGCCGCCAGCCCGAGCTGCTGACCGCGCTGGCCACCCTCGACGGGCTCGGCGCCCAGGCCGCGGCCAACCTCGTCCGCCGGGAGCTGCGCCGCCTCGGCGCCACCCGCCTCCCCAGCCGCCCCCGGCCCCGGACCCGCGCCAACCCGGCCGGCCTCACCGACCGTCAGCTCGAGGTCCTCGCGTTGCTCGCCCAGGGCCTGACCAACGCCGAGATCGCCGACCGCCTGGTCGTCTCGGTCCGCACCGTCGACCACCACGTCGCTGCCATCCTGGCCAAGCTCAAGGTCACCTCACGAAGGGAGGCGGCAAGGGCCGCCGCCGACCTGGACGCGTAGGGATCGGCGGCGAGGGTCCTGAGGCCGGGGGCCGTGAGGCTGGGGACAACAAATCCCAGGCAATCCGGCAGTCGGCTACGCTCCCCCACCGGGGGACCCGACGCCGGCGGTTCCGGGTGAGGCGCGCCCCGGGGCGCAGAGGCCCGGGGGGACGCAGAGTCCCCGAGGGCGCAGTCCCCAAGGACACAGAGGCCCCGGGGGACACAGAGGCGGGTGGGCAGATAGGCAACCATTGCCGATGTGCTGGCCGATGGGGGTCGGTACGGTCGGCTGATGATGCCGACGATCAGCCGTGCCGGGGTCGAGGTTCGTGACGCCGGGCGGTCCGAGCTGCCGGAGGTCCGGCGGGTGTTGCTGGGTGCCTACCGGGAGTATGCGGAGGCGCTCCCGCCGGCCGTGTTCGGGCGGTACCTGACCGACATCCTCGACGTCGAGGGGCGGCTCGGGGCCGGCCGGGTGCTGGTGGCCAGCCACGGCGGCCGGGTCATGGGCACGGTCACCTTCTACGCCGACGCCGGCCTGGAGGGGTTCGGGTGGCCGGCCGGCTGGGCCGGGCTGCGGGCGCTCGGGTGGAGCGGTCGGCGCGGGGGGCCGGGGTCGGTCAGGCGCTGGTCGAGGCCTGCCTGGAGCGGGCGCGGGCGGCCGGCGCGCCCGTGCTGTGCCTGCACACCGCCGAGTTCATGACCGCCGCGGTCGCCATCTACGAACGGCTGGGCTTCCGGCGCGACCCGGCCTTCGACTTCGACGGGACCCGCCGCCTGGGCCTGGACGGCGTTCGGCCCGTCCCCATCCTGGCCTACCGGCTTGACCTCACCCGGCCCGACCGGCCCCCGGAGGCGGCGCGCGCCCCGGCGATCCGGGTGGGCGCGCTGTACGACAACCCGGTCACCGGGGAGCGCGGGGTCGTGCGTGTCGCCCCCTCGGCGGCCAACGGGCGGCTGCTGGTCGTCGACCTGTACCTGCGCCCCGGCGGGGCGGTGGCCGGCGAGCACGTCCATCCCGCCGCCAGCGAGGCGTTCACGGTCGTCCGGGGCCGGCTGGGCGTGCGGCACGGCGGCCGCGAGCTCCAGGCCGGCCCCGGGACCCGCGTCGAGGTCCCGCCGGGCGCCGCCCACGAGTTCTGGAACGCCGCCGACGAGGAGGTCCGGCTGGTGGTCGAGGTGCGGCCCGGCGAGCGCCTGGAGCAGCTGATCCGCCGGCTGTTCCTGGCCGCCCAGGACGGCCGGACCGACGCCAGGGGCGGCCCAGGCCGCTGCACGCCGCCGTGCTGGCCAGCGGGTTCGCCGACACCATCCGGTTCACCAGCCCGCCCCGGCTCGTCCAGCGGGCGCTGTCCGGCCTGCTGGCCCCGGTGGCCCGGGCCGCCGGGCGGCGCGCCATCGACCCGGACTACGCCGGCCGCCACCTGCCCATCGTCGACCTCGAACCCCTGCCGGCGGAGCTCGCGGCTCTCTTCCCCGGCCTCGCCGGCCAGCACACCAGGAGCACACCATGAACTACCAGGAGGTCCGCGAGCTGCTGCTGACGCAGTGGACGTACACCGGCGGGCCGAACGAGGCCAAGGCGGCCGAGTACTACCACGAGGACGCCCTGCTGGAGTTCCCGCAGTCGGGCGAGCGGTTCCGCGGCAAGGCCAACATCCAGGGCTGGCGCCAGCAGTACCCGGCCCGGCTGGACTTCGAGCCGCGCCGGATCCGGGGCGGCGGCGACCTCTGGGTCGCCGAGGCCGGGCTCCGCTACGACGGCGGTGAGCCGGTCAGCGTGGTCAAGATCCTGCAGTTCCGCGGCGACAGGATCGAGCGCGAGACGCTCTACTTCGCCGACCCGTTCCCGGCCCCGGAGTGGCGCCGGCCCTGAGCCGAGGAGGGCGCCGAGGAGGAGCGCCAGGGCGACCTGCCGGCCCACGTGGCCGCCGGGAACTAGCCCGACCGGCGAGTCTGCCGGTCGGGATGCGTGGATCGTCGGCCGAAGGCCGACTCCACGCCGTTTCGGTCACGCCCGGTGGATGCGGACCCGGGCGGCGGAGGTTCGGACCTGGACCACGTAGCGGCCGGTCCCGCTGCCCTGGGCCCGCCACCGGTCGCCGTCGCGGGTCAGGCCGGCGTCGCGGAAGTTGTCGACGCTCAGGCCCTCGACCCGGACCTCGACGGTGGCGGTCCTCGGCAGGTACAGGTCGACCAGGCCGGTCGACAGCTGCAGGTCGACCGGGACCTCGGCCGCCGGGTCGCCGAGGCGGACGGCCAGGCGGGAGACGCCGGACTGGACGGTCACGCCACGCACGTTGAGCTGGCGCAGGTCCAGGTCGGCGGTGACCGCCCCGGCCGAGACGTCCACCTGCCAGGCCAGGGAGGTGTTGAGCCGGATCCGCCAGTCGTTGCCGCGGTTGCGGGCCAGCATCCCCCGCTGGGCCGGGGAGCGCAGGTCGAGCACGGCCAGGTCCTTGGCGGTGGTCACCTGGGTGCTGGGCAGGCCGGGGCTGCGCAGCTCGGCCTCGTACAGGCCGGCCGCCTCGGGGGCGACCCGGAGCTGGCCGCCGCCCATGCTGACCCGCAGCTCGGCCCGGGCGGCGCCGGAGGGGACGGGCTGGCTGAAGTTGTCGATGACCGCCCCCTCGGGGGAGGACAGCGACAGCACCAGCGGGCCGACCACGGCCACCGCCACCAGGACGGCCCCGACCGCGCGCAGCGACCCGCGGCTGGTCCCGCGGCCGACCCGCTCCAGCCCGATCCCGATGAAGACCAGCGGGACGGCCAGCAGGATGGTCTGGACGATCGAGGTGACCCGGGTGGCCAGGGTGACGACGGTGACGGCCAGGCCGACGGCCAGCGCGACCAGGCCGGCCCAGTAGGCGCCGGGCCGGGCCTTCGGCACCGCCCGGTCCTCGGGCGGGGACCCCTCCAGGTCGCCGGCGGTCGGGGCGGCCGGCAGCTGGGTCACGCCGGAGCTGTCCGGCCGCTGGGTGTCGCTGGCCACCTCACTCCTCCCACTGGGGTCTCCACGGCAGTATCCGTCGATCGGCGGCCGGCGGGGAAATTCACGGCTGCTCGACCATGGCCGTCAGCCGGTCGATCAGGCTGGCGGCGGCCCGGCGGGCCTCCTCGAGGCGGCCGGCGCGGGCGGCCAGGTCGTCGTGGACCGGGCTGGGCGCCATCCGGCGCAGGTTGAAGGCGACCGTCGAGCGGCCGCCCTCCAGGCCGGCCCGGAGCAGGTGGGCGGCGACCAGCTGGTCGCTGGCCATCCGGGTCAGCTCCATCGCGGCCAGGTCGGCGGCCAGGCGCAGGCCGTCGGCGGCCAGCTCGGCGGTGGCCAACGGGACCTCGCTGGCGTCGGCCCGGGCGGCCTCGGCCGCCCTCGCCGCCCCGGGGTCGCCCTCGGTGGCCCTGGCGGCGCGGACGGTGGCCACCATGCGCTCGTAGACCCCGGCGTCGGTCCGTTCCTGCTCGACCAGGACGGCCCGGAGCCTGTCGGCCTCGCCGGCCAGCCGGTCGAGGCGCCCGGTCTCCTCCCCGTCGGCCCTGCGGGCGCCGATCCTGGCCGTCATGGCCAGCAGGGCGCAGCCGAGGGCGGCCGACACGGCCGACGCGCTCCCCCCGCCCGGGGTGACGGTCGGGGCGGCGTAGGCGTCCAGCCAGCCGTGCTCACCGAGCCGGTACTGTGGGCTCATGAAACCTCCGCGTGGTCGAGGGCCCGGGCCAGGCGGGTCTCCAGGAACCGGTCGGGGGTGTCGCCGGGGAGCAGGAGGTCGGCCGGGTCCGTGCCGGCCATGGCGGCCGCGGGGATGAGGCCGACGAGCTCGGAGGCGACGACCCGGGCGCCGGCCCGCCCGGCCAGCTCGGCCACGGCGGCGAAGGCCGCCGCCGGCGGGGTCACCTTGTAGTCGAGCAGGTTCATCGACACCTGGACCAGTCCCCGTCCCACCGGGGGACGACCCCGGCGGTCCCCCCGACCCCCCCGTTGCTCCAGGGCCACCCCCATGGCCCTGACCGCCGGGAGGCCGCCGTCGCGCTCGCGCACCGTGGCCGCGATCCGGCGGGCCAGC